>LBJMR02800__coassemble_191_pt1 | contig 93891 bp, 87 predicted proteins | sample LBJMR02800__metabat2_low_PE_023 | metagenome-assembled genome bin LBJMR02800
AGATGGTTTGAGCAAGTGATATCGAAGCACAAGGTATCATTTAATGCAACTTCACCGCCCCGTGATGCTGAAGCTCGTACGGTGCAGGCGGAAATGCGATTCACCCGCGCCGGAACCGGCGCGGGATTTTTGTTTTGGAAAGGGGGATCACCTGGTATGGACGCGGACAGAAGTAGCGGCACAGAAGTGGGCCGACGATATTTGGCGTCCCGCCGGGACGCACCCCTTTGTGAATAGGCCCATGGATGTGTCTTGCTCCTGTTTGGAACACCCAAAAAAGGAGGAAGTAACCCATGAAAGAAAAAACCCTGGTCCTGGAGGAGACCATCGTCAAGCTGGCCGAGGCGAAAAAGTACGCCTCCCTTCGGGATTTTCTCGCAACCCTCAACGCGGCGGACATTGCGGAGGCCTTTTCCGGCCTCTCCGACCAGACGCTGCCGCTGGTATTTCGCCTGCTGCCTAAGTCCCTGGCGGCAGAGACCTTTGTGGAAATGGAGCCGGAGCAGCAGGCTACGCTGATTCGCGGCTTCTCGGACCTGGAACTCAAGGCCGTGGTGGATGAACTGTACGTGGACGACGCGGTAGACCTGGTGGAAGAAATGCCGGCCAACGTAGTCTCCCGTATTCTGCTCCAGGCCGACCCCCAGACCCGGCAGATGATCAACGAGATCCTCCAGTATCCCGAGGACTCCGCCGGCTCGGTGATGACCACCGAATTTGTGGAGCTGCGGGCCACCATGACCGCTGCCCAGGCCATCGCCCACATCCGGGCCGTCGGTCTGGACAAAGAGACCATCAACACCTGCTACATCACCGGCGAAAGCCACCACCTCCAGGGCGTTATCTCCATCCGCACCCTGATCCTGGCCGATGAGAACGCCCTCTGCCAGACTATGATGAACCCCAACGTGGTCTCGGTCAGCACCCGGGAGGACCAGGAGACCGTGGCGCAGATGTTTGCCAAGTACAACTTCAGCGCCCTGCCTGTGGTGGACGGCGACGGGCGCCTGGTGGGCATCGTCACCATGGACGACGCCATGGACATCCTGGAAGCAGAGACCACCGAGGACATGGAGAAGATGGCTGCCATCTCCCCCTCCGACCGGCCGTATCTGACCACCAGCCCCCTGGAGATCTGGAAGCATCGCATCCCCTGGCTGCTTTTGCTGATGGTGTCGGCCACCTTTACCGGGATGGTCATCACCCGGTTTGAGGATGCCCTGGCCGCCTGCACCGTGCTGGTGGCCTACATCCCGATGCTGATGGACACCGGCGGCAACGCCGGCAGCCAGTCGTCGGTGACGGTGATCCGCGGCCTCTCCCTCCAGGAGATCCGCTTCCGGGACCTCTTCCGGGTCCTGGGCAAAGAGTTCGTCGTCTCTATTCTCTGCGGCTTTACTCTGGCCGTTTGCAACCTGGTGAAGCTGCTGCTTCTTGACCGGGTCGGCTTCCCTGTGGCCGCAGTGGTGTGCCTGACGCTGCTCATCACCGTGATCGTCTCCAAACTGGTGGGCACACTGCTGCCCATGGCGGCCAAGCGGGTTGGCTTTGACCCGGCGGTCATGGCCAGCCCTCTCATTACCACGGTGGTGGACGTTCTGGCGCTGCTGATCTACTTCGAGGCGGCCACTCTGATCCTGCGGCTCGGCTGAGGCCGCCCGCGGCCACGGGCCGGACAGCGGAAATCGACCTCCGCCGGACGCGGGAACGCAAAGGAATACGCGGAAGCGGTGCCCAGCGCACCCCTTCCCATATATGCGCCACGGCGGCAGGGCCTTTCGCCCTGCCGCCGTGGCGAGACTGTCAAAAAACTATGCTAAAACCCACCGCAACAGAGGAGCGGGGGATGGGTGCAGGGGGCAAAGGGCCCCCTGCGCGTTCAATAAGGGTGTTTTTGCAACTTATTTAAAGTTGCAAAAACTAAGACAGCGGGGCGAAAACACTTTTTCGACACGCCGGCCACGGCGGCAGGGCCTTTCGCCCTGCCGCCGTGGCGTCTTTGGGGCCGTATCGAACCGGCAAGGCATTTTTGCCGCGACGCGGCACGGGCCGATGTAGGCATCGGCCCCTACGCCCCCCACCGAGGCAATCGTCCTCATAGTAGGGGCGCGCATCGCGCGTCCGCTGGGCGGCGGTGCCAGAGCGCTTTCTCCGAACGCAAGTCAAAGCCTCCCCTGTGTAAGGGGAGGTGGCGCGCAGCGCCGGAAGGGTTGTAATGCGGTGCTGGTAAACTTCCGCGTCAATCCCCCAGTCAGCCTGGCGGCTGACAGTTCCGGGTTGCCACGAAACCTTCCCGGCCCGCGTTGCGGCCCGCCAAGGCCAGTGGCTGCTGGGCCGCTGGGGTCGCTTTTTCTGCCACAGACAGCGCTCCCTTGCGGGCCCTTTACACAAGGGGGCCTTTGGTGCGGCGGATAAATAGCTTTCCGCAGCCACCGCCCCCTCTGCGAGAGGCCGCTGCGCGGCACAGTCGTTGCGCGTCATCTGCGGCGGCGCGGTGGGGCAAAGGCAGCCGCATTCCACAGGACGTATTTTTTCTTTTCAACCCCGGTGGATTGTGGTAGAATAAATCTACGTAATATGCAATCCACCGGCACGGCTTCCCCTTTGGCGCCGGCGGGCTGGGCAATTCAAAGGAGGCTCTCCATGGTCAATGTCGATATTTCCAACGTCTGGGGCGCGGTCAGTCTGCCGGAGCTTTTGGGCCGCGAGCGGGAGGTCTTCGACGCCCATCAGAAGCTGCGGTCCCACCAGGCCGGCGGGCCGGATTTCCTGGGCTGGCTCTCCCAGCCGGACCACGTCCAGGCCCGGCTGATCCGCGGCATTGAGCGGGCCGCCGAGCAGATCGTGTCGGACGCCGAAGTGCTGGTGGTGTGCGGCGTCGCGGAGCCTGCCTCCGCCGCCCGGGCCGCCATCGAGGCCTACTGCGGCGCCGGACGCAACCTCCTCCAGACGCCCCAGGTGCTGTTCGTGGGTTCCTCCCTCAACAGCCGCCAGTGGCTGGAGCTGAGCCGCCTGCTGGAGGACCGGGAGTACAGCCTCCTGCTCCTCTCCCCCACCGGCCAGGAGCTGGGCGTCAACATCACCGCCCGAGGCCTCCGGTGGCTGATGGAGCGCAAGTACGGCCCCACCGCCAAGAACAGGATCTTCGTCTCCACCCTGGTGGGTTCCCCCCTCCACCGGATGGGCCAGGAGGAGGGCTATGAGCTGTTCCCCATGCCCCGGGAGCTGGGCGGCAGCCAGTCCATCTTCACCGCCGGCGCCCTGATTCCCATGGCCGTCGCCGGCATCGACCCGCTGGACGTGCTGGAGGGAGCTGTGGAGGCCTACGAGGCCACCGACGTGCGCTCCTTTGAAAACCCCGCCTGGCTCTACGCCATGGCCAGGGCCGTGCTGGCCGGCCAGGGCCGGGAACGGGAACTCCTCTGCTGCTTCGACCACAGCCTGTCCGCCCTGGGCCAGTGGTGGCGGCAAAGCACCTGGCGCTGGCACACCGGCAGCGGCACAGCCCTGACGACGGAGACGGTGCTGCTCCCCGGCGAGCTGTCGGCCCTGGAGTCCATGGCAGGCAACGGCAGGGGCCGCGTGTTTGAAACCCTGCTCCACTTCGCCCCCATGGCCAAAAAGGTGCCGGTGGAGATGGACTGGAAGGACTACGACGGCCTGGGCTTCCTCTCTGGCCGCAGCCTGGAGGACGTGGAGCGCCAGACGGCCCAGGCCCTGACGGACTGCCACAGCCTGGCCGGTGTGCCCCTGGTGGAGCTGGACGCCGGGGAGCTGACTGCCCAGTCCCTGGGCGCGCTGTTCCTCTTCCTGGAACTCTCCTCCGCCCTCACCGCCCGGCTGTGCGGAGAAGAGCCCTTCGGCCCAGAGCCGGACGCCGTGCGGCAGCGGGCCATCGACCAGCTGCAGGGCACCGATGCGTAGATTCCCATCCCGGGATTTTAGGCAAATCTAACACTTGTAATCCCTGTGTAAAGCTGTTAGAATGTGAGAAAGGGGACTAGCCCCCTACGGCAATTAAGGAGGTCTTTCCTATGGTTAAGGTAATTATGGGTCTTAAAGGTTCCGGTAAGACCAAGCAGTTGATCGACGCCATCAATACATCCATCAAAACGGAATCCGGCAGCATGGTCTGCATTGAAAAGGGCAGCGCCCTGACTTTTGACATTGATTATCGTGTCCGTCTTATCGACGCCAGTGAATATGATATCGGCAGCTACCTCTTCTTGAAGGGCTTTATCAGCGGTCTCCATGCCGGTAATTTTGATATTTCCCACATCTTCATCGACGGGCTTTACAAGCTCTCCGGCACCAGCGATCCCGAAGCCACCGCCGAGTTCCTCGCTTGGTGCGAGCAGTTTGGCAAAACCAACAAGCTGGAGTTCACCCTGTCCATCTCCGACGACCCGGAGAAGCTCCCCGAAAGCATCACCAAGTATCGCTAAGTCGCATAGCCCAAGGTTTCTTGTGATATAGATCGCCGCCGCAGCCGAACAGTCGGCTGCGGCGTTTTTGGGCCGCGCGCCTGGATTGACAAATCGTCAGTCCCCGGTTAAAATTATTGTTTGCAGCGTCGCTGCTCCGGCGACGGGACGGCGTCCCGTCGCCGGAATCATCTGCCATTTTATGAGGTGAACGGGAAATGGGCATTCGCGTCTCGGCGTTTCGCAACAACACTTCCATGCTGGAGGGCTCCATCTGGAAGGGGCTGGTATCCTTTGCCATTCCGATCTTCCTGGGCAATTTGTTCCAGCAGCTCTACAACACCGCCGACACGCTGATCGTCGGCAACTTCATCGGCAAAGAGGCCCTGGCCGCCGTCAGCTCCTCGTCCAACCTGATCTTTATGATCATCGGTTTGCTGCAGGGCACCGCCCTGGGCGCCGGCGTGCTGATCGCCAAATACTACGGCGCCCAGGACAAGGAAAACCTCCATCTGGCCGTCCATACCGGCCTGGCCTTCGGCCTGGTGGGCGGCCTGGTGCTGACGGCGGCCGGCGTGGCCCTCACGCCGCAGCTCCTGCGGTGGATGGGCACGCCTTCGGACGTGCTGCCCAACTCCATCGCCTATTTCCGCACTTACTTCTACGGCTGCCTGGCGGTGTTCCTCTACAACATTGCCGTGGGCATCCTCCAGGCCGTGGGCGACAGCCGCCACCCCCTCTACTATTTGATCCTCTCCTCCTTCATCAACGTGGCGCTGGACCTGCTCTTCGTGGCGGTGTTCCGCTGGGGCGTGGCCTCGGCTGCTGCGGCCACGGTGATCTCCCAGGCCGCCTCGGCGGGCCTTTGCATCTGGCAGCTGGTGCGCTCCAGTGACGACTACCGCGTCAACCTCCGAGACATCCGCTTTCACCTGCCCATGCTCCGGCAGATCGTCCGCTTCGGCCTGCCCTCGGGCATCCAGAACTCCGTCATCGGCCTGGCCAACGTGGTAGTGCAGGCCAACATCAACGCCTTTGGCTCCGACGCCATGGCCGGCTGCGGCTCCTACGCCAAGATCGAGGGCTTCGGCTTCCTGCCTGTCACCTGCTTCGCCATGGGCCTGGCCACCTTTGTCAGCCAGAACCTGGGCGCCAAGCAGTATGACCGGGTGCGGCGAGGCGCCCGGTTCGGCATCCTCTGCTCCGTAATTGCCGCCGAGGCGGTGGGCGCGATCATCTTTTTCGCGGCCCCGTTCCTGGTATCCCTGTTTAACAGCGACCCGGACGTGATCCGCTACGGCACCGTCCAGGCCCAGACCGAGGTCTTTTTCTACGGTCTCCTGGCCCTGAGCCACTGCATGGCGGGCATCCTGCGGGGCGCCGGCAAGGCCATGGTGCCCATGGTCATTATGCTCAGCGTCTGGTGTGTGCTGCGCATCGCGTACATCTCCCTGATGGTCCGGCTGATTCCCAACATTCAGGTGGTCTTCACGGCCTATCCCCTGACCTGGTTCCTCAGCTCCGTGATCTTCATCATCTACTACCGCAAGGCCGACTGGATTCACACCTTTGACCGGATGGACGCGGCGGCCCAGTGAGGCGGCCCGCAGATTTTCCTTGTATCCCGGGCCGGTTTCCGGTATGATAGAAGCAGCACTGAAAAAGGAGGCGGGCGGATGATCTATCTGGTGGAGGACGACGCCAATATCCGGGAGTTTGTCCTCTATGCTCTGACGGGCCAGGGCTACGAGGCCCAGGGCTTTGAAAAGCCCTCGCAGTTTTTTGCCGCGCTGGAGCGGCAAGTTCCCGAGCTGGTACTGCTGGACCTGATGCTGCCGGAGGAGGACGGCCTCAGTGTCCTGAAGCGGCTGCGGGCCGCACCCACCACCCGCCACGTGCCGGTCATCATCCTCTCCGCCAAGGACACCGAGTTCGACAAGGTCCTGGGCCTGGACAACGGCGCCGACGACTACCTGCCCAAGCCCTTCGGGATGCTGGAGCTGTTTTCCCGGATTCGGGCGGTCCTGCGCCGCAGCCAGTCCACGCCGCCGCCCCAGGAGTACTGCCTGGGCGCGCTGCGGGTCAGCCCCGCCCGGCGGGAGACCTTGGTGGACGGCGTCAGCGTGGCGCTCACGCCCAAGGAGTTTGAGATTCTCTGCCTTTTCGTCACCCATCCCGGGCTGGTCCTTTCCCGCAGTCAGATTCAGGACCAGGTCTGGGGCATGGAATACCTGGGTGAGACCCGCACGGTGGACGTCCACATTCGCACCCTGCGTCAAAAGCTGGGGCACTGCGGGGAGCTGATCGAAACCGTCCGGGGCGTGGGCTACCGGCTGGCCGCTCCCCGGTAGGCCCCTCGCCCACCAACCGCTGTGAAAAGTTCCTGTTTTTCTGGTATTTTTCCAGAAAAACAGGAGAATTTTTTTGTATCATCTTGCTTTTTTCTCGTCCTTGGGATATAATGAGTTTGACTTTTTCGATGGGAGGGAGTGGATTGGGTCAGGTTTTGGCTGTGGTGTCCGGCAAGGGCGGCACCGGAAAAACCTCCCTTTGCGCAGCCATCGCCTGCGCCCTGGCGCAGGAGGGCCAGTCCGTCCTGCTGCTGGACCTGGATTTGGGCTTGCGCAACCTGGATCTCTCCCTGGGCCTGGGCGAAGAGCCGGCAATTCCCTTCACCGCCGTGATGCGCGGGGAGTATCCCCTCTCCCGGGCCACGGCCCACCCCCGGTTCCCCGTCCTCTCCTTCCTCACGGCTCCCGTCACCGAAGCGCCGGAGTCCGTGGACACGGCCCAGTTCGCCGCCTTTCTCCAAGAGGCCCGCGCCGCCTTTGATTTCGTCCTGCTGGACGCCCCCGCCGGCGTCGGCGCCGGCTTCCGTCTGGCCGTGCAGTGTGCCGACCAGGCCCTGGTCGTCACCGGCAGCGACCCCGCCTCCCTGCGGGACGGTGCCCGCACCGCCGAGCTGCTGGAGCGCCTGTCCCAGGCAGCGCCGCGGCTGGTGGTCAATCGCATCCGCCGCCGCTTTTTCCGCCGCACCCACGCCACCGTGGACGACATCATGGACGCCGTGGGTCTGCCCCTGCTGGGGCTGGTCCCGGAGGACGAAACCGTCCCCCTGGCCGCCGCCGCCGGCGAGCCGCTCCTCAGCTACTCCAGCCGGGGCGCCGCCCTGGCCTGCCGCCACATCGCCCGCCGTCTGCTGGGCATTCGGCAGCCCTTCGTTCGCATATAGGCAATCTACTTGTTTTGATATGGGGTGAACGCTATGAACATTACCTTGATGGCACACGACAAGAAAAAGGAATTGATGGTCCAGTTCTGCACCGCCTACAAGAGCATTTTGTCCAAGCACAACCTGTTCGCCACGGCCACCACCGGGCGCCTGGTGGCAGAGGCCACCGGCCTGCCGGTCTCCCTGTTTTTGTCCAGCCATCAGGGCGGCCACCAGCAGGTGGACGTGCGCATCGCCTACAATGAGATCGATATGGTCCTCCTCTTCTCCGACCCCAACGGCAACGACCCCTGGGAGGATCAGCGGGTGATGCAGACCATCCACCTGTGCGACAGCTACAATGTCCCCTGCGCCACCAACCTGGCCTCCGCGGAGATGCTGATCCTCGGCCTCCAGCGCGGCGACCTGGACTGGCGCGAGATGATTCGCCCCAAGCGCTCTCTGCGCTGATTTCTCCGGCCATGACGCGGGACGAGTACCGCGGTGCGATGCCCCAGAGAGGGAGGCCCAGGCTGCAAGCCTCCTGCATGAAGCACCCCGGGAAGGACACCCGCCGAGCCAAGCGCGCCGGCGCGCTCCGGCATGAGAGGGGGAGCTTTCCCCGAACGTGGGTGGCACCACGAAGTATGCGCGGCATACTCTCGTCCCATGAGATTGACGGGACGGGAGTATATTTTTTTGCAGGAACGGCACAGGGACGCATGGCATCTGTGCCCCATGACCGCTGTGCCGCGATGGTTCCGCCCCGCCGCTTTTGCGCGGCCTCAACTCCGAATCCCCATTCCACAGAAAGGAATTTTCACACTATGGCATCGATGAAACCCCGCACGCTTTCCGGCTTTATGGAACTGCTGCCCGGGCCGCAGCAGCAGATGGAGCGGATCATGGAGATCCTCCGCACCACCTACGCCCGCTACGGCTTCACCCCCCTGGACACCCCAGCCATTGAGTCGGCGGAGGTCCTGCTGGCCAAGGGCGGCGGCGAGACCGAAAAGCAGATTTACCGCTTCACCAAGGGCGACAGCGACCTGGCCCTCCGGTTTGACCTGACGGTCCCCCTGGCCAAGTACGTGGCGCTGCACTACGGCGAGCTGTCCTTCCCCTTCCGCCGCTACCAGATCGGCAAGGTCTACCGGGGCGAACGGGCCCAGCGGGGCCGGTTCCGGGAGTTCTACCAGGCCGACATTGATATCATTGGCGACGGCAAGCTGGACATCGTCAACGAGGCCGAGATTCCCTCGGTGATCTACGCCATCTTCACGGCCCTGGGCCTCAAGCGCTTCCAGATCAGGGTCAACAACCGGAAGGTCCTCAACGGTTTCTACGAATCCCTGGGCCTCACGGAGCAGTCCGCCGACATCATGCGCACCGCCGACAAGCTGGAAAAGATCGGCGCCGAGAATGTCCGCAAGATTCTGGTGGAGGACCTCTCTATCCCCGCCGACAAGGCCGACGAAATTCTCAGCTTCATGGCCATCACCGGCACCAACGAAGCGGTGCTGACGGCGCTGGACGCCTACCGGGGCCGCAGCGAGAAGCTGGACCAGGGCCTGGACGAGCTGAAGACCGTGGTGGGCTATCTGGCCGACTTCGGCGTTCCCCAGGAGAACTTCGCCGTGGACCTGACCATCGCCCGGGGCCTGGACTACTACACCGGCACCGTCTATGAGACCACCCTCCTGGACCACCCGGAGATCGGCTCCGTCTGCTCCGGCGGACGCTACGACAACCTGGCCGAGTACTACATCGACAAGCAGCTGCCCGGCGTGGGCATCTCCATCGGCCTGACCCGGCTCTTCTACGTGCTGGGCGAGCAGCATATGCTCAGCGACACGCTGAACACCGCTCCCGCCGACGCGCTGATCCTGCCCATGACTGCGGACCTCTCCCCGGCCATCCGCCTGGCCACGGCCTTCCGGGAGCAGGGCATCCGCACCCAGCTCTATCTGGAGCAGAAGAAGTTCAAGGCCAAGATGTCCTATGCCGACAAGCTGGCCATCCCCTACGCCGTGTTCCTGGGTGAGGACGAGATCGCCCAGGGCCTCTGCTCCGTGAAGGACCTGCGCACCGGCGTCCAGGAGACCCTCTCCGCCGAAGCCGCCGCCGAGAAAATCCGCGCCGGCATCGACGCCCTCAACCAGGGCAAGGTCATTGTAGAATAGGCAGATGTAGGGGCCGATGCCCACATCGGCCTGAACCGGCCGGAGGCCGGTCCCTGATATGCGGCACCAATCCAGGCAGGCGCGGTCTCCGTGCCAACCAGCACTCCAACCAGCTTCACCCGAGGCAAAGGGCCGCTGACGCGGCGCGGGCCGATGTGGGCATCGGCCCCTACGAGTTGCTTCGTGTGCCGTGCATTTTCCCATCAACAATCCCAGAAAAGGAAGGAAATACGCTATGTTTCAGTCAAGAACCCACACCTGTGGGGAGCTGCGGCTCTCCGACGCGGGGAAAAACGTGACCATCGTCGGCTGGATGGAGAACGTCCGCGAGGTCGGCTCCAACTTTGCCTTCGTGGTGGTCCGGGACTTCTACGGCACCACCCAGGTGGTGGTGGAGACCGAGGACATGATGAAGATCGTCAAGTCCATCAACAAGGAGTCCACCATCTCCGTCAGCGGCACCGTCCGCGAGCGGGCCAGCAAGAACCCCAAGCTGCCCACCGGTGAGATCGAAGTCGTCCCCGCCGAGATCAAGGTGCTGGGCCGCTGCCGCTATAACGAGCTGCCCTTTGAGATCAACCGCAGCCGCGACGCCGATGAGACCCTCCGGCTCAAGTACCGCTATCTCGACCTCCGCAACCCCGCGGTGAAGAACAACATCATCCTCCGCTGCCAGGTGGTGGCCGCCATCCGCGCCGCCATGACCGCCCACAACTTCCTGGAGATCACCACCCCCATCCTGACGGCCTCCTCCCCCGAGGGCGCCCGGGACTACCTGGTGCCCGCCCGGAAGCATCCCGGCAAGTTCTACGCCCTGCCCCAGGCGCCCCAGCAGTTCAAGCAGCTGCTGATGACCTCCGGCTTTGACCGCTACTTCCAGATCGCCCCCTGCTTCCGCGACGAGGACGCCCGCGGCGACCGCAGCCCCGGCGAGTTCTACCAGCTGGATATGGAGATGGCCTTCGCCGGCCAGGACGACGTCTTCGCCATCCTGGAGGACGTGCTGCCCCCCATCTTCGCCAAGTACGGCAAGTACAATGTCGCCTCCGCCGCCCCCTTCCGCCGCATCGGCTTCACCGAGGCCATGGAAACCTACGGCTCCGACAAGCCCGACCTGCGCATCGACCTGGTCGTCCAGGACGCCAGCCAGTTCGCCGACTGCGGCTTCGAGCCCTTCGCCGGCAACACCGTCAAGGCCATCGTGGTCTCCGACTGCAAACTGGCCCGGAAGGCCATCGACAAGCTGCTGGCCGAAGTGGAAGTCCAGGCCGGCAACAAGGCCTACTGGGTGAAGGTGGACGAAGCCGGCAACCTGGCCGGCGGCATCGCCAAGTTCCTCACCGAGCGCAAGGACGAGCTGGTCTCCGCCCTGGGCCTCAAGCCCGGCGACTTCGTCGGCTTCACCGCCGGCAAGAAGGGCGCCGCCCAGAAGACCGCCGGCGTGCTGCGCAACAAGCTGGGCAACGCCTGCGAGGGCCACATGGACCGCGAGCGCTACGAGTTCTGCTGGATCGTGGACTTCCCCATGTACGAGATCGGCGAGGAGTCCGGCGAGCTGGAGTTCTGCCACAACCCCTTCTCCATGCCCAACGGCGGATTGGAGATCCTCGAGAAGGCCGAGCGGGGCGAGATCGATCCCCTGTCCATCACCGCCTTCCAGTACGACCTGGTGTGCAACGGCGTGGAGCTTTCCTCCGGCGCCGTGCGGAACCACGACCCCGAGATCATGATCAAGGCCTTCGAGCTGGTGCGGCTGGGCGAGGAGGACGTCAAGAGCAAGTTCCCCGCCATGTACAACGCCTTCTGCTACGGCGCGCCGCCCCATGCCGGCATCGCCCCCGGCGTGGACCGCATGGTCATGCTGCTGGCCGGCGAGGAGTCCATCCGGGAGATCATCCCCTTCCCGATGAACAAGAACGCCCAGGACATCATGATGGGCGCTCCCTCCACCGTGGAGCAGAAGCAGCTGGATGAGCTGCACATCGCCATCACCGAAAAAGAGTAACAACGCGTAAAAACGCCCCGGCATCCTCCATCGGATGCCGGGGCGTTTTGCGTATTGCGTCGGCGCGGCGCGGGCGCTTACCGCTCCGCCTTGGTCTCGCAGTAGCGGCAGCGATAGACGCGGTTCTTCCGGTCCGTCAGCACGAAGGCCTGGGGCAGCTCCTGCTCGGTGGAGGAGATGCACCGGGGGTTCTTGCAGCGGATGACGTTGACCAGCTTCTCGGGCAGCTCGATGGCCTTCTTCTCCACCAGCTTGCCGTCCCGGATGATGTTGACCGTGGCGTCCGGGTCCACATAGCCGATGACGTCGGTGTTGAGGTCGATGGCGGCGTCCACCTTGATGATGTCCTTCTTGCCCATCTTGTTGCTGTGGACGTTCTTGATGATGGCCACGGAGCAGTCCAGACGGTCCAGATGCAGCAGCTTATAGAGCATCATGCCCCGGCCGGCGGCGATGTGGTCGATGACGATGCCGTTGATGATGGAGTCAATATTCATAGGTCAATCCACCTCCAGAAGTTTGAGAATCAGGGCTTCCCGCATGAACTTGCCGTAGAGGGCCTGCTTGAAGTAGCAGGCTCTGGGGTCCTGGTCCACGGCCACGCTGATCTCGTTGACGCGGGGCAGCGGATGCATGATGATGAGGTCCTGCTTGGCGGTCTTGAGCTTGTCCGGCGTGAGGATGTAGCTGTCCTTCAGGCGGAGGTAGTCCTCTTCGTTGAAGAACCGCTCCTTCTGCACCCGGGTCATGTAGAGGACGTCCAGCTGGGGCATGACGGACTCCAGGTCGGTGGTCTCGACGAACTCGTGGCCGCTGGGCAGGATGTGCTGGGTCTTGACGTAGCCGGGGAGCTTCAGCTCCTCCGGGGCGATCAGCACGAACTTGACGCCGCTGTAGCGGCACATGGCGGCAATCAGGGAGTGGACGGTGCGGCCGAACTTCAAGTCGCCGCAAAGGCCGATGGTCAGATCCGTGAACCGGCCCTTCTCGCAGTGGATGGTCAGCAGATCGGCCAGGGTCTGGGTGGGATGGTTGTGGCCGCCGTCACCGGCGTTGACCACGGGGATGGTGGCGTTCATGGAGGCCACCAGCGGCGCACCCTCCTTGGGATGGCGCATGGCCAGGATGTCGGCGTAGCAGCTGATCATCCGGGCGGTGTCGGCCACGCTCTCGCCCTTGGCGGCGGAGGAGCTGGCTGCGCTGGCCACGCTCAGCACGTTGCCGCCCAGCTCGTACATGGCGGCCTCAAAGCTCAGGCGGGTCCGGGTGGAAGGCTCGTAGAACATGGTGGCCAGCTTCTTGCCCTCGCACTTGTGGGCATACTTCTTCGGGTTGGCCATGATGTCCTGGGCCTTGGCCACCAGTTCATCCAGCTCCTCCACGGAGAGGTCCAGAATATCGATGATGCTTCTCATTTGTTACCTCCGATCCAGCTTTCATCAGACGGGTTGTTACGGAATTGAATGAGTCTTTCGATGTCGGCGGGCTGGATATAGCCCTCCTGGGCGGCCACTTCGGCAATGTGATCGAAGTTGGTGAGGCTGGTGTTCTCCACATGGGCCTCCTTGAGCCGGTCCAGGCCCTTCTGCATCCCGTAGGTGAAGATGCTGACGATGCCCAGGACCTCGGCCCCGGCCTCGCGGAGAATGTTCACCACTTCGATGCAGCTGCCGCCGGTGGAGATCAGGTCCTCGACAACCACGACCTTCTGGCCCTTTTCCAGCCGGCCCTCGATCTGGTTCTGGCGGCCGTGATCCTTCTTGCCGGAGCGAACGTAGCCCATGGGCAAGCCCAGGATGTGGCCGACGATGGCGGCGTGGGCGATGCCGGCGGTGGACGTGCCCATCAGGACCTCGACGTCGGGGTATTTCTCCCGGATGACGTCAGCCAGGGCATTTTCCACGTCGTTGCGAACCTCCGGCGCCGTGAGGGTCAGGCGGTTGTCGCAGTAGACCGGGCTCTTGATGCCGCTGGCCCAGGTGAAGGGCTCCCAGGGCCGGAAAAAGACAGCCTTGATCTTCAAAAGATCTTTGGCAATGACGGTTTGGACGTTTTCCATCGTATATCCTCCTTTGCGGCAAAGCCGCTACTATTCACTATTCACGCTTCACAATTCACTGGCTGGGTGCTGCGGGCGGCTGATCGCCGCGCAGACGGGAAACCCAGTCGGACGCGCTGTAGAGCACACGCAGGACTGTCACAGTCTCAGCGTGGATTTGATAGATCACGGAATACCGGTTGACCAGTAAGCGGCGAAGGCCACGGCTCCGCTCCGGCTCGCAGGGAAGCAGCGGACAGCGCTCCGGGAGGTCGGACAATGACAGCGCAGCCTGGGCCAGCGCTTGGTATTGCTTCCGGGCGGTTTCAGGCGCTGCCAGTACCTCGGAAATATAGCGGTAAATGGCCTCCAGATCCGCCTGAGCGGATTCCGTAATCAGGACCTGATACTGCTTCATGGGTGCGCTTCCAGAAATTCCGCAAACACTTCGGCAGCGGGGCGGACTTTACCGGACTGCCAATCGGCATATCCCGCATCCAGGGCATCATGGAGCTGCTGGGGCGTCATCCGGTCCGCGTTGACCGCGTCGGGCGCGGCGGGCAGAGAGACGGAAAAGGGAATTCCGCCGGTCAGCGCCACTTGCCTTAGGAACATATCCACGGCTGTGGCCATGGGAACACCCAGCTGCTTGAGTACCGCCTCGGCCTGCTGCTTTACAGTGGGATTGACGCGCAGATTGAGTGTAGTGGATTTCTCCATACGATCATCTCCTTCGAGACGATTGTAACGTAAATTACGTTACAAGTCAAGCAAGTGCGTAGCTTTACCCCACAAACTCCGCCAGGCAGCGCTCGTAGGCGGCGACGGGGTCGGCGGCGGCGGTAATGGGGCGGCCCACGACGATATAGTCAGAGCCGATGGCCTTGGCCTGGGCCGGGGTCATCACCCGCACCTGGTCGCCCTTGTCGCCGTCGGCGAAGCGGACGCCGGGAGTGACGGTCAGGAACTGCTTGCCGCAGGTGTTGTGGACGGCCTCCGCCTCCAGCGGGGAGCAGACCACGCCGTCCAGCCCCGAGAGGGCCGCGTTCTTGGCGTAGTGCATAACCACCTGGTCCATGGGCTTTTCGATCAGCAGGTCCTTCTCCATGGCCTCGGGGCTGGTGGAGGTCAGCTGGGTCACAGCGATCAGAAGGGGCCGGGTGCCGTCGGGCCGGGTCAGACCCTCCAGGGCGGCCTCCATCATGGTCCGGGTGCCGGCGGCGTGGAGGTTGGTCATGTCCACATCCAGCCGGGACAGCACCGCCATGGCCTTCTTGACGGTGTTGGGGATGTCATGGAGCTTCAAATCCAGGAAGATCTTGTGGCCCCGGGCCTTCAGGTCTCGGACGATCTGGGGGCCTTCGGCATAGTAAAGCTCCATACCGATCTTGATAAAGGGCTTCTTGCCGGTAAACTGGTCGAGAAACTGGAAGGTCGCTTCCCGGCTGGCAAAGTCACAGGCGATGATGACGTCTTTTCCCATACTGTACCTCCTATTTGCTGTGGCCCGCGCCGATGATGTCGGCGAGGCGCTCAATGCCGTACTGCTCCATCACCTGGGGCAGTGTTTCCACGATTTTTTTGCTGGCGTAGGGGTCCACCAGGTTGGCGGCGCCCACTTCCACGGCGGTGGCGCCGGCCAGCATTAGCTCCAGGACATCCTCGGCGGAGCTGACGCCGCCCATGCCCACCACGGGGATTTTTACGGCCTCGTAGACCTGGTAGACCATCCGCACGGCCACCGGGAACACCGCCGGGCCAGAGTAGCCGCCGGTGACGTTGGCCAGCAGGGGCTTTCTCGTCCGCAGGTTCATCCGCATGCCCAAGAGGGTGTTGATCAGGCTGATGCCGTCGGCGCCGGCGTCCTCACAGGCCTTGGCGATGGCCGCAATGTCAGTGACATTGGGCGAGAGCTTCAAAATCACCGGCTTTTTCGTCACGGCCCGGACAGCCCGGGTGACCTCGGCTGCCGCGTCGGGGCAGGTGCCGAAGCTCATGCCGCCGCCGTGGACGTTGGGGCAGGAAATGTTGATCTCAAACCAGCCGATCTGTTCCTCGGCGTCCAGCTTCTCCACCACCTGGACGTACTCGTCCACGGAGAAGCCGGAGACGTTGGCCATAACGGGCTTGTGAAAAATCTGCTTGAGTGCCGGCAGCTCCTCGGCCAGGACGTGGTCCACACCGGGGTTCTGGAGGCCCACGGCGTTGAGCATCCCCGACGGGCACTCGGCGATGCGGGGCGTGGGGTTGCCGAACCGGGGGTGGAGCGTCGTGCCCTTGAAGGAGAAGGAGCCGAGGCAGTTGATGTCATAGAGCTGGGCAAATTCCTGGCCGAAGCCGAAGGTGCCGCTGGCGGGGATGACGGGGTTATCCAGCGTCACGCCGCAGAGGGAAACTTGGGTATTCACCATAAGATCGCCTCCCGTTCAAAGACCGGCCCGTCCTTGCAGACCCGCCGGGCGCCCAGCTTCGTCTCAATGGAGCAGCCCATGCAGGCGCCAAAGCCGCAGCCCATCCGCTCCTCGAAGCTGTACTGGCCGGAGGTCTGGGCAGTCTTCTCGATGGCCCGGAACATGGGGCCGGGGCCGCAGGTGTAAAAGTAGGTGTAGGAGAGGTCTTTCATCACATCGGTGACGAAGCCCTTGGTGCCGCAGGAGCCGTCCACAGTGGTGATGTGAACCGGGACGCCCAGGGCGCGGAACTCGGCTTCATAGAAGATCTCGTCCTTGGTGTTGAAGCCCAGAATCACCGCGGGGTGCTTGCCCTGCCGGAGCAGCGCCTTGCAGAGGCCGTAGAGCGGGGGCACGCCCACCCCGCCGCCGATCAAGAGCGGCGCGTCGCCGGATTTCGTCAGGTCATAGCCGTTGCCCAGGCCCACCAGGGCGTCCAGATGATGGCCGGGGCGGATGCGGGTCATGGCGTCGGTGCCGTGGCCCACCACCTTGTAGAGCAGGGTCAGGCTTTCGCCGTCCCAGTCGCAGATGGAGATGGGCCGGCGGAGGTAAAAGCCCGGGAGCTTCAGCTCCACGAACTGGCCCGGCGCGGTGACGGAGGCGGCGTCGGCCTCCAGGCGCATCTGCCACACCGCGTCGGTGAGGGCCGCGTTCTGAAGGACGCGGCAAAGCTGCTGGTGCATCTTAACTCCTTTCTGCCTGCCAGACGGCTTTTCCGTCGCAGACCGTGAGCATACACTGGCCGAAGACCTCCATCCCGGCAAAGGGAGTGGCCCGGCCCTGGCTTAAAAACTGGGCGGGATCGATGGCGTACCGGGCCTCCAGATCCCAGACAGTGAAGTCCTCCCCCATCGGAAGGCCGAAGCGGCGGCGGGGGTTGACCGTCAGAGCGTTGACCACGGTCTCCAGCGGCACCAGGCCGGGCTTCACCAGATAGGTGTAGACCACCGGGAAGGCCGTCTCGATGCCGACGACGCCCATGGCCGACTTCGCCAGACCCCGGGCCTTTTCCTCGGCGCTGTGGGGGGCGTGGTCGGTGGCGATCATGTCGATGGTGCCGTCCAAAAGGCCCTCCACCAAGGCCTCCCGGTCGCTGCGGTCCCGGAGCGGCGGGTTCATCTTGAACCGCCCGTCCTCCTGGAGGCAGCTGTCATCCAGGGTCAGGTAGTGGGGCCCGGTCTCGCAGGTGACGTCCACGCCGGACTTCTTGGCCTGGCGGATCAGCTGCACGCTCTCCTTGGTGGAGATGTGGCAGACGTGGTACTTGCAGCCCGTCTCCGCCGCCAGCTCCAGGTCCCGGGCGATGGGGCCCCACTCGCTCTCGGAGCAGATGCCCTTGTGACCGTGGGCGCGGGCGTAGCCGCCGTCGTGGATATAGCCGCCGCGCAAAAGCGCGTTGTCCTCGCAGTGGGCGGCGATGATTTTCCCCAGTGCCTTTGCCTCCTCCATGGCCGCCTTCATCATGGCCCGATCCTGGACGCCCCTGCCGTCGTCTGAGAAGCCGCAGACCCGGGGCGCCATGGCGCGCAGATCCGCCAAGGCCTCTCCACGCTCTCCGGCGGTGATGGCGCCGTAGGGGCAGACGCGGATCACCGCGCCGGCGGCGATGGCCGCCTCCTCCGCCGCCAGATGGGCGTCGGAGTCCGGCACCGGGTTCAGGTTGGGCATGGCGCACACGGCGGTGTAGCCGCCCCGGGCCGCCGCCCGGGTGCCGGAGGCAATGGTCTCCTTATAAGAAAAACCCGGTTCACGCAGATGTACGTGGACATCCGCGAAACCGGGGAAAACGATATAGGAACGGTTCTGGGGGAGAAAAGAGAGCCAACGCTCGAATCGGGGCGCGGGGTACCCCAAAAAGGAAATACGAAGGTCGCGGTTCGTCTCTTCCAGGTGCTGATGACACATAGCCTGTCTCCCTTCCGGCCCGAAGGCCTGTTTGGTCCAAAATCCGATGTATTATAGCAACGAAGCGTCGCATTGTCAAGGATTATTTTGCACAATTCGAACCATCTGGTCGTAGCCCAGCGGCGAAAAGCCCATGCGGCCGTAGAGCGCCCTGGCCTTCTGGTTGTCGGGCTCCAGCTCCAGTCGAAAGGCCGCCGCCTCGGGAAACAGCGAAGGCAGCGCCTGGAAAAAGGCGGTGCCCAGTCCGGCGCCCCGGGCCTCGGGCGCCACGTAGATTTCGTCCACCCAGATCACGATGCCGCCGGCCTCCTGGGACCAGGACTTCATCAGCAGGGCGTAACCGGCGATCTGCCCCTGGTGGGAGAAGAGGTAGCCTGCCACGTAGGGCGACCCGGCCAGCACCTGGTCGTAGGTGCGCTCCATCTGGGCTGGGGGGATGGGATGATCCACGGCGTCGGAAGCGTAGAAGTCCCGGGCCATGGCCAGATACGCCTCCCTATGGGCGGCGTCAAAGGGAATTAACATCATTTCACTCCTTAAAACAGACAAAAATCGCCTCTCCGGACGCGAGGCTGTGCCCGGAGAGGCGCTACTGCCTCAGCCTTCGTTCAGATCGGCATAGTCGGACAGCTCGTCATCGTAATCGCTCTTGCGGCAGGGACAAAGGGACAGCAGCTTGTCCCAGAACACCACGATCAATACCAGGGCGCTGACGACAGCCGCCACGGCGCCGATGAAAATGGTCAGCTTGGTTCGGTTGCTCATTCCACACACCTCCTGTTGGATTTCCGTACCACTATGGTACCCTAAAACGGCGCGTTTGACAAGAATGATTCACAATTATTTTCAAATCCTTCATGAAGGCTTCGGCTGCACAGGATCGCTTCAGCCGACACGCACGATGAAATCCGCCTTGCGGGGCTTTTTCGGCTGGGGCTCCGCGGCGGGATAGCCCAGGATGCAGTTGCCCACGCCCCGATACGTCTCCGGAATGCCCCACTTCCGAAGCAGCGCCTTGCCCTCGGGGGAATCGAAGGTCTCCCGGGCCCGGTGGATCCAGCAGGCCCCCACGCCCAGGGCCGAGGCCGCCAGGAGCAGGTTGCCCATCACCAGGCTGCCGTCCTCCACCCAGGTGGGAACGGTGCTGTCAGCCAGCACCACCAGCACCGTGGGGGCGCCGTAGAAGGGGTCGGCGTCGGGATTGCCGATGACCTCGGCGTTCTTAGCCCGCAGAATCTCCCGGGTGGCCGGGTCCTGGACCACCACGATCTTGCCGGACTGACGGCCCATGCCGCTGGGGGCAAAGGTACCGGCCCGGAGGATGGCGTTCAGGGTCTCCTCGTCAATGGGGTCGGGGCGGTAGGCCCGGACGCTCTGCCGGGTCTCCATGGCTTTGAGAATCTCGTTCATCATCATGCCTCCTAAGTAAATTTCGCAAATTTCCGTCCATCGCCGCGCCAAAGGCTCAGCGGCTGCCCAACCGCTGCGGTCGCTTCTTCCGCCGCTGGCGGCGCTCCCTTGCGGGCCCTTTACACAAAGGGGGCCTTAGGGGGTGCGGCGGTAGAAACGGCCTTTTCAAACCACCTTACCCTCCATGAGAGGCCGCCGCTTCGCGGCACGGACGGCTAATAGCCGCCCCTACGGTGAGGACGGGTGGCCGGTGGAACTGTAGGGGCCGATGCCTACATCGGCCCGATCCCGCCGGAAGCGGGTCTGTTCGACGGCAGCACTCCGGCGGCGCGGCCTGGCGGGCGGCCATACAGGCCGCCCCTACGGTCAGGGCGGCAATATTTGTACGTAAAAGCTGCCGTGTGCAAGATCAAACCCCGGTTCCGAGGCAGTAAGTGCGGCCTTAGAGAAAACCACAGTAGCCGTAACGGCCACCCGATTCTACTGGCCCGCGCGAAGCCGGGAAGGGGGAGGCAGTATGGGACAGGACAGCCCGGTGGAGCGTAACGACTTGGGAGATGCCTTTTCTTGGGATGCACGCCGCGCAGCCCCAAGGGAGTCCGGGGGCCACAGCCCCCGGCGCGTTTTGGGGACTTTTCCGCGGTGAAAAGTCCCCCGCCGGAGGCAACCCAGCCGCGATGCCAGAGCGCTTTCGCCGACCGCATCGGAGCCGCGATTCCGCCGTAGGGGCGCGCATTGCGCGTCCGTTTGCTTGCGATGCCTGAGTGCTTCCGCCGAACAGACCCGCCTGCGGCGGGTGCGGGCCGATGAAGGCATCGGCCCCTACTGAAATACCTCACCAGCGGAGCTGGATGGAGAATTCTACGGGGCTTCGCCCCTTGGAATCTCGGCTTGCGCCGACATTCCAAGAATTCTTCAATCAATCATGCCGTTGGCATGACAGCTCCCCGCAAGGGGAGCCCATTGGCACTGCCATACTAACAGCCTTCCGCAGCCACCGTTCCCTCCACGAGAGGCCGCTGCGCGGCACGGACGCGCAATGCGCGCCCCTACGGCGGCAACGGAAAATCGGCAGAAGCAGCAGCCTTTCGCAGCCACTGCACCTTCCGAAAAAGCCGCCGGCGGATTCAATTCCCTTTTGTCTCACTCCGCCTTCGTCCACCAGCCGTTCCGGAGGCTGGCCAGCACCGTCGGGCAGGCCAGCTGCGCCGCCAGGGCGCGGCCCAGGGCCTCCCGGCCCTCGGCCTGGTTGAGGACCAGGGTGTCGAAGCCGCCCTCGGCCCGGAGGACCGCCGCGGCCCGCTCCGGGGTGGCCGGGTCCTCTACCGCCGCCCCGCAGAGGCGGGCGTAGAGCTCCGGGCAGTGGGCCGCTTCGGCGATGGGGCGCTGGAGGCCCGAGAGTCCCAGCACCGCGATCACCTGCCGGGCCTCGGGCGGCACCACCGGTTCAAAATCCCGGTGGGCCTTGAGGGGCAGCTGCCGCGAGCCGTCGGCCTCCACCAGCACGTAGTCGGCCAGGGTTGTCAGCGCCGCCCAGGGCTGGGCCGGCGCGCAGAGCTTCCCCCGGTCCGACCACGTGCCCAGGCAGACCTTGTCCGCCGGCAGGGCCGCCAGCGGCTCGGTGAAGAGCGGCAGCTCCGCCGGTGGGAGGATGTGGGTGGAGGTGGCCAGGATCACCTGGCCGGGCAGCTCCTTGATAAGCTGCCGCAGCAGGCTGGTCTTGCCGCCGGAGCCGATGACTGCGGTGAGGCCGGGCCGGATGCCCAGCAGCTTATAAAGCTCACTCACACCGCTCGCCCCGGCCAATGGCCATGACGTCGTAAGGCGTAGTCTGGTAGACGATGTAGTTGAGCCAGTTGGAGTAGAGCAGGTTGGCGTGGCCGCGCCAGCGGACCACCGGGGGCTTCGTATCGTCGTCATCCGGGAAGTAGTTCTTGGGCACCTCGATGGGAAGCCCGGCGTTCTTGTCCCGGAGGTACTCCAGCTTCAAGGTCTCGGCGTCGTACTCTGAGTGGCCGGTGATAAATACCTGCCGCCCGCCGGGGGTAATCATGGCGTAGAGCCCGGCCTCCTCAGACCCGGCGAGAATTTTAATCTCCGGCACCGCCGCCACGTCCTCCCAGCGGACCGTGGTGTGGCGGGAGTGGGGCACCCAGAAGGTGTCGTCAAAGCCGCGAAGCAAAATGGGGTTCTTGTAGACCACCTTGTGGGGGAAGACGCCGAAGAGTTTTTTCGGAAGGGCCACCTTCTCGATGCCGAAGTGGTAGTAGAGGGCGGCCTGGGCGCCCCAGCAGATGTGGAAGGTGGAGTGGACGTGGGTCTTGCTCCACTCCATGATTCGGCACAGCTCGTCCCAGTACTCCACCTCTTCAAAGGGCATCTGCTCCACCGGCGCGCCGGTGATGATCATGCCGTCGAAGAACTGGTTTTCGATCTCCTCAAAGTTCTTGTAGAAGGCCAACATATGCTCCTGGGAGGTGTTTTTGGACTTGTGACTGCTGACCTGCACCAGCTCCAGCTCCACCTGGAGGGGCGTGTTGCCCAAGAGGCGGGAGAGCTGCGTCTCGGTGACGATCTTGGTGGGCATCAGGTTCAGCAGGGCGATCCGCAGGGGGCGGATGTTCTGGGTCAGGGCCCGGGTCTCGGGCATGACGAAGATATTCTCGCTCTCCAGGGTCTCCCGGGCGGGCAGGGCGTTGGGGATTTTAATGGGCATGGGCTTCCTCCAATCTTAAATCTGATCCAGAGCCTGCTGAAGATCGGCCAGGATGTCCCGGATGTCCTCGATACCCACGGAGAAGCGGATGAACTCGGGGCCGATGCCGGCGGCGGCCAGCTGCGCGTCGGTCAGCTGGCGGTGGGTGGTGCTGGCCGGGTGGAGGACCGAGGTCCTGGCGTCGGCCACATGGGTGACGATCTTGGCCAGCTTCAGATGGTTCATCAGGGCCATGGCGGCCTCGCGTCCGCCCTGCACGCCGAAGGACACCACGCCGGAGGCGCCGTCGGGCAGGTATTTCTGGGCCAGGTCATAGTAGGGGCTGCCCTCCAGCAGCGGATAGTTGACCCAGAGGACCTTCTCCTGGTCCTTCAGGAACTGGGCCACGGCCAGGGCGTTTTCGCAGTGGCGGCGAATCCGCAGGTGGAGAGATTCGAGGCCCAAGTTCAGGAGGTAGGCGCCCATGGGCATGGGGGTGGAGCCGAAGTCCCGCAGCAGCTGCACCCGGGCCTTGGTGATGTAGGCAGCCTTGCCGAAGGCCTGGGTGTAGACCACGCCGTGGTAGCTCTCGTCCGGCTCAGTCAGCTCCGGGAACTTGCCCGCCGCAGCCCAGTCGAAGGTGCCGCCGTCCACGATGACGCCGCCCAGGACGTTGGCGTGGCCGTCCATATATTTACTGGTGGAGTGGGTGACAATGTCGGCCCCATGCTCGAAGGGGCGGCAGAGGCAGGGAGTAGCGAAGGTGTTATCCACCACCAGGGGCACGCCGTGGCGGTGGGCCAGGGCGGCGAAGCGGCCGATGTCCAGCACCGAGAGGGCCGGATTGGCGATGGTCTCGCCGAAGACCAGGCGGGTATTCTCGTCAAAGAGGGCGTCGATCTCGTCGTCGGTCATATCGTCGCGGACGTAGCGCACCTCAATGCCCATCCGCTTGAGCGTCACGGAAAAGAGGTTGATGGAGCCGCCGTAGATGTTGTTGCAGGAGATGAAGTTCTGCCCCGCCGAGCAGATGTTGAACACCGCCAGGAAAGTGGCCGCCTGGCCGGAGGATGTGAGCATGGCTCCGACGCCACCCTCCAGGTCGGCGATTTTTTCCTCCACCGCCGCCACCGTGGGGTTAGAAATGCGGGTATACATATGGCCCTCGGCCTTCAGGTCGAAGATCCGGCCCAGGGCGTCGGCGTCGTCATACTGGAAGGTGGTACTCTGGCAGATGGGCAGGGTCCGGGGCCCGCCGTTCTGGGGCTGGTAGCCCGACTGAATGCACTTGGTGTCAAAACGATAAGGTTCCATGGTGGCCTCCTTAAAAATAAAAAAGGCAATTTGTCCACGACAAATTGCCCTCAGGATACAGCGCCGGGAGGCGCGGATCGTGAAGGCAGCTTCGGCATCATCATAGAAGCGGAAACAAACACAACCGGCACCTCGCTTTGCTAAAAAGTACATTTATTGTACGCCACCGCCGCAAAAATGTCAAGTCCGGGGGAACGGCAGGCGTTTCCCCCGGGCAAAAACATGATCCGCGCTTCCGCTGCCTCCATGGCAGGCAGGCGGCGATTCGCTTGCCGGCGCTGTAGCGAGAACGACTCTTTTTTGCGAGAGGTACTGCTCAGTGGGTACCCATTACAATCTGCATCCCGTTCTGCCGCAGCCGTTCTGCCAGCGTTTTCATGGTAGGGCACAATGTCCCTGTCTCTCGTTTGACGGTGCAAACGCCCAGATGGACCGTATCAACGCCCATCGCCGTAAGCCGCTGCAGCTTTTCAGCAATCCCCGGATCAGATATCGGATCACTGTGACACCCATTGCAGTGAAGAAACGCGTTCAGCTGCGCCTCCTCTCCCGCATAGCGGGAAAACTGCCGTTCTCTCTTGTTCCATGCTTCCAGACACGCCGCACCAGTGCAGACGCGGCAGGCCTCAAGACAGGTCAAAATCGCGATATGTCTCAATGTATCGTGCGCTCCTTTCCTTGGGCATGGTACAGAATGTGAATGGCGCCGTCCTCTCCGGTCATCACTTGCGCGTCCACCTCATAGACCTTTCGGATAAATTCCGGCGTCAGCAGTTCCCGCGGTGTTCCCTCGCCGACGATCTTCCCGTCTTTCACCGCGCACAGCCGGTCGCAGTAGAGGGCGGCAATGTTCAGGTCGTGGATCGCGGCAATCACCGTGCGGTTCAGCCCCCGCACCAGATCCATCAGCTGGAGCTGGAACTTGATGTCCAGATGGTTGGTTGGCTCATCGAGAATCAGGCATGGCGTCTGCTGCGCCAGCGCCCGCGCCAAGATCACCCGCTGCTGCTCGCCGCCGGAGAGGGTGGAAAAGGTACGGTCCGCAAAGTCCGCCATGCCGACGGTCTCCAGCGCTTCCGCCACGATCCGATAGTCCTCGGCACTGTCCCGCTCCAGCGGGCGCTTGTGCGGCGCCCGTCCCATCAGCACCACATCCCGAACGCAAAAGTCAAAATTATAGTAATTATGCTGCGCCACCACGGCCACCTGCCGGGCGGACTTCCGGTAGCTCAATTGCTCCAAGGGCGTTCCATCCAGATATACCGCGCCCGCTGTGGGCTTTAAGACGCGATAAATACATTTCAGCAGGGTGCTTTTGCCGCTGCCGTTGGGGCCGATGACGCCCAGCAGCTCCTGCCGCCCAGCCTTCAGGTCTACGCCCTTGAGAATCTGGTTGCCGCTGAGGACGGATTGGATTTCCTTCGCCTCAATTTCCATGGCTATTCCCGCCCTCCAAATCCGTAGCGTTTGCGCGCCATCAGGAACACAAACACCGGTGCGCCCAGCACCGAGGTCAGAATACCAATGGGCATTTCATTGCCGGGCAAAATGGTGCGGCACAGCACGTCAGCCCAGACCAGGAAGATCGCGCCGCCCAGCGCCGCGATGGGCACCAGCTTTTTATGGGCGGTGCCGAAGAAAATGCGGGTCACATGGGGGACAACCAGTCCCACGAAGCCGATGACGCCCGCACTGTACACCGCAAAGCCCACCATCAGGGAGGACACAACCAGATACAGTACCCGCCAGCGGTGGAGATCCGTTCCCAGCGTGATGGCACTCTCATCGCCCAGGAGCATCAGGTCCAGCGTGCGGAATTGGGTGAGGAAAAAGAGCGTGCCTCCCACCGCCATCAGGCACATCACGCCATTTCCCGGCCACTCTGCCGCGGCCAGGCTGCCCATCGTCCAGCGCACCACCTGGGTCGTCGCGTGATCCGAATCGGCCAGGTAGATAATAAAGCTGGAGAAGGCGGAACAAATGGCGGAGAGCGCCGAACCGGACAGCAGCAGCTTGACGGACGTTGCCCGTCCGCCGATATTGGCCAGGGTGATGACCGCCATGGAGACGCCGAAGGCGCCGAGGAACGACATCATACCGACATAGTTACTGCCAAACGCTGCTCCCACGCCCAGCAGCACCGCCACCGTGGCGCCCAGGGAGGCGCCGGAGGAGATGCCCAGGATATAGGGGTCCGCCAGGGGATTTTTCACGATGGCCTGCATCACCACGCCGCTGACGGACAGCGCCATTCCGACTGCCGCGGCCAAAACCAGCCGCGGCAGTCGGATCAGCCAGACCACATCGTGCATGGCGGTGCCCGGCGCCCACGCCTCCGGGAAGGGGGTGCCCAGAAGCGCGTGGCGAAGCCGGTACAGCAGAACTGTGTAGACATCGGATAGGGGGAGATCCATGGTGCCAAAGGTCACAGCCGCCAGCAGAGAGAATACAAGCGCCGCCGCCAGCACGATGATGGTGACTATATAAAGGGGCACGCCCGGAAGCAGGCCTTTTTGACCCGGTCCGCGGCCCATCAGGAGAGCAGATCGGGGTACATACCCTGGGCGAAGGTGCGGATGCCGTCGATGGTGCGGGGGCCGCTGGCGTACATATCGCCCAGCATAATGAGATGGACGCGATTGTTGGCCACGGCCGAGAGGCTGGCCAGAGCGGGGTCATCCTGGATCACCGCCAACTGATTGGCCATGACCGTCTCGGGATCATCACCGGAGTAGGCCATGTAGACGACGAAGATCACATCGGGGTCCAGCGTCACCAGATCCTCCTTGCCCATTTCGTTGCCCTCGGGCTTGACCAGGGTGCCGCCCAGCTGCGTCACCATGTCGCCGGCCAGGGAGTTGGCGCCGTAGTTGCTGATGCTGCCGCCCAGGGGCTCCACCACCGCCACGGTGACGCTGTCCTGTCCCTCCACCGCGGCCAGCGTGTCGGCCACGGCCGCCTTCATTTCTTCCACCAGGGCTTCGGCTTTGTCCTCCACGTGGAAGATCTTGCCGATGTTGAGAATATCGGTATACTCATTCTCCAGCGTCCGATCCGGCGCGGCGCCGGAGTTGCCGGCGATGTAGGTGGCGACGCCCTTGTCGTGCCAGCCGTATACGTCGCCCAGCTTCTTCTCGCCAAAGTAAGAAGTCCAGGAGAAGATCATGTCCGGCTCCAGCATGGTGACGGTCTCCTTGTCCGGGGCGAACACGGATTCGTCGTAGTGCATCTTTTCAAATCCAGCCTTCCACTCGTCCTTTACCTCGTTGTCCAGGCCGTAGGAGGCGATGACGTGATCCTCCAGCCCCAGGGCGATCATCAGCTCGATGCAGCCCTGGTACACGCAGATCACCCGCTCCGGCGCCTTTTCGTAGGTGTACTCCACCACATTGCCGGCGTAGTCATAGTTGGAGATGGTGACGGGATAGTAGTCATCCGAAGGCTCAGCCACTGTCTCTGGTTCGGCATCGTCCTCGTCAGTCGGTGCGCTGTCGGTCGTCTGCGAAGCATTTGATTCGATTTGCTCCGGCTGTGTGGCAGCGGTCTGGTCTGTGTTCGGCTCGTTGGTCGTACTGGCCGTACAGGCTGCCAAGCCCAGGCAAAGCGCCAGTGCCAGCAGCAGGGAAATGGTGCGTTTCATGGTTTCGTTCTCCTTGTGTTGTTATATTTGTTACACCGGGAAAGGCCCGAGAATAACCGGTCTCGCAGGCGGCAAAAAAGCCGCGCCTTCCATCGGAAAGCGCGGCCTGACAGCACAAGGAAACCTCCCCCGGCGCACAGACGCCTGGAGGCAGGGTTCAGACAGGGAGCTTTCTTCGGAAGATACCTATCCACACCGCACACAGCAGGTCTCCTGGCTTACGCCTCCCAGAGCCGCGCCTTCTCACTTTCGCAATGGCGTACTGCGGCTCCCTCGACGATTACAGTGACCGGATCGCTCGGGATTCTCACCCGATTCCCTATTCTCCCTCGCCCGTAGGCGAAGGCACTGCACGCGGGTATTCAATTCATCCATATTATAGGCTTGTCTTCCCAGCTTGTCAATCGACAAAAAGCGAGGAAGACATCTGGGTGGGAACGGCAGGCGTCCCCACGGAAACTGGGCGGGCTATGCCTCGTCGGAGTCGGACGGGGCCTGGTCCTGGGCCCGCAGGGCCTCCACCTGGTCGATTTCCTCCTGGGTCATCTGGGCGGCGGCCTTGGCCTTCTTCCAGGTGCGGTAAGCGGTGATGGCCACGGCGATGGCGCCGCCGCCCAGCAGCACGATGGAGACAATCAGCAGCGTCAGAGACGGAGCCTCCGGCCCGCCCTCGATATAGCCCTGGATCACGCCCCAGAGCAAGTACAGAACAAAGGCCGAGGCGATCAGGCGGATGCCAAACACCCGGTTTGCCTCCGAAGCCCGGCGAAAGTCCTCCCGTTTTTCGGGCGGGCGCTCTTGATTTTGCGGCATATGCTTTTCCCCTTTCCAGTTGGGATAATTTATGATATGATTATAATTGAAAAAACCAGGTCTGTCTATGGCAACCTGAGATTGTGAGGAAACGAGCATGGTGCAAGCGTATCATTTTTCGGCGCCGGGCCGCACGGAGATCAGCGGCAACCACACCGACCACCAGCACGGCTGCGTGCTGGCAGCCGCCGTCAACTTGGAGACCGTGGCGGAAGTCACGCTCAATGACCGGGGCGTCGCCGCCGTAGCCTCCGAGGGCTACGCGCCGGTAGAGATCGACCTCTCCGATCTCTCCATCCACCCGGAGGAGAAAAATACCACTGCCGCGCTGATTCGCGGCGTGGCCGCCGCCTTTGCCCAGCGGGGCGCGAAGCTCCAGGGCTTTGACGCCAAGGTCCGCTCCACGGTCCTCCCCGGCAGCGGCCTCAGCTCCTCCGCCGCCTTCGAGGTGCTGATCGGAACCATCTTCAACGAGCTGTTCTTTGAAAAGCGGCTCACCGCCGTGGAAGTGGCCCAGATCGGCCAGTACGCAGAAAACGTCTACTTTGGCAAGCCCTCTGGCCTGATGGACCAGACTGCCTCCTCCGTGGGCGGCATGGTGTTCATCGACTTCGCCGACCCCGCCCACCCGGTGGTGGAGAACCTCTCCCTGGACCTGAACGCCCTGGGCTACGCCCTGTGCATCGTCGACTCCGGCGCCGACCACGCCGACCTCACCGACGAGTACGCCGCCATTCCGGTGGAGTGCCGCCAGGTGGCCGCCTTCTTCGGCAAGGAAGTGCTGCGGGATGTGGACGAAGCCGCGTTCTACGCCCAGCTCAAGGAAGTCCGCGCCGCCACCTCCGACCGGGCCATCCTCCGGGCCATCCACTTCTTCGGGGAGAACAAGCGGGTGCAGCAGCAGTTCGCCGCCCTCCAGGCCGGGGACTTTGACGCCTTCCTCCAGATGGTGACGGAGTCCGGCCGCAGCTCCTGGATGTACCTCCAGGACATCACGCCCGCCGGTGCCATCCAGCACCAGGACATGGCCGTGGCGCTGGCGCTGTGCGACCGGCTGCTCCAGGGCAGCGGCGCCTTCCGGGTCCACGGCGGCGGCTTCGCCGGCACGGTCCAGGCCTTCGTGCCCCTCGCGAAGCTGGAGCAGTTCCGCAGCGGCATTGAGGCGGTGCTGGGCCAGGGCGCCTGCCACGTGCTGTCCATCCGCGCCGAAGGCGGCGTCCGTCTCGACTGAAAGGAGAGAAAGCCATGACTGTCAACGGATATCTCACCGCACTGGTAAACTACGGCCTCTCCAAAGGCCTCATCGAGCCCTGCGACCAGACCTATATCACCAATCAGCTGCTGATGACCATGGGCCTCGACAGCTTTGAGCCGGAGGAAGCCCCGGCCATGGAGCTGGAGGACATCCTGGCTGGCCTCCTCGACGACGCCGTGGCCCGGGGCGTCTGCGCGGACAACATCACCGCCCGGGACCTCTTCGACACGAAGCTGATGGGCGTGCTGACGCCCCTGCCCCGGGAGGTCCGTGCCAAGTTCGCCGCCCTCTACGCCGAGAATCCCCAGAAAGCCACCGACTGGTACTATACCTTCTCCCAGGACACCGACTACATCCGCCGCTACCGGATCAAGAAGGACCTCCGGTGGAAGACGGAGACGGAATACGGCGCGCTGGATATCACCATCAACCTCTCCAAGCCGGAGAAGGACCCCAAGGCCATCGCCGCGGCCAAGTCCGCGCCCCAGTCCGGCTACCCCAAGTGCCAGCTCTGCCCGGAGAACGAGGGCTACGCCGGACGGATGAACCACCCGGCCCGGGAAAACCACCGGATCATCCCCATCACCGTGGCGGGCGCCGACTGGTACTTGCAGTACAGCCCCTACGTCTACTACAACGAGCATTGCATCGTCTTCAACAGCCGCCACACCCCCATGGTCATCGACAAGGCGGCCTTCTCCAAGCTCCTGGACTTTGTGACGCTGTTCCCCCACTATTTTGTCGGCTCCAACGCGGACCTTCCCATCGTGGGCGGCTCCATCCTCAGCCACGAGCATTTCCAGGGCGGCCACTACTCCTTCCCCATGGAGCTTTCTCCGGTGGAGCGGGACGTCACCTTCACGGGCTTTGAGGACGTCAAGGCCGGCATCGTCAAGTGGCCCATGAGCGTCATCCGGCTGGACAGCCCCGACAAGGCGCGGCTCTGTGACCTGGCGGACAAGATTCTCAAGGCCTGGCGGGGCTACACCGACGAAGCCGCCTTTATCTTCGCCGAGACCGACGGCGTGCCCCACAGCACCATCACCCCCATCGCCCGCCGCCGGGACGGGAACTACGAGCTGGACCTGGTGCTGCGCAACAACATCACCACCGCCGAGCATCCCCTGGGCGTATACCATCCCCACGCGGAGCTGCACCATATCAAGAAGGAAAACATCGGCCTCATCGAGGTCATGGGCCTGGCAGTGCTGCCGGCGCGACTCAAGGGCGAGCTGGCCGAGCTGGAAAAGGCCATCCTCAGCGGCAGCCCCCTGACCGGCGAGCTGGAAAAGCACGCGCCCTGGGTGGAGGAGCTGAAGACCCGCTATACCTTCACCGCCGAGAACACGGCCTCCATCCTGCGGGAAGAGGTGGGCCAGGTCTTCGCCAAGGTGCTGGAACACGCCGGCGTCTATGGCCGCAATGAGGCCGGCCAGGCCGCCTTCCAGCGGTTCATCGACTACGTCAACGCCCGGTAAAACGCAAAATGCCGCAGGGCGCGGGAAAAACCCGCGCCCTGCGAAATTAAATCATTTTTCCTCTTTACAAGCCACAAAAACTTTGCTATAATCATTAGGCTATTTGATATGCGCTCGTAGCTCAGCTGGATAGAGTGACAGACTCCGACTCTGTAGGTCGCACGTTCGAATCGTGTCGGGCGTACCAAAAATCCCACCTGCCAAAGCAGGTGGGATTTTTCAGCGTGTCGAAAAAGTATTTTCGACACGCTGCCCTAGTTTTTGCAACTTTATGAAAGTTGCAAAAACACCCTTATTGAACGCGCAGGGGGCCCTTTGCCCCCTGCACCCATCCCCCGCTGCTCTATCGCGGAAATTTTAATCATAGTTTTTTGACAGTCTCAAAATTTCGGCAAGTCACGCTTGCTCGTCCTGCTCCTGCACCTCGCTGGAGGCGATCAGCCGCTCCAGAGGCTTTTTGAGGAGCCGCCAGTTAATGGAGGCGGCCAGGGAGAACCAGATGCCCAGCCAGACGATGCCGCCGGCCAGGAAATGCCGCGGCAGCAGCAGCGCCAGCACCACCGGGACGGCGTTGATCACAGCCATCAGCAGAGAGCGGGGAAAGTAGCCCAGGCTCAGCAGCAGCGCATTGTTCAACGTGTTGCGGACGGTATTTTCAAACTTGCACTGGAGCGGGAATACCCATGAAAACAGGAAGGCCCACAGCAGCCAGGCAAGGCAGGTGATGGTCAGCAGAATCGTGCCGCCGGTCATGTTGACCGCCAGGTAGTAGAGGGTCGCAAACAGCAGCGCCGCGCCGGTGACGGCCAAAATCAGCCAAATAACGGTGGCCTGTTTCAAATTTTGACGAAACGCGTGGAAAAAGTCCCGGGTGGGGCTGCCTTCGTCTTCCTGCAAATGCCCGACGGCATAGTAAAGCGCGCTGGCAGAGGCGCCGAGGGTAATAATCGGGATGGAGCATACCACCGCCAGTATGTTGAGCAGCATCAGATCCGCCAGCTTGGTGAGTCCCCGCATCAGGGGCGAATCGAGTCGGAAAATAGACATTGCAAAAGCCTCCCAGGATCAAAGTGGCCGGAACCCAGCCTTTCATAAAGCATACCAGAAACCACCGCGCCTCGTCAACTGTTTCCAGGAAATCCAAATATACGCCCCGGCTTTTGCCGGGGCGCACAGTTTGTCTGCCGTGTTAGCCCTTGGCCATGGCCTTGGCGGCGCTCAGCTGGAACTCCTGCTGCCACTGGTAGAGGCTGGCCTGAAACTTGGCCGTGTCCAGCTGGTACTCCGCGGCCCACTGCTCCATCTCCAGCAGCTTGAGGATGTAGGTCTGGGCGATCTCCAGGAGGTCGTCGGCCTTTTCAAATTCACCCTGGGCCCGGAGCTGGGCCGCCTGCTGGGCGGTCTGGGCCGTCATCTGGGTCTGGGCCAGGTTGACGGCCTGGCGGTTCTTGGCCGCCGTGGCCTGGATGGTGTTGTACTGGGCCTGGCCGATGCCGCCCCGATCTCCCCGGGTCTCGGCGTAGAGGGCGGCGTTGTCCAGGGCGTTGCGGGATTCTCCCTCGATCTGGTCCCGCTGGGTCTGGTACTGGGCCAGGGCCTCCGATTCCGCCTGCAAAAGCTGGGCCACCGCCTGGTCCACGGCGTAGTCCCGCATATTGATGGCCTGCTGCTCCGCGGCTTCCTTCCATCCCCCCAGGGAGGCGCTGCCGCCGCCTGAGACCGAGAGCGGCCCGGGGGAGGCGCTCCGCCGCCGGGCACCGGCAGGCGTGGTTTGGAGCAGCAGTCCCGGCTGGATAACGCCGTTTTCATCCACATAGGAGGTAAACTGCCGGGTGTAGTCGGTCATGGAGTTGTTGTTTTTCAGCTTGGGCGGCTGGGGCACCACGTTGCCGCTGGCGTCCAGGGGCGGCACGTACTCCTTCTCGTTGAAGCCGTCGCCGATCACGTCCTTATACGTGGTGGGGTTCACGTTGCTGGACTTGGAGCCGGTCAGCAGCTGGGCGTAGGGACCGTTGACGAACTGGCTGTAGACGCCGGTATAGCCGCTGGATTCATCCACCCAGTTGCGGATCAGCCCCTGGTCGACGTAGTTGCGGTAGCGGTTGGTGTCGGCCCGGTAGGCCGCGATCTGCTCGTCGGTCATGCGGTAGAAGTTCTTGTACCAGTCCAGGTCGTTGTACTGGCCCACGTTGTAGCCGTAGCCCAGGTTGGCGTTGTCGGTCTCCCAGCGGCCCTTTTCCTCGTTGTAGGTGCTGGTGGCGCCGCCGGTGGCGTCCCGGAGGATCTCCGCCAGCTGGACGTTCTGGTCATGGAGATACTGCTGGGTGGCCTGATCGGCCCCGGCCCAGGCCTGGGAATTGGCCTCCATCTGCTGGCGGATGTAGTTGGCCATGCTTCGGAGGTTCATCTCGGTGGAGAAGCCGTTGACCCAGCCGTTCTGGGGGTCGTAGTTGGTGTACTGATATTCCTCCACCCACTTTTTTACATTCTGGGCCGACTGGCCGCCCGCCCCCGCGTTGATCTTGGTGTAGCCGGTGCCATCGGCGCCGCCCTGGTAGCCGGCAGTGGCCCGGATGGCCTCGGCCTGCTGGTTGGCGGCCTTTTTGCCGGCCTCGTCGCCGGCAGCGTTGGCCTTGGCCCAGGCGTCCTTTAGGGCCAGAATCTCCTGCTGCTGGGATTCGGTCAAATAGGTTTGGTCGGCTTTACTCAGTGTCGCCATGGCTGTCCTCCTTCGTCAAGCGGTAAAGTACCTGCACCAGCTCCTCCCGGGTGACGGGGCTCTTGTAGCGCATTCCGGCGCTGTCCCCCACCAGAAGCCCCCGGCCCTCGGCCCAGGCCCGGGCCTCAGCGGACCAGTCGCCGGGCGGCTGCGCCCCCACCTCTGCCTGGCGGCGTTGGCAAAGGGCGGCAAAGGTTTCGTCTGTCATCGATCTTGCCTCCAATCTCTCCAAAAATTGCCGCCAGGCCGCCTCGTCAGTGACGAAGGGGGCCGGGCAGCATTTGCCGGTGACGTCGTAGTGGCGCACCACATGGTCGATGGGTACGCTGTGGCGGGCCATCAGGTCGGCCAGCAGCGTCAGGGCGTTCTCCAGCGTGGCCTCGGTGAAGCCGTAGCTGCCGTCGGCGCTGGTGTCGCACAGCTCCACGCCCAGGGAGTTGCCGTTGCGGCAGTGGGGATGGCGGTAGCTGGCCGCGCCGCAGTGCCAGGCCACGTGGGTCTCGGGCACCGAGGCCACCGCGCCGCCGTCGTCCACGAAGTAGTGGGCTGAGGCCGCCACGGTGTTCCGGGAGAAGTAGAGCCCGTTGGCCCGGGCCGTGTCGCCGTCACCCGCGGTATAGTGGACCACCAGGTAGGAGACGGGCCCCGTGCGGGGCCCGCCGTAGTTCTCCCGGCGGCAGGGGATGGCCTCAAGCGTCATCGTCTTCGTCCTCCGCGCCGGCGAAGAGCGCCAGCAGCTCGGCGAGCCCCTGGCCCAGCCCCTGGGCCGAGGCGGCGTCCACGCGGCCCTCGGTGACGATATACGTCACGGCGGAGACGATGGCCGTCACCGCGCCGAGGATTTGCTGCAAGTCCTGGCCGTCAGCCCCAAAGGCCAGGGCGGCGCCCAGAATGAGGCCCGCCAGGGCGCACCAGAGCTTCGTGGAGCGGAGTTTTTCCCAAATGGTTCTCGGCTGCATAGATGATCCTCCTTATTTCCAATTCAAAATGATGTCCCGCTCCGCCTCGGTCAGGATGCCGTCCTCCACGGCCTGACGGACGGCGTCGGCCTGGATGCGGCCCATGCGGTAGAGCAGCAGCATGGCGCTGGCGCGCAAGCTCATAGCGTATCACCTCCGTAAATCAGCTCCAGGGTTTCCTCCAGGGCCGTCAGGCGGCCCATCTTCACGGTGACGGTGCCGTCGCGGTGGTCGGTGATGTCGCCGGCCACGCAGTAGTCGCTGTTGTCGTAAGTGACGGCCTCCGGCGTCACCATCTCGCCGGTCTCAGGGTCCTCATAGGCCGGAGCCTGAAAGAGGATGGACCAGGCCGCGCCGTTTTGGAAGAGCGACGCGGCGGTGTTGTGGTCCATGGTGAGGGTGATGGATTTGCTGGCCCGATAGTCCCAGTCGGGGTCTCGGGTCTTGCCGCTGACGGCGGCGTCGTATTGCTGGGCTCCAAGGATGACCTGGGTCAAACAATCACGTCCTTTCTGATGATGCGGCGCCTGAGTCAGACGCAAAAGATGGGGGCCACACCGTACTCCTCGCTGGGAACCTCGTTCATGACGTTTCCGGTATCGTCCACGTAGCAGAACGTAAAGGCGTCGGCCCGGGAACGAAGCCACCATTCCCGCTCGGTGTTGCGCGTATCGTTCTGGGCGTAGCGGATTTTGCTGCCGCCGGCGGCGTAGTAGGCGTATTGCGCCTGCTGCGATCCCTGTCCGGCAGTGCCTTCCGTGACGGTGCCGAACACCTCTTTTTCCGCGGGAATCCAGAGGTAATCCGTGGTGGCGCTGACACTTCCAAGATCGCCGGAACCGTTGTCGGAGTATTTCTGCGCCGGGCGCAGCACCGCCAGCAGCTCCGCCGGGAACGTGCCGAGAATCGTCCCGGCGCAATTTGCCGGGTCGGTTCCCAATAGGGTATTGCGCAGACTGCACGTTTCCCAGCCGCCGGCAGTGCCGAAGGCGGAACTCAGCTGATACCTGTAAAAGCACAGCTCCTTGCCCGCCGTGGACCTGGCCAGCTGGAAGTGGATGCGGTTGTCGCCCTCCAGGGCGGCGTTGTGGTTGAAGCCCAGGATATAGCAGAGATAGGTTCCGCTGAGGTTGACGCCGCCCACGCTGCCGGAGAGGGTAATCTCCTTGGTGTCGCCCACGCGCCAGACATTCTCCGCCACACCCTTTTGGGCGGCCAGGGAAATCTGCTCCCAGGTATTGTTGTTCAGGACCGGGTCGAACCGGTCTAAAGGGATGTCGTAAATAGTGCCGGCCACCCGGGTCCGCCCGCCGGTGAGCGTGCGGGCAGTGCCGGATACCAGCGTCTTTCCGCCGGCGATGTCGTGGCCGGTGCCGCCGATGGTCACGCGATGTCCCATGGCTTCACCTACTCATACTGCCAGCAGATTTCGCCGTTGCTGCCGGGCGTGACCTCGCTGGCGGAAAGGCGGCTGTTGCGCAGGAGCGCAGTGCCGGGGGTCTGAGCAGCAGCGGCGGCAGAGACGGTTCCGGTGAAGGCGCCACCCGCCTTGGGCATGGCCGCGGCAGCCTGGGTCTTGGCGGTGTTCCAGCCGCTCTTTTCCGTGTCTGTCACCGTGCGGTGGCTGGAATCCTCGCTCAGCTGGGAGAGAGCGGTGGGCAGCGTCGGACCGGGAACGTCGCTCTGGGTGCCGTCGGAGAAGGTATAGCGCCACTGGTTGGTCTCCGGCAGGAAGGTGATGGCCGTGACGCTGCGGCCCGCTTCGCCGGGCTCCCCCTGGGCCGGCGGGTGTTCGGTGAGATACGCCGCCACCGCCTCTGCCAGCATTTCCTCCGACGGCAGGTCCGTAACGCCGGGCGCCCGGAGGATCTGCTCCGTACCGTCGGAGTAAGTCAGCCGCCAGGTGCCGTCCCAGTTGTCCTCCAGGGCGCGGATGCCCACGCCCCGGGGCAGCACGAACCGCAGCCGGGCGTTTTGGGCGGTGCCGAGATTGTAGACCGCCGGCTGTCCCCCCTCCTCGGCGCCGTCGATCTCCAGCGTGGCGTTCTTCCCCGGGATGCCCTGAGGGCCGTTGAACCGCCCCGCCTCCAGGTCTGCCTGGAGTTGGGCACAGAGCTGGCGGACCGTGGAGGCTGCCTCCTGCGCCGCCTGGACGGCTGTCAGCATCTGCTCAAGCATGGTGGGCGTGTAGACCGTGGGGTCAGTCGTCACCCCCGGCTCCGAGAGAAGCACCGGGATGGGCCGCACCATGGCCACGGTGCGCAGCACCGCCATGGAGTCCTCCAGTTTCTTATAACCGTGGCAGGCGACGTACAACTCCCCCGGCGCAAGGACGTTGGCCGGGATCTGCGTCTCGCCGGTGTAGAGCAGCTGGGCGGTGCTGTCGCCGTTCTGGAACACCACCACCTTGACCATCCCGGTCCACTCCGCGTCGAAATCGATGGTGAAGGTGTCCACCTGGGCGGTGTCCGCCACCAGAGGTTCGATGCCCTTTTTCCGCACGCGCCGGTCCCGGACGAATAATTCGAGTTTCATGTCTCTCCCCTTTCTCCGCCGACCCAGGGCTCCAGTCGTACCGGGAGCTTGTCCACTTGCTCCATCAGCGCGTCCAGATCGCCGTTGCCGCCCAGGCCGGTGTGGTATACCTGATGCATCCTGCGCAGCAGCTGCTTGTCCCGGAGCTCCACCTCCCCGGTCTGGATGTAGCCCATGGCCCGCTGGGCAATGACGTCCAGCAGAATGAACTTCATCCCGTCCACCAGGGCCTGCTCCGTGTCGCTGTGCTGCTTGCCCCGGCGCAGTCTGGCCTGCACCAGGGCGAAGATGCCGGAAATCAACGCCGAGGCCGCGCTGCCGCTGAAAAATGCGGCGAGAATCCCGTCCATGGCCGGCCTCAGCAAAGGGCCAGCCAGGCGTACGGGACGCCCGGCAGGTTCCAGGCCCGGGCCGCCGCGCCGCAGGCCACGGCCTCCTGGGAGGCGCTGAGCCAGATGGTCAGCCGGCTCCCCTGGAGGGTCAGTCCGGCGCCGTAGGTGGGATAGGCGCCGTCGGAGGCCTGGGTGCAGCGGAGGGTCTGGGCGACGCTCTGGCCCTGGAGCAGCAGGGCGGGCGATTCAAAGGTGCCCTGCACCACCAACAGGCGCGGCGTGGCGCCCAGGTCAATGGTGCGCTCTGCCTGATTGCCGGTGTAGCTGCCCTGAACGGCTTGGAGGGCGCCCAGCTGGGGCAGGCTCTGCCAGACGGGCCGCCCCTCGGAAAAGCCCAGCACAGCGCCGGACGCCTCCGGAGGGTCCAGCGCCGCCATGCCGTTTTCCGCGCCGTAGAGGAGCTGCCCCGCCGCCACGGCCTTGCGGCCCGTGCCGCCCCGGCTGACCGGCAGCACCTCCTCGTCCACGGTCTCCCACTGCCCGGGCGCCACCTGTAAAAATACCGCCCTGGGCAGGCGGAAGGCGGTAAAGGGCACGTGGCTCTGGAGCAGCGTTTCCCAGTCCTCCGGCGGCGCGCAGTCTGGCAGCGATGCCTCCAGCGCGCCCACCGGCACGATGGTCAAATCGCCCACCTGGAAGTAGCCCGCCGCCTCGGTGGAAGGCCACTGGGCCTGGAGCTGCAATTCCAGACTGCCGCTGCTGTCCAGCGTGGTCTCCAGCCAGCTGCTTTCCGGCAGCTGGACCGGCGCGCTGTTGCAGTAGAGCGTCAGACTGGTGAGGGCAGAATCCTGCCCGGTCAGCGCCAGATGGAGCAGCACCGCGCTGCCGCCGGGGCCCAGGCCCTCCAGCCGCTGGCTGACGCCGGCGGCGGACATGGTCCGGTCTGCGTTGAAGCGCCAGCCGCCCTCTGTCTCCTGGGCTGTGCAGCCGGAGAGGCTCCAGCTGGGTTGGGCCTCGTTCGCAACGTCCAGCGCCGGACGGAGCCACAGCTGGCCCACCGGGTAGTCGCTGTCGGGGGTTTGGGCCGCGCCGGGCGTGTTCCAGGAGACGATCAGGCGTCCGCCGTAAATGCGCGCCAGCAGCGAAGCGGCCAGCTTTTCCCGGGTGATGGAGCCGTCCACAATCTGTCCGGCGGCGGCCTTTTGGACCTCCGCCAGCGTTTCCTCGATGGCCGCCTGGATGGTCCCGGCGGAGAGGCCCGGCACGGAGATGGGCAGATTGGCCGCGGCGGAAGTGGCGTTGAGGCTGGCCACCAGGCCGTTGAAGGCGTCGCGCATCTCATTGTGCAGGTACTGCAAATCCGCCCGTACCTGGGCCTCGTCCGGCTCGTAGGTGGGAAAATCCGCGGGATCTTCCCAGGATTTCGTAAAGGTCATGGATTGAAAAGCCATGGCAGCGCCTCCTTACTCTTCCGCGCCGTAGGCCCGCCGGGCGTTGTAGCCCATCAGCTGGGCGAAGGCGGCGCGCTCTTCCTGGAATGCCGCCCGCTCCTGCTCCTCCGGAGGCGGCGCGGCGGGTACGGTGGCGCGGGGCTTCAGGAACCAGCCCAGGGCAAAGCCCAGGGCCAGCAGCGCCGCGCCGGTGATGGTCAAAAGCATCGTCTCGCTCCTTTCTCTATCGGTTTCTCTGCTGGCTGGTGAAGACGATCTGGGCTGACACCAGGGACATGTCGCACCCCGGCTCGTTGTTGGAAAGCCGCATGGTGAAGTGGCGGACGTGGCGGCAGCCCGGCTTGCGCACGGCCACGTGGGCGAAGCGGCGGATGGCCAGCATTCGCCGGGCCAGATCGCGGGGCGCCAGGTGCCAGCTGAAGCATTCCACCGGGGTGAGATCTTCCCGCAGGCCGTAGTCGGTCTCGTACTGAATGCGGATCACCGTATCGGTGTCGGATCGGGTGGAGAGGATCACCCGCCGGATGTGCTTCATCCGCAGATGGCCGCCGAAGTCCTGGGTGGGAAACTCAAATACCTTGGGGATGGCGCCGCCGTAGTCGCGGAAGTTCCGCACGAAGCGGCTGATGCGGCCCTGGGGGTCCAGATGGTAGATGCGCAGCGGGCCGGTGAAGGCCTCGCCGCCGTCGTCCCGGGTGTCGCCCCGAAAGAAGTCCACGGCGTCGATGTGGGTGAAGTAGAACCAGCTGGGCTTTCCGGCGGAGGAAAGGCGGTAGTCCCAGAGATAGACCTTTCCGCCGGCGGCGATCCAGTAGCGCTCGGCGTCGTCCAGGGCGGAGACGGTTTCGGCCTCCTGGACGGCCTGGAGAAGTCCGGGACGCCCGGCACAGCCATTGATGTTGCCGGAGATGCACCGCACCTGGTTTTCCAGGGCGGCGGTGGTGTCCTCCAGGCGGTAAACGCCGCCGTAGGTGCTGCACCAGACCAGGTTGTTTTCCACCAGCCGGATGGTGAAGGGCAGGTCGCAGCCGATGGCGGCGTTGACCGGGGTGTAGTCCATGGTCAGGTAGGCCCGGTCCCCGATGGTCTCGGTCCCCAGCAGGCACCGGCCCACGGCGTGGGTCTTGAACACCATCAGGTAGCCCGCCTGGAGGCCGAAGCCGGTGACGGGCTCCAGGCTGTCGCCAGCCAGGTTGTAGTACTCCATGGGGAAGTACCCCGGGTCCATGGCCACATGGCTGCCGTTCCAGAAGTAGGCGTTGGGCTGGGCCTCGGACCCGGCCAAAACCAGCACGGCGCCGCCGGTACCGCCGTAGGCGCAGCCGTAGCAGCAGTCCATGATGCTCTTCTGGGCGTCGGAGTTGGCCTTTTCGTAGGTGATGACCACGGTGTTGTTGACCGGCGGGTCCTGCATCGGCGGGGCCACGGCAAAGGTAATGGTGCCGGCCTCGAGGTCGGCGGTAAAGTTGGTGACGTCCTCGCCGTCCACGGTGCAGGACACGACGGCGTCGATCTCCTGCACCGGCAGGTGGTAGACCCGCACCGCCACCTCGTAGACCACGCTGACGGCCTCGTTGAAGCCCGGCGCGTCCTTGAGGGTGACGGTGCAGCCGTCCGTCGTGGAGACCTCGTAGTCGGTTTCCGGAACCAGGGTACTCCCCACGTAGACCTGCACCACCTGATAGACCAGCTCGCCGTCCTCGGTTTCAAAGTGGAACTCCTCGGCGGTGCCGTTGCCGGCGAAGGAGACGCCCCGGCGTTCCCGGGTGGCGGTATACCAGAGGGTCTTCCGGGGACTGAGGCGGTTTTCCGGCTGGTAGAGGTCGCCGGCGCCGTCGGCCGGGGCGCAGTTGATGGACGTCACCGGCACGTAGGGTGTCACGTCCTCGGCGGTGAAGCCGCCCTCGCCATCCCAGCGGATGGTTTTGAAGGCCCCGCGGGTCTTGTAGAGCAGGGCGTCCCGGTAGCGGATGAAGGTGCCGCGGGTGGTGGGGAGGCCGCCGCAGAGCTTTTCCGGCACCATTTCGGCGCCGGGCCGGGCGGCGTAGAGGCCGTCGCCGATGTGCAAAATGGCGTGGCCCCAGTAGAGCCGCTCGGCGCAGCAGATGCCCTGCCCCAGAGGCTCCGAGACGTATGCCTGGCCGTCCCGGCAGCTGAGGAGGCCGTCCCGCCACCAGAGGTTCTCCATGTCGGGGCTCTGGTCGGCATCCATCCGGTAGGGAAGCTCCCAGAGGTTCAGGCCGCCGGAGAGGTTTTCAAAGGTGATGGACCGCTCCTCCGGCGGATCGGGCAGGCCGGCGGTGGCGGCCATGGTGGAACTGGCCAATGGTTTCCCTCCTTTTTTGCGATTTTCTGGGCTCAGTCACAGCAGTCGTAGGCGTCCTCCACCAGGCCCAGCTCGGCTGTGGGCCCCTCCTCCAGTCGGGCGAGGCGCCGCTCGAACTCGTTGTAGAGCCCGGCATAGAGGAAGGCGTTGTCCTCCATGACCAGATGGGCCGCCACGTAGTAGGCCACCACCGGCTGGGCCTCCGGCGGGCAGTCCAGCCGGTCGTCGTCCATGGGCGTGGCCTGGGGCAGCTGTGGGTAGCGGAAGTATTCCACCTGGTACTGCCCCTGTGCCTCCCGGGGGATGGCCACCTGCCGCCCGCCCAGCAGCCGGTAGTTTTGGAAGCGGCGCAGCCGGCCGCCCTCCAGCCGCAAAAGGCCGCCGGCCAGCTGGTAGCAGTCCTCCGGCAGGTCGTAGATCAGCAGTCCGCCCTGCTCCTGGGGGTCGGTGAGGTCGGCCACAGCCCGCAGCCGCCGGGCCGTGGTGACGACGTAGATCAGGCCGTCGCGCATCAGCGCCGGAATGCGGGCCACCAGGTCGGCCTGGTCGTTATAGGTCAGGGGAACGCGGCTGCCGGCCACGGAGTATTGGTTGATGAGCTGCAGGACAAAGTCCTTCATTTCGCCGTAGGTCAAAGGTCTTCCCTCCTTTCCCGGCGGGGCCGGTTGGCCCCGCCGCGGTTTTGATTTGTTGCCGCAGGGTGATCGCGGGATTACGCCAGCTTCACGACGCCCACGGCCCGGGCCTTGCTTTCGCTGTTCAGCTCCACCACGGTGAGGAACTTCTTGCCGGCGGTGGCGATTTCGGTACCGGAGGCAGGCAGAGCGGTGAAGCCGGAGACGGTACCGTCGTAGGTGACGGTCTCGGCGGCATCACCCACCTTGTAGCTCCAGGAGCAGCCGTCCTCAGGCGTGCCGGGGTTCAGCAGCACGGTGACTTTGCCCGCCCCGGTCTGGGCGGCGGTGACGTTCAGCTGCCGCAGCACCGGCTGGTTGCCGTGGTAGTAGATGGCGTCGGCCTTCTCCGCCAGGACGAAGCAGTCGTAGACCACGCGGCCCTCGACGAGGAAGCCGCTGATGCCGGGGGGATCGCTGTGGGTCTTGTACTCCTCCAGCTGCCGGGGCGCGGTGGCGGCCATGGGGTGGGTCAGCAGGAAGGCGCAGCCGCTGGGCAGCCGCCCGGAGGGCACCTTGACGATCTTACAGCCGTCCACCTCGCCGATGACGCCCTTGATGAGCATCTCCTGGGAGCTGTCGCCGTACTTCATGAAGGCGGGGTCCTGCTTGAGCAGGTTGGCGAAGCGGTAGGAGCAGAAGGCCACCCGCCCCTTGTCCGGCACATTGCGGTTGCCCAGCTGCTCCATGGCCTGGAGGAACAGCTCATAGGCGTTGTCCTTGGTGGCTTCCTCGGAGCCGAAGTTGCCCCGGGCCGTGGCCTCGGCGGCCAGTTTGCGGAAGACATAGGCGTCGAACTCCGGTACCCACACCTCCTTCAGCTGCCGGGCCAGGGCCTTGCCGGCGTCCATCACCATCTGGGACTGGGCTCTGTCGCCCCGGTCGATGATGAAGGTGAAGGCCCGGTCCCGGCCCACGGTGAGGGTCTGGATGTTGCGGGTCAGGTCGTTGGGCGTGCCATAGCGGTGGTCGCCGGAGCGGCTGTAGTCGCTCATCGCCACGGTGGGGATGGAGTAGACGTTGACGGTCCGGACGCCGGTGAAGTTGTAGTCGTTGTTGAGTGCCAGCATCGCCTGGGATTCGCGGCTGAAGCGCTCGTCCACCCGCTTGGCGTACTTACTGGCCAGGTTCATGGTTTCACTCATGTTGGCATCTTCCTTTCTGATCGTGTGTTGGCTCTGCTGCAGCGAGAATCGAAAACGGCCGCCTTTCGGCAGCCGCTTGTAAAACACCACCGGCAGCGGGCCCGCTGCCGGTGGTTCCAGTATTTATTATAGCACGGCAGGTACTGCCATTCACTAGCAAACGCAAAATTTTTTACTTCTGACGCTCCTGCCAGAATCGCAGCACCGCCAGCACGCCTCCTGCCACGCAGTAGAGGTTCAGCAACACCGAAATCACGCCCAGCAGCGCCCCCACCAGGGGAATCCAGCCCAGCACCACCCGGAGCATGGCCGTGATGGCGGCGGCCAGCACATAGATGATGAGCGAGATCAAAAGGCTGCGCATATCGCCCTGGCGCACCTGGTCGCTCAGGGGGAAGAGGCCGTAAAGCGTTCGCATCTGTCGTGTTCCTCCCGGGTGTTTTTTTCTATGGTACCACAGCCCCGGGGAAAAGACAATGCCTTCCGCGTTTCGTTGACAATCCGAAATGCAGGGTTTACAATGAGGGGGACGGATGCACGCTCCGGTGCAGCGCCGGATAGAGCTTGGCGCAGAGCGCCGCTGTGGCTGCCACCTTCAGAATGTCCCAAGGCAGGAAGATCACCATGCCGCCCCAGAGCGTCGCCCAGACGGTCTGGCTCCGCTGGAGATACACCGTGAGGACGAGGTGCATATACGGAAGGCCGATGGCGTACAGCGGCACCAGGCCCAGCAGACAGGCCCAGCAGATGGTGAAGAATTTGGCGCCGCGCCGCTCCACAATATAGCCCACCAGGGCGCTCATGGCCGCCATGCCCAGCAGGAAGCCGAAGGTGGGCTGCAGCAGGGCGCCGGGGCCGCCGCCGCTCACAAAGATCGGCAGGCCCACCAGCCCCAGGAGGATGTAGGCCGCCTGGGAGAGAAAGCCCCATTTGCACCCCAGCAGCACGCCGGACATGGCCACAAACAACACCTGCAGGGTGAAGGAAGAGATGGGCGTGGGGATGCGGATCAGCGCACCCACCGCCGTCAGCGCGGCGAACAGCGCCGCTAAGATCATGGATTTTGTCTTGGACATCGTCGTTACCTCTCAGTCGTATTGTAAACCTTATTGGAAGCGTGCAGTTTACAATACAGAGTATACCGGAACAGTAAGAAAAAAGCAAGGGCAGAGCCGCACAATTTGGCAAGTGGATTCGGCCAAAGATTTTGGCTCATACGAAAGTTATAAAAGAGCGGGAATACTGTATGTATTTCCCTCTTTTATAACTGCACAGATGGGTCAAAAGATTGGGCGAAGCCCGCAGACACCATTGTGCGGTGCTGCCCAAGGGGGGAAAATATCATGACCAAAGATGCAGTTTTGGAGCTGCTGTCCCAGGGCGGGTATGTCTCCGGCCAGAAGATCAGTGAGCAGCTGGGGCTGAGCCGGGCCGCCGTATGGAAGGCCATTGACCGGCTGCGCTCCGAGGGCTACACCATTGAATCGGCCACCAACCGGGGCTATTGCCTCACGGGGCGGCCCAACCGACTGACCCAGGCGGGGGTGGTACAGCTGCTGGAGGGCCACCCCTGGCAGGGGCTGGTCCAGGTGCTGGAAACGGTGGATTCCACCAACAATTTTGCCAAAGCCGTGGCGGCCCAGGGGGCGCCCCACGGCACGGTGATTCTGTCGGACCACCAGAGCGGGGGCCGAGGCCGCCGGGGCAGGAGCTTCTCCTCGCCCAAGGGCATGGGGATCTATTGCTCGGTGGTGCTGCGGTACGACGTGCCGCCGGAGAAGCTGCTGCACCTCACCACAGTGATCGCCGAGGCCACCCGCCGGGCTCTGGCGGCGGAGACCGGGCTGGATGTGGGGATCAAGTGGACCAACGATCTGGTGCTGGAGAAGCGCAAGCTCTGCGGCATCCTCACAGAGCTTTCCCTGGAGGCGGAGACCGGCCTCACCGGCTACGTCATCCCCGGCACCGGCGTCAACTGCGGCCAGCAGCCGGCGGACTTCCCGCCGGAGATCCGGGATATGGCCATTTCCCTGGAGCAGGCTCTGGGCAGACCGGTGGACCGCTGCGCCCTGGCGGCAGAGATGATCCGCCAGTACCACCTGGCCGCTTCGGAAATGCTCACCAATCCCGGTCCGTGGCTGGCGGGCTATCGGGCCCACTGCCTCACACTGGGGCAGGATGTGCAAATTCTCCAGGGCGACCAGATCCGCCTGGCCCACGCCGAGGACATCGACGACGAGGGCGGCCTGGTGGTCACGCTGGCGGATGGCCGTCGGGAGACCGTCCGCTCCGGCGAGGTCTCGGTCCGGGGCCTCTACGGCTACGTCTGAGCGAGGCAGAAGGACAGCCTGTCCACTGGTCCTACCCCGCCTGAGGCGGATACGGCGGCGCACTGCGCCGCCTCTTTTTTGCCCGATCCGCTTTGGAAAAAGCCACAGTTGCAATTTCGGGAAAAAGTGGCTATAGTTTAGAATGGTATAATATTGTGGAATGAGGCGATGACTGTGCAGCAAATTGGATTTGACAACGACAAATACCTGACGCTCCAGACTGAGCGGATTCTCAGCCGCGTGGAGCAGTTCGGCGGCAAGCTCTATCTGGAATTCGGCGGCAAGCTCTTCGACGACTACCATGCCTCCCGGGTGCTGCCCGGCTTCCAGCCCGACAGCAAAATGCGGATGCTCTTAAAGCTGCGGGACCAGGCCGAGCTGGTGGTGGCCATCTCCGCCGACGACATTGAGAAAAGCAAGCGCCGGGGCGACCTGGGCATCACCTACGACATGGACGTCATGCGGCTCATCGACGCCTTCCGGGAATTCGGCCTGTACGTAGGCAGCGTGGTGATGACGCGCTTCCGCGGCCAGCACAACGCCGAGGTGTTCCAGCACAAGCTGGAGGCCATGGGCATCCGGGTCTACCGCCACTACCCCATCGACGACTACCCCTCCAACATCCCGCTGATCGTCTCCGACGAGGGCTTCGGTAAAAACGACTATATCGAAACCACCCGGCCCATCGTGGTCATCACGGCGCCCGGCCCCGGCTCGGGGAAGATGGCCACCTGCCTGAGCCAGCTCTACCAGGAGCATTGCCGGGGCATCCGGGCCGGCTACGCCAAGTACGAGACCTTCCCGGTGTGGAACCTGCCTCTGAAGCACCCGGTCAACCTGGCCTACGAGGCCGCCACCGTGGACCTGGACGACGTCAACATGATCGACCCGTTCCATCTGGAGGCCTACGGCGAGACCACCGTCAACTACAACCGCGACATCGAGATCTTCCCGGTGCTGGAGGCCATGTTCCGCAAGATCTACGGCCACTGCCCCTACAAGAGCCCCACGGACATGGGCGTCAACATGGCGGGCTACGCCATCGTGGACGACGAGATCTGCCGTGAGGCCTCCCGCCAGGAGATCATCCGCCGCTACTTCTCCACGGCCTGCGCCGTCAAGCGGGGCGTGGCCGCCCCGGCGCAGCTGCACAAGATGGAAGTGCTGATGCAGTCGCTGGGACTGGAGCCGGAGATGCGCCCCGCGGTGCCCGCTGCCCGGGCTGTGGCCCAGCGTACCGGCGAACCGGCCATGGCCATCGAGCTGTCCGACGGCACCGTCATCACCGGCAAGACCTCGGCCCTGATGGGCGCCTCCTGCGCGGCCATGCTCAATGCCCTGAAGCACCTGGCCGGCATCGCCGATCAGGTGGACCTGATCTCCCCCACGGTCCTGGCCCCGATCCAGCACCTGAAGGTGGAGCATCTGGGCAATCGCAATCCCCGGCTCCACACCGACGAGATGCTCATCGCCCTGTCCATGTGCGCCGTGACCAACCCCACCGCCGAGCTGGCCATGGAGGCCCTCAGCCGCCTGCGGGACGCCCAGGTCCACTCCACCGTCATCCTCTCGCCGGTGGACGAAACGGTGTTCAAAAAGCTGGGCGCCCAGGTGACGTACGAGCCGGTCTATGAAAGCCAGCGGCTGTACCACAAGTCCTGAGGGGCCAAACCCAGGGAAATTCACAAATTGTTCAAGGTGTTTCGATTGAAACCCACCCTCCGCTGTGCTAGACTAGTCTGACTGATTGGAAAGGAGGGTCCCCTTGCAGCAGCACACCGTGCGCTCCCTGCGCCTTGCTTCGGCGGTGCTGATCGCCGCGCTCCTGGTGCTGGCGGGGCTGGGCATCTACGCCGCCTCCCGCCAAGGCATGGAGGACGACGTCATGGTCTGCGGCGACTTCCGCCTGAGCAACACCCAGCTGGCGTACTACTACTGGAGCGAATACTTTTACTTTGCCGGCGCCTACGGCGAGTATCTGGACGGCGTCGTAGACCTGACCGTCCCGTTGGACCAGCAGGCCTACAGCGACGAGCAGACCTGGCAGGACTACCTGCTGGACGAGGCGCTTTCCACCGTGCGGGAGACCATGGCCATGGTATTCCGCGCCCAGGAGGAGGGCTTCACCCTCTCCGCCCAGGGCGAGGCCGATTTGGCGGAGGTTCTGGAATCCTTCCGCACCGCCGCCGAGGAAAACGGCTACGCCGACCTGGAGGCCTATCTGGCCGCCTCCTATGGCCCCGGCGCCACGGAAGAGAGCTTCACGGATTATCTCCGCTGCGCCCACCTGGCCGCGGAATACGCCGACAGCCTCTTCGAGGCCATCGCCCCCACCGAAGCGGAGATCCGCGAATACTATGAAGCCCACGCCGGAGAATATCTGGAGAACTACGGCGTCACCCGGGCGGACGGGCCCATGCCCCACGGGGTCTATCTCCCCTTTGACTCCTGGGGCGAGGCCCAGGCCGTCTACGATGACTTTCTGGAGGGCGGCGCCACCCACGACCTGCTCAACAACTTAGGCGCGGCCAACCTGGGCCAGACCGGCGAGCTGGAGGAGGTCACGCCCGATTCCATCGGCGAGGCGGCGGAAGCCTGGTTCTACGACGAAAGCCGCCAGAGCGGCGACCACGCCGTCGTCACCGAGGAAGACGGCAGCGCCGCCATCTGCTACTTCGTCTCCGCCGGCCAGCGGACCTACTGGCAGCGCCTGGCTGAGGACGACCTGCGCCACGAGACGTACCAGAACCAATATCTCACCATCGTCAACGCCTATACCTTCTACGTCAACTACGACAAAATCCGTATCACCGCGCCGGAGGGGCTCTACGAAACCCAGAGCGCCGGCTGAACACTGCAAATCACAAGAAAGAGAGTGTCACAACCCATGAAGTTCTGCAAATACTGCCACACCGCCATGGAGGACGACGCCCAGAGCTGTCCCTCCTGCGGCAAGCCCTGGGAGCCGGAGGAAGCTCCCGCCGACGCGCCCGCCGCGGCAGACGTGACGGACGCCCCCGTCGCCCAGGATTCCCCCGCTGAGGAGGCCACCACCGAGGAGGCCACCGCCGATGCCCGGGAAGTCACCGCTGCGCCCAGCAGCAAAAAGAAAGCGCCCGTGGGCCTGCTGGTGGGCCTTTTCCTGACGGCGGCGCTGGCCGTGGCCCTGGTGGTGGGCAAGAGCGCCTACGACCGCAGCCGCGCCGAGAGCAGCGCCCCCACCGAATCCATGGACAGCCAGGGTGAAACCGGCGACACCGCCCCCACCCAGACTCCCGTCACCGACGAAGAGGCTGCCGCCAACCCGGCGCTCCACAACAACGCCTACGGCTACCGCTCCTATTCGGTGAACTTCGCCCCCCAGGAAGACGGCACCGTCACCTACTCCTACCTCAACCAGGACAGCGAGACCGTCACCCTGGACGACGCCCAGGTGGAAGCGCTGATGGACCAGGTAGTGGCTACCTGCGGCAGCCTGGAGCTGACCAACCGGGAGCTGCTGTACTACTATCAGCAGCAGTATTACGCCTTCTATAACTCCCTCGGGTCCTACGGGATGTACCTCTCGTATATGATCGACACCACCAAGGGCTTCGACGAGCAGCTGAACCCCATGGGCGACGGCACCTGGCAGCAGTTCTTCATCACCGCCTCGCTGGAAGCCTTCCACCAGACCGCCGCCCTCTATGACGAGGCCATGGCCAACGGCTACCAGCTGGACGAGACGGCCCAGGCTGCCCTGGACGCGCTGGCCGACGACCTCAACTCCATCGCCCAGCAGTACGGCCTGGCCGACGCCGAGGCCTACCTGGACGACGTCTTCGGGCCCGCCGCCTCCCTGGAGACCTACCTGCGCTTTGCGGAGATCAACCAGATCGCCAGCGGCTACGCCAACAGCCTTTCCAACGCCTGGAGCTTTACGGAGCAGGAAATCTCCGATTACTATGATGAAAACGCCCAGACGCTCCAGGAGAACTACGGCCTGGAGAAGCTGGATCAAAACGTGGTCAACGTCCGGCACATCCTGATCCAGCCCGAGGACACCGAGAGCGAGGAGAGCTGGGCCGAGGCTGAAGCGGAAGCTCAGCGGATCTACGACGAGTGGAAGGCCGGCGAGGCCACGGAGGAGAGCTTCGCAGCACTGGCCACCGAGTACACCCAGGACCCCGGCTCCCAGAGTACCGGCGGCCTCTATGAGGACGTCTACCCCGGCCAGATGGTCCAGCCCTTCAACGACTGGTGCTTTGCGCAGGGCCGCGCCGTCAGCGACAGCGGCATCGTCAAGACCGACTACGGCTACCACATCATGTACTTCTCCGGCGAGGGCGACTACGTCTACTGGAAGATGGCCGTGGAGAGTATGCTCCGCAACGAGGCCTTCAGCGAGCAGCTGACCACCCTCACCGAAAGCTACGCCATGACCTCTGACGAAGGCCTGTGCGCCATTCTGGACCGCAACACCCCCACGGTACCCACCGCCGAGACCGAGGGAACCGCCGGCACCGCCGAAGTCACGGAATCCGGCGAGACCGCCGGCGCGAGTGAGACCGGCGGCAACGGCGAGGCAGACAGCACCACCGACACGGCGGCTGAGACCGACGCCGCCGACGCCGAATAGTCCGCCACGCCAGGGGGTGCGCCATGAACCGCAAAATGCTCTTTTTTGTCAATCCCAAGGCGGGGCAGCTGGAGCTGCGCAACCGCCTGATGGAGGTTCTCTCGGTGTTCACGGCGGCGGGCTATGACGTCACCGTGCATACCACCTTGGGCGCCGGCGACCTGACGTCCTTTCTGATCCAGGAGGCGGAACACTACGATCTGGTGGTCTGCGCCGGCGGGGACGGCACCCTCAACGAGACCGTCTCCGGGCTGATGCAGCTGGAACACAAGCCGCCCCTGGGCTACCTGCCCGCCGGCACCGTCAACGACGTGGCCGCCACGCTGGGCCTGAGCCGCGACCCGGTGGAGGCGGCCCGCACGGTGATCGGCGGCACGCCCTACGCCATCGACATCGGCAGTCTGGGCCAGGACCGCTGGTTCACCTATGTGGCCGGCTTCGGCGCCTTCACCGACGTCTCTTACCAGACGCCCCAGCAGGACAAGCGGATCTTCGGCCGCCTGGCCTACCTCTTGAACGGCGTCAAGAGCCTGGGCGAAATTCGGCCCATCCACGTGCGCGTGGAGACGGATACCGAGACCATTGAGGACGACGTGCTGCTGGGTCTGGTCTGCTCCACCACCAGCGTGGGCGGTTTCCGGGCGCGGCAGGACATGGGCGTCAAGCTGGACGACGGCCTCTTTGAAGTGCTGCTGGCCAAGAACATCACCTCGCCGGCAGACCTCAACGCCCTGGGCACACTGCTGCTGCGGCGGGAATTCGACCCGGCCTTCTTCCACCGGTTCCAGGTGGCAAAAATCCGCTTCCAGTTCCCCGGGGAGGTCAAGTGGACCGTGGACGGCGAGTTCGGCGGCGCCCACACCGACGTGGAGATCGTCAACCACAACCGCGCCGTACAGATCATCGTCCCGGCATCATAAACAGCAACCGCCCGGCCAAGAAGGCCGGGCGGTTTTTGATACACGGCCCCTCCAGGCAGTTGCTCTGGAGGGGCCGTGTATGTGGCTTTTCAAGTTTCTCTCGGGATCGTCAGCCGCGATCAGGCCTTCGTGCCCATCTCGGCGTAGTCCTGATAGAGCAGATACAGCGGCGCCTCATCTTCTTCGATCTCAGGGAAGCGGCCCGTCTTCTCCAGGAAGTGGTTATCCGTGCGGTCGTCATTGACCTTGGAGACTTCTCCCACCAAGATCTTTCCGCAGCCCTCTTCACCCCAGAAGCTGTGATAGACGCCGGGGTAGAGGGTGATGCTTTCGCCGGGCTGGAGGCGGATCACCGTACCGGCGGGAACCTCATTGCGGAAGCCGTCCACATAAACCGTCACAGGACTCTCCTGGTCCAGGCCGTCGTCCTCCGTGCGGTTATAGAGCTTCACCAGCAAGTTGCCGCCGCCGCGGTTGATGATGTCCTCCATCTTCTGATAGTGGTAGTGGTAGGGCGTCACTTGGTTTTCTTCCGTGATCAGCAGCTTCTCCGCATAGGGCTTGGGATAGCGCGCATCCACCAGGGAGCCGTTGCGGATGGTGAACATCAAAAGGCCGATTTTGTGGAAATCCCCATACCCGAAATCCGTGATGTCCCAGCCCAGCATATTGTCTTTGATCTCGCAGTATCTGTCGTCCTTATTCTTCCAGTCCTCTGCGGTCCAAAAGGCAAAGGGCGGAAGTTTGAAGTTCATGCCGGCGATGAAGTCGACATTTTCCTGCAGGATTTTGTTCAATTCCGATCTTTTCATGGCGTATCTCTTCTTTCTGTTGTTTCCGGCGCTTCCGCCTCCGGGTATTTTGGGTTCTGGGTCACGTGCAGCCGCAGTGTGACGATTTTCTTGGGCGCAGCCGCCAGCGTGACGCCGTTATCTTCCACGGCCAGCTGTTCCAAATCCGTCTCATCCATGCGGGTCAGCCATGCGGCGGTCAGCGCCAGGGGCTGCGGCACCTCCACCTGCACCGGGCATTCCTCCAGGCAGGGGTTGAATACCCGGAGCACGATCCCGTTTCCATCCTCCGCGGGCTTGATGGCCGTGGTCCGGCAGCCGCCCGTCACCTGGACAAAGCCGCCCGTCCAGTCCAGATCCCGGGCCGGCGGCACATAGTCCGGCATAGATTCCTCTTCCAGGAAATCCTTCTGCACGCTGTAGAGCGGATGGCGGAAGTATTCCACCTGGGCGAGGGCGTTGGGGTAATCGCCCTGGTGGGGGATGAAGGCATAGCGATAGCGCTGCTTGCCCTGCAGCTGGGCCGCGGGCAGATTGAACTTGCTGCCGCGGTAGAGGACGCCCACATGGAGATGCTCCGTCGCCCGCAGCAGCGTCATGCAGAGCGTCCGCCGCATGGGCAAAACCTCAAACTCCAGGATCCCATCGCCGGCCACCGCCGCGCCGGATTCTCCGTCGCTGATGCCGCAGAAATCATGCATGGGGTGATAGCCATAGTAGGCTTCATACGTCCCCGGGGCCACGTAGTTTACATTTTCCGGCTGGATGGGCCGCCGGATCACGTCGAAGGGCAGGCCGGAATAGCTCTCGTCGCTCTGGATGTCCGTGGGGAAGGCGACCCGCAGCCGGTGGCTCTTGGCGGTGTTGTCCAGGCAGGTCTCAAATTCCACGAAGCGGCTTCCCTTGCGCAGGATCACATCGGTCTCGATGGTCAGGTCCGTATAGCGCGCGCTTCTGGCGTTGCCGTCGCTCTGAATATCTTCAGGCACACGCATGGTCTGCCGGATACGGATGACGCCCTGCAAGGGGTTGTTCTCCCGGATGCTCAGGCTCATCCGGCAGCCTGTGCTGACATACATGGGATCCTGGAGGGGCGGGATGTGCATAAATCCGCAGCCTGCCTCTCCCTCATCCAGGAATTGATGCACCTGCCGGTACCGCCTGCCCGTCTCCTTGACGGTGACGTCCAGCGTCGCGTCGTCGTTGACCGACACCCGGAGGTATTCATTCTCCAACACCCGCTGGGCCACGCAGATCCCCTCCACCGGGCGCGGATGCGGCGCGTCCATGCGCACCTCCAGAAGCTGATAGCCGGTAGGCGGCACCTCGTCCACCTGCGCGGTGACGCGGAAGATGCGGACCGGCAGCTGCCCCACCAGGCCGGAGAAGGGCACATACCTGAGCAGCGCGTCCTCCCGGACCGACTGGACATAGACGGGGATTTCCCGCCCGCCGCACAGCAGGTGCGGCTGGGTGTACAGCGCGTCGTGCGGCGCAATGATGTCCATGGACAGAACGCCGCCGCGCTGTTCGGGCGTGGGATTGTAGATCATCACCGATTCGCCGGGCTCCGGGCGCAGCCGCCGGAACAGGCGCTGCTCCAGCTCCGTGTGGATCTCCCGGGCGATGTCGTTGGCCTTTTCAAAGCGGGTGTAGATCTCCCGGTAGCTGGGCTCCGAGTTGGCGCAGCAGAGGCTGTCGTGCGCCTGGTTCATCAGCAGGTATTCCCAGGCCTTCTCCAGCATCGCCACCGGCAGATCCTTCTCTCCCAGGCACATCATCCGGGCCATCATAGGCTCCACCCGGCGCTCCAGAAGATCTTCCATGCGGCGGTTATACTTCTTGATGTCCATGCGCATGGACTGGGATCCGGGCAAAATCAAGACCTGCCGCGGGTCGCGGTGCTCCCCTTCATAGAGCTTCAGCGGCTCCGCCAGGGTTTCCTCCACGGCGGCGATGTACCGCGGTATCGTGCTTTGCACCGTCTTCAGCGAGGGCCGCAGGGCTTCGATCTTGCGGAGCGTCCGCTCCATGGTGGGGTTGGCCCACATATGATCCACGCCGTTCATCAGAAGGAGCTGCGGCGCGTTGGCCCGGGCCGTCTCGCTCCGGTCATCCAAAATCAGCTTCAGCTGATCCGGCAGCGACGGCATGACGATCGGCTCGCCGAAGACTTTAAACACCTGCGGCTCCTCCCGGTCCGAGAGGCCGTTGCCGTTGTTATAGGAGTTGAGCAGGGAGCAGACCTTGACCTCGCTGCCGTCGGCGCCCTTCCAGCGGAAGTAATTGGGGCTGCCCAAGGGCATTCCTCTGGCGCCCACCAGATGCGTCATTCCAAAGCCCTGCATCATCTGCGGCAGCTGGGCATGGTAGCCGAACATATCCGGCAGATAATTGATGGGGGCCATGGCCATGGTATCGCCGTACTTTTTCATTTCTTTCCGGCCCCGGAGCAGATTGCGGACCTGCGCCTCCGCGTCGGACATATAGACATTGGGCTGGGTGTACCAGGGGCCCAGCAGCAGCCGGCCCGCCGCGAGCATCTCCCGGACCTCCGCCTCGCGCTCCGGGCGGATCTCCAGATAGTCGTCGATCAATAATGTGTGGCCGTCGGCAGTGAAATACTGGATTTCTCCGCGCTCCATCAGGTCCAGCAGCCGGTCCATCATCTTTACCAGCCGGTAGCGGAACTCCTCAAAGGTGAAGTACCACTCCCTGTCCCAATGGGTGTGGGGCACAACGTGTACTAGGAACTTCTCAAACATGGGAATCCTCCTGTTCATGGGCGATGGCGTAAATTCCGCACCGCCTAGCCCTTTACCGCGCCCAGCACGATGCCGTTGGCAAAGTGCTTTTGCAGGAAGGGATAAATCAGCAAAATAGGGATGATCGAAAGGAATACCTGGGCCGCGTTGCTGTTCTCCTGGCAGAGTTCCCCGATGTCTCGCAGGCTGTTGATGCGCGTGGGATCCACATCCACCACAATGGTCTGGAGGTAGGTCTGCAATGGGTATTTGGTTGTGTCGTTGATATACAGCATACCATCCACCCAGGAGTTCCAATGGTTGAACGCCGAGAACAAAACCAGGACGGCCAAAACCGGCTTGGAAAGCGGCAGATACAGCTGGAAGAGAATGCGCCAGTGGCTCGCGCCGTCGATCTGCGCCGATTCGCTCAACTCCCCGGGGAGGCCCTTGAAATAGTTTTGCAGCAGGATCACCGAGAAGACCGGCACAGCCGTCGGCAAAATCAGCGACCAAATGGTGTCGATCAGTCCGGTATATCGGACGATCAGATACGTCGGGATCATGCCGCCGGTAAACAGCATCGAAATCAGGAAAAACCACACATATTTCTGGCGCGCCCGAAAGGTGGCCGTGGATTTCGACAGCGGATAAGCCGCCAGAATGGTCAGCAGCATATTGATGGCAACGCCCAAAACCGTCCGCTCGACGGAAATCAGCCCTGCCCGGAAGAATTCGCTCTCCTTCAGAAGGTTCGCATAGGCCTCCAGGCTGGCATCCACCGGGAAGATGCCCACCGCGCCGGCGGTGATAGCCGTTTTGGAGCTGAGCGAAATGGCGAACAGATGCACCATCGGCAGCACGCAAACAACCGCCAAAAGAATCAAAAAGATGTAGTTGAAGACGTCGAATATCACGCCCGCGCGTGACTGGTTATATTTTTTCTGCATGGGATCAATCCTCACCAACCGCGTAGTAGTGATTTACGCCCCTCTCCAAGGGCGGCAGACCAGCATGGAAGCCGCCGACAGGCCGGGCGAAGCGCCCGTCCTGTCCCTTCGGCTGTGCGCCCGGCAGGCATCAGATGACTTTAAAGCCTGTCAGCTTGTCCGCCAACTTATACGACAGCATGAGCAGCAGGCAAGACACCGTGGACTTAAAGAGTCCCGCCGCTGTGGCAAGCCCAAACTGCGCGTTCTGCATACCGTAGCGATAGACAAAGGTATCCAGGATGTCGCCGGTATCCAAGGTCATGGGACTGATCAGGTTTTGCACCTGGTCGAAGCCCGCGTTCAGAATATTGGCCATGTTCAGCGTCAGCACCAGGATAATCGTGGAGAAAATTCCCGGCAGGGTGACATGCAGCAGCTGCTGCCAGCGCCCGGCTCCGTCCACGGCGGCGGCTTCATAAAGGCCCGGGTCAATCCCGGCGAAGGCGGAGAGGAAAATGATCGTATTCCAGCCAAACTGTTTCCAGACATCCGTCGCAACGATAACGCCCGGGAACAGGTTCTCATCGCCCAGGAAAAAAATCGGCTCCACACTAAACAGCCCCAGGAACTCGTTCACCAAGCCATGGTTTGGCGAGAGGATCTGAATGGTGATGGACGCCATGACGACCCAGGAGAGAAAATACGGCAGATAGATCAGCGTCTGGACGGTTCTTTTGACGAAGCGCAGGCGTATTTCGTTCAAAAGGAGCGACACCACCAGCGGCACCGCAAGTCCGAAGATGATTTTCCCCAGCGATATGGAGATTGTGTTATAAAGTACCCGGAGGAACGTTTCGTCACGGAACAGCGTGGCGAAATTCTGAAAGCCTACAAATTCAGATTTGAAGAAGCCCAACGCAGGATTGAAACGCTCGAATGCGATAACAGCGCCAAGCATGGGAAGATAGTTGTAAATGAAAATGAAAATCACCGGAAGCAGCATCATCAGATGCATCGAGCGAACATATTTCCCTTTGTTCAGCATAGTATTTCCTCGCAATTTCAGAGATCTCCCGGCGTCCCTTCCCGGAAGAAGGGACGCCGGATGTGCCTAGCAAGTCGCAGCGGTTCAGAACGGGCCGCAGCAGTTCTCAGCTCTTGGAAGCGGCATACCACTCGTTGACCTCCTGGGTCAGCGCCTCGCCGCCGTCCGCGTACCATTTCTCCACCGCTTTGTCAAATTCGGAAATATCGTCGCCCGTGATGACCTGGACCATGACCTGGTAGAGGTCGTTCATCAGCACTGTCAGCTGCTCGGAGAATTGCGGGGTCGGCAGCGTGCGGTACTGGTCCAGCACGATCCGGTCCTCATTTTTCATTTTATTGATGATGGCATAGGTCGAGCCTTCCGTCTCATTGACCAGCATATAGCCCTGCTTTTCCCGCTCCAGCGTGCCTTCGCGATATTTGATGATGTTATTATACATGTCCATGTTGTTGGCCGCGAGGGCGGAGGTGTCGCCGCTCTCCAGCGCATCCCACACCAGAATGTTGTTGTTGACATTGCGCCAGGGCTCCCAGGGGGCGGCAATGCGATAGGCGTGGACCTGGATCTGGCTCTCCTCATGGAAATTGTAGGTCATGGGATCTTCCACATCCAGCTTGAAGCCGAGGTTGATGAGCTTCACAGCAGCCTCGGGGTGCTCATAGCCCTTGCGTACAAAGAAGAAGCTGCTGGGCGCGCCGCTGCCCCAAGCCTGGGTCTTGGCGGGTGAGCCGTCCACCGTGGGCAGCTCCAGCGCGATCCACTTGGAATCGGGGTCGCTGTTCATCTGGTTCTGGATGGACATGATCGGCGCCCAGTATGTGCCGTAGCAAATGCCGACTTTGCCGGCCACCAGATCCTCCGTGATGCTTCCGTTGATCGCGAATTCCTGGCTGATGAGTCCTCTGTCATAGAGTTCCTTCATACCCAGAATTGCCTCACGCATTTCCGGCAGGGTGTTGGAATAGGCAAGCTTCCCGTCCTCGCCCTCGAGCCAGAGGTTGTAATAGGCGCCGTAGCCGTTCAGGAAGCCCTCCCAGTCGCAGTCGCCGGAGAACTCATAGGGTCCCATGCAGATGCCATAGGTGTCAGGGCCTCCCAGCTGCGCGTCCTTAAAGGCCTGGGCCACTTCCATCAGTTCGTCGATGGTCGTCGGCGCTTCCATGCCCACCGCGTCCAGCCAGTCCTGGCGGACAAAGAGGAAGTTGGCGCTGTCGGGGGTGGCGCCGGTGATGGGCAGACCCAGCATCCGGCCGTCAAAGGTCATATAGTCGACAGAAATGCCGTTTTCCGCCTCCACCTGGGCCTTGTAATAATCCGAAGCATACTGGTCGAAGTAATCCGTCATATCCTCCACCAGGCCGCCCTCCACCAGCTTCAGGTAGGTCGCCGCATCCACGACGCCCATATCGGGCAGATCGCCGGATATCATGGCCATGTTCCACTTGGTGGGATACTCCGTCCCCGAAGGCGTCCAGAGATAGTTGAGCTTGATGCCCAGCATGTCCTCATAAGCATGGGACCAAATGTTGTCTTCCAGAGATTTTGTCTCGGGATAGTTTTCGTCGAACTTGGTCGTGGAGTCCAAAATGCGCACGACGTTGATGGTGATGGGCTCCTCATACTTTCCAAAAGGATCGGGCGCCTCCTCAGCGTCCGTTCCGGACTGCGTCGCGGAGGCATCGTCGGAGCTGGTCTGCCCGTCCGGCGAAGCCGTGGTCCCCTCGTCCGACGCGGCGCAGGCAGAAAGCCCAAGCAGGCAGGTCATCGCCAGAACCAAAGCCAAAATACGTAGTTTCCATGTGTTCATGATAGATCTCCTTTCCTCTCGCTGAATTCGGCGGAAGCAATCCCGCCGTCTTTTTCATATCCCCGCTGCACGCTGCAGGCTGGTTCATTGCCGCCGTTCCAGGACTCGGCGTCCTGTCCATACGGTCCGGCGCCCCGCACCGGGGCGATTTTTCGTTCTGAAAGGCCTCTCTTTGCGGCGCGGCATGCGCATTCTCCGCTGTCGTGTGCCATCCCCCCCATCCGCAGCTGCCCAGCATAGGCGCCGAAAAAAGAAAGCAAAATTTTGAAGGCTGCCGGGCAAGCTGCCGGACTGTGCCATCCGCACAAACATTCTCCCCAGCGAATATCGTTCTTTATTCAAAATTCTGATTTCATTTTAATGTGTATCGATACATAAATCAACGCACAACATTCACAAAACTTTTTTTCTTTTTTGTCCAAGTTGCTTAATCCTGCAAAATGTGCCTGCGGCATATATTGACAGGGCAGCGCGCCGTGGTCTATACTGTGTATCGATCCATAATCCAAGCGAACATCGCCCTGCTTGGCAGCGCTTCCTCAAAAGTACCGCTGCGGCACGGTCCTATTGCTGGGTCCGGCTTTTGATTGCCCCATCCCATGCCGCGCCGCTATGATAGAGGACGTTTCAGATTTCTTCCACATACGCCGGATTGGTGGACTTCCGCTCGATCAGCTCGGTGTCAAAATGAACCGCCGGCTGCCGCGCCTGATCCTTTGCATCCAGCATCCGCCGCAGCGTTTCCACGGCACAGTCGCCCAACTTTCCAATGGGCAGCCGCACCGTGGTGATGGAGGGATGATACAGAGCCGCCATGGGAATATCGTCAAATCCCACCACGGCCATCTCGCCCGGCACATCGATGTTCTTTTTATGGCAGTATTTGATGCACCCCACCGCAAAGATATCCGCCTCTGTAATGATCGCCGTCGGGCGCTCTGCCCCGCGCCAGAATGTCTCCGCCGCCTGGTAGCCCGTCTCCGGGCAGTAGGGGCCATGGAAAATCATCTCCGGCCGCACAGCCATGCCGCCTTCCAGCAAGGCGCGGATATAGCCCTTCTGCTTTTCCTGCGATGTGGCACTGTTCTCCGGCGCGCCCACATAGCCGATGCTCCGATGCCCCTGCCCCAGCAGGTATCTGGTCGTTTCATACGTCCCCTTGGCCACGTCCACAATGATGTTCGCGTCGGCCTCCTTGGCGGCATTCCACGACAGCAGCACCATCGGCAGGCATTTCCACTGCTGCCGCAGGAAGGATACGATTTCCTCTTCATCCGGGAAACAGATGATCATGCCGTCCACCCTGCTGCTGGATGACACCGCAAAGGGGTGGGATACAACGGAATTATCCGTTTTCTGCACTGTGGGGATCGTCTGCAAAATAGCGGTATAGCCCAGTTGGAGGGCCTTGCTTTGAATCGCGCTGAAGAGTTCCGCAAAAAACGGGTTTGTTATATTGGGGCTGATGATGGAAATCAGCCCCGTCTTCCCAGTGCGCAGCGCACGCGCCTGTGTGCTTGGCACATAGTTCAGTTCTTTAATTGCCCGTTCAATTTTCTCTCTGGTATCGCTTCGCACACTGCTGGGAGCTTTTAAGTATTTGGATACCACCGATACGGATAGACCGGCTCGTCCCGCAACGTCCTTGATAACAGCCACTAAACGCACCACTTTCATTATTGATAGTTCTGTATGCTAAGACTCTTTCAGTTGAGATACGCGCGCTTCCCTCCCCTCTATGGTTTTCTCAATTCGCGCCGGCAGGCCGACGACAGCACCCAGGCGCTTTCCAGTTTCCCACGCAATCTTATAGACCATTATATTTTTAACTACTTTCTTTGTCAAGATATAACATATTTTGTGCTTAATGCACAAAATATGTTTCTTGTTTCCATCGAAATCAACAAAAATCATTTTAGGAGGAAAAGCAATGATCGGAATCAAGTCTGGTATGGTCATGCAGCGGGGCCCCGAAAACGTCTGCGACATCACGATTCAGGCAGCTGCCCTGCCGCCGTTCGCCGTGTATCGCGGCGCTGCGGAGGGCAACGCTTCCATCGAGCCGGCGGCTGAAGGCGCCTACCGGCTCCGGGGAATTCCAACCGGCGGGCCTTACACCGTCACGCTGGGCGATTCGGTCTTTGAATCGGTCTATGTGGGCGACGTCTGGATTTTGGCCGGGCAGTCCAACATGGAGGGCCTGGGCCATATGACGGCGGAGGATTATCATTTTACGCCTCGGGAGGACGTCCGAGCCCTCTATCTGTCCAACGAGTGGGCTCCCGCCAAAGAAGCGCTGCACGACCTGGGCGACGCGCATTTTAAAATCCACGGCCTGCTGGGCGGCTGCCACAAACCCGTGGCGATCAGCGTCGGGCCCGGTCTTTCCTTCGGCCTCACTATGCAGGCATACACCGGCGTGCCCCAGGGGCTGATCTGCTGCGCCCACGGCGCCACCAATCTGGCCTATCACTGGGATCCCGATGCCCTGCCCCAGGGGCCGGACCGCAGCCTGTATGCCGCCATGGTCCGGCGCGTGGAGGAAAACGGCAGCCACGTACGGGGAATGTTTTGGTATCAGGGCTGCTCCGACGCAGAAGACCAGCTCTGCGAAGCCTACACAGAGAACATGAAGCAGTTTGTAGCCGCCTGCCGGCGGGACATGGGCGAGCACCTCCCCATCGTCCAGGTGCAGATCGGGCGCACCGTCTCCCGTCCCAACGCCGACTACCGCCGCTGGTGGGACATCATCCAGGAGCGGCAGCGGCGCATGGACGAGGAAATCGAGCGTCTTTTAACCGTCAGCGCCATTACCAAAGAGCTGGACGACGCCATCCATCTGGACAGCCCCAGCCAGGCCGCTCTGGGCCGCGAAGCAGCGGAGGCCATGTACTGCCTAGTCTTCGGCACGGACCGGCGCGGCTGCCTGCCGCCGCCGCAGCTGGAGGCATACTGGCTGGAGACCGACGCTCTGACCGGCCTTGCCCGCCTGAAAATCCGCTATCGGAACCTGCACGGACGCCTGACTGCGGAGGGCAGGCCCCATGGCTTCTCAGTGCTGGACGCGACGCCGGGCAATCTCCCGCAGCTGGTCTTCAAGGTCACCCTGGAGGGGGACACCGCCGTACTCCACCTGGCTGTGCCGGAGGCCGCCCTGCACGGCCTGGCGCTCTACTACGGCTACGGCCCCGACCCCTACTGCAACATCACCGACGCCGCCGGGCGTTCCATCCCCGCCATGGGCCCCATCGTCCTCTGAGGCTCGCGGGAGGCCCCGCAGCCGCCCCGCATTTCCGGAAAAATGCCCAAACTTTCGCGGCGCTCTTTTCATCCGGCTGAAAATCCTGTATACTAACGGAAAGAAAAGAGGGGAGAGCCACCATGGAGGATATTCTCATCATCGGCATCGCCGGAGGCTCCGGCAGCGGCAAGACCACGCTGGTCAAGGGCCTCCAGGCCCAGTTCGGCGACGCGCTGACGGTGCTGAGCCACGACAACTACTACAAGGCCCACGACGACCTCACCTACGAGGAGCGCACCGCGCTCAACTACGACCACCCCGACGCCTTCGACACCGACCTGATGATCGAGCATCTCAAGCTCCTGAAAAAAGGCCGGCCCATCCACTGCCCTGTCTACGACTACACCGTCCACAACCGCAGCCGCGAGGTACTGCTGGTGGAGCCCACCCGGGTCATCGTGGTGGAGGGAATTTTGATCTTTGAGAACAAGGCCTTGTGCGAGCAGATGGACATCCGTATCTTCGTGGATGCCGACGCCGACGTGCGGCTGTGCCGCCGAATCAAGCGCGATGTAAAAAAGCGGGGCCGCACCATCGAGTCGGTGATCTCCCAGTACCTGGCCACCGTCAAGCCCATGCACGAGCAGTTCGTGGAACCCAGCAAGAAAAACGCCAACCTGGTCGTGCCCGAAGGCGGGAAAAACCTGGTGGCCCAGGAGCTGATCATGGAGCGCATCCGCAAGCACATCCAGGCCCAGGCGTCCCAGGCGCCGCTCTCCCCGTAAGTTCCCGGAGCGTCTCGCCCGGCGCGGCGAAAATGCTTTTTCGCCGCGCTGAGCAAATCTGAGCAGCGCAGAAGCGCAAAAATGCCGGCAGCCACCCTGCCGCGCCCGTTCTAGGCGCGGCGTGGTGGCTGCTGTTTTTGTCTTGCGTTCTCACAGCTGGCGCAGCACCCGGAGGATCGCCGCCGCCAATTTTTCATGTCCCGCGTCGTTGGGGTGAAGGCCGTCGGGCATATAGCGCGCTTGAATCACCGGCACCTGGGGCTGGAGGCCGCTGACAGCCCAGAGGTCCAGCACCGGCAGGGCGTAGTAGGCCGCCGTCTCCCGGATGGCCTCCACATACGCCTTCAGCGGCGGCGCGTCCGCCTCCTTGGAGCCGTCGCCCCGCGGGCAGTCCTCCTCCAGCCGGTGCAGCGGCGTGAGAATCAGAATATACGCCTGGGGATACCGCTCCAGCAGGGCGCGGTACAGCACGTGGAGGGCGCCGCAGAAGGTGTCCGACGTCCGGTCCGAGAATTGACCGAATGGCGCATCTCCGTGGCCGAAGTCATTGGTGCCGCCAAAGACCACCACCACGTCGGCGTCCGGCTCCATCTCCGCCACCCGGCTGCAAAAATCCCGATCCATCCGCACATCCGCTGAGGGGCGGTACTGCCGGGCGATTCTGCTGCCGGAGATGCCGTAATTGCGGCAGACGGCGCCGGTCTCGGCAGCGATCAAGTCCGGGTAGCGGCGCTCCGGGGCGCTGACGCCGGCGCCCTCGGTGATGCTGTCGCCGAGAAAGTTGATTTTGATGCCCTGTAGTTCCATCGTAGTCTCCTCCTATATGCCGCCCTCAGGGCAGCAGCTCCAGCCGCGCCCGGAGAGAGATCCGCCGGGGGGTGGGCATAGTGTCGAACTGAATGAGATGGGCGCTCCGCGCCGGATCGGCCTCCACCACAGTGCCGGTGCCGAACTGGGCGTGGCGCACCCGCTGGCCTGGCAGAAACACCGCCTCCTGCTGGGGCAGGTGCCGCTGGCTCTCCGCCACGTACTCCCGGGTCTCCCGAATGAGCCCCTCCTCCGGGGGCGCAGTGTAGGTCAGCAGCTCCTGGGCGATGTCCAGCAGGAACCGGGACGGGTACCGGGGCGAGCCGTCAAAGTTCCGCCCGCCGGACTCCGAGAGGTACAGCCGGTCCCGCGCCCGGGTCAGGGCCACAAAGGCCAGCCGCCGCTCCTCCTCCATCCCCGGCATCGTGCGGACCTTGCGGGAGGGGAAAATGCCCTCGTTCATACCGCAGAGGAATACATGGGGGAACTCCAGGCCCTTGGCGGCGTGGACGGTCATCAGCTTCACCTTGTCGCCGGTCTCGGCCAGGTCGCCGCCGGTGAAGAACGCCACATGGGAGAGATATTGCTCCAGGGTACTCTCCTCGCCGCAGGTGGTCTCAAATTCATAGATCGATTGCTTCAGCTCCGCCAGGTTGTCCAGCCGCTCCTGGCTGCCCTCGGTGCGGAGCATGGCCTCATAACCGCTCTCGTTGAGAATGGCCGCCAGCACCTCGGAGACCGGGCGGCCCTGGTAGTCCTGGGAGAAGGCCTCGATCAGCGAGAGAAACTGGCCGGCCTTGGTGCCCCGGAAGATGGGATCGTCCAAATTGACTTGGAGCGCCTCGTAGAGCGTGCCGCCGTGGGCGGCGGTGTAATCCTCCAGGAAGGCCATGCGCCGCTTGCCCAGGTTCCGCTTGGGCACGTTGGCAATGCGGCGGAAGGAGAGATCGTCCCGGTAGGCGATCATCCGCAGATAGGAAAGGGCGTCCTTGATCTCCCGGCGGTCAAAGAACTGCACGCCGCTGTAGATGGTGTAGGGGACCTTCGCCGCCAGCAGCGCCTCCTCCACGGCCCTGGAGACGTAGTGGGCCCGGTAGAGAACGGTCATATCCCGGTAGGCCACGCCCTGGCTGTGGAGCCGCTCCATTTCTTCCACCATCCACCGGGCCTCGCCCTCCTGGGTTTTGGCCATGTGGCACAGCACCGCCGGGCCGCTGGGCCGGGTGGGAAGCAGGTCCTTTTTGATGCGCGTCTCGTTGGCGGCGATCAGGGAGTTGGCCGCCGCCAGGATTTCCGGGGTGGAGCGGTAGTTCTCCATCATCAGGATCGTCTTCACCGCCGGGAAGTTCTTGTCAAAGTCCAGGAGGAACCGAACGTCGGCGCCGCGCCAGGTGTAGATGGTCTGATCCGGGTCGCCGACAATGAAGAGGTTTTGGTGGTAGCCGCACAGAACCTCCATCAGCTGGTACTGGATGAGATCGATGTCCTGAAACTCGTCGATCATGATATACTCCAGCCGCTGCTGCCACTTGAGGCGGATGTCCTCGTGCTGCTCGAAGATGTAGAGGGAAAATTTCAAAAGATCGTTGTAGTCCAGGCCGAAGCACTTTTTCTCCTGGTAGAGATAGCCGTAAAAAATGATGTCCTCGGTGGAACGGGCCTGGTCGTACTTTTCCCGGAGGGTGTCCAGGGACATGGTAATCATGTCCCGGTAATACGCCGGCTTTTTGGCCAGCTTCTGAATCTCGATCATGTCCCGGGCCGCGGAGAAGGTCATGTCCCGCAGGGTGAGGCCCCGCTCCTCGTAGATGATCTGGAGCATGGCGTCGATGTCGCTGTTGTCCAGCACCAGGAACCGCTTGGGATACTGGACGGCGTGGCTGTCCTCCTGGAGGATGGAGACGCAGAAGCCGTGGAAGGTGTTGATATAGCCGGTGTCGTTGTCGCCGGTCAGATTGTGAATCCGCTGGCGCATCTCGTTGGCGGATTTGTTGGTAAAGGTGACGCAGAGGATGTTCCCCGGCAGAATCCCCAGCTCGTTCACCAGGAACGCAAACCGGTGGGCCAGGGCCCTGGTCTTGCCGGAGCCCGCCCCGGCGATCACCCGGACGTAGCCCTCGGTGGAGGTGACGGCCTCCCGCTGGGCGCTGTTGAGCCCGGCCAGCAGTGCTTCCATGGTACCACTCCTTCCTCGTTTCGACCTTCCTTGTTTTGACCATTATATCAGGCCTATTCGCCGGGCTCAAGACGCAAAAGGCCCCAGGCAGCCGGATGTCCCGTCCATGGGACATCCGGCTGCCTGGGGCATAAGTCAGATTACGTCTTCCGCCGGGAAGGTCACGGTGACCGTGGTGCCCTTCCCCTCGGTGCTTTGCAGTTCGACCCGGGCCTGGTGGAACCGGGCCGCGTGCTTGACGATGGAGAGGCCCAGCCCCGTGCCGGAGACGTCGCTGGAGTGGCTCTTGTCCGCCCGATAGAACCGCTCAAAGACGCGGCTCTGGCTCTCCCGGGGGATGCCGATTCCGGTGTCCGTCACCCGCAGCCGCACCCGCTTGCCGGGCGTCACCGCCACGGTGACGCTGCCGCCGGGGCGATTGTACTTGATGGCGTTGTCCAACAGGTTGTAGACCAGCTCGTCTAGGATCTGGGGATTACCGGTGATCTGAGCCGACTCGCCCTGAAGCGTCAGGGACACCTGCCGCCGGGCGGCCTCGGGGGCCATCCGGGCCACCTCCTTCTCGCAGAAGGCGTAGAGATCGATGGGGCCGGTCTCCCGGGTGATCTCCTGCTCATCCAGCTCCGAGAGGCGGATGATGTCCTCCACCATCTGAATGAGCCGCTGGGCCTCGTCGTAGATGCTCTGGGAGAAGTCCGTCACATCCTTGGGGGCCACCACGCCGGACTTCATCAGCTCGGCAAAGCCGGAGATGGAGGTCAGGGGCGTTTTCAGCTCGTGGGAGACGTTGGCGGAGAACTCCCGCCGGAGGGTCTCCCGCTGTTCCCGCTCGGTGATGTCCATGGCCAGAATTACAGCGCCGGCGGCTTCGCCGTCCTGCTGTACCGGGTTGGCCAGCAGCTGGAGCGTTCTGCCGCCCACCTCCAGCCTGCCCTCGCCGTGGCGTCCCGCCAGGGCTTCCCGGATCACTGCCCGGAAGGCCTCGGCGTGGTTGAGGGCCAGGACGCTGGGATTGTCCGGCTGCTTCTCCGCCCCCAGGAGCCGCAGCGCGGCGCCGTTGCAGCTCAGGAGATTGGTCTGGGCGTCGATGACCAGCAGGCCCTCGGACATATTCTCCGTAATCAGCAAAAACTCTTCCTGGTTGCGCCGGGCCTGCTGGAGCTGGGCCTCGATGGTGCGCTTCTGCCGGGCAATCTTGCTGAGCAGCGGCGTGAGCTCCTCATAGCTCTGGTTCTTGCCCGGGTCGTCCAGGTCCAGCTGGTTGATGGGCGACACGATGCGCTTGGCCACCCGATTGGCCAGGAAGATGCCCAAAATCAGCGCGGCGATGACCACCACCGCCGCCGGCTGTGAGACCGCCAAAAGCAGCGCCCAGATGGAGCTTTGGGTCACAGCCAGCCGCAGCACCATGCCGTTTTCCAGCCGTACCGCGTAATAAAAAGTCTCCTGCGAGAGGGTCTCGCTCACCCGGCGGGATTCGCCGCTTCCGGTCTCCAGCGCCTCCTGGATCTCCTCCCGATCCAGATGGTTTTCCATCTGCGCGGCGTCGGCGGAGTTGTCGTAGACCACCGTGCCGTCGCCATCTACCAGTGTGATGCGGCGGCTCTTTTCCCGGAGGCCGGTGAGGTAAGATTCGCCGCCGGTGTTGAGTCCCTGGGCCACATAGGCCGTCTCGGCCCGCAGCGCCTGCTCGGTGCGGTCCACAAAGTTATCATAAAAGAGTGCCATGATAACCGCGGAGCCCAGCACCAGCACCAGCGCCGCCACCAGGCAGACCGCCTGAAAAATTCGTTTCGCCATGTCATGCGCCTCCGATTTAATGGGCACTCCGGCGGTTTCCCCGGGGAAAGCCGTGGAAATCCGGCGAAATGCGGTAGAAAACTCCTTGGGGACGCCTGCGCGGCCCCTGCGGCTCCGCCGCAACAACAGGGTATTGCGTTATACGCCCAGATTGGCCTTGTAGCCCACGCCCTTGACGGTTTCGATGCAGTTGCCCGCCTCGCCCAGCTTCTTGCGGAGATTGCGGATGTGGACGTCCACGGTGCGGCTCTCGCCGTCAAAGCTGTAGCCCCAGATCTGGTTGAGCAGCGCGTCCCGGGTCAGCACCACGCCGGCGGAGCGCAGCAGCATACAAAGAAGCTCAAACTCCTTCAATGCCAGATGTACCTCCTGATCCCCGGCGCGGACGATGTGCCGGGCCGGGCAGACGTAGAGCGAGCCCACCCGGTACTCCTCCTGGGCTGCCGGCTCGGTGCGGCGCAGCACCGCCTTGATCCGGGACACCAGCTCCATCATGCCGAAGGGCTTGGGCAGATAGTCGTCGGCGCCGGAATCCAGGCCGATGACCTTGTCGTACTCGCTGCCCTTGGCCGTGAGCAAAATGACCGGGAGGCCGGCCGTCTCCGGCCCGCGGCGGAGCTTGCCCAGCACCGTCAACCCGTCCTCCTCGGGGAGCATGATGTCCAACAGCAGCAGCCGGGGCAGCGTTTGGGCCATGGCCTTATAAAACGCGCTGGGGCGGTCAAAGCCCTCGGCCTCGAAGCCGCTGGTGCGGAGGGTATAGAGTATCAGCTTGCGGATGTTGTCGTCATCCTCCAGTACGTAGATCAACGGTGTCGCTCCTTTCCCGCCCATCCCGGCGCAGCGCTTCCAGCAGCCGGGGCAGGCACGGTTCAAAGTCCAGCCCATAGGGCCGGTGGCAGGGGTTTTGGGCCGTGGCAGCCACCACGGCGCTGGTAAAGGCCATGGCCCGGGACACGGCGGAGAAGAAGTCCCGCCCCTGCTGCACCATGGCGCCGGTGACGACACTGGCAAAGAGGTCGCCGGCGCCGTTATAATGTCCCGGCACCAGCGGCTGCTGGAAGATCGCCGTCTCCGTCCCGTCCAGGCAGGCCACGGCCACCTTCCCCACCTCCAGCGCAACGCCGGTGACGGCCACCCGGCTGGGGCCCAGCTGCCCAAGGCGCCGCAGCAGCGCCTCCAGCTCCGGCCGGGTCCAGCCCTCCAGCCGGGGCTCCTCCCCCAGCAGCAGGGCGCTTTCTGTCAGATTGGGCACGATCACATCGGCCCGGCGGCAAAGAGCCCCCATGGCCTCCACATGGCGGTGGTCGTAGCCGTGGTACAGCCTGCCCCGGTCCGCCATGGCCGGGTCCACCGCCAAGAGACCCGACGGCAGCGTCCGCTCCGCCAGCTCCAGCACCAGGCCGCACTGTTCCGGCCCAGCCAGGTATCCGGAGAAGACGCCGTCAAACGTGACGCCGCCGCGAATCCAGGCGCTTAGAATCTCCTCCATCTCTCCGGTCAGAGGCCGGGCCTCCACGCCGGGGAGCGCTGCGAAGTGGGCCGGCAGCAGGGCCGTGGGCAGCGCTACGCACTCCGCCCCCAGGGCGGAGAGTACCGGCAGCACCACCGAAAGGGAACACTTCCCTAAACAGGATAAATCATGGATCGCTGCGATCCGTTTCTGCATTGTCTTGCGCCTCCACATGCCGCCCGGTGATGGAGAACATCACCCACTCGGCAATATTGACGGCGTGATCGCCGATACGTTCAAAATACTTGGCAATCATCAAAAGGTCAAGACAATTTTCTCCATTCTGGGGATTTTCCAGAATCATGGCCGTCAGCTCCGACTTCACCTGGGTGAAAAGGGCGTCCACCCGGTCATCGTAGGCCACGACAGCCTGGGCCTGGTGAAGGTCCTTGCCGACAAAGGCGCTGACAGCGTCCGTCACCATGCGGCCCGCCGCTGCGGCCATTTCCGCGATGTGGCTCTTGCTCTCGGCTTCGGTGTCGGTGATATACTGGAGCGTCTCCGCGATGTCGGCGGCCTGGTCGCCGATGCGCTCCATGTCGGAAATCATCTTCAGCGCCGAGGAAATCACCCGCAGGTCGCCGGCCACCGGCTGCTGCTGCAAGAGGAGCTTCATGCAAAGGCTCTCGATGTCCCGCTCCTTGTGGTCGATCCGCACCTCCAGAGAGCTGATCTCCTGGGAGTGGACGGTGTCGCCCCGGGTCAGGGCGGCGGCCACCAAGCCGATGGCCTCTTCGCAGAGGGCGCCCATGGTGATGAGTTCCACATTGAGCTTGCCCAGCTGCTGGTCGAATTGTGTGCGCATTATCCAAACCTCCCGGTGATGTAGTCCTCCGTCCGCTTGTCCTGGGGGAAGGAGAAAATCTGTTCCGTCTTGCCGTACTCCACCATGTCGCCCAGCAGGAAGAAGGCGGTGTTGTCGGAGATCCGGGCCGCCTGCTGCATATTGTGGGTGACGGTGATAATGGTGTACTGCTTTTTCAGCTCCATGGCCAGCTCCTCGATCTTACCGGTGGAGATGGGGTCCAGAGCCGAGGTACTCTCGTCCATCAACAGCACCTCCGGTTCCACGGCCAGGGCGCGGGCGATGCACAGCCGCTGCTGCTGGCCGCCGGAGAGGCCCAGGGCACTCTTTTTGAGCCGGTCCTTGACCTCGTCCCAGATGGCAGCCTGGGTGAGGCTCCGCTCCACGATCTCGTCCAGCATCACTCGGGAGCGGACGCCGTGGGTCCGGGGGCCGTAGGCGATGTTGTCGTAAATGCTCATGGGGAAGGGATTGGGCTTCTGGAACACCATGCCCACCCGCTTGCGGAGGGTATTGACGTCCATGCCGCCGTAGATTTCCTGGTCATCCAGCTTCACCGAGCCGGTGATCCGGCAGCCCTCCACCAGGTCGTTCATGCGGTTGAGGGTCTTCAGAAGGGTGGATTTGCCGCAGCCCGAGGGGCCGATCAGGGCCGTGATCTCCCGGGCGGGAAAGGCCAGGTTGATGCCCTTGAGGGCGTGGAACTGGCCGTAATAGAGGTTCAAATCGGTAACGGTAATCTTGTTCATCGAAAACTCCTTTGAAGTGGGGAGAGTGGATTGCGTCTTCGAATGTCGGATGTAGGGGCGGATGCCCACATCCGCCCGACGGCCGTCAGGCCGCTTTGCGGCGCGGGTCGATGTAGGCATCGACCCCTACGGCCAGGGTTCGCGCTTCCCGCGTCCGGCTGGCCTTAACCCTGGCCGTTGGCGGTGAGCTTTTTGGCCAGGTGGGCGGAACCGGCGTTGATGGCGATGACCAGCACCAGCAGCACCACGGCGGTGGCCTGGGCCTCTTCCATATGGAGGCCTTCGCTCATCAGGTTATACATATGCACCGACAGCGTCCGGGTGGACTGGAACAGCGGCGCGAAGAGGTCGGCGAAGAAGTTGCCGGTCTTGCCCAGCATCAGGTTGTCCTTGCCGGAGCCGGAGGTGAAGATCAGCGCGGCGCTCTCGCCGACGATGCGCCCGATGGCCAGGATGATGCCCGAAAGGACGCCCGGCATGGCGGGAGGCAAAATGACCTTGAACACCGTCCGGAGCTTGCCGGCGCCCAGGCCGAAGGAGCCCTCGCGGTAGCTGTCCGGCACGGAGATCAGTGCTTCCTCCGTGGTGCGGAGGATCAGGGGCAGGATCATAATGGCCAGGGTGCAGATGCCCGCCAGCATGGAATAGCTCCAGCCGAAGGCGATGTTGAAGAGCATCATGCCGAAGAGGCCGTAGACGATGGAGGGGATACCCGAGAGGGTCTCAGCGGTCAGCCGCACCAGCTTGACCAGCTTATTGCCCCGCTTGGCATACTCCACCATATAGATGGCGGCGCCCACGCCGATGGGGACGGCGATCAAAAGCGTCAGAAGCGTCATCACCACGGTATTCACCAATGCCGGCATCATGGACTGATTGTCGGTGGTGAAGGTCCAGGCGAAGAGGTCCAGCGTCAGATTGGGCACGCCCGTCACCAGGATATAGCCCACCATCAGCAGGATGACGCCCGCGGTCAGCAAGGCAGCCAGCCAGACCAAAATCTTCAAAACCCATGAGTAGTAGCGCTGGCCTCTGGCCCGGGCCATGATCTCTGAAGCGGTCCTGGCATTTCCGGAAGCATTGGCGGGAAAGGGCTGGGCAGGATTGCTGCTTCTCATGTCTCACTCCTCCGTTTCATCAGGGAAAAGCAGGTGTTGATGATCAGAATGAACACAAACAGCACCACGCCGGTGGCGATCAGCGCCTGGCGGTGGAGGCCGGTGGAATAGCCCATCTCCAGCACGATGTTGCTGGTCATGGTCCGCAGGCCATCCAGCAGGCCGCCGGGCATCCGGGCTTGGTTGCCGGCGATCATAATGACGGCCATGGTCTCGCCGATGGCCCGGCCCACGCCCAAAATCACGCCGGACATGACGCCCGAGGCGGCGGCGGGGAGGACGGCGGTAAAGGTGCTGCGCTCGTGGGTGGCGCCCAGGGCCAGGGCGCCCTCATAGTAGCTCTGGGGCACGGCCCGCAGGGCGGGCTCGGCGGTGCCGATGATGGTGGGCAGGATCATAATACCCAGCAGCAGTGAGGCCGTCAGCAGGCCCTTGCCGGAGGTACCGGTCAGCTGCTGCACCACCGGAACGATGACCATCAGGCCGAAGAAGCCGTAGACGATGGAGGGGATGCCGGCCATCAGCCGCACAGCGGGGTTTAAAACCTGGTAGAGCCGCCGGGGGCAAAACCGGGCCAGGAACACCGCACAGAGGATGCCCACCGGCACGCCCACGATGATGGCGCCGGCGGTGACATAGATGGAGCCGACGATGAAGGGGACGATACCGTAGAGATTCTGGCTGGGCTTCCAGGTGAGGCCGAAGAAGTTCCCCAGGCCGATTTCGGCGATGGTGGGGATACCGTTGGCCAGCAGATACACGCAGATGACCGCCACCGCCGCGATGGATACACACGCGGTCAGCAAAAACACATAGTGCATGGCGGTTTCCTTGAATTTGGCCATAAAGCGCTCCTTTCGTATATTGGGCCGCAGTCTGGCGGCGGGACTGGTCTCGGTCCGGCCCTCCGGGCCGACACCGCTCCCTCCCCGGGACTGAGGCAAGGGTACGCCCCACCGGAGCATCCGCTCCGGTGGGGTTGGATCGTTTCGGGGGAATTATCCCAGCTGGCTCCAGTCGGTGATCTCACCGATGTAGATCTTCTGGATCTGCTCGGAGGTCAGGTCCTCCACCGGGTTCTGCTGATTGACAATCACGGCGATGCCGTCCAGGGCGATGGTCACGGGGACCAGGCCCTCAGCAATTTCCTCGTCCTTCAGGGCGCGGGAACTCATGCCGATCTCGCAGGAGCCGTCGATGGCGGAGGTGATGCCGGTGCCGGAGCCGGTCTGCTGGACGTCGATGACCACATCGGGGTTCAGGGCCTTATAGGCCTCGGCCAGGACTTCCATCACAGGGCCCACGGAGGTGGAGCCGTTGATGCTCAGGTTTCCGGAGAGGCCGGCGGCGGTGTAGCTCTCGGCGGCGTCATCGGCAGCGATGTAGCCCTCTTCGCTGAGGATCGCCTGGCCCTCGGCGCTCATGATATAGCTTACGAAGTCTTTGCCCAGCTCGCTGAGGTTCTCTTCCTTGTAGCAGACCACGAAGGGACGGGAGACGGCATAGTCACCGGCCTTGATGGTGTCCACGCTGACTTCCACGCCGTCCACCTTCACAGCCTTGACAGCGGAAGCATCATAGGAGCCCAGGGAGATGTAGCCGATGGCGTTGGAGTTGCCGGCCACAGTGCTCTGCACCAGAGAGGTGGAGTTGGCGATCTCAGCGTCCACGGTGGTCATGTCGCCCTCGTCGGTCTCCACACCCATCAGCTCCACAAAGGCGCCGCGAGTGCCGGAGCCCTCTTCACGGGAGATGACGGTGATGGGGCCGGACATGGCAGCGGCAGTGTCGCCTTCCGTCTCGGCGTCGGTCTCAGCGTCGGCAGCGGTTTCATCGCCGGTCTCGGGCGCGGCGGTATCTTCCGTCTGGTTGGTTTCGGTCTGATTGGTTTCGCTCTGGTCGTTGTTTCCGGCGCAGGCAGCCAGGCCCAGCACCAGCGTCAGCGCCAGCATCAGCGCAAGAATCTTTTTCATGATTTGTGTCTCCTTTTTGTATTGTGTTGCTGTTTTTCAGTACACCGCCATTATAAAAATCCAATGTTAAGTCGAAAAGTCATGGTGTGTTAATTGTGTGTAAACTGATTTTAACCCGAAATCCCCGAGAATTTTCCCGGCTCCATTGTAAACGAACGGCGGTATGTGGTATAATCAATAAAAATTCCCCCCGTATTTGAGGAGGCGCACCATGAAATCACCCTTCCTTCCCACCGGCCAGATCGTCAACACCCATGGCTTAAAGGGCCTGGTCAAGGTCATGCCCTGGGCCGATGACCCGGCGGACCTCTTGGACTTTGACCGCTTTTTCATCGACGGAACTGAATACGCGGTGGAACACAGTTCTCTTCAAAAGTCCATGGTACTGCTGAAGCTGGAGGGCATCGACACCCTGGAGGACGCCGTCAAGCTCCGGGGCAAGGAGCTTGCCATCGCCAGGGCAGACGTGGAGCTGGAGGAGGGCGTGGTCTTCATCGCAGACCTCATTGGCCTGCCGGTCTACTGCGGCGAGCGGGAGCTGGGCAAAATTACCGAGGTCCTCACGCCGCCGGCCAACGACGTCTATGTGGTCAAGGGCCAGCAGGAGTACCTGATCCCCGCGGTGAAGGAGTTCATTGAGGAGCTGAACCCCGAGGCAGGCTACGTCCGGGTGCGCCTCATCGAAGGGATGGAAGCAGATGCGGATTGACATTCTCACGCTCTTCCCCGACACCGTGGGCGACATGATGCACGAGAGCATCCTGGGCCGGGCCCAGGAGCGGGACCTCATCCGCATCGAAGCCTGGCAGATTCGGGACTATACCGCCAGCAAGCAGAACCAGGTGGACGACTATCCCTACGGCGGCGGCCACGGGGCCGTCCTCCAGGCCGATCCCCTCTACCGCTGCTGGGAGGCCGTCTGCGACGAGGTCGGCGGCCCGGTCCACACGGTGTATCTCTCCCCCTGCGGCAAGACCTTCACCCAAAAAGACGCCGTGCGCCTCCGGGACACCGTGGAAAACCTCATCCTGGTCTGCGGCCACTACGAGGGCATCGACCAGCGGTTCATTGACGAGTGCGTGGACGAGGAGATCTCCCTGGGGGACTTCGTTCTCACCGGCGGCGAGATTCCGGCCATGGCCGTGGCCGACGCCGTGGCGCGGCTGGTGCCCGGCGTCCTGGGCGACGAAATGTGCTACACCGACGAGAGCCACTGGGCCGGCACGCTGGAATATCCCCAGTACTCCCGCCCGGAGGTCTGGCACGGCCTGGCCGTGCCCAAAATTCTCCTCTCGGGCAACCACGCCGCCGTGGACCGCTGGCGGCGGAAGCAATCCCTCCTGCGCACCTACCGGCGGCGGCCGGATCTATATAAAACCCTTCGTTTTGAGACAAAGCAGGAGCGGAAGCTCCTCCGGGAAATGGAGGAAGAGTATGGACAATCGTTCGACCCTAAAAAGCTGGATTGAGGAGAGCCGGCGGATCGTCTTCTTCGGCGGCGCCGGCGTCAGCACGGAATCAGGTATCCCGGATTTCCGCAGCCAGGACGGCCTCTACCACCAGCAGTACGACTACCCGCCCGAGACGATCCTGAGCCACAGCTTCTTCTACGCCAACACCGAGGAATTTTACCGTTTCTACCGGGCCAAGATGCTCTGCCTCACCGCTCAGCCCAACCGGGCCCATCTGGCCTTGGCGCGGCTGGAGGAACAGGGGAAGCTCTCGGCCATCGTCACGCAGAATATTGACGGCCTCCACCAGGCCGCCGGCAGCAAGCGGGTCTACGAGCTGCACGGCTCCGTCCACCGCAATTACTGCCGGAAATGCGGCAAGGCCTACACCGCCGAAGACATCCTCCACTCCACCGGCATCCCCCGCTGTACCTGCGGCGGCCTCATCAAGCCCGACGTGGTGCTTTACGAGGAGGGGTTGGACAGTGACACAATCCAGGGCTCGGTCATGGCCATCGCCCAGGCCGACCTGCTCATCGTCGGCGGTACCAGCCTGACGGTCTATCCGGCGGCGGGCCTGCTCCAATACTACCGGGGCCACCGGCTGGTCCTCATCAACCGGGACGCCACGCCGCTGGACACCCGGGCCGACCTGGTCCTGCGGGACCCCATCGGCCAGGTGCTGGGCGACGCGGTGCTGGGTTCGTAGGGGTCGATGCCTACATCGACCCGAACCGGCCGGAGGCCGGTCCTGGGAAGCGGTTGAGAAGCCGCTGATGCGGCGTGGGCCGATGTGGGCATCGGCCCCTACAGACCGTTCGGAAAATCAGGCAACAAAGGAGACCTTATGGAATACGGCAAAGTATGCCTGCGGCGGGGCGAGGAACTGGACCTCCGCCGGGGCGGCTTTTGGATTTACGACAACGAAATCGACTGGTATGACGACATCTGCCCCGCGGGCGGCATCGTGGACGTCATCGACAGCCGCCACAAATTCGTGGCCCGGGGCTACTTCAACCCCCGGAGCAAAATCACCGTCCGCATCCTGACCCGGGACGCGGATGAAGTCATTGACGCGGCCTTCTTCCGCCGCCGGATCGAGGCGGCCTGGGCCTTCCGGCGGCAGCTGGGCTTTTCCGACTCCTGCCGGGTGGTCTTCGGGGAGAGCGATGGCCTGCCAGGCCTCACCGTGGACAAATTCGGAGACTATCTCTCCTACCAGATCGTCTCCCTGGGCATGGAGCAGTGGAAGGACACCATCGTCCAAACCCTGATTGACCTTTTCGCACCCCGGGCCATCTGCGCCAGAAATGACGTGCCGGTGCGGGAGAAGGAAGGACTTTCCCAGGAGGCGGCGGTGGTCTATGGCACGCTGCCGGAGCTGGTGCGGCTCAAAGAACACGACGCCTGGCTCTACGCCGACCTGCTCCACGGCCAGAAGACCGGCCACTTTTTGGACCAGCAGGAAAACCGGGGCCGGTTAAAGCCCTACGCCCCGGGGAAGACTGTGCTGGACCTCTGCTGCCACAGCGGCGGCTTCGGCATCCACGCCGCCCTCTATGGGGCCGCCTCGGTGGAGTGCGTGGACGTCTCGGAGGAGGCCCTGGCACTGGTGCGGAAGAACGCCGCCGAGAACGGCGTGGAGGTCGCCACCACCTGCGCCAACGTCTTCGACCTGGTCAAGGAATACGACGAAGCCGGGCGCCAGTTCGGCCTGGTGATCTGCGACCCGCCGGCCTTCGCCAAGAGCCGCAAGGCACTGGAGGCCGCGTACCGGGGCTATAAGGAGCTGAACCTGCGGTGCCTGAAGCTCACCGAGCCCGGCGGCTTCCTGGTGACTTGCTCCTGCAGTCAATTCATGACGCCGCCTCTTTTTGAAAAGATGCTGACCGAGGCCGCCGGCGACGTGGGCCGGCCCATCCGCCTCATCGAGACGCTGATGCAGTCCCGGGATCACCCGGCCTGCCTCACCGCCGAACACGCCCTGTATTTAAAGGGCCTGATCGTCCAGGTGCTGTAATCTGGCACCAATTCGTACGGGCCGATGCCCTTCATCGGCCCGCCCGGTGGCGCTTCCTGCCGCAGTACGCCGACCGCACAACCCCGTAGGGGCGCGCATTGCGCGTCCGAAATCCGGCGTTTCCAAACACCTTTTTGCCAAACGGACCGACCCATGGTCGGTTCGGGCCGATGTAGGCATCGGCCCCTACAAAAGGAAGTTTGGGTTATTGGGGCCTGCGGCAGTCTCCGGGCGGCTGATCGCCACCCCTACGCCGCGATACCGATACATTACAACGATTTGGAGTCTGATACCATGTACGAACTGATTACCCAGGAGACCCTGGCGGAATACGAAGCCTTTGTCCAGTCCCACCCTAAGGGCAACTTTGCCCAGAGCTATCTCTGGGGCAAGCAGAAGCCCATGTGGGTCTGGAAGGCCATCGCCGTCCGGGGCGACGACGGCAAGATCAAGGGTTCCCTGGCGGTAATGATCCGCAAGATGCCCATCGTGGGCCGGACGCTGATGTACGGTTGCCGCGGCCCGGTGTGCGATCTGGACGACCGGGACACCTTTGGCCAGCTGCTGGCCGGAGCCAAGGCGCTGGCCAAGGAATACAAGTCCTACGTCATCAAGATCGACCCCGACGTCCCCTCCTCCAACACCGGCTTTTACAACCTCCTGCGGAGCTTTGGCTTCGAGAGCAAGGAGGGCGGGAAGAATTTCGAGGCCATCCAGCCCCGGTACGTCTTCCGCCTCAACGTCGAGGGCAAGACCGAGGAAGAGATTCAGGCCGGCTTCCACCAGAAGTGGCGCTATAACATCCGCGTGGCCCAGAAAAAGGGCGTGGAAGTGAAGATCTGCGGCAAGGAGATGATCCCCGCCTTTGCCGACCTGATGCTGACCACCGGCGTCCGGGACGGCTTCGTCACCCGCCAGCCGGAGTACTTCGCCAATATGCTGGAGAATCTGGGCGAGCATTGCCGGCTCTACATGGCCTTCCACGAGGATCGGCCCATCGCCGGCACCCTGGCCATCCACTACGGCGACAAGGTCTGGTACCTCTACGGCGCCTCGTCCAACGAGGATCGGAACCTGATGCCCAACTACCTCCTCCAGTGGCGGATGATCCAGTGGGCCATCGAGGAGAAGTGCCGCATTTACGACTTCCGGGGCGTCTCGGGCGACATCAGCGAGGACAACCCCCTCTACGGCCTCTACCGCTTCAAGAAGGGCTTTGGCGGCGACTTCACTGAGTTCGTCGGCGAGATGGATCTGGTCCTCAACCGGCCCGTCTACGCCTTCGTGGAGAAGGGCACCAGCATCTTTAAGGACCTGCGCAAGAGCGTCTATCTCATCAAAAATCGCGGCAGAAAAGAGAAATAAGGTGAGGATTTGAAGGCATATTGTGTAGAAACAGCGGCCATCCGCTACAACCTGGACCGGCTTCTGACGCTGGCCGGGAAGACGCCCCTCTGGGCCGTTCTCAAGGGCAACGGCTACGGTCTGGGCGTGGGCCCCATGGCGCAGCTGTGCTGGGAAGCGGGCATCCGCCGCTTCGCCGTGACGGAAATCGCCGAGGCTCTGGAGATTCGCGCCCAGTTCGCCCAGGCAGAGATTCTCATGCTCCGGCCCACCACCGACCCGGAAGAGCTCCAGCAGATGCTGGACCTGGACGTCATCGCCACCATCTCCTGCTCCGCCGAGGCCGCGGCCCTCAACAGCCTGGCCCTCCAGCGGGGTACCGTGGCCGAGGTCCACGTGAAGGTGGATACCGGCATGGGCCGCTACGGCTTCATGCCCCATGAGACCGAGAAGATTCTCTCGGTCTACCGCCACAACGACAACCTGGCCGTCACCGGGATCTATACCCACTTCCACTCGGCCTTCTGCAACGAAAATTCCGTCTTCGCCCAAGCGGAGACATTCAAAGGGGTCATCGCCGCTTTGGAGAAGGCAGGCGTGGAGCCCGGCGCAGCCCACTGCTGCAACTCCACCGCCTTCCTCCGCTGGCCGGAGCTGCACATGAACGGCGCGCGAATCGGCTCGGCGCTGCTGGGCCGGGTCCTGGTCAAGGCCGACCTCCGGCGGGTGGGCCGCTGCGAGGCCACCGTGGACGAGATTCGCTGGCTCCCCACCGGCCACACCACCGGCTACGGCGCCGCCTGGAAGGCCCGCCGCCCCACCCGCATCGCCGTGATCCCCGTAGGCTGGTACCACGGCTTTGCCGTTACCTACGGCGACGATATTTTCCGGTTCCGGGACTGCATTCGGGCCATGATCCGGGCATTTTTGAACATTTTGCGGCGAAAAAAGCTCTATGTCCGCATCAACGGCTCCCTCTGCCCGGTGCTGGGCCATGTAGGGATGCTCCACACCGTCTGCGATGTCACCAACGCCACCTGCTCCGTGGGCGACACCGCCATTCTGGACATCAACCCCCTGCTGGTCCGAGGTATGGAGATCCGCTTTCTCTGAAAACCGGACTTGCACCGCAATGCAGGATTTTGAAAGAGAAACAGCCGGAGAGAGCTGCCAAGACGGCAGCGCTCTCCGGCTGTTTTTCGCGCCATGGCAGAGCAGACTGAAAACCCGAGGGTGCAAAGTGCCGGCGGGGTCGCCTCAGGAGCGGCCTGCATGGTCAGCCGTGCTGACAGAATACTTGCTCCAAACGTGCCAACCTCCGTTATTGTCGTAGGGGCGCGCATTGCGCGTCCGCGCCGCGAAGCGGCATTTCATGAAAGGTGCGACAGTTGCGAAAAGCCCGTTCATACCACTGCACCTCAAAGGCCCCCTTGTGTAAAGGGCCCGCAAGGGAGCGCTGCCAGTGGCAGAACAAGCGACCGCAGCGATTGGGCAGCCGCTTGCCTTGGCGGACCGCAACGCGGGCCGGGAAGGCTTAGCGGCAACCCGGGGGCATGGCGAAGCCATGACGGAGGGGTTGTCACCCTGCTGTAGACGCAAGTTCTGATCCCCTCCGGCACTTTGCGCCACCTCCCCTTGGGCACCAAGGGGAGGCTTTGGGCCGCTTCGTTCGGCGACAGCGCTCTGGCATTGCAGCCAGGCGGACGCGCAATGCGCGCCCCTACGGCAGAATCGCGTCCTGGTGCGTTTGACGGAGGGGTTCAGACATCGCAAATCAGCGAGACGATGTGCGCATCAGTCCTTATGACGGAAGCATGCCAGCCATTGGGTTGCTTGACTTTTTGCATTCTTTGTATTATACTCAATAATACAAAGAATGCAAAGGAGGTGGCCCATGCTGCTGCATCTGGACTTTTCCCTGGATACGCCCATATACCAGCAGATTCGAAACGAGATCGTCGCCGGTATCGCCGGCGGGACGCTGTCGCCGGGCACCCAAATGCCGCCCATCCGCACCCTGGCCGAGAGCCTGGGGGTGAACATGATGACCGTCAGCAAAGCCTACGGGCTGTTGAAGCAGGAGGGCTATCTCCAGGCGGACCGGCGCAGCGGTACGGTGGTAGCACCCTGTCAGACCGGCACACTGCCCGAGGCCACCCGCCAGGCCCTGCGTCTGGCGGTCACCGAGGCCCGGGCTGCCGGAGTACCGCTGGAAACCGTGTTGGAGCAATGCCGCCAGGTCTATGGCGGAGCTTGAAAGGGGGATTCTCATGTCCTGGGGCAATATTTTCCTGGCCGGATGCTTTTACCTGGCCCTGCCGATTCTCTATGTCGTCCTGCGGAACAACTCCAAGGAGCGCAACAACCTGATCCTTGCCGTCACGCTGACGCCCGAGGGGCGCCGCGCCCCGGAGGTGGAGGCCGTCTGCCAGGACTTCCGCCGGCAGCTTCTCTGGATGTTCTTGATTCTCACGGTGGTGATGGTGGGCATTGCCTGTCTGCCCTGGGTCTCCATCGTCACCACCCTCGGATGCCTGTGGCTGATCGCGGCCATTGTCCTGCCCTACTATCTCTTCGGCAAGGCCCACAATACCCTCAAGGCGCTGAAAAAGGCCCGGGGCTGGTACGCCCCCACCCAGGGCAAGACCGTGGTGGAGCTGCCCCCGGCCAAACCCATGCACCGGACGCCCACCGCGTGGTTCCTGCCACCGGTGCTGCTCTCGGCTCTGCCGCTGATCTCCCTGGCCCTGGATCCCTGGACCCTCGACGTGGCGGTGGTGCTGGGCACCACCGTCGGGATGTGCGTCTTAATTACGGCCATGAGCCTGCTGTTCTATCCCCTGGTCTACCGCCAGCGGCTGGACGCCCTGGACGCCGACCAGACCCTCTCCGCCGCCCTGACCCGGGTCCGCCGGTACAACTGGACCAAGTGCTGGCTTCTGATGTCGTATCTGACCGCCGCCTATTCCCTGGCCATCTGGGCCTCCGGCGGCAACATGGCCTGGTACATGATTTGGACCGGCGTCTACTGCGTGGCGCTGCTGGTGGCCAGCCTTCAGACCGAATTCGCCGCCCGCCGGGCCCAGCGGCGGCTGACCCTGGGCCGCACCGAGACGCCCCTGGTGGACGAGGACGACTACTGGCTCTGGGGCCTTTTCTACTACAATCCCAACAACACCCACCTGATGGTCAACGAGCGGGTGGGCATGGGGATGTCCATGAACCTGGCCCGGCCCGCGGCCAAGTGGCTCATGGGCATCACGGCAGCCATGATTCTGCTGCTGCCGCTGCTGGGCGTCTGGCTGATGCTGGAGGAGTTCTCGCCGCTGGAGCTGCGGCTGGAGGACGACGCCGTGGTAGCCAGCCAGGCCCTCAGCACCTACCGGGTGGGCCTGGAGGAAATCACCGATGCGGTGCTGCTGGAGGAGCTGCCCGACTGCTGGCGTGTGGCCGGCACCGGCATGGAGGACCTGCTCAAGGGCAGCTTCAACGTAGAGGGCTACGGCCTCTCCACCCTCTGCCTGAATCCGGAGTCCCCGCCGTTTTTGCTGCTGGAGACGGCGGACCGGGCTTACTTCTTCGGTGGCGACGGCGTGGAGGCGCTCTATGCCCAAGTTTCGGAGGCGCGCTATGAATAACGTGGTGGGGCGGTTCGCCCCCAGCCCCTCCGGGCGGATGCACCTGGGCAACGTCTTCGCGGCGCTCCTCAGCTGGCTTTCGGTGCGCAGCCAGGGCGGCGAGCTGATTTTGCGCATCGAGGACCTAGACCCGGACCGGTGCAAGGGCGCATACATCGAAACCTTAAAGGAAGACCTCCGGTGGCTGGGCCTCACCTGGGACCGCGAGCAGACGCCCCAGAGCCGCCGGAGCGCGGCCTACGCCGAAGCCTTTGCCCGGCTGGAGTCCCGGGGGCTGGTCTACCCCTGCTATTGCAGCCGCACGGAGCTGCACGCGGCCTCGGCGCCCCACGCCGCCGACGGGCAGGTGATCTACGCCGGTACCTGCCGGAATCTGAGCCCGGGTCAGCGGGCCGCCAAGACCAAGCCGCCGGCCTGGCGGCTGGCGGTACCGGATCAGGTCTGGGCAGTGGAGGACGGCCTCCAGGGGCACTACGAGGAGAATCTGGCCCGGAACTGCGGCGATTTTATCATCCGCCGGGCCGACGGAGTCTACGCCTATCAGCTGGCGGTGGTGGTGGACGACGCCGCCGGCGGCGTCACCGAAGTAGTGCGGGGCATGGACCTCCTCTCCTCCACGCCGCGGCAGCTCTATCTCTACCACCTGCTGGGCCTGACGCCGCCCCGCTTTACCCACGTGCCGCTGCTCCTCTCCCCCGATGGCCGCCGCCTGAGTAAGCGGGATCGGGACCTGGACCTGGGCGTGCTGCGCCAAAGCCGGAAACCTGAGGACATCCTGGGTCTGCTGGCCCACTGGGCCGGACTGCTGCCGGCGCCGGAAGCCATCTCCGCCCAGGAGTTGATTCCGATGTTCGACTGGGCACTGGTGCCGCGGGAGGCCGTCACCGTCGGCGGCAACGGATAGCCGCATTCCTTGCCCAAACACACAAAAAATCAGCCGGCCCGATTGGGCCGACTGATTTTTTACGTAATGTAGGGGGAAAATTAGATGAGGTTCTTCTCGGTTTCCTTGCTGAACAGATGCACGACGTTGCCACCGAAGGTGATGTCGATCTTATCACCATAGTTGAAGCCGTTCTTGTTCTCGTTGGCCAGGTCGATGGTGGGCAGGATGACGATGGCATCCTTGCCGTTGATGTTGACGTGCATATGGATGGTGCTGCCCATCAGCTCGGTGACGTCCACGCGGGCGTCGATGGCATGCGGCGCAGCGGGGTCGCACAGGACAATGTGGTCGGGACGGATGCCCAGGGTGATGGGCTGGGGCTGCACATTGCCGGCTTTCAGCGCGGCCTGCTTGTCGTCGGGCAGGTCAATGCGGACGCCGCAGGTGTTGACATAGTAGGTGTCGCCGCTCTTCTCCAGGGTGGCGTCGAAGAAGTTCATCTGAGGCGTGCCGATGAAGCCGGCCACGAAGAGGTTGGCGGGATGATCGAACACTTCCTGGGGGGTGCCGATCTGCTGGATGAAGCCGTCACGCATGATGACGATGCGATCGCCCAGGGTCATGGCTTCGGTCTGGTCGTGGGTAACATAAATAAAGGTGGTGTTGATCTTCTGCCGCAGCTTGATGATTTCCGCACGCATCTGGTTACGGAGCTTGGCGTCCAAGTTGGACAGAGGCTCGTCCATCAGGAACACCTGAGGATCACGCACGATGGCGCGGCCGATAGCAACACGCTGGCGCTGACCGCCGGACAGGGCCTTGGGCTTCCGGTTGAGGTACTGGGTAATATCCAGGATCTCGGCAGCTTCGCGGACCTTGCGGTCGATTTCATCCTTCGGCGTCTTCTTCAGCTTGAGAGAGAAGGCCATGTTGTCATACACGGTCATGTGGGGATACAGCGCGTAGTTCTGGAAGACCATGGCGATATCACGGTCCTTGGGGGCCACGTCGTTGACCAGCTTTTCGCCAATCCACAGCTCGCCTTCCGTGATTTCTTCCAGACCGGCGACCATGCGAAGGGTGGTGGACTTGCCGCAGCCGGAGGGGCCGACCAACACGATAAATTCCTTGTCGGCGATTTCCAGGTTGAACTCCTGCACCGCCACAACGCCCTTATCGGTAATTTGCAGATTGGCCTTTTCCTTCTGGGGCTCGTCGTCCTTCTTCTTCTTTTTCTTCTTGTTCTCACCGCTGACGAAAGGATAGATCTTCTTGACGTTCTTCAGGATAACTTTTGCCATGCGTTTACGACTATGACCACAGTGCCTCCGCAAGCTGTGATCTCACGGCCCTGCGCGCTGGCAGGCGCCGCGTTACGACAGGTCTCCACACTGCCGCACCGCTAGTCAGGCGGATGGTGCTTTTCCTCCTTTTTTTCACCTGCCAAAGGTATTCAGTGGAGTACCCATGGCCGGCTATAATACAGGTGTATTTTACCACAGGTTATCCACGACCTCAAGCAGCACATTTTCCAATATTTACTCCCCCTTTTTGTGCGTTTTCCCCATCCTCTCCCCGTCATTGCGTTTCACCCCGGCCCATGCTATAATCACGGTAGTTTTTTGAAAGGGAGGCCGTTTCCTTGCTGAACACCACCTTGTGCTACCTCACCCGGGACGACGCCTATCTGATGCTCCACCGGGTAAAAAAGAACCACGACATCAACCACGGCAAGTGGATCGGTGTGGGCGGCAAATTTGAATTCCAGGAGAGCCCGGAGGAATGCCTGCTGCGGGAGGTCCGGGAGGAGACCGGCCTGACGCTGAAGCGCTGGCAGTTCCGGGGCATCGTCACCTTCATAAACAACCAGGACGAGGCGGAGTACATGCACCTCTTCACCGCCGACCAGTGGGAAGGCGAACTCACGCCCTGCGACGAGGGCGACCTGCGGTGGGTCCCGAAAGCGGAGGTGCCGGCGCTGAACCTCTGGCCCGGGGACCGGATTTTCCTCTCCCTGATCGCCCGGGACGCGCCCTTTTTCTCCCTGAAGCTCACGTATCAAGACGATCATCTGGCGGAGGCCGTCCTCGACGGGACGCCGCTGCCCCCGGCCTGAAGGAGGGTGCCATGGACTGGTCCTTATTTCTCCTCACCGTGGTGGAAATGATCGGCATGGTGGCCTTCGCCCTCAACGGCGCGCTGGTGGGGCTCAAGTACCATCTGGACCTCTTCGGCGTCATCCTGGTCAGCGTCACTGTCTCCCTGGGCGGCGGCGTCGTCCGGGACCTCATCATCGGCCGCATCCCGCCAGCCATGTTCCAGGATTACCGCTACCTGCTGGTGGCGGTGGTGACAGCTCTGCTGGTGTTTTTGGCGGCTGTGATCTCCCGGGGCCGCTATCACGACTACGAGACCAAGGTCGAGGCCCTGGCCAATATCTTCGACGCCCTGGGCCTCGGCGCCTTTACCGTGGTGGGCGTCCAAGCGGGCATCAACGCAGGTTTTTCCGACAACGGCTTTCTGCTGGTCTTCCTGGGCCTCCTCACCGGCATCGGCGGCGGCATCCTCCGGGACCTCTTCGTCATGCGGATGCCGGTGGTGCTGCGCAAGCACGTCTATGCCCTGCCGGTCATCATCGGCGCTGCCCTCTACCTCCTGTGCTACCGCCTGGGCGCGCCGCAGCTGGTCACATCCGGCGCCGTGATCTTCACGGTGTTCGCGCTGCGGATGCTGGCTACCTATTATCACTGGAATCTCCCCCACGCCCCGTAAGCAAGACAAATCCGCCGCCGGAGGAACACGGCGGCGGACTATTTTTATCCTTTTCTCGTCAGGGCGAAGCGCAAAATCGGCAGCGCGGCCTGCTCCAGCATCAGCCGGTCCGGCTCGCGGACAAAGCGCTCGTCGTCGGCCAGGAAGAGGCCCTTGAACTTCCACTGCTGGCGCAGCAGCTGGGAGAGGGGCGAATCTTCGCTGCACACCTGGCCGTTGAGCCGTTCGGTGGGGATCAGCACCGCTGCCGCCGTGGGGGCAGCCAGGGCAAAACTCCGGCTGTAGAGCTCCAGGTAGGCCCGAAGGGTGACGTCGGTATAGTACTCCATGGAAACGGACCGGAGAACCGCGCCGCCCCAGCGGCTGACGCCGCCGGAAAGGGCCGCCGCATACCGCCCGGCCATCAGGGGGTCCTCCGACCAGCAGCGGCTGTTGTGGCGCTGGCTGGGGCCCCGCAGCACATCCGCGCCCGGTGCCAGCCACAGGTCCACCCCGTACTCGGCCATCTCGCGGCCCACTGCCGCGCCCACACCGGCCACCAGCTCCAAATCCCAGCTGCACCCCAGCAGGCTGGAAGCCGGGAAGGCCGTGCAGTACTGGCGGGCCGTCACCGCGCCGCTTTCGGGATCGATGATCTCTTTCGTCAGAAGCAGGCCGTCGGCGCCGGCGGCAATGGTCATTTGGGGAATGCCCCAGTCCTCCATCAGGTCCGCCGAGGCTCCCAGGGCGCCCGCAGGGCCGCCGGGGCACAGGCCGAAGTCCAGCACCAGGTGCCGGAGGGAGACATCGTCCATGGCTGCTGCCAGCTCATAGACGCTGGCCCTGCCGGCCTTCACGTCCTCCAGCCGCACTGGATGGTCCACGCCGCGGCAGAGGGCCGCGGGCTTGGGCCGGCGGATGGGCGTCTTGGTGAGGTTCCAGCCGGAGAGGCGGATGGCCCGCTTCCGGGCCTGGGCGATCTCCTCGGCCTCACCGGGATAGGTATAGGGCAGGCCGGGGGTGCGGTTGGCCGTGGGCTCCATGGGCAGCGGCAGCACCGGCGCCAAAAGCGCGTCGCGATTGAGGTAGAGCGAGCCCGCCACCACCGTGGCCCGGGCGGAGAAGCCCACCCGGACGTCATAGTATCCCGCCTCCAGCAAAAACGCGGCAGAAGCCTCGGAATAGGAAGTCAGATTGGCCAGATTTACCCGAATCTCCACCTGCTGGCCCTGGCCCGGGTCCAGGAGCTTCGTCCGGGCAAAGCCCACCAGGACATGCTTGGGCTGGGGCAGCTTGCCGGCGGGGCTGGAGACGTAAGCCTGCACCACCTGAGACACGGGCCACGTCTCCCCGGTGTTGACCACCCGGGCCGTGACCACCAGCTCCGTCCCATCCACCGCCACGCCGACGGACTCCAGCTCCGCTGCGCCATAAGTAAGGCCGTGGCCGAAGTCGTACAAAAGCTCCGTGCCGAAGCTGTCAAAGTAGCGGTAGCCGCAGTAGATATCCATTTTCTGATTGGCCTGGATGAAGTCGGCCCGCCGCCGGGGCCAGCTCTGGTTCAGGTGGCCCTGGAAGATGGCCTGGCCGGTGAGCAGGTCGGCCAGGGCCGCACCGCCCTCTTGGCCGGGGATGCCCATATAGACCACCGCGCCGCACAGGGCCGCCGCCTTGGCCACCTCCATATAGCCGGGGGTATTGAGGACCAGCACCGTCCTGGAAAAGGCCTGCGTCACGGCTTCGATCAACGCCAGCTCCTCGTTGTTGACGATGGGATCGTAGGCGTCCTCGTTGCGGGAGAGAACCACCACCGCGGCGGCGTTGTTCTCAGCCAGCTCCTCCATGGAAAGGCTGCGCCAGGGCATGGCGCCGGTGGGATTGTTCAAAGCCCAGGCCCGGTACTTGTGCGCCAGGAGGCCGTCGGGAGCCACCAGATCCGAGGCCGCCAGGCCGTCCAGCACGCTGACTGTGTGGTAAAGCTCAAATTCCGGGCAGGCAAACACCGTCCGCACCTGGCCGGTGCCGAACACGGCCACCGGCAGCTTCTCCGAGCCCTGGGGCCGGAGCGGCAGCGTGCCATTGACATTCTTCAAAAGCACCATGCTCCCTGCGGCAGCGGCGCGGGCCGTGAGCATATTCTGGAGCATTCGGGGTGTATATTCCATAGAAGAAACCTCCTAAGTACATTCTTTTTATAGTGTATCATATTTTCTGTCCGGGCAAAAGAGGCAAATCGCCATCCTTCGCCCGGCAGTCCGAAAACTTCTTGACTTTACTCAAAATTCCTGTATCCTTATTATAAGGGAAATCATAGCAAGACGCGGCGAGACGGGCTCTGGGAGTGCCCGCTCCCACGGCTCTTTTTTTGAAGGGAGATGACGCCATGGAAGAGTTTCTGCGCATGGAACATATCACCAAGCGCTTCGGCGATCTGTACGCCAACCGGGACATCAATCTGACGGTCCGAAAGGGCGAGGTCCATACGCTGCTGGGCGAGAACGGCGCGGGCAAATCCACGCTGATGAACGTCCTCATCGGGCTTTACCAGCCTACCGAGGGGCAGATCTATCTCAATGGCCAGCCGGTGAAGATCGACAATCCCGCCAAGGCCGTGCAGCTGGGCATCGGTATGGTGCATCAGCACTTCATGCTGGTGGAGGCCATGACGGTCTTTGAAAACATCATCCTGGGTGACAAGAACGCCAAGGGCGTGTTCATCCAGAAGGACGCCCGCCGCAAGGAGATTCTGGAGCTGGCCGAGAAGTACGGCCTGGAGGTCCAGCTGGACAAGCTGATCACGGAGATTTCCGTGGGCGAGCAGCAGCGCGTGGAGATTCTCAAGGCGCTCTACCGGGGCGCGGAACTGCTGGTGCTGGACGAGCCCACCGCCGCCCTGACAGATATCGAAGTGGAGGGTCTCTTCGCCATCATCGAAAAGCTCACCTCCGAGGGCAAGAGCATCATCTTTATCAGCCACAAGATGCGCGAGGTGCTGCGGGTTTCCGACCGGATCACCATTCTCCGCGCCGGCGAGACGGTCTGCACCCTGGACCGCGGCGAAACCTCCGGCCAGGAACTGGCCAACCTGATGATCGGCCGGGAGCTGAGTCCCTCCCACTATGAAAAACGCACCGTCACCGACGATCCGGTGGTGGCCCTTCAAAACGTGGACTACCACAAGGCGTCCAAGCACGCCGGCCTCAACGGCATCACCCTGACCATCGGCAAGGGTGAGATCGTCGGCGTGGCCGGCGTGGACGGCAACGGCCAAAGCCAGCTTGCCCAGCTGATCACCGGCGTCATCGCCCCTGACGGCGGCAAGGTGGACCTCAAGGACAGCAAGGTGGCCAAGTTCATGCCCCAGTCCTTTATTGAAGAAGGCGTCAGCCACATCCCCGAGGACCGCAACAAAATGGGCCTCATCGGCGACATGAGCGTCAAGGACAATATCGTCCTCAAATCCACCGGTGAGCCGCGGTTCAGCCGCGCCAAGGGCTGGCTTCTGAAGAAAAAAGCCATTCGGGACTACGCTCTGCAGATGCAGCAGAAGTACGACATCCGCTGCGCCTCCATCGAGCAGGAGGCCCGCAACCTCTCCGGCGGCAACCAGCAAAAGATCATTCTGGCCCGGGAGCTGGAAGCCCGGCCGGATATCCTCATCGCCGTCCACCCCACCCGGGGCCTGGACATCGGCGCCACCCGCTACGTCCACGACACCATGATCGAGGCCCGGGAGGCCGGCTGCGGCGTGCTGTTGATCTCCGCGGACTTCGACGAGATCCTCGAGATGTCTGACCGGATCGTGGTGATGTTCGAGGGCCGGATCCTCGGCGAGTACGACGGCAAGAACCCGCCCATCGAAGAGATCAGCCTGGCCATGGCCGGAAAGTGAGGGAAGCGCGATGGAAAGAACGAAAGCTCGCGGCGGAATCCGGGGCACCAAGCTCCTGAACGTCGCCGTGCCCGTGGTCTCGGTGCTGCTGGCCTTTGTGCTGGGCTGCCTGATCATGGTCATCCTGGGAAAAAACCCCTTTGAGGCGCTGCAATACCTGTGGGTCGGCGCCTTCGGCAGTCTGGCCAACCTGGGCATCACCCTCAACAAGGCCACGCCCCTGATCTTCACCGGCCTGTGCGCCTGCTTCGCCTACCGCTGCGGCGTCTTTAACCTGGGCGGCGAAGGCCAGTTCCTGATGGGCAGTATCGTCTGCTGCGTCATCGCCACCAAAGTCCCCTTCACCGGCCTGCCCGCCATTCTCCTCTGCCTGGTGGCCGGCGCCGTGGCCGGCGGCCTCTGGGCCCTGATCCCCGGCCTTCTGAAGATCTTCCGGGGACAGAACGAAATGATCATCTCCATCATGCTCAACTATGTGGCCACCCTCTTCATGGGCGTCATTTACACCGCCTGGATGCGGGACGGCTCCGTGCCCCAGACCGTGGCCGTGCCCAAAGAGACCCAGCTGACCCGGCTCTTCGGCATGCGGTTCACCGCCGCCTTCATCATCGCCGTGGTGGTAGGCCTGCTCATTTATTACTTCCTGTTCTACACCTCCAAGGGCTTCCAGCTCCGGGCTGTGGGTTACAACATGACGGCCGCCCAGTTCAACGGCTTCGCCGTCAAGCGGTACATCCTGATGAGCTTCCTGATCTCCGGTATCATCGCCGGCCTCGGCGGCAGCGCCGAGCTGCTGGGCACCCAGTACCGCCTCATCAACAACTTCGGCAACGGCTACGGCTTTGACGGCGTCTCCATGGCGCTGATCGGCCAGCTGCACCCCCTGGCGACCGTGGTGGTGGCCATCTTCTTCGCCGCGCTGCGCACCGGCTCCACCACCATGCAGGCCGCCACCGGCGTGCCCACCAGCGTGTCGGATATCATCCAGGCCCTGGTCATCGTCTTTGCCGTGGCCGGTCTCGCCATGGTCAAGCTGCCCCAGTTCCAGGCAGCGATCCAGAAGCGCACCACCAAGAAGGAGGGCTGAACATGGATTGGACTTTCGTTTCGAATCTGATTTTGGCCAGTGTCCGCATGGCCACGCCCCTGATCTTCCTGGCCCTGGCGGAGCTGTACTCCCAGCGGGCCGGCCTGGTCCACATCGGCCTGGAGGGCCTGGCGTCCATCGGCTCCCTGGTGGGCTTCCTGGTATGCCTCATTACCGGCGACCCCTTCCTGGGCGTGCTGGCCGGCGCTGTGGTGGGCATCGCGGTCAATATGATCTATGCCTTCGCCACCATCCATCTCTGCGCGGAGCAGATCGTCTACGGCATGGCCATCAACATCTTCGCCCCGGCCCTGGCCGCGTTTATCTACCGGGTCTATTTCGGCGCCGGCTCTGAGCTGGTCCAGGTAAAGCTCATGTCCACCGTGGCCATCCCCGGTCTCAAGGACATCCCCTTTATCGGCCCCCTGCTCTTCGATCAGACCCCCATGGTCTATCTGGCCTACGCCCTGGTCATCTTCACGGCCATCTATTTCAATAAGACCAAGTCCGGCCTCAACTACAAGGCCGTGGGTGAACATCCCAAAGCCGCCGCGACCCTGGGCATCCCGGTCATCGGCATCAAGTACCTGGCCAGCGTCATCTGCGGCGCCCTGGCCGGTATCGGCGGCGCGTACCTCACCACCTGCTACTCCACCACCTATGTGGACGGCAACGTGGCCGGCCGCGGCTTCATCGCCCTGGCAGCTGTGATCTTCGGCCGCTGGAGCGCCGGCGGCGTGGTGCTGGCCTGCCTGTTCTTCGGCTTCTGCGACGCCCTGCAGATCCGTCTCCAGGTGGGCTCCTCCGGCATCCCCTACCAGTTCTTCCAGATGATCCCGTATGTCGCCACTGTGGTGGTCCTGGCCCTCATTGGCGCCAAGAAGGCCGGCCCCAAGGCCGTCGGCAAGCCCTACCGCAAGGAAGAGCGGTAAGAGACGCCTCCCCTTCAGGGGCAGCGCCGCCACCCATTTCTGTTGACGCCAGCTTCTGCTGTTGTCATAAATACTTTTCAGGAGGAAATATCCCATGAAAAAGATTCTCGCCTTGTTGCTGGTGCTGACCATGATCTTCGGTCTGGTCGCCTGCGCCAGCACCGACACAACCAGTCAGAACACCGACACCGCTGACACCGCGGAGACCACCGGTGACAGCACCGCCGAGACCACCGGCGATGAGACCGCCGACGACACCACCGACGAAGCCGCTCCCACCGGCGATTTCAAGGTCGCCATGATCTGCGACTCCAGCATCTCCGACGGCGGCTGGGGCATGAGCTGCTACAACGCCATGGTGGACGCCGCCGCCGAACACGGCTGGACCACCGAGGTCTCCGACAGCATCGATCAGTCCGCCTACTACGACTCCATCATCGCCTACTGCCAGCTGGGCTTCGACCTGATCTACGCCCCCGGCAACCAGTACACCGACGCCGTTCTCCAGGCTGCTGAGGAATATCCGGACGTCTGCTTTGCCCTGCTTAACGGCGGCGAGGACACCCCCGGCCAGGCCGTCAACGGCAACGTCACCTCCCTGCTGCCCGACGCCACCCAGGTCGGCTGGATCGCCGGCGCGCTGGCCGGCCTGATGACCGAGACCGGCACCATCGCCTTCATCGGCGGTATGGAACTGGATACCACCAAGGGCAAGTATGAGGGCTACAAGGAAGCCGCTGCCTACGTCGGCGAGCAGAACGGCAAGACCGTCACCACCCTCGACTGCGTCTACACCAACTCCTTCTCCGCCTCCGACAAGGGCATCGAGTTCGCCAACGCCATGATGGACAACGGCGCCGACGTGTTCTTCGGTGACGCCTCTGCCGTCGACTCCGGCGCCCGCCAGGCCATCGACGAGCGCAACGCCACCAATGGCTCCGTCACCATCTACGACATCGCCCAGCCTTCCGACCTGCTGGGTCAGAACGAGTGCATCATCGGCAGCCAGGTCACGGACAACGCCTCCCTGGTGGGTCTGTGCATGACCGCCGTGGAAGACGGCACCTTCGGCGGTGAAGTGATCTACGGCACCATGCAGAACGGCGCCTTGTCCGCCGGCGCTGTCAGCGATCTGGTCCCCGCTGAGAAGCAGGATCTGTATCAGCAGTACATCCAGCAGATGATTGACGGCACCTTTATGCAGTAAGCATTCCGCGCCTCCAGGGGCCGGCCTTCGGGCCGGCCTCTTTTTTGCGCTCCGCCCGGAACGCACTTCTTCATGGAATTTTAGCAGCTTTTCTATGTGTTATTGTGATTTTTGATAAGATATATGAATTCTGCACAGTTTTACTTTACTTTTACAAGCTGTCTTGGTATAATGTAGCTACCTGTTGTGAGCGACTTCTTAATCTCTCGTCAAGAGAAGCCGCACATTTCGGCCAAAATAAACGAGGTGAAAGAAATGAAGAAAAAGAAATTGAGTCTCCCCATTCAAATCCTCATCGCGCTGATTGCCGGTATTGTCGTCGGTCTGGTCTGCTACTTTGCCAAGTGGGAGGGCTTTACCGAAGACTACCTCAAGCCCTTTGGCGACATTTTCGTCAACCTTCTGAAGTTCATCGTGGTGCCTGTGGTTCTCTTCTCCATGATCGACGGCATCCTCTCCATGGACGACATGAAAAAGGTCGGCTCTGTGGGCGTCAAGACCGTGCTGTACTTCCTGGTGACGACCGCCATCGCCTGCGTCATCGGCTTGGTGTTTGCCAATATCTTCAAGGGCGCCGGCCTGTTCCCCATCCTCGACGGCTCCGAGCAGGAATACACTGCCAGTGAGTTCGGCGGCTTCATGTCCACCCTGGTCAGCATCTTCCCCAGCAATATGTGGCAATCCTTCTCCACAGCCAACATGCTCCAGGTCATCGTCATCGCCCTGTTCTTTGGCGGCGCCATCCTGGCAGCCGGCGAAAAAGCCCGCCTCTGCCGCGACATTGTAAGCTCCTTCTACTCCGTCATCGAGAAGCTGATGATGTTCGTCATCTCCCTGGCTCCCATCGGCGTATTCACCTATATGTCCTGGGTGGTGGCCACCCAGGGCGCCGAGATCCTCGGCTCTCTGGCCTTGGTGCTGCTGTGCGCCTACGTCGGCTACATCGTCCACGCCGTGGTGATCTACTCCTTCTCCGCCAAGGTCTTCGGCAAGATCAGCCCCCTGAAGTTTTTCCGCCTGGCCTCTCCGGCCATGATCTTCGCCTTCACCTCCACCTCCTCTGCCGCTACCCTGCCAGTCTCCAAGGAGTGCGCTGATGAAATGGGCGCCGACAAGGACGTTGCTTCCTTCGTCCTGCCCCTGGGCTCCACCATCAACATGGACGGCACCGCCATCTACCAGTGCGTGGCCACGGTCTTCCTGGCCACCTGCGCCGGTATGACCTTGAGCATCGGCCAGATGGTGATGGTGGTGGTCACCGCCACCCTGGCCTCCATCGGCACCGCCGGCGTCTCCGGCGCGGGCATGATCATGCTGGCCATGGTGCTGGAAGCCATCGGCGTACCGGTGTCCTACATCGGCCTGATCGTCGCGGTGGACCGGCTCTTCGACATGGGCCGCACCTGCCTCAACGTCACCGGCGACATCGCCTGCTCCGTCTGCGTCACCAACTGGGAAGCCAAGAAGAAGGCCAAAGCCGCCAAGTGATCGCAGTTTCCAAGCACAGAAAGGGCCCGTCGCAGAATAGGAAAATTCTGCGACGGGTTTTCTTCTGCCTGGG
>LBJMR02800__coassemble_233_pt1 | contig 60934 bp, 36 predicted proteins | sample LBJMR02800__metabat2_low_PE_023 | metagenome-assembled genome bin LBJMR02800
TGTTTTTCTGAATGGGGTGGATGACATCCAGGCCCATGTCGATGAAATCCGGCAGAAACGCTTCGATGTTGCCGCAGGAGTGGAGCCAGAAGTGGCAGCCCAGGGCGTGGGCCTTTTCGATGATTCGCCGATAATAAGGCACAAAGAACTCCTGGAAAATTTCCACCGGGAAGAAGGCAGCGTGCTGCATGCCCAGATCGTCGGACACGAAGAAGCCGTCCACGGGGTGCGCCGCACAGACGCGCTCCATCATGCGGCAGTAAAAGGCGGTGAGCTTCTCAAAAAGCTGGTGGACATACGCCGGATGGAGGAAAAAGTCCATCAGGGCGTTTTCCATCCCGCGAATGGACCAAAGCCGCTCAAAGAGGCAATACCACCACCGGGCCAGAACATACCGCTGGCCGTCACTGTGGAATTCCGGCACCAAGCCGGGATACTCCGCCGAAGGAAATGTATCAAAGAATATGGCTGCCTCTTCGCTTTCCCAGTCATCCACCAGGGGACGGTTGTCCAGCCCCGCGGCGCTGTCCTCTTCCTTGTCCACACCGGTCCAGCGGTATTGGGGATCGTCGGCAGGCGCGTGCAAAAGATCGGGCATGGGAATTTCGAAATATTGGATATCGTGCGGGAACTGTGCCATCCACTGGCGGAAACGTGTCTCATCTCCACCCATGATGTTGCTATAAGTCCAGTGGTCGTAGGCCAGAGGGATACGGTCCGCCGCGCCCCGGCCCTCAATGACGGCACGGACTGCTTCACGGCTCAGTGGCTGCATAGGGGCTGCTCCTTTCCTTTGGGAGAATAGATTTCGATCTTGGTCAGGGCGGGCAGCAATCCACTGTCGATTTGCGTGAATACCACCCGCAGATATCGGACCTGGTCTGCCTGAAATTCATCCAAGATACCGTTGCTCCAAGCGGTGCGGCGGGTCTTGGCCTGAACCGTCCAGGCTTGCCCGTCCACAGAGGTATGAATTTCATAGGAATAGTGGGTGCAGTCGCTGCCCATTTGGCCGCCGATGTGGACCATCGCGTCCTCCACCTGACAGATATGCCCCAGGTCTACCTGGAAGTATTCCGGCTGCTGTCCGATGGCGTCGCCAATCCACATGGTCTCCCAGAAGCGGCCCGGCCCCATCACGCGGTCAGCATCCTCCGGGTGCGAGCTGGCCGTACAGGCACAGCCCTGGGCCAGATTGTGCCGAGGCACAGGGAGAGCATCCAACGGGGGATGCGTGTCCGCCCAGTCGTCGTCCTGACTGCGCAGGCGGTGCGCCACCAGCAGCGCTTGATAGGGCAATTCCTCCGCTGCCGCGGGCAAAACGACGCCGTGCCATCGGGCCTCCAGCGCACCGGCCTTGGCGTACACTGTCACTGGCCCAGGCTTGCTGCCAGTGCGGAAATATGCGGAAGCGATGCCCGCTTCAGCCACGGCAGGATTGGCAGCGGGGTATATGAGGCCGTCGGCCACGATCTCGCCGCAGCCCTCCAGTGTAAAGGTCACAGGCTCCTCAAAGGCTTCGCAGAGCTGCCCTTCAGCGTCCAGGACCCGGGCATGGAGCCGCACAATCTCGCCGCAAGGCAGCGCATTTGCGGTGGCCTCGAGTACCATCCGATGGGGCGGCCCCGGCGGCGACCACTGGGCGGTCGCCAGCAGATTGCCCGCGCTATCCAAGGCCTTGGCACGGATCGTGCCCTCGGGCACCTGGTCAAAATAGAAGGGCGGATGGGGCAGCGCGGTGCAGAGGCCATCCGACCTGGGGACCTTCCGGCAGCGGTACAAGGACTGCGCCCCCTGGAAGACCTCCAGCTCCACGCAGTCACCGTTGGAGTAGACGTACACGTCGCCCTCCCCCGGCGCCAGATAGAGGACCGGTCCCGTCTCCACCCCCATGGCCTCCAGAGCCGCGTTCCGAGCTGTGGGACGCTGACTGGCCATGGCATAGTAGGACGTCTTTGGCAGCCGCCAGCTGTCCCAGATCCCACAGGGGGAGATTTTACTCCACATCCCCCGGCTGTCAATGCCGGTCCAAATGGCGCATCCGGCAAAGCTGGGGCTTTCCTGGTAGAACTGAAAGCAATTGGCCAGCGTATAGACATCATCCTGGAAGTCAAAGAGCAGTTTGTTGGCCTTGCGGCGGTTTTCCGCCGGGCCGCAGGGATACTCGCTGCCGCAATGGCCCCGCGTCACGCGCCGCGACAGCTTTCCTCCGTAGGCTTCCAGCCAGATATCTCCGTACTCCCGGTGGAACATCAAAGCCTTGGAGGTCTTGGCCAGCGGGTCCTGGAAGCCGTAGATGAAATCCGCCAGCGCATCGATGCCGTTGGTGGCCGGATCGTAGCCGTAGCTCTCCGCCGCCACCCGGGCGTCGGCGGATTCCTCCAGGGCAATCTCCTCCATGCGGCGGGTGTACCCCGGCGGGATGTGGTACGTCTCGTTGAGTACCGTCTCATAGGCCAAAATGCAGGGACGGTTCCGATCCCGGCGGACCATCTGTCGGATGTTCTGATGGACCCGCGTGGTGAACGGCTGATCGTCACCGGAGGGGTACCACTGCCAGCCCGGCGTGGCCTCGATGACCAGAATGCCCAGCTGGTCGCAGGCTGCCAAAAAATCGACGGACATGGGATAGTGGGCAGTCCGCACCACGGAAAACCCGGCGCTCTTGTAGAGAATAGCATCCTGCCGCTGGAGCAGGGGTGTGGCGGCATTGCCCAGAATGGGGTAATCCTGGTGCCGCTTGACGCCGGATAGCAGCGGCGCACGAACGCCGTTGATGCACACGCCCCGCTCCCGGCTGCACGTGATCTGCCGCAATCCCACCTGCTCTTCGTACCGGTGGAGAACCGCTCCATTTTGGAGCAGCGTGCAGGTCAGCGGATAGAGATGCGGGCGATCCAGGCTCCAGAGAACGGGCTGGGCCGGATGAAGCGTCTGGGTAACAGTCCGGGCACTGTGGGCCGGCAGCACAAAGCTGCTGGATTCCTCCGCCGCATCGCCCAGGGAGACCGTGAGCTTCAGTGCCTGGTCCATGCCGGTGGTATTGCGGACATGGGTGTGAACGGTACAGCCATCGGGCTTGTATGTAAAGATCACCCCGCCGCCCCGGGGGAGGTCCTCAAACAGGGCGTTGGTGATATGGACGGGCTCCAGCACATCCAGCCACACATTGCGGTAAATGCCGCCGAAGTAGGTAAAATCCAGCACTACCTGGGGCTTGCCGGGCGGAACCTGGGGCGCGTCCCGGTTGTCCGCCAGCACCACCAGCACATTGTCGCCGTCGTCGCGGAGGAAGGGTGTCAGCTCCACCACAAAGGGGAGATACCCGCCACAGTTTGTGTGGACGGTTCCGTCCTGATCTGGCGCGGCGTCCGCGAATTTTGTGTGCAGCTTCGTACCATTGAGCCATACGTCGGTGACGCCCATGACGGCCTCAAACTCCAGAAAAACCAGCTTGCCGTGGCACTGCGGCGTCGGGAAGTGCTTCCGGTACATGACTTGCCCTTGAAAGGTCGGATTGTCCCCATTGGCATATGGCTCATAGCGCGGTGTGTGGGGCAGCGTGACTGGGTCCCAGGTTGCCAACGCCTCCGTGGGATACGCCGGGTCCACTGCTTTCGGCCAATAGACTCGGGCAAACCGCCAGCCCTGATTGAAAGAAAAACGCTGATTCATCCTATTTCCCCCTCTAAAGTTCAGTATAAAAAACCGGAAGAAAAGCGCAACTATAAAAACTGTGGATCGCTATAAGATGTTCAGAATTTAGGCATTATTCCAATATTATAGAGATGCAGCGTCCTGATTTGACCTCCAGTTTGAAGGTCCAAAAGCCGGCTGGCGCCAAGCCTCAACATGCGTTGTCAGACAGCCTCTGCGGCGGGAATTTCTGCACCCCGGCTTTCCGTGGGCTTTTCGTTCGGCGGTTCCGGTGAGCAGCGTTTCTCCTCGCCATACGCCTCCACGCAGGCCGGCAGCCCGCTCACTTCCCTAAAGAGGACAGCGAAACAAAGCTACAAAAACTGTGGGTCGCTATAAAATATGGAGAATTGCGGCACGGCGTCCTGGTTTTAAGAAAGTTCCTATTTTTTGTTGATGCCGGACGCCCATGGGTCTGCTATACTGATGTCAAAGTGAGCGCCGTCTCTGGCAGGACGCGCTCCTGTGCCTCCGAAGAGAAAGGAGTCATTCCTATGCCGTTCATAAAGAACCCGGTGCTCCCGGGCTTTCACCCAGACCCCGCCATGATTCGGGTGGGGGACGACTATTATCTGGCGACCTCCACCTTTGAGTGGTTCCCCGGCGTCGCGGTGTATCACTCCCGGGATTTGGTCCATTGGGAATTTGCGGCGTATCCCCTGACCCGGGTGAGCCAGCTGGAGTTGCGGGGCGTTCCCAGCTCCTGCGGCGTGTTTGCCCCCTGCCTGAGCTACTGCGACGGCCTCTTTTACCTGGTCTACACCGTGGTCAAGACCGAATCCGTGTTCCAGGACACGGACAACTACCTGGTCACGGCCCCGGCCATCGAAGGCCCCTGGTCAGAGCCGATCTACCTCAACAGCACGGGCTTTGACCCTTCCCTGTTCCACGACGCGGACGGGCGGAAGTGGCTGGTAAACCGCGACTGCGACACCCGGCTCTACCAGGCCAACCGGGGCGGCATTCTGCTGCGGGAGTACGACGCGGCGCAAAAGCGCCTGGTGGGGCCGGAATACCGCATCTACCGCAGTGAAAAAATCATCGGCGCGGAGGGACCGCATCTCTATCGCCACAGCGGCTGGTACTACCTGGTGCTCGCTGAAGGCGGAACTGATACAAACCACGTAGTCACGGTGGCGAGAAGCCACAGCCTGACCGGCCCTTACGACTGCGACCCGGAGACCCCGATGCTCACCAGCCAGGATGATCCGTGGAATCCGCTGCAAAAGGCGGGCCACGGCAGCCTCGTGGAGACCCAGGACGGGCAGTGGTATTTGGCCCACCTGGTGGGGCGGCCTTTGCCCAGCAAGGGGACCTGCATTCTTGGCCGGGAAACGGCGATTCAGAAGGTGGAGTGGACAGAGGACGGATGGCTGCGGCTCTCTGGCGGCGGCAGGACACCGCGGCAGCTGGTGGAAGCCCCGGCGCTGCCGCCGCACCCGGTGCCGCCGCTGCCGGAACGGGACGACTTTGACAGGGAGGCGCTGGGCTACCCCTATCAGACGCTGCGCGTCCCGCTGGGCGAGACGGTCCTGACGCTGCGGGAGCGTCCCGGTTTCCTCCGGCTCTATGGTCGGGACAGCCTTCATTCCAAGTACGAGCAGGCGCTGGTCGCCCGGCGGCAGCAGGCGTTCTGCTTTGAGGCGGAGACTGAGGTGGAATTTGAGCCGGAGAACTATCATCAGATGGCCGGGCTGATCTGCCTCTATGACACCGAGAGCTTTTACTATCTCTATCTGACCCGCGACGAGGCCGGGCAGAAGCGACTGAACGTGATGCAAAGCGTCTTGGGCGCGGTGAGCTATCCGCTGGGCGCTGGCATCGCCGTAGCCGATGGCGCCATGGTGCTGCGAGCCATGGTCCGCTATGATGTGCTGCGGTTCGGCTATGAGCAGGCAGGCGCTGCGCACTGGCTGGAGCCGCGCTTTGACTATGCCGTTCTGTCCGACGACTATGCCATTGCGCGAAATCACTGGCGCTTTACTGGCGCCTTTGTAGGCCTGTGCTGCCAGGACTGCTACGACCATCGCGCCCACGCAGATTTTGATTATTTCCTCTACCGTGAGACGGACAAGGCAAACGATATGCGAGAAGCTGAGAATTAAGGAGGTAAAATTATGTCTGAAAAACACGCGTTGATTTTCCAGGGCGGCTGGGACGGCCACGAGCCGGCACTGGTAGCGAAGCGGTTTGCATCGCTGCTGGAGAAGCACGGATACCGCTGCACCATCAGCGATACCCAGGACTGTTTGGCAGATCTGGAGACACTGAAAGCCCTGGACCTGATCGTCCCCTGCTGGACCATGGGCGAGATCCCGCAGGAATATTCGATGAACGTGTCCAAAGCCGTCGCCTCCGGCGTGGGTCTGGCAGGCTGCCACGGCGGTATGTGCGACGCCTTCCGCAATGACGTGGAATGGCAATTCATGACCGGCGGGCAGTGGGTCGCGCATCCCGGCTGCGACGGGGTCAACTACATGGTCAACATCCGCCGTGGCTCCAGTCCCATCGTGGAGGGGATTGAGGACTTCCCGGTGTGCAGCGAGCAGTATTACCTGCACATCGACCCGGCGGTGGAGATTCTGGCCACCACCCGTTTCCCCCTGGTGCCCTACTACCACAGTTCCAACAAGCCGGTGGATATGCCGGTGGCCTGGACCAAGTTCTGGGGCAATGGCCGGGTGTTCTACTGCTCCCTGGGCCATCACGACGATGTGTTTGACAAGTCGCCCGAGGCACAGCTTCTGATGGAGCGGGGCATGGTCTGGGCTGCCGAGGGCAAGGCCTACGCCGTGGCCCATGGGCTGACCACCGAGCGGTTTGAAGGATAGGAGGAAGCAGCCATGGAACCAGTGAAAATCGGTATTTTGGGCGTTGGCGCCATCAGCGGAATCTACCTGCAAAATCTAACCCACCTCTTCCGGGAGGTAGAGGTCCTGGGCGTCTACGACCTGTTCCGAGAGAAATGCGAGAAGGCGCAGGCAGAATATCATTTCCCCAAGATCTATGACAGCCAGGAGGCGCTGCTGCAAGACCCGGAGGTTCAGATCGTGCTGAACCTGACCCGGCCCTTTGAGCATTATGAGACTACCAAGGCAGCACTGCTGGCGGGGAAGCACGTCTACAGCGAAAAGCCTCTGGCGGCGACCTATGAGCAGGGCAAGGAGCTGGTGGCCTTGGCGCGGGAGAAGGGCCTGATGCTGGGCGGCGCGCCGGATACCTTCCTGGGCAGCGGCATTCAGACCTGCCGCAAGCTCATCGACGACGGATACATCGGCACGCCGGTGGGCGCGGCAGCCTTTATGATCTGCCGGGGCCATGAGAGCTGGCATCCGTCGCCGGAGTTCTACTATCAGTTCGGCGGCGGCCCGATGATGGACATGGGCCCCTATTATCTCACGGCTCTGGTCAACCTGCTGGGCGGCGTATCCAGTCTGACCGGCGTCACCAAGGCCAGCTTTGCCCAGCGGACCATCACCAGCGAGCCCAAGAAAGGCCAGGTCATTCAGGTGGAGGTACCCACCCATGTGACCGGCATCATGAACTTCGAAAATGGCGCCGTGGGCACGATTCTTACCACCTTCGACGTCCACTACGACACCCAGGCGCGGCTGGAGATCTACGGTTCGGAGGGAACGCTCTCCGTGCCGGACCCCAACGGCTTCGGCGGTCCGGTGAAGCTCCTGCGTCCCGAGGACGGCAGCTGGAAGGAGATTCCGCTGCTCTTCGACTACCAGGAGAACAGCCGTGGCCTGGGCCTGGCGGACATGGCCAAGGCCCTCCAGACCGGGCGGCCCTTCCGCGCCGACTGCGAACAGACCCTGCACGTATTGGAGATCATGACCGGCTTTGAAAAGAGCAGCCGCGAAGGCAGACTGCTCCAGCTGGAAAGCCGCTACACGAGAAAGGCCCCCATGCACCGCGGCCCCGTACAGGGGATTCTGGACTGACGCTTTGGACATACACCCTGCCCGTGCCGGCGGCATAGCCGCCGGCACGGGCAACCCATTCTCATCTCAAATGGTAAGGAGCCGATCACTGTGGCGTTTTTTCAACGGTATCTTCTGCCTCTGACTCCGTCAGCCATCAAGGCGGGACAGAGCGCAGCGCTCTGCCTGGACACCCGGGCACTGGGGGATTTTGACCCGGCCCACAGCCGCATCAAGCTGCGGCTGCGGGGTAATGTAGCCCTGCACCCCTCCTGGATGTACGAGGGAGGACTGCCCTTTTACTACCGGGACATCGACGATTCCCTGACTGCCGAGACCCATCACAGCGCCTATGCCCTGAAGCTGACGGCACACGGTGAGCCGTGGCCCCGGCGCGCTTATTATAAAATCCAGTGTCCGCCCAAAATCAATTCCCAGTATCCTGTGCCCCAGGGCGGCGGTTCCTGGACCTTTTCTCTCTGGGTCAAAACGACAGAATTGGTGGCCCGCGGCTGCGCGTCGGTGACATTTGACCTGTGGAACAAGCGGGAGGGCAGAAGCCCTCGAGACATCAATGACCCGCCGGACCTACAGCGCGTCGTCTCTCTGCCCATCGGTACGACGGATTGGCAGCAGCTGACCTGCCCCATCCCCCTGGATGAGAATACCACCGCCGCGGTCCTGGTGACAGTAGCCCTGGAGGATGCCGACGGCACGCTTTTCTTGGAGGACCTTCAGCTCACCAACCGTTTGGGCTTCAACATTCTGCCGCCCATCGCACCGGCCAACCGCTATCTGGAGTGCTTCAACTGGTTTGGCGAGAATCTTTCCCACAAGGAATGGACGGACCTGGAAGTTCGGGTCAACGGCGGCACGCCCCAAGCGGCGCAACTGTTCCAGCGGTGCTTCCGGGGGTCGGAGAACGAATTTGAACTGCGCGGCCTCAGGTTGGGAGAAAACACCATCCAGCTGACCAATGCCTCCGCCTACCGGGAACCGCTGCCCTGGAATTTAGAGCAAGCGGAGCTGCTGGTGGAAAAAATCGCGTCGGTGCGGATCGCCTGGTGCCCTGAGACGGCGGTGCGCGGCAGGACGTTCGGTATTCTGCTGAAAACCTACGCTCCCGAAATGCAGGTGGAAATTACCGCCACGGCGGGATTATCCGCGCCGAAGCGCGTCCTTCTGCAAGAGCCGGGCCTCCATGTGCTTTCCGTACAAGCGGGAGAGGCCGGCGGACAGCAGTCCCTGACCCTGCGGGTCGGCACATACACCGAAACGGCCGTAATCTCCCGCATAGTAGACCGGGCGGACGACGGCGTCCTGGTGGGTAGCGGCGACGCCATCTATGTGCCCCAGGAGCTGGAACAGATGGAGGATTTCCTCATCTGGTATCTGGAGAACGGCCTGGGCAATCTGCTGACCTTCCGTCCGGTTTACCGCTGGAGCGGCACCCGGGCCTGCAACGAGGCCATGTGGCGGAAGCTGGTCCCGATTCTCAACGGCCTGGACCTCCATTACTGCCTGATGTTCGACGGTCGGGAGCTGCCGGGCATCAACGCCAATCCCACGAAGGCGATGCTGGCCGGGCCCGGCTTTGTGGGCGTGCAGGCCCATGAGCGCGACGGCGCTCTCTACTACTGGCTCCAGCGGAAATCCTGGCCCAACGACATCCTCTTTGAGGAGCTGTCCCACCATATTCTGCGCCATCCGGATTTCCCACGGTACCATCTGCCGATTACGTACCAGGGAGATGATACGTATTTCTGCTTCAGCCCCCACATGGCCGATCAGAAGGCCGCCGCGGAGCAGTTTGTGTCCCGGGCGCGGACACTGCTGGAGGGCATGAAGCGCCATACCGGCCCGTCGGTCCTGTTCAAATACTTCTTCCAGGCCGGACTGGAAGTGGGCGGCGCGGAGCTGATGTACGGTCCGATGGAGGTAGTCCTGGCCGCCCTGCGCGGCGCCAGCACCGCCTATCACCGGGACGTCTTTACCGCGCACCTGGCAGTCCAGTGGGGGACGACGCCCCACGACACCCCGGAGCGCTACCGCCGGTACCAGCTGGCATTGTACATCTCCTATCTCCAGGGCGTCAGCCACATCAACACCGAGGAAGGGCTCTACCGGCAGGAGGAGTTTTTCGCCATCTGGGACCGGTTCAGCGAGCCGGTGCGGCGCCATCAGCAGGTGGAGCGGTCGTTTGTGGAGTACGTCAACACCCACACCCGCCGGGGCAAGCTCCACCGCGGCATCGCGCTGCTCCACGGCCAGTACGACGGTTGGGCCTGCTTCTGCCGTCGGGAGGCATGGGCCCAGACGGGGCCTCAGTGGGCCTTTGCTGCGCCGGAGGAAAGCTGGGACCTGATCCGCGTCTTTTATCCCGACAGTGTGCTGGACGCCATCTACCGCCACCCCTGTCCTGCCGCCCCCCAGGGCTATTATTCCAGAACGCCCTACGGCCCGGTGGATATTCTGCCGGTGGAGGCAGAGGAAGCTGTGCTGGATTCCTACGAGGCCCTGGCGTTTCTCGGCTGGAACACGGCGGACGAAGGGCAAATCGATCGCCTGACGCACTATGTATCCCAGGGCGGCACGCTGGTGCTGGGCTGGCCGCACCTCTTTACCGACACTGACCGGGAAACTGTGCTGCGCGGCGGCGGCCATCCGCTGGACGCAGCGCGCCTTACCGGTGTCCGGCTGCTGGACTTTGCTGAGACGGAAAACGGCGCCACGCTGGGCAACGTGACGATGGCACCGGACGTGACGGTGCTGGAGGAGCGCAGCGGCCAGCCGCTGCTGCTCTGCCGAAAGCTGGGCCGGGGCCGCGTGTACTTTGTCAACGCCAGGGAATATCCGGCGGAACCGGCGGTGCGGCCATGGTACGAGAGGCTGCTGACGCAGTTGGGCCGCGAAGAAGCGGCGCGGGAAAAGCAAAAGGGCTTTATGGAGTCCGCAGATACGGTGCAGAGCTGCATCTATGAAACGGAAGACGGCACCAGAACCATCTATGCCATCAATACCGACTGGTGGTCCTCAGACAAGACCACTGCCACAGCTACGCTGTGGCTCGGCGAACGGTCCTGGCCTGTGGAGCTCCGGCGTGGCAAAATCCATGCTTTCACAGTGACGGGCAGCACGGTTCGTGCGGAGGAAGAGACGGAAGAAGCAACCTGAATATGAATCAATGATGCCCCTGCCGAATGATTCGGCAGGGGCATAGTATAATCTATAACCTCATATTTTGTGTGCAATTCTGCGCTAGTATGCCCCATACTCCGCGGCGGCATCCAGAAAAACAAGAAAGTTTTCCAGTACCCGAGGGCGGAGCGGCAGGTCGATGGGAGTTGCCGTGGGCATCAGGATAAAGCCGCCGCCGGGCTTGCCGGCTTCCATGGCCTCTCGCACCAGCTGGCGAATGCGCGCCGGCGCGGCGTTCTCCAGCTCCCGCAGCTCCACGTTCCCCATGAGGATGAGTTTGTCGCCCCAGCCGGCCTTGACCTCGGCAAGAGAGATATTTCCGTCGGGGATCGGCTCTACGGGGTCGATGCACTGGACGCCTGTCCGGACAAATTCATCCAGGTTTTCACGGATGTTGCCGTGGGAGTGGATCCGCGTGATCGCGCCCGCCTGCCGCAGCCGCGCAATCATCGGCGTCAGGTATTTCGTCTCCAGCTCCGGGAAGAGCTCCGGGGGAAGATAGGGCGGCGTGCAGTATTCGGCTCCATAGATGCGCACCATGACGTCCCGCAGATCGTGCTGCGCCACGGCCTCGATGGCCTGCATCTTGTAGGCAAACAGCCGTTCCAGCAGTGCGCGAATCAGGTCGCCGTCCGTAAAGAGCATCATCAGCAGCTGGGTCATACCCAGCAGATCGGCTGCATCGCTGAGCGGGTCGCCAAAGTCCAGCAGCATGATGCCGTTTTCGCCCAGCGCCTTCTGCTTGCGGTAAAAAGGCTCCATGTCCAGGGACGGCGGCGGAACCTCCACGTCCAAAAAGCGCCGGATATCTGCTGCGTCCTTTAGGAAGTGTTCCACCCGCCACAGCGTCATCACCGTGTCGCTCTGCTTCGTGACCATGGTGAACGGTCCCTGCGGCGTGTGCCAGGTCACGTGATCCACGGTGTACGAATCTTCCCGGTGGGTACTGTGGGTGACTATTTCGGAATCATACCGGAAGGGCGGCGCATACATCAAAATGCAGTCGCTTTTAGCCCGGATCTGGTCCATCAGTGGGCGATAGGACGGCGTGTGGTTATACCAGGCATCCTCGTCGTAGCCGCAGAGTTCGTAGCAGGAAACCGGCACCCGGTCGGTGGGCTCCCGGCGGAGGCAGGCCAGCAGCCGCTGGCGGGAAGTCATCTGCTCCAAGGTCACTCCGCCTCCTTCCGCGCCAGCTGGTCCAGCAGCGCTTGGCGGTATTGTTCCATGTCGATGGTGCATCCCTCTGTCCGGGACTTCTCCGCCGCCAGGGCCACCAGGTGGCTCTCCACCGACATACTGGCGCTGGACAGCTCGAAGGCGCCGTTCGTCGCCACGGTGCGGAGGAAGCCCTTCATAAACGCGTCGTCACTGCCGCTATGGCCGCTGGACCCAGTTTGGATCTGAATTTTTGTCACGTCATCTGTAAGGAAATCCCGGATTTCGAGCCAGCTTCCTTCCATATCGCCGAGAATCTGTCCCCGGGTACCCATGATATTCGTGATGCGGCTGCCAACGCCCGTAAACGCGCACATCGTGAAGCTGACGGTCACGCCGTGGGTCAGCTGGAGATTCACCACCTGATGATCCACAACGTCGTTGTCGCAGTAGTAGACACACCGCCCGTAGGGCCCGGTTTTGAGATTTTGCTCCACCGCCTCCCGGCTGCCATCCAGGGCTACCAGCTTTTGCAGCAGCTCGGTAACGCCGGGGGCCTCTCGATCCAGATAAAGTCTGCCGCAGTAGTACGGGCACGTGTCCGTCACCTTACATCCGTCAAAGCACCGCGGTGCGGCGCCCTCCGGCGCAAATTCCGGCCTGAAATGCTTCAGGGAACCGAAGGAGGAAACCTGCTGGCAATGCTCCCCGGTCAGCCAGAGGAGCAAATCCATGTCATGGCAGCATTTGGCCAAGATCATGGGACTGGTCTCGTCCTTGCGCCGCCAGTTGCCCCGGACAAAGCTGTGCGCCTGGTGCCAGTAGCCCACGCTTTCAATGTGCTGAATGGAGACGATATCTCCAATCGTGCCGGCGTCGAGAATTTTTTTGAGGCGTGTATAGAAAGGCGAGTACCGCAGCACATGGCAGACGGTGATCGTCTTGCCGTAGCGCCGGGCGTATTCGCCCATTTCTACGCACTCCGACTCCAGCGGGCTCATGGGCTTTTCGCAGAGCACGTGGTAGCCCTTCTCCAGGGCTTTTTTGACCGGCGCCGTGTGAAAGCGGTCCTGAGTGCAGACCAGCACGCAGTCGGCAAAGCGATCCATGGCCAGAAGCTGTTCCCAGCTCTCAAAGGCCAGGGAATCGGGGATATGATGCAGGCGCTGTATTTCCTTCCGCCGCTCCTCCAGCGGTTCGGCCACGGCCAGAATGCGGAACTCGCTGGGATTTTTCAGGGCATAGCTCGCATAGACCTCGCCGCGTTGACCGGCCCCCAGCAGAACGCCGGTAATCATGTGATCTCTGGTTGTCATAGTGAATCCTCCAAGTCACGAATTTGGTTGCTATTGCTGCATCACGGCGCAGCGAATTGCAGCGAAAATTACAGCAGCACCTCGTGGCCGGTGCGGGCGCTTTCGTAGACGGCGTCCAAAATCCGCATCAGCTCCACGCCGTCCTGGGCGGGGCTCTTGCAGGCCGTGCCGTTCAGAATGCAGTCCACGAAGTGGTCAATCTCGTGGGAAAACATATCTCCGAAGCCGCAGGCGGCGGGACAGGCCAGCTGGGTGTTCACCATGTGGCCGTTCATCTGATGGTAAAGTTCCAGCTCCTGGCCCAGCTTGGCGCCGCCCTTGTCGCCGAACAGCTCGATTTCGCCCTTGTCCTGCTTCAGGTTCAGGGTGAAGCTGGCCTCCACGGAGAGCACCAGGCCGTTGTCAAACCGGATCATGGCCGTGGCCAGATCCTCCACGTCAAAGACGTGGTCCATATACCGGGCGGAAGCGGCCACATACGCCTTGGCGTCCCGGATGCCGTCGCGGTCCTTGAGTTTGTCAAAGGTCGCACCGTAAACGGAAACAGGCTTGGGATTGCCGGCCAGGTAGCGCACCAGGTCGATGACGTGGACACCCAGGTCGATCAGAGGGCCGCCGGCGGAGTAGGCCTTGTTGCTGAACCAGCCTTCGGGGTTCCCAAAACGGCGGAGGTAGGTGGCCTTGGCGTAATACAGGCCGCCGAAAAAGCCGTTGGCCGCGAACTCTTGCAGCAGCTTGCAGTCGTCTCCATACCGGCGGACAAAGCCGATCATCAGCAGCTTTCCGCATTCTCTGGCCGTCTTGGCCATCTCCATGGCCTCCGCCGCATTGGTGGCCATGGGTTTCTCACAAAGGACGTGTTTGCCAGCCCGCAGTGCCGCCATGGCGCAGCTTGCGTGGGCGGCGTTCCAGGTGCAGACGGAGACCGCGTCCAGCTCCGGCAGCGCCAGCATTTCGGAGGCCTCGGTGAAGCAGCGCTCCACACCGTACTTCCGGCCCATCTCCTCCAGACGGACGGGATTGACGTCACAGAGGGCATAGAGCTCCACTTGGGGGTTTTTGCGGTAGGCCTCTATATGGACCTCCGCGATATTGCCTGCGCCGATGATTCCGATTTTCAGCTTATTCATTTCTTACGCCTCCATTTGCCGCTTCAGGAAGTCGGTCGCAGCGGCGATATCCGCCTTGGGCGTTTCGCCGACCTCCCGCTCAATGGTCAGATAGCCCCGGTATCCGATGTCCTCCAGCGCCTCCAGATAGCGCCGGAAGGGCACGGAGCCCTGGCCCAGCGGGACCTCCTTGAAATACGTCATATTTTGAATTTCCGTTTCGATTTCGCCGTAGATGACCTCGGGGTTGCCTCGCACCAGCATCACGCCGTCCTTGGCATGGGTGTGGACAATGTAATCGCGGAGGGTGTACACGGCCTGAACCGGGTCGTCACCGGTGACCATGACCAGGTTGGCCGGGTCCAGATTGACGCCCACGCCTCGGGATGAGAGCGAATCGAGCATTTGCTTCAGCGTTGTGGCCACCTCTGGGCCGGTTTCAATGGCAAAATGCGCCTGCAGCTGATCGGCGTATTCGGCCAGCTGGCCGCAGACGGACTGCACAATGGCGAATTTGTCACTGGCCGGGTCTGCCGGAACGACGCCGACGTGGGTCGTGACAATGTCCGTGCCCACTTCCTTGGCAAAGTCCAAAATTCGCTTGGATTTCTCCAGGATATACTGGCTCTTGCTGGGGTCAGAGAAGCGAACCTCCGGATTGCCGCAGATAAAGTCGCCGCAGACGGCGGTGAGCGTCAGACCGTTGTCGCTGAGCCACGTCCGAAGCTCCCGCTTTTTTGTCTCCGTGATGCCGTCGATGTCGAAGTAGCCGCCGCAGGCGTAGACCTGGACGCCGGAGAGTCCCAGGGCTCTGGCGCTCTCCATGGCCTGGCGGGGCGACTCCCGGAAGCTCTCCAGCAGCACGCCAATGGGAAATTGATACATGATGCGTTCCTCCTCAATCGTAATAGCCCATATAGGCCTCAAAGGCGTCCATCAGCGCCTTGACATTTTCCAGGGGAATGCCGGGGTAGAGGCCATAGATCATGGTCAGTCCTCCCTGGGGAGACCCCAGCTTGGTGACTTCCTCGCGGATCAGGGCGTGAATATCCTCCGGTGTTCCAAAGCGGGTGATTCTCTGCCGATCCACGTCGAGGTCGATACAGACGTGGCCGGTGAGATGGTCCTTGATCCAGTCAATGCCGTTGACGAGATCCTGCAAATTGAGAATCTCCACGCCGCCGTCCAGCAGGTCGTCGGCCAGCGTGCGGATATCGCCGTCGGAGTGCATATGGACGGGCACGCCCTTTTCCTTGGCCAGGGCGATGAGGCGCTGGTAGGAGGGCTTGATATAGGTTTGGAAGTGTTCCGGCGTCAGCATGGGGCCAATCTGCATTCCCAGGTCCTCGGCGTAGCTCATCACATCCACGCCGCAGTCCAGCCAGCGCCGGACGATCTCCCGGTTGAATGCCTCCAGGCCCTCGATGAGCTTCCAGAGCCGGGGCTCGTTGTCCATCATATCCAGGATCAGATTCTCATAGCCGCGGATATCGCACAGCTGCAAAAAAGTGTGTCCGTGGCGCAGGCCTGCCATATGCAGGTCGTCAGGCGTCGCGGCGATCTGCTGCCGGATCGCCGCCCAGTCGATGGGCTCCAGGCCGTCGCAGATTGCCGGGTCCGGGAAGCGGTAGGCCGGGAAGTCGTTCCAGTCGGCCAGCGGATGGCCGACCACGGTGCCGGTGATGCCGTCGGTGGTTGTCTCCCAACGGCAGCCGAAGCTGTCGGTGTAGGGATGGTCCTTCCGGGCTACCCGGGCAAATTGGGGTGTGAACGGAAGGTCCGGCGGCACATACCCGGGGAACAGCAGCGGATGGGTCAGCTGCATTTCCACCAGAAATTCCTGGGAGTAGGCCTGCCAGCAAGCGTCATTGATGCAAAAGACGATGGGGATATAATCGGGGCGCTCAAATCGCACAGCGCGAAGATAATTTTCTTTTCTTTCCATAGAAAACCCTTTCCGGCAATTTGAATGAAGCCGTGACGCTATAAAAACACGGTAGATAGAACTGTATGAGAGTTGCTCTGATATTGCTATCTTACTCGCGGCGTGGTCCGATGTAAATGCGCGGGATTGGGTTGATCTAGCACAATATTGGTTTTTCTTCTGTGGTGTTTTGCCCCGTTGTATGATACCATAGAGCCAAGGGGGGAGCGACATGAGTTGGGAACTGCCTGTGGCGGCCCAAAGAGAGATATTTGTACAGCAGCCGGACTTCCCGGTGAGCTATAGCTTTGCAGAGGCCAGTCGGGGCTGCGGATATCTAACGCCGGCCCACTGGCACGAGCATATTGAACTCTTGTGCGTGGAGACCGGCGCGCTCCGGGTGAATATTCAAGGCAGCTGGGTGACTGCCTTGCCCGGTGAGCTGGTGGTCGTCAATGCCGGAGAGATTCACAGCATTCCGGAAAAGGACGCTGAAACGCTCTATGCCTGCCTGATCCCGCAGAAGTCCCTCTGCGTCCGGAGCGGTCTGCCAGTGGAAGAGATCCGCCTGTGTCACCTAATCCAAGATCCAGACTGCACCAAACTATTCCGCTCCCTGATGCAGGAGCTTCGGGACAAGCCGCTCTACTACAAGGCGGACGTCCAGGCGCGGCTGGTATCCTTCCTGGTGCAGCTGGCGCGCTGCCATGGGATGGAGCGGCGGGAACGCAGCCACCACAGCCGTGCGTCTAAGGAATACATGGTGAAGCGGGCTGTGGAGTATCTGCAGGAGAACTTCACGCAGCCCATTTCCACAGGGGATGTGTGCGCGTATCTGGGCTTCGACAAGTCCTATATTTGCAATACGTTCAAGGAGATCACCGGCACAACGGTGCTGGAATATCTCAATATGATGCGCTGCGAACGGGCACGGGAGCTGATTCTGTCCGGTGAGCTGAGCATCGCGCAGAGCGCGGCAGCCAGCGGCTTCCGGCACTGGTCCTACTTTACAAAGACATACAAAAAATATATCGGCCGCCTGCCCAGCGAAACGGCACGGAGCGGCATGGAATAATAAAACAAGCAAAAACCTTGCTGCGCGATCCTAGCGCAGCAAGGTTTTTCTGACGAATGCTCCCATTTCAGAGGGCGATCAATCCAACGCAATGGTGCAATATTGGGTTTTAACGGCTTGACGGAGGTCGCTGCCATCCGCCAGTGTGTTTTGCGAAAACCGGATTTGTCTGGCACAGTGGGCGTAGAGTGCCGGCACGCCGGGACAGTCGAACAGATTGTCGGTGATCGCGATATTTTCATGGAAGCCGCTGCTCCCGGCCTTGTCGGGAATTTCGGGGCAGAGGGAGATCACGCCCTCGCAGAACTGGTAGTAGGAAGTCAGACAATGGAAAAACCGATTGCGGCGGATGGTCACGTCCCGGCACGCACCGGATTCGTACCAGGCGTTGGCGTCGCCGCTGAGCAGGATGGCGGAGCCAGAGCTTTCAAAGGCGTTATCCTCGATGACAACGGTGCGGGGCGTCGTCACCAGCAGGCCGCGGGCCCGGCAGGAGCCGAAAAAGTTTCGGCGGCAGAGCAGGCGCGGCGTATTGGTGATATTTTCCAGAGCCAGATCAACTCCCGCAGGGAGCGGACGATCCAGCTCCAGGGTGAAATGCACCGGATCGGACAGGGAGAAGGATTTGACACCGGCGGTCCCCAGCGCGTTCAAGGTCCGGCAGTCAAGAATGGAGAGCTGGTCTCCCGGTGCGGCCCAAGTATTGAACCCGATGGACTGCGGATGGCCGAAGCGCCCCTGCACCAGGCCGCCGCTGTGGGAAAGCACCTGGACGCTGGTGCCGTGAACGTTGATGGGATCGTCCATCAGGCCCTGAAAGCGGCAGTCCTCCACCAGGATTTGGCCGCGGCAGTTGGAAAAATGCAGTCCGTCGTCGTGGCCGGAGAGGACGCGCCGTCCGGGCCCCGGGACAAAGGAGACGTGCTGCACCGTGATATTTTCACAGAACTGAAACAAGGCACCCAGACCGCAGGTGGCATGGAAGGTGACATTGCGGAGGGTGATGTTTTGGGAGTTTTGGCAGAAAAACCCGGGGTGGCTCCGCACACCGTGGCGCAGCACCAGCGTGTTTCCCACCTGGGGCACCACAGAAAACGCCCCGCGCAGCTCCACACCGGATGGGGTAATGTCGGCAGTGACTGGCGGGAAGGTGTCTCCAGCCCCGGCGCGGACGCGCCCGTCCTTGTCGAATTCTATGGCGCCGAAATAGCGGGACGTCCAGCCCGGGCCGGTAAACACCAGCGTTCCGTCCTCCACATGGTGGGGGTATTTCTCCGGGTCGATGGCCACCGTGACGGCTTCCGGGGACGCGGTCAGAATGGTTCCCTCGGCGGAGAAGGGGATACTCCAGTCAATGACCGCGTTTTCAATGATGATATTCTCGCAGCCGTCCAGAGCAATGGCGATGGCCTGCCGATCAAAGCGCAGTGTCTCACCGCAAAAGTCCAAAGTTTGGTCTCGCGCTCCCTCCAGCAGGACGCCCACGGTATGGACGGCGGCCGGTTCGGAGTTGGAGATAAAATAGTGTCTTGTCTGCATCTGCATCCTGGCCTCCGAAAAAGCCTGTACGCACTGTGAAGTTGCGTACAGGCTATGTGTATTATGACTTCGCGTCACTATACTGCATCCGGTAATTTTTGACCGTGACGCCAAAGTGCTTTTTAAAGCAGGTATAGATATAATTTTTCTGTTTGGCCTCGAAGCCGACCTCCTCCATGATGTCGGCGAAGGGACAGTTGCTCTCCCGCATGGCCTGGGCAATCTTCTCCAGGCGCAGATCCAGAATATATTGCGAGACCGATTTTCCCTGGGAGGTGCGGAAAATCTGACCGATATAGTGGGTAGAGAGGCCGAGATTGTCCGCGATGGACCCCAGACAAATTTCCGGGTTCGTATAGTCACTTTCGATGATCTGGAGCACGCGGTCCACCAGCGCCTTGGAGTTCTGGGTTTCCTGGCCTGACTTTTGCGCAGTAAGTATGGAGCAAAGCCGTTCGAGGTAGGCAGCGAAGCAGGTGCGGAAATCGGCCTCGATTTCACACTGCGGAAGGCGGGCCGAAACGACCTTGAACGCCTCGGTAATCGGCTGACTGGCGCTGCATCTGGTCTCCTTGGCACTGTTCAGCAGCCGGTAAGCCAGGTGCGTCAGGTAAGGCATGATTTCGTTGTAGCTGTATTGGAACAGGTCGTCGGCAATATCGTCAAACTGGGCCAGGGCCTGGGCGGCATTGCCGTTGAGAACACTGCTGACCAAAATATTCTCAGCGGTGGAAGACACGTTGAAATCGCCCAGCGTCAGATCCTCCGCCATGCCGGGCGACAGGATTTTGCCGTAGCCGTGGCGGACGCGGAGGAGCAGCAGCTCTTCCAGATTCTCATACATCTGCGGCATATGCTCTATGCCTCGAAATGAGGTGCTGTACGCTACGGTCATGGTGAATTCCAAATGGGTTTTCACCACCGCGAGGAATTTCCCCAGGGCGGTCTCCAGCGAGGCGCGAAGCTCGGTTACGGCGCTTCGTTCCGGGCAGCCCAGCACGGCCACAAATTTGCTGGAACCGTGGGAGATCATTTCGCAGGCAAAATGCTCGCGCAGCAGCTCAGTGGCCAGATTCACCACGGCAAAACGCAGCGCATTGCGCTCCCGGGGGTTTGTGTTCTGCGCAAAGGCGGCGTAGTCGTCGATGGCAAAGAGGCACATGATGCAAGGCGCAGTCAGCATATACTCGCAGCCCATGGCTGTGAGATTCTGCGCCACCTGGGCTTGGGAGTAGAACGTGCTGCCGGAGAACAGGCCCTCCAGGAAGTTTTTCCGCACGATTTTAGCCGTTTTGTCGTGGTAGGAGGAGTACTCCTGGTTCTGTTTCTGCATCTGCACGACGGCGCTGGCGATGGAGCGGAATTCCGTGGTTTGCAGCATCTCCGGCACTTCTTCCGGCGGCGCGTCGCCGGAGACCATCTGGCTGATGACCTCCACCGGCCGATTGAGCCGCTTGGCCAACAGCAGCGCCACATAGCAGGAAATGCCCAGCAGCAGCAAAATGAATAAAACACTCAAAACCGTGGTGACGATGACGTTCTGGAATACGACGTGATAGGGAATCAGGCCGCAGAGATACCAGCCGTTGGCATTGGCGTTGGAATAGGCGACGACGTATTTTGTTTTCCCAATGTGGTAGGTAAAACTGGTCTCACCGCTGCCGGAGGAGAGGACTCGGGTAATCAGTTCCTCCATATCCGCCTGTTCGGCGTCTGAGGTGAAGGGAGCATCCAGCAGAGAAACGCCTTCCGGGGAAAAGACCATAAACTTGAGGTTGGCGTTGTTGGCGCTCAGATCCTGGAGGGTTTGGGTCAGAACATCCACGTTCAGATTGACCACCATGGCGGAGGTAAGGACGCCGCTTTTGTTGTAGTTGGGGATGATATAGGAATAGAGCTGCGACGTGCTGTTGAAATAGGTGACATAGTGGACAAAGGGAACGTAGGAGTTGGTGGGGTTGTCACCAATGCGCTTGAGCTGCTGGGCCGTTCCCTGGTCGTAAAAATTCTCCAGCCGGCTCTGGATGCCGGTCTTGGTGTCCAGCAGCAGATCCAGCGTGCTGTTGTAGAGATAGATACTGTCTACATAGGACAAGGGAAGGACGACTTTTCGGACAGCCTGGTGTGTCTTGACCGTTTGCACATTGTCCTGCGTACGCAAATTGAGGAAGGCAACGACATCGGCGTCGTAAGACAAGGAGGCACTGAGCTGTTGGCTCAATCCATTGGTATAGGTGATGCTATAGTTGGACTGCCGCAGTAAATTGAAAAAGAAGCGGCTTACCAAGTCGTTGGCGGAGGAATAGTACGACGTCAAAAGGATGCCGGTCAGCAGCAGCGTGACGGTGAGAACCAGCGCAATCAGTGAAAAGAACAGCTTATTCAAAAAACTGGGCCGTTTCAGCCGCTGGGCAAATGACTGCATCGTGTCTCTCCTCCTCTCCTATGATCGATATTATAACAAGAGAAACGGACGCTGACAAGTCTTCTTATGATTCGCGATACCGCTGGCTAGTCTCCTTGTGGGCGCCACACCATCAGATTTTTAAGAAAAGCCACAGATATCATAGTCTATAAAATTTGGAAGCCCCCATTTTCCAGTTAATTTTGTAGACGTATCTATAATAATATCGGTGAAATCCACATTTATTGCGGTTGAAAGCAGCTGGTAAGCGTGGTAGGATACAGACACGCAGAAATTAAGAACGGAGGAAATGATATGTTGTCCAAAACCGCAAAGGAGGTTTCCTCAAACGCGCAAGTGCGACAAGACAGGCCTTTGCCGCAAAAGCCCAGCGCCTGGAGGCGCTTCAAATCGGCGTTCCGAAGACAGTGGATGTTCTACACAATGATGATCCCCGGTCTTGCATTGATCGCCCTTTTCTGCTACGTTCCCATGCCGGGCGTGGCGCTGGCCTTCAAGGATTACAAGCCGGCACTGGGCATCTGGGGGTCGGAATGGATTGACCCCTGGTACAAGAACTTCGAGTTCTTCTTTAAATCCGACACAGCAGCCCGCGTGACATTTAATACTATATTTTATAATGTACTCCAGCTGGTGCTGGTCATGGGCTGCGCGATTGCATTGGCCATCATGTTCTTTGAAATCAAGAACAAATACATCTCCGGTTTCTATAAAGGCGCGATCCTGCTGCCGACCTTCCTCTCCTGGATCATCGTGCAGTACATCTTCTATTCGCTGCTCTCCGCCGACCGGGGCATTGTCAACGACATTCTCGAGATGCTCGGAAAGGAGCCCAAGGATTGGTATGGTACACCGCTCTACTGGCGCTTTATCATGCCGGCAGCCTACCTCTGGAAAAACATCGGCTATTATTCCGTCTTTTACATCGCGGCCATCGCCGGCATCAACACCGATTTCTATGAGGCAGCCCAGCTGGACGGCGCCAGCAAGTGGCAGCAGATCAAGTATCTGACCATTCCCCTGCTCCGGCCCACGGTGATCATTCTGAGCCTTCTGTGGATCGGCAAAGTGTTCAGCGGCGGCTTCGGCGACTGGAACGGCTTCCTCAGCGCGCCCAATGAGACCACACTGCTCTATCCCGCGACCGACGTCATCGACACCTACGTCTTCCGCGCCCTGAAGGACCTGCACGACTACGGTATGTCCTCGGCGGTGGGCCTTTACCAGGCTGTGGTGGGCTTCGTGATGGTACTCCTGTCCAACTGGATCATCAAAAAGCTGGATCCGGAAAGCGCCATGTTCTAAGGAGGGACCGGAATATGTTACAGCATCGCAAATTCAGCGTGTCGAAGCTGATCATTCACGCAATCTTTATTTTCCTGAGTCTGTGCTGCATTATACCGCTGCTCATCATTCTGGGCGTCTCGCTGACAGAGGAGCATTCCCTGTTGGTGGATGGCTACCACCTGATTCCGAAGGTGTTCTCCCTGGATGCGTACGAGTATGTCTTCTCCGGCGCATCCAGCGTGATGCGGGCCTACTTCGTGACCATTGTCGTCACGGTTGCCGGAACCTTTCTGCATCTTCTGACCACGGCCATGCTGGCCTACGCCCTGACCCGGAAGGAAGTAACGGCCCGGAATTTCATCTCCTTCCTGGTATTCTTCCCGGTGCTGTTCAGCGGCGGCCTGGTTCCCAGCTATATGCTGATCGTCAGGACCCTGCACCTGAAAAACACCTGGACTGTGTTGATCATCGCCGCCTTGGTGTCGCCCATGAACGTCATCATTATGAAGAACTTCTTCAAGGGCATTCCCGAGAGCCTGATCGAGTCTGCCCGTATGGACGGCTCCAGCGAATACCGGACGCTGTTCCAAATCGTCATGCCCCTTTCCACGCCGGTTATCGCTACCGTAGGCCTCTTTACCGCCATCAGCTATTGGAATAACTGGATGCAGTGTTCACTGTATATCGAGACCCCCGATCTCTATATGCTGCAATACCTCCTCCAGTCGCTGATGAAGAACATCAAAAACATCATGGGCAATATGGACAAGATCCACGGCTTGGAGCAGGCTGCCATGGCCCTGCCCAGCGAAGGCGCGAGAATGGCCACATGCATTATGTCGATCGGCCCTATCATCCTGCTCTATCCGCTGCTCCAGAAATACTTTGAGAAGGGCCTGACCATCGGCGCCGTCAAGGAATAAGCGCAAGCATTTTCAGGTATTTTGCCGCGAAAGCGGGGAAATAAAAAAATTTATAGGAGGAACATTATGAAAGAGATGAAAAAGCTGCTGGCTCTGCTTCTGGCTGTGGTGCTGACGCTGTCCCTGTTTGCGGGCTGCTCCAGCAAACCCGCTGCCACCGACACCACTGACACCAGCGACACCAGCGACACCAGCACCACCACAGACGGCGATACCGCTGACACTGCCACCGAGGAGATCATTCCCCTGACCTTTTATATGTCTTGCGGCGTGCGCCCTGAGGCTGACCGCATCATGGAAAAGGCCAACGCGATCATTGAAAAGGAAATCGGCGCCCACCTGGAGATCATTGACGCCGACGCCGAAAAGATCAACCTGATGATCAGCACCGGCGACGAGTTCGACCTGTGCTTCATGGCCAACTGGGGCGGCTACAACTTCTTCGAAAACGCCGCCACCGGCGCCTTCGTCGACATGGCCCCCCTGTTCGACGAGTACGCCCCCGAGACCTACTCCCGCATCCCTGAGGCGCTGTGGAAGGGCGTTTCCATCGGCGACGCCATCTACGGCTCCGTCAACTATCAGCAGTGGGGCGTTGCCACCCAGAAGGGCTTTGCCATCCGCATGGACATCGCCGAGGAAGTCGGCTATGACTGGCAGAAGCTCAAGGGCATGGCAGCCAACGATGTCCTCCGCGACCTGGAGACCTTCTTCGAGCCCGCTCTGGAGCTGTATCCCGAGATGATCGGCTGGGAGTCCACCGCTACTTATAACCTCTTCGCCAACGATCCCCTGTACTACGACATGGAGCCCGTGGGCGATATGCTGCAGCCCGGCTGGGTCCGCTTTGAGGAGCCCGACACCGTCATCAACCAGTTCGAGACTGAGGAATTCGCTGAGTTCTGCGAGATCATGCGCGAGTACAACCAGAAGGGCTATGTCCGCGCCGACGCTGCCACTGTCCAGGATCATTCTCCCGACCGTCAGGCTGGCCGTATGCTGGCCGGCACCTGGTATTCCTGGCCCGATATGATCGACTATCAGCCCACTGGCGTGGAGGAACTGACTGTTGCCGGCTTTGAGGCCGCCAACTATACCATCCCCAATATGTCTATGACCGCTGCCGGCACCTGCCCTGCTGGTCAGATCTCCACCACCCGGACCGTCATCCCCGCCGCTGCCGGCCCCACCGCCTGCGTCGCCATCTCCGCCACCTCCAAGCACCCCGAGAAGGCCATGGAGCTGATTGAGCTGCTCAACACCAACGACGAGCTCTTCAACCTGCTGCAGTGGGGCGAAGAGGACGTGGACTACTACTACGACGACAACGGCAACTTCCAGCGCGTAGAGGGCAAGTACACCTTCAACTACAACGAGTGGCAGATGGGCCAGTCCTACAGCCCCGACTTCTCTCGCTCCGACTTCGGCCGTCAGCTCAACGCCGCTCAGAAGGACACTGCTGCCAAGCAGGAGATCATCTTTGAAGCCGACCGCACCGCCACTCCCTCCCCTGTGACCGGCTTCACCTTCGATCCCGAGCCGGTGAAGACTGAGCTGGCCAACTGCTCCGCCATCATCACGGAGATGGTTCCCGTCCTGGGCGCCGGCGCTGCCGACCCCGCCGAGTATCTGCCGCAGTTCCTGCAGCGGCTGAAGGACGCCGGTGTGGACACCATCATCGCCGAGAAGCAGGCTCAGCTGGACGCTTGGCACGCTGCCGGCAACTAAATCCTTCCCCTAATCTTTTTTAACACTTGCGCTGGGCGCGGCGGCAATTTTTCGCCGCCGCGCCTGGCTTTTTCTGGGAGGTACCCCTATGCCGAAACCGTATTGCGACCTGCATTTTAAAACAACCGTCTCCCGCTGGGACGAGGCAATTCCCCTGGGTAACGGTTCCCTGGGCGCCCTGGTCTGGGGACCTGCCAGTTCCCTGCGTCTTTCGCTGGACCGCGCGGATCTCTGGGATACGACGCCGTTTCCCGGCGTTTCTGCGCCGGAGTTCACCTATGCAACCATGGTCCGTCTGGCCCGCGCCGGACAAGAAGCGGAGATTCGTCGGATCTTCGACGCCCCCTACAATCATCCAACCCCCTGCAAGCTCCCTGCCGGGGCTTTAATTCTGCACCTTCCGTCGGACAGGCCGGTGGAGAGCCGCCTTTCGCTCACCACGGCCACAGCCGCCTTGAAGACGGGAGACATCAAACTCGAAATTTTTCTTCACGCGGAGGAGAACGTGGGCATTTGCCGCGTCAATTTGCCGCACCTGGAGTTTCAGATAGAAAACCCGCAATATGGGACCGCCGCGGACGGGGATGCCCCTCCCGGTTCCCTCAAAAGTCTCTCTTATCCCCCGGCGGAGTACGGCGCCGGGGACGGCGCGGTCTGGTTTATCCAGCGGACTGCCGGTGACGCGGCCTACGGCGTCTTTGCCAGCGCCTGCTCCGCTTCCGACAGCACGCTTCTCACCTTTACGGTGGGCAGCACCCGGGACGGCGCAGACTGGCGTGAAAGGGCTCTTGATCGGCTCAGATTTACGCTGGCGCGGAGCTATAGCCGGACGCACGGAAGCCACAAGCAGTGGTGGAAGCGCTTTTGGTCCCGGAGCAGCCTGACGCTGCCGGACAAGAATCTGGAGCGCAACTGGTATCTTACCAATTATTTTCTGGCCTCCTGCTCCCGCAAGGGCGGCTATCCCATGGCGCTCCAAGGCGTCTGGACAGCGGATGACGGCAATCTCCCACCCTGGAAGGGCGACTACCACCACGATCTCAACACCCAGCTCTCTTATTCCCACTACTGCAAAGCCAATCACATGGAAGAGGGCGAGAGCTTCGTGGACTATCTCTGGGCGATGGCCGATTGCGGGCGCCGCTTTGCCAAGGACTTTTACGGCACCGAAGGTCTGTGTATGCCCGCTGTGATGTCCATCGACGGCCAGCCCCTGGGCGGCTGGGGGATGTACGCTCTCAGCCCCACCAATCAAATCTGGCTCTGCCAAATCATGGAGCGCCACGCCCGGTATACCGCCGACAAAACCTTCTGGAAGGAGCGGGCGCTGCCATACCTCACCGAGACGGCGACTTGCATCGCCGCACTGCTGGAGGAGCGGGACGGCCAGCTCTATCTGCCCATTTCCTCCTCGCCGGAGGTCCATGATGATCACATTGAAGCCTTCCTGACACCCAACTCCAACTATGATCTGGCGCTCATGCGCTGGCTCTTCGGTCGTCTGTCTGACGAGAGTCCCCGTTGGCGCGACATCTATGATAAGCTGCCGCAGCTGGCGCTGACGGAAACCGGCGTACTCAAGCTCTCCCCGGACGAGACATTGGAGGAGAGCCACCGGCACCACTCCAACCTCATGGCCATCTGCCCACTGGGGCTGATCGACGATCAGACGGAAGCGGGGCGGCGCATCGTAGAGGCAAACCTGCTGGACCTGGAGCGGCGCGGACCGGGGCTGTGGTGCGGCTACTCCTACGCATGGGCGGCAGAACTCTACGCCATGGCGCACAACGGCAATGCCGCCCTCCGGGCGCTGCAGATTTTCTGGAAGGACTTCTGCTCCCCCAACGGCTTCCACCTCAACGGCGATTACCGCCACTACGGCTCTTCCATGATTCACTACCGCCCCTTTACGCTGGAGGGAAACATGGAAGCGGCCCATGCGCTCCAGGAAATGCTGCTGCAATGCAAGGATGGGAACATAGAGGCATTTCCCGCTGTGCCGGAGGAATGGAGAGATCAAAAAATATCCTTTACCAACTTCCGAGCCGAGGGCGGAAAGCTGGTCTCGGCCACCTACGACAAGGGGATCGTGACCATGACGGTGGAGGAGATGGACGAATTAGGACAAATTTGACTTTTGCGAAAAAATATGACGAAACGCGCCGGTGGACTATGCGCCGGATGCGAAGTGTGCTATGGTGAACGCAGAGGAGCGCGGCTCCAATCAACCGCAGCGGCCCATCATTTGGCCCCAGAGCTTGAGAAAATAGGAGTGTTGACATGACAAACCGGGAACGTTTTATTCGCACGCTGAAGTGCGAGCCCATCGGCGGCCAGGTGCCGACCTTTGAACTGGTGTTCTTTTTGACCATGGAGGCCTTTGGCCGTGTTCACTTTTCCCAGCGGATTTTCTCCCAGTGGGATCAGATGAGCCGCCGGGAGCAGGTGCTGCATATTAAAGACCAGGCGGATCTCTATATCCAGACCGCCAAACGGTACGGCCACAGCGCCATTTTTGTGCAGCCCAACGAGATGCCGTCGCTTGAAAAGACGCAGTGGCTCTGCGAGGAGATCCGGGAACAGAGCGGCGACGAGTACTTCCTGATGGTCCACGGAGACCCCACCTGGGCGATCCCCGACGGCGATACCATGGTGGACTTCTCCCTGCGGATGTTCCAGGAGCCGGAAAAGCTCAACGAGGAATCCCAGCGGCGCATGGATGCCTGCCTGGAGCTGGCGGCGCAGCTGGATCAGAAGGGCCATCTGTTGGACGGCTTCGGTCTCTGCTCGGACTACTGCTTCAACACGAACCCCTTCTATGCCCCGGAGCAATTTGAAGAGCTGGTGGTCCCCTACTTAAAGGGCGTCATCGACGGCTATCACGATCTGGGCTATTACGTCATCAAGCACACCGACGGCAATATCCTGCCCATCGTGAAGCAGATGGCCGCCTGCGGCCCCGACGCCATCCACTCCATCGACCCCCAGGGCGGCGTCTCTATCCCGAAGGTGCGCGAGCTGATCGGCGAGAATATCTGCCTCATCGGCAACGTCAACTGCGCCCTGCTGCAAACCGGCACCGACGAGGAATGCGACGCGGACATTCTGCGCTCTCTTCGGGAGGGCATGGCCACCGGCCGGGGCTATATCTTCGCCACGTCCAATTGCGCCTATACCGGTATGCCCCTGGAGCGCTATGAGCGCATGATCGAGCTGTGGCGGCAGTACGGGCACTATGCGTAAAATCCTGCTGGTTTTCAAGACCCATCTGGATTTGGGCTTCACAGACCTGGCAGAAACCGTCCGGCAGCGCTATCTGACCCAGTTCATTCCCCAGGCCCTGGCGCTGGCGCGGGAGACCCGCAACACAGACCATCGCTTCGTCTGGACAATCGGTTCCTGGCTTCTGGAGGAATACAGGCGGTCTCTCCCCTGCCCCGACGCCCTGGACGAGGCGGTGGCGCGGGGCGACATCCGCTGGCACGCGCTGCCCTTTACCACCCATACGGAGTACATGACGCCGGAACTCTTCCGATATGGCCTGTCGATTTCCAAGGAGCTGGATCAGCGCTACGGGATGGCCACAAAGGCCGCGAAAATGACCGACGTGCCCGGCCACACCGTCGCCATGGTCCCGCTGCTGGCACAGGCAGGGGTACGGTTTCTCCACATCGGCGTTAACCCGGCCTCCACGGTGCCGGATGTCCCGGACCTCTTTTGGTGGCAGGCTCCCACCGGAGATCAAGTACTGGTGATGTACAACGGTAGCTACGGCGAGATGACGCCCATCGGAGAAAGCGGAGCGGCGGTGTATTTCGCCCACACCGGCGATAACAACGGTCCCCAGAGCGCGGCGCAGATCGCGGCACTCTATCAATCCCTGCGAAGCCGGTATCCCGGTGCGGAGATCGTCGCCGCGACCCTGGAGGATGTGGCCGAATTGGCTTTGGCCCAGGAGGGGCTGCCGACCCTTTCCTGTGAAATCGGCGACAGCTGGATTCACGGCACCGGCACAGACCCCCAGAAGACCAGCCAGTTTCGCAGCCTTCTCCGTGTACCGCAGTCCGAACAAGTCTACACGGCATTGCTGCCGGTGCCGGAACACACCTGGGGTCTGGATGAAAAAACACATCTCCCGGAGAACTATTGGAAGGACTTCCGCGGCGAACGCCGCTTTTTTGCGCGGCAGGAATTCGAGCAGGCCAGGACGACGCCTCGCTTCCAGCGCATGGAGCAATCCTGGCAGGAGCAGCGGGACTATATGAAGGGCTTGCCGGGCGCGGAAGAAGCCAGCCGGAGCAGAACCGACCTGACCGGCTTCCAGGAGGTCCCCGTCGGTTCGGTGCTGGACATCGGCGGCTTTTCCCTGGCTGTCGACGCAACGGGGGCTCTGGTCCGGCTGACCCACGCAGGCAGAGAATGGGCCGACGCCAGCCATCCCCTGGGACGGTTTCTCTACGAAGTCTTTTCCCAGCGCGAATACGACCGCTGGCGGGCGCAATACATGACCAGCCAAGAGGACTGGGCCATCGAGGACTTCGGCAAGCTGGGGGTGGAGCAGGCCAATGACCGGCTCCGGCAGTACGTTCCGGCTGTAACGGGCCTGTTCCGGCAGGGTAACACCCTGGTGATTTGCAGTGCGTTTCCCAAAGAGGCCGTGGAGCGCTTCGGCGCGCCGGCGTTTCTGGAAACACGGCTGACGTGCCTCCAGGAGAAGCTCCAGGTGGACGCCGCCTGGTTCCAAAAGGCTGCCAGCCGGATTCCCGAGGCCATATGGATGGACTTCTCGCCCCGGGCGAAGCTGCAAGCCATCCACAAGCTGGGGCTCTGGCTGAACCCCTTCGATGTGGTGGCGGGCGGAAACCGGCGGATGCACCACACGCAAAAGGGCGTCCGCTGGGCAGGGCTGGAGCTGGAGGGACTGGACACAGGCCTGGTGAGCCTGGGCGGTCCGACGCTGCTGGAATTTGACCGGACGCTGCCGGACCAGTCGGCAGGCGCCTGGTGGAATCTCTATAATAATGTATGGGGCACGAACTTCCCCATGTGGTACGGCCAGGATGCCCGCTTCCGGTTTATCCTGGACTTCGCGCAGTTTTCAGAGCATTGAAATAAACATAGACAACTCAAGGAGGAGAACAAACCATGCTCAATCTTGGCATTATCGGTTACGGCGTTCGAATGGATATGTTGATGGACCCGCTGTTCAGTCTGGGGAAGGAAGTCCGCATCAAAGCCGTGGCGGATTTCAATCCCGAACGGGCCAAGGCATTGATGACCAAAGATGTGGAGAAGGCAAAGTGGTACGGCATGGAGCTGGACAAGATCGACGCCAATCTCCGGGAGTGCCCCATGGACCCGGAGTCGATCACCTGGTATGCCGACTGTGAGGAAATGATGGACCGCGAGCAGCTGGACGGCGTGATGATCGGCACCAACTGCAACACCCACGCGGTGCTGGCCAAAAAGGTCCTGGATCGGAACATCCCGCTGTTCCTGGAGAAGCCGGTGGGCGTCTGCCAGGAGGACCTGGATCTGCTGAAGGCCTGCGACGCCAAGAACCACGCGCCGGTGGTGGTGTCCTTCCCCCTCCGGGCCACCAACCTGGTGGTAGAGGTGAAAAAGCTCCTGGACGCGGGGGTGATCGGCAAGGTGGACCATGTCCAGGCCTTCAACGACGTGCCCTATGGATTTGTCTACTTCCACGACTGGTACCGGAACGAGTCCATCTCCCACGGCCTGTTCCTGCAAAAAGCCACCCACGACGTGGATGTCCTGAACTTCCTGATTGGCGAAACGCCCAAGACCGTCTGCGCCATGAAGTCCAAGCAGATTTTTAAGGGTGATATGCCCGCGGGCCTGCGGTGTTCGCAGTGCGACAAACAGTTCACCTGCATGGAATCCAGCTACAACATCATCAACGCCCGGAACGACACCCCCCGCAGTGACTACTGCTGCTACGCGGTGGACACCGGCAACGAGGACTCTGGCTCCCTGATCCTCCGATACGAGAGCGGCATGCACGCCATCTACGCCCAGAATTTCTTTGCCCGGAAGGGTGCGGCCCGGCGCGGCGCCCGGCTCTACGGCTACAAGGGCACGCTGGAATTCAACTTCGCCACCGAACAGATCACGATCTACGACCATATGAGCGACAAGGTCACGCGGATCTCTGTGCCCATCCCCGCCAAGGGACACGGCGGCGGCGACACGGCGCTGATGAAAAATTTTGTGGAGCTGTGCGAAGGCAGCACCACCGAGTCCATCGCGCCCCTGTCTGAGGGCATCAAGAGTGCCCAGGTCTGCCTCTGCGCCAAGCAATCCTCCGAAACCGATACGTTTGAGACCGTCGTTTTATAACAGGGAGGCCATCCATGTACCTACAGGTATCGCTGCGCAGCTATGAGAAAAGCCGCCGGGTGGCCGTGTGGAAGGCGGAGCTGCCCGCCAGAGCCGGAACCTACCGCCTGGAACTGGGCGGCCTCTGCGCCGTTCGGGTCAATCTGTGTGAGGACGGGAGTTGCCTGACCGGCGAGGCGGAATTCAGCTTTCTTCGCCCCACCGCGCTGGCCGGCGCTGTGGCGGTGGAGCTGTGCGCGGCGGATTGGGACCGGGAGAAGTATGTGTTCGCCCCCGGCGCCGTCTATGCCGGCAACCGGTTTTCCTGCCAGAAGCTGCCCTACGCCCCCTATGCCCAGATCAAGGCGGAGGAAGCCCTGACCCATCCGCCGGTCGTCACGGATATTCCGCGGCTGTCCGATACGGAGCCGGTCTCCAAAATCGAGCTGCGCTCCGGCGACATGACCACACCTGCCATCGGCTATTTCAGCCCCAAAGACCGGCAGGGCGTACTGCTGATGACGACCCATCTGGCCAATGGGGATTACACAGGCCTATCTGTCTATGAAAACCTGCCGGAAAAGCAGGCACTCTTTGCCCTGAGCTGCCCGGCAGTCCGGGAGGAGACCAAGTATTTCTTCGGCGAACGGGCCGACGGCACCGGCTTTTTCCCCCACAGCGACGCAGAATCCGACGACACGGGCCGCTGGTTTGAGGCGGGTGAGGCCATCTGTCTGCCCTTCGTTCTGGACTTTTTTGACGCGGCAGATCTGCGGGCGTTTTTCGCCCATTTCGAAGCCGTGCGCGGCACGCTGGAACAGGGCGAACCAGACATCTCCGTTCCCTATGGAATTGCCTATGAAACAGTGAAGGAAAAATTTCAGCGGGAAAACTTCATCGAAGAGCAAGGTGGCGGCTACTACAGTGTGGGCGTGCGGCGGGATGTGCCGCAGCAGTGCTGGCAGGCCGGCTGGGTCGGCGGCGGCATCAACGGCTACCCGTTCCTGCTGGAGGACAGCGGTCTGGCGCGGATGCGCGCCTTGGAGACAGTGCGGTTTATCTTCGACCATCTGCAGGAGAAGACCGGCTGGGTCTGCGGTATGTATGCCGGCGGCGTCTACTACGGCGACACCTTTGACCTGGAGCATCCCAATCACGTACTGCTGATCCGCAAGGACGCGGACCTCCTGTACTTCCTGGCCAAGCAATTTCTGGCCTGCCCGACGGAGCTGGCGCCCTACGCCAAAAGCCTCCGAATGCTGGCCGACGCCTTTGTGCGGCTCTGGCAGCGGTACGGTCAGATTGGCCAGTTTATCGACACGGCAACCGAGGAGATCGTCATTGGCAACTCCGCCAGCGGCGCCATTGCCCCGGCGGGCCTGGCCCTGTGCTATCAGCTCTTCGGCAATGCGGCGTATTTAGAGACGGCCGAGGCCCTGGGCGCCCTTTACGAGCGGGAGTATCTCGATCGGGGCATCGTCAACGGCGGACCCGGCGAGATCTGCCAGGCGCCGGACAGCGAAAGTGCCTTCGGGCTGCTGGAAACCTACACCCAGCTCTATGAGACCACGGGAGACGCCCGCTGGCTGACCGCAGCCCGGGCCGCCTGCGATTTGGCATTGACCTGGGTGATGAACTACAATTTCGAATTTCCGCAGGAAACCCCAGCGGCCAAGCGGGGCATCCACACCACAGGCACGGTCTTCGCCAACGCCCAGAACAAGCACTCGGCCCCCGGTATCTGCACGCTCTCCGGCAACAGCCTGCTGAAGCTCTATCGCTTTACCGGCGAAGAGGCATATCTCGAGGCCCTTCGGAACATCACCCGGGGCCTGATGCAGTGTGTCTCCCTGCGGGAACGGCCAATCTACTGCCTGGAAAAGCGGTATCTGCCGGTGGGCTACATCAACGAGCGGTGCCAGACCAGCGACTGGGAGGGCAAAGAGACCATCGGCGGCTTCCTCTGCGGCTCCAACTGGCCGGAGGTCTGCGTCCTGCTGACCTACGCCGAGGTGCCCGGCGTCTATGTGGACACGGCAGCCCGCCGCGTCTTCGCGCTGGATGCCGTGGACTGCGGCTGGGAGGGTGATCTGCTGTGGGTGGAGAATCCCACTGCCTATGAGACCACCGTGACCATCCTCACCGACGATCCCGGGGACGTGGGCGCCGTGACCTGCAACTACTTTGCAGCGATGCAGCAGGTGCGGCTGAAGCCCGGCCAGAGGTGGGAGACACGCCTGGAAACCGGAACAACACAATGAGGAGTGTAGTGCCATGAAAACTCTGCATTTGATTTGCAATGCCCATATCGATCCGGTCTGGCTGTGGGACTGGGAGGAGGGCGCGGCCGCTGCCCTTTCGACGTTCCGCAGTGCCGTCAATCTGGCCAACGAATTTGACTATATCTTTTGTCACAACGAGGCGCTGCTGTTTCAGTGGATCGAGGAGTACGATCCGGCCCTGTTCCGGGAACTCCAGGCGCTCTCCAAGGTAGGCAAGCTGAAAATCATGGGCGGCTGGTATCTCCAGCCCGACGCCAACCTGCCCACGGGCGAATCCTTCATCCGGCAGATGATGGAGGGCCGCCGTTATTTTGACGAGAAATTTGGACAGCATCCCACCACCGCCGTCAACGTCGATTCCTTCGGCCACTCCCTGGGATTGCCCCAGCTGCTGCGCGGCTGCGGCTACGACAGCTACCTCATCGGCAGGCCGCACCCCCACCAGAACGTGTTCCCCGACAACTTTCTCTGGGAGGGCATGGACGGTTCCTGCGTCCGGGTCTGCCGGGTCTCCAACGGCTACAATACGCTGCTGGGCGAGGCGGCCCAGAAAATCCGCGGCGTGCTGGAAAGCCAGAAGGAGCGGGAGACGGCTGTGGTTCTCTGGGGCGTGGGCAACCACGGCGGCGGCCCTTCCCGGCGGGACCTGGGAGAGATCGCCGCGCTGATGGCTGAAAGCGAGGTGCAGATCCTCCACTCCACACCGGAGCAGTATATGGCCGAATCTGCCGGAGACCTGCCGGTGTTCCGCAAGTCCCTCAACCCCTGTATGCCCGGCTGCCTGACCTCCATGGTACGGGTAAAGCAGCAGCACCGGGCGCTGGAGGCCGCGCTCTACAGCGCAGAGAAAATCGCCTCCGCCGCCGCCATCCAGACTGGCATGGCCTATCCCATGGAAGAGCTGGAGGACGCGGAAAAGGATCTGATGCTCTCGGAGTTCCACGACATCCTCCCCGGCAGCGCCATCCGGGCTGGCGAGGAGACCGGCCTGCGCAAGCTCAGCCACGGTCTGGAGCTGACCAGCCGGGTACGCACCAGAGCGCTCTTCGCCCTGGCAGCCCGGGAGAAGCGCGCTGCCCCCGGTACCTATCCGGTGCTGGTGTACAATCCCCATCCCTATCCGGTGGACACCGTGGTGGACATCTCGTTCATTCTGGAAAACCAGAACTGGAGCCCTACCTTTACGGATTTCACCGCCTATGACGGAGAGACCGCGCTGCCCACCCAGGTGGTCCAGGAGCCCTCCATGCTGAACCTGGACTGGGCCAAGCGGGTGCTGTTCCCCTGCCGGCTGAAGCCCATGGTACTCAACCGGTTTGACCTTGTGCCCTCGGTGGTTGAACACCGTCCGGAGATGCCTTCGGTCCATGGCGATGTCTGCTTTGAAAACGAAACCATGCGGGCGCGGATTGGCGGAAAAACCGGTCTGCTGGAATCTTACTATGTGAACGGCCTGGAGCTGCTGTCCGGGCCTGCTGTGCCGGTTCTCTACCGGGACAACGCAGACCCCTGGGCCATGAGCGATGCGCAGCTCAAGCACCTGCCGGGAGAAGTGCTGGATTCCTTCCGGCTGATGACGCCCCAGGAAGCAGGAAAATTCGCCGGCGCGGCGGGAGAAATCTCGCCCATCCGTATCATCGAGGACGGTCCGGTTGCGCAAGAGGTGGAAACGCTGCTGTGCTGCCGGTCTTCGGCCCTGCGGATCAACTGGCGGTTCTATCGCTGCAGCCCGGAGGTGGATGTGACGCTCCATCTGCTGTTCCTGGAGCAGGACGCCCTGGTCAAGTGGCATTTGCCCCTGGCCTTCTCCGGCGAGATCCGGGGACAGGAGGCTTACAGCCAGGAAATCCTGGCCACTGACGGCCGGGAAGTCGCCTCCCAGGACTGGGTGGCGGCCTCGGACGGAGAGAAGACCTTTGCAGTGCTGAAGCAGGGCTGCTACGGTCTCGACTGCTCTGACCGGGAACTGCGGCTGACGCTGATTCGCGGCGCTTGTTATGCGGCGCATCCCATCGAGGATCGCCCGCTGCTGCGGCAGGATCGGGTCATGGCCCGGATGGACCAGGGCCAGCGGGACTTTTCCTTCCGGCTCACCGGCGGCAGCGCCAAAACGGTGGCGCAGGAGCTGGAGCGCCGGGCTCAGGTGTTTGCGGAGCGGCCCTATGCCCTGCAAATGTTCCCCACCGGCGACGCCTCCACGCAGGAGAGCCTGATGACCCTGGAGGGCGACGGCGTGGTGCTGACGGCCTGCAAGGCCAGCCGGGACGGCGGCTATATTCTCCGTTTCCACAACAACACCGGCGCGGACGCCGAATGCCTGTGCAAGCTTCCCGGCATGGGAATTGAAGAGACGCTTCGGTTTGGCCCCTACCAGATCCGCACCTGCCGCCTGACAGCAGGCAGACTGGAGACCTGTGAACAATTTGAAATTTAAGACAATGCAAGGAGGTTCCTATGTGTGCGTTTCAACCTGACTATCGGCGAATTGTAGCGGCAGCCCGTAACCAGGAAACGGCATGGATTCCGCTTTATGAGCATCTCATCGCTGATGAGGTCATCAGCGCCGTCATGGGCGAGGACATCTGCGGCAAGCAGTGGGGCGGGACCGCGGAGCTGCGGGACTACTTCCGGGTCTACTGCCGGTTTTTCCAGGAGATGGGCTATGACACCGTCTCCTTTGAGTGCTGCATCGGCGGCGCCATGCCGGGCAGCGGGGCCCTGGGCGGGCACATCCCGGGCGTCATCCAGAACCGGGCAGACTTTGAGGACTACCCGTGGGCCAGCCTTTGCGATCGCTATTTTTCCATGTTCAGCAGATGCTTTGAAGCACTGCGGGAAGCGCTGCCCGACGGCATGAAGGCCATCGGCGGCGTGGGCAACGGCATTTTCGAGTGCGTGCAGGAGCTGGTGGGCTATGAAAGCCTCTGCTATCTGCGCATGGATGACCCGGAACTCTATGCAGACATCTTCCGCAAGGTGGGCCAGACCAACCTGCAAATCTGGACGCGCTTCCTGGAGACCTACGGCGACATATTCTGTGTCTGTCGGTTCGGCGATGATCTCGGTTTCAAGTCCAATACGCTCTTGATTGCCGATGACATCCGCCAGCTGGTGATCCCGGCCTATCGCGCCATCATCGATCAGGTACATCTGGCCGGGAAGCCCTTCCTGCTCCACTCCTGCGGCTGCATCTTCGAGGTAATGGATGACCTCATCCGAGACGCAGGCATCGATGCCAAGCACTCCAACGAGGATGTGATCGCGCCGTTCCCGGTTTGGGTGGAGCGCTACGGAGACCGGATCGGCAACTTCGGCGGCATTGATACCGATGCCGTGTGCCGCCTGGATGGGAAGGAAATGGAGCGCTACATAGAAGATGTGGTGCGCAAGAGCCGCGGCCACGGCGGATTTGCCTTTGGCTCCGGTAATTCCATCCCCAACTATGTTCCAGTGGACCAATTCCGCAAAATGAACCGCATCATCCGTGAAATCCGCGGGGAGTAAAATACTTCGGGACACGACCCGTACGCCCCAAACCGCTTTCACTGAAGCAAAATAGAGAATCACAATGCTCCCTCCATGATCGGCAGTGAAATCAAACACTGTCCATCATGGAGGGAGCATTCCAGTCAGATTTTGAGTTTTTCTTCCTTTTGCAGGAGCCGCGTACTCTGGTAAATCTGCGCCGCCTCCTGGGGGAACTTGGCACAGCAGCAGGAGTACAAGGCGTCGATCACCGTGATCTGGCTGACCACCAGCGGCATATCGATGTTCTGAAACAGGCTGGCGTTTCTCGGCGTCGTGAAGAGATTGATGTCCGAGTTCTTGGTCAGCGGCGAGACGGCAAAGTCGCTGAGGCTGATGACCGTCACGCCGTTTTTCTGAGCCGTGATGGCACAGTTGACGATGTCGGAGGAGCGTCCTGAGGAAGAAATGGCAAACAGGAGGTCCCCCGGACGTAGGGTTGCCACGCGCATCCGGTAGAGCGTCGCGTCCGCCTCAAAGACGCAGGATAGGCCGATTCGGAAGAACCGGGAGTAGGCGTAGCGAGCGCTGATCCCCGAAGTGCCCGCGCCAATGAAGCAGATGGTCTTGGCGGCGATCAGCTGATTCACCGCCTGCTCGATGATGGCATAGTCCAAAATCGAAAGACTCTCCTCCAGAGAGCGGATGAAAAACCGATAGACGCTCTGGCAGATATCCTCCAGGGATTCATGGAGATTGATGTTCAGGTCCTCCTCCAGGGCCTCACAGCTCTGGCGGTTCACCACGTCCTGAATCAGGCTGTTTTTGAAGTCCTTATAGCCGTCGTATCCCAGCTTTTTGCAAAACCGAGCCACGGTGGCATAGCTGGTCTGAGACTTGGTGGCCAACTCGTCGATGGTCAAATTCACCGCGGTCTCCTGGTTGTGCAGCACATATTCCGCCAGCCGGGCCTCCGCCGATTTGAACGAATCGAACATCCCCCGGATGCGCAGCAGGCAGCTGCTCTTGATCTTGCCTTCGTTGATCTCATTCGCCCCCTTCTATCCTTTCCTACCCCCGGAAACAGTTCTTCTGCGGGGAAATGGCATCTCATTTCGTTACGATTATTATACACGCACGGTCTGCGTCTGGAAAGCCCCATCTGGAAAATTCAGACGTTTTCCCATATGTCGTTCCCTGCCGGTAGCGCCGCGCCCTCTGCCGCCATTGGCGGCAGAGGGCTTTGCACGCTTTTGGCGCAATGCTCCAGCTTACGGCTTCGCCACCTTCACCTGCACACGGCCAATGGAGGCATAGGCGTGATCCTCATAGACCGCGTAGTCGCCGTACTGGAAGTCCCACCCCGGCGGCACGGTGACGCGGATATACCGGGCAGAAACCGTCGGGAAGGAAATCTCCTTGGCGTTGACGGTCTGGGGCAGCTCTCCGGTGTGGACTGGGCGGAGGCTTTCCTCTGTCTCGCCGGCCAGAACGTTATAACTGCTCAGGTGGAACTGCAGCGTGGCGCGGCGGATGCTGTCGCGGCGCGGCGTGAGGATGAGGCCCGTGACCCGCTGCACGCTCCCCAGGTCCAGCTGCAGGTATTTATCCGCGCCGTCGGGCGTTTTAAAGGGCGCGGCCACACCCCAGAAGGTGGTGAGGTCAGGGTCCAGCGCTTGTTCAGCACCGTGGCTGCCGTCGGCATCCGAGGCTGTGGCCAGAATGGGCCCGGTGTAGAGAGTCTCCTCCACCGGGGTCTGCTCCGGCACAGAGGCCGTAGTCAGGCGGAACACGGTGTCCAGGGAATCCCACCCCTCGCCGGAAGGCAGCGTGAGCGTAACGCCGTTGTCATCCTGGGTCAACCGAGCTGCCTTCCCAGACGGCAGCAGCACTGCTTCGCCGAAGGTCTTGCCATCCAGCGGTGACGGCAGCGTGATGGTATCGCCGGAAGCGGGGGCCCGCAGCACATGGATATAGGTGAAGCGGCCGTCAGGCGACTGGGTGGCCACAAAGCCGTGGGGCAGCTGCCGGATGGTCATGCCAGCCGGCGTCAGGTAGGAATCGCTGGGATACGTACCCTTGATCGACTCGGCCACCGGCGCGATCAGGCCGCCCAGGGCGACAAGGCACGCCTTGACGCCGGGCTCGAAGCCCTGCTCGGACACAGCGTTGTCGGCATAGGGCGTGGCGCCCAGAGCCAGGCCACCGCCATAGCGGTTGGCGCTGGCCGTCAGCACCAGATAGCGGAAGAGCTGCTCCGGCGGGAACTTGACGGGGCTCTCTGCCCCGGCACCCACGCTGCTGAACCAGGCGCGGCTGATGCCCGTGACAGTCTGGTCCAAAAACGCCGGCTTATCGTCCAGGTGCTGGGAAAAACGCTCCGTCATACAGCCGTCCTCCCGGGAGCCGTAGTCCACCGCGATATCCGTGGCGCCGTTGCCGGTGAGGACCACCTGGGGATTGTACTTTTTCAGGGTCTTGCGCAGCCGCTCCACGTCCATCCGCCGGGCGTAGTCCGGGCTGGTGATCATGTCGATGTAATAAGAATCGATGTCAGTGCCGTAGCGCTTGGCCATCTCATCAAAGAAATCGTTGATAAAATCATTCCACCGCTTATAATACCCCGTCGGGTCGTGCCAACCAGTGGCCTGGCGCATTTCCTCGGTAAAGGTGTCGCCCACGGTGGAGTGGATGTAGAGCTGCAGCTTGATCCCCCGGCGGTGGAGGGCGTCGATCAGCTCCCGAACCACATCGCGGTTCTTCTGCTGTCCGGTCAGTGCCACCGTGGAGTGGCCGGGCAGATGGGCGTTGACCACCTGGCTGGGCCAAATGACGTACATATGGCCGTGGTAGGATGTGAAGTTCACATACTCCACACCCATCTCCCGGCAGTCCTCGGCAAAGCGCTCCACGTCGAACTGCTCCAGCGTCTCCTGGAGGGTGGCCGGCAGCGTCCCGTCGGACCGGACAGCGTAGCCGTCCCAGAGGGGGCCGTTGTGGGAGAAGGTGACATAGAGGGCGTATTTCGCCCGGCGGTACCAGCTGTCCTGGTTGTCCGCCTGGTGATCCCGGTTGGCATAGACCAGCAGGTCAGCCTGGATGGGCAGCTCCGGAGCCACGGCGCGCACCGTGTGGACGCCGGGAGTCAGCGACGCGGTGTCCACCGCATCCCACTGCACCGCGACGGTTTTGGCAGGCGCTCCATCCTGGGCAGGGAGCTGCACCTGGGGCGGCAGCGCGGCGGCTTGCCCCTGGATCAGCTCGATCAGGACGGAGACGGGGGTTTGCTCGATCCCTTTCATTTGGTTTCCTCCTTGTTTCAGCTCCGCGGCGTCACAGGCCCTGCGCCGTGGAGACGGGCTGAAAGTGCAAAACGGGCTGTTCTTCCAATTCGGTCTCTTCCTCGGGCAGCCGCCGCAGCAGCTCGTCCAGGGGCAGGCCGTCCTGGGGGATAAACTGGCGCCAATACCGGACCGATTGGGCATATTCCTTTAATATAGACCGGGTGGTCTGGCTGGTGCCGGCAAACAGTTCAAAGGTCAGGTAGATTTTCTCGCACCGGGGCGGCATCCCCGCCTGGTCCGGGCGGTCATAGCTCTCCTTGAGTGCCTCCAGCACGGCCCGCCCGCGAATCTTCCCCCGTCGGTTTTGCTCAGGAGTAAAGGGGCAGTGGGCGGAGGAGCGGCCTTCGGTCTGCTGCAAATGGATGATGGGCGAATAGCAGCCCAGGGCGCGGAGCCAGGCATAGCAGTCCGTATCCTCACGGGATTCAAAATAGCGCGGCGCCTGGCGCATCAAGTCCAAAATCTCGTCGCAGGCGGCATCGGAAAGCTCCCCTGCCACCCGGGCCGCGTCAAAGCGGTCATAGGCCTCCTGACTTCCCAGCCAGATGTCCGTCTCGGGGTCCCGGAACGCCTCCCGCAATGCTTCACGAGAGGGCATCAGGAATCTGTCGTGGTGATGGCCCAGGTCCTCGGTGAAGTAGAAGGGCCGCCCGCTCCGGCGTGTCACCTCCCGCAAAAGAGAGGCCGTGCCGGAAATGGTCCAGGGCACCTGGTTGGGGGAGTACATCTGCTCCAGGCACAGCGGGCCGCAGCCCAGCTGTTCGGCGTATTCGTTCAGTTCCGTCAGGGCGTCCAGCAGGTAGCCGCAATGGGCCGCGTAGCGGTCCGGGTCGGCCAGGATGCTCTCGGAAAAGGCGTGGGCGTAAAACCCGAAGCCAGCTCCCAGGGCCGCCGCCGTCTCCACCAGGGGCTTGAACCAGCGGTCTATCATATGCCGACGCACCCGGGGGTCAAAATGGGTCAGGCCCAGGGTGGTGTAGGAGCCGTGGCCGGAGTAGAGATTGCAGACTCTTACACCTGTGGCCGCCTGGGCCTCCTGCACCGCATGGGGCCAGTCCCGCAGATACGCTTCCCCCATGTAGAAGGGGTCCAGTTCCGTGTCGGCGCTGGCCTCCACATATCGGACGCCCAGATCCGCGATCACACCGGCCCACTCCCGGGGCGCGGGCCAGCGCTTTTTGGCAAAGCAGTTATCTGCCGCCAGATATATGTTCGGATACTGTCTGTCCATATTCCACCTCATATGTTCGATGATTTCCGCAGCCCGCAGACTATTACGCCTGGGGTTCCACCTCCACCACTGCCGCCACGCGGAAGGGCGGCAGCAGCAGCCGGGCACCATCCGCCCCGGCTTCCACCGTCACGGGTCTGTCGTCTCCCACCAGCGCCGCAGCGCGGACGGGATAGGGCAGCCGAATCGAGACGCCGTGAACCATGTCGATGGGCGTGGTCTCCTGCTCGTTGAGGGCAGCCAGATAGACCTTTCCATCCTTCTTCCAGGAGACCACCTCCACATAGCTGGGGGCTTCGGCCTCGTAGGGCAGCTCCTGGCAGAGGGACCGGATCAGACGGCACACCACATTGCGGCTCATCTGTGGCCGTAGCTTCTCGATGCCTGCGGCAGCCCAGATCACCTGGCCCTTGCCCACGGCCTTGCGCACCAGGGACGGCCAGTCAGTATGCTCGCCGGGGGGATCGGAGTGGATGGCGGAGAACTGCCCGTCGTCCTGGAGGGTATAGGGCAGCGTCAGCGTGGCCAGCACCTGATGCGCGCCCCGGAAGGAGAGCCGCCGCTGCGGCATATTGACGGTCATGGGATTGTGGGCGTCAAACCCGGCGAAGATATCCCGCCCAGCCTCGGTAGGCTCCATATAAGTGACGGTGTGGGCCGTAAGGCCGTGATCCTCCGCCTCCAGCAGCTGATAGAGCCGCGGATGGCCCACCGCGCCGCTGAGGTACACCGTACCGCCGGCCTGGAGGAAGGCCTCGATGGCCTCCATCTCCTCGTCCCGGATGTGGTGAACCTCAGAGATCACCAGGGGCTGGCGGAGATCCAGGTTGGAGAGGGAGTTGTTGCCGATGACATCGAAGGGGATGTGGTTCTCCCGCAGAATGCCAGCCAGCTTCAGCTTGCCCTCCACAAAGGTATCGTTGTCCATGGGCTGCTCCAACACGTGCTTGCCCTGGTTGACCATGCTGAATTTGGCGTGAGTGGCAAACCAGATCTGCACGCTGCTCTGAAGCGCCCCGGTGACGTAGGGCTCATAGACCCGGCTCTGGGCAAAGGCCTCCCGAATGGGACCGGCATAAGCCTGGTCACAGATGGTGCCGTCGGGGTTCATGCTGTCGCAGATGGAGAAGGCGCCGTTGTGTACCAGGGCGATGACGCCGTGCTGCAAAAATTCCTCCGCCGTCTTAGTAGTGGTGTGCTGGATCAGGTCGGGGTCACAGCGGGAAGTGATATAGCAGAAGGGCAGCGTGCGGGAGACATTTTTATAGTACTTGCAGGCGAAGCTCTCCTGCAGGATGCTGCCGTAGTAATCGCCGCCCACATAGTCGCTGGCCCGCATGGCATACTCGCTGGCACCGAACTGCCAGTTGAACATGGCGGTGGCGGAGTTGAATTCGATGGTAATGTCGGGGTTGACTCCCTTGACCGTGGCCACAGATTCCTCCAGGAACTCCTTCATCCAATTCTCCCGCAGGAACTGGAACTCCAGCCACGCCGGGTCCTTCCAGTCCGCGATCTTGGGCATCTCCCGTCCGGTGGCCTGGCGGTACTTCTCTTTACAGGAATCGCAGTAGCACACCTCCGGCCAGAAGGGCATATCCAGGAACATTCCTTCAAAGGAATAGCGCGTGCAAAGCTCCCGCAGGTTGTCCATCACATAGGCCCGATACGCCGGATTATTGACGCACAAGACACCGTAGCGGCCCTTGCGGAAGAAGAAGTGTCCCTTTTCCTTAGAGTTGAGGCCGTCGGCATAGACGGTGCGCCAGGACGGATGGTTTTCATAGGCCCAGTTGTCGAAGACTTCGGAATAATATACGATGACGGAAATCTGGTTCTCGTGGCAGAGGTCGATCATCTCGCCCACATAGTCCCGGCCCTTGAGGCCACGGTGCATTCTGCCGATGCTGGCAGGCCAGTAGCAAAGGCCGGTGTGAGGCTTGGCCTTGACCACGATATTCTGCGCGCCGGCAGCTTTGATGATCTCCACATTGTGCTTGGGGTCCAGCCGGGAAAGGAAGGCGTCGTTCCAATCGGCCAGGTGCATATCCAGGAAAATGCGCCGGTAGTTGTCTTTCGTCCACATATGAATCGCTCCTTGTCCGCTTTAGTGAGACGTTCTCGCTGCGGCGGGGTCGGCTGCCGCGGGCTCACACCCATAGCAGCAGACCGCACCCGTTGCTTTCGATACTAAGATAACATATCTTTTTTAACTTGTAAATATGAATTAAAAATATTCTTTATATTTTTTTCGGCAGCTCTTTTCCTATCATTTTATACCCGTTTTCTCCCATATTTTTGTGCATATCATCCATATTCCGCGCTCATTTTTTTACTTTTGTCAAATTAGAAGAAATATTTAATATCATTTTGTGGATATTTATTGATTAAAAATGTTTACAACCCCCCCAGCTTTATGATATATTGGTGGCGTCAAGAAATGTTATAAACCCCCGCCGGTCAGGTGCCCTGGCCGGCACAGAGTTACTCACGCATGGAGGATGAGACATGAAGAATACGCTGCAAAAACCAAAGCACAGGCTGGGAAAACGCATCTTATCGTGTTGGCAGCTTTACATTCTGCTCATCCCAGCCATCGCCTATTACATCGCCTTCCACTATGTGCCCATGTACGGCGTCACCCTGGCCTTTAAAAAGCTGACCATCTCCGGCGGCCTGCTGGGCAGTCCCTGGGCGGAACCAGCCACGCTTTACTTCCAGCAGCTCTTCCAGGACCCCGCCTTCTGGAATGCCCTGAAAAACACCATCATCATCGGCGTATATAAATTGATCTTCTATTTCCCCGTGCCGATCCTGCTGGCAGTTCTATTAAATGAGGTCCGCAACAAGGCCTTCAAGCGCGGCATTCAGACGATCATCTATCTGCCCCGGTTCGTCTCCTGGACCGTGATGGCCGGCATCGTCATCAATATGCTGGCCCACAACGGCGCCGTCAACACCGTAATTACCGCCCTCGGCGGCGAGCCGGTCAACTTCCTGATGGATCAGAGCAAGTTCCGCGCCATTCTGGTCATTACCACCATCTTAAAGGATGCCGGCTGGGGTTCGATCATCTACTTCGCAGCCATCTCCGGTGTCAGCCCTGAGCTGTACGAGGCCTGCATCATGGACGGCGGCAACCGCTGGACGCAGATGTGGCACGTCACACTGCCCAGTATCCGCCCCACCATCACCATCATGCTGATTTTGACCATCGGCAACATCCTGATCCAGGACACCCAGCAGGTCCTGACCCTCTACTCCCCCAACGTCTACTCCACCGGCGATATCCTGGGCACCTACATCTACCGCACCGGCATTGAAAATGCCCGCTACAGCTTCGCCACCGCCGCGAACTTCTTCAACTCCGTGGTGTCGCTGATCCTGGTGGTCATAGCCAACGCCGCATCCAAGGTCGTCGGGGAAGACAGCCTGTTTTAGGGAGGTAACTTATGGCAACCATTGCAGTGAGAAAAAAGCGCAGAAGGATCACTGCCTTCGACGTGGCGCTCTACATCTTCTTCACCCTAGTGGCCTTTGTGATGCTCTATCCCCTCTGGAGCGTCCTCATCGGCTCCCTGATGCCCTACAATGAATACGTCACCAACACCCTCAAGCTCTGGGCTCCCAACCCCACGCTGGAATCCTACAAGGTGTTCTTCGGCCAGGAGGAATTCTTCAAGCCGCTGATCAACTCCATGATCTATACCGTCGGCGGCACGGTACTGAGCATGATCGTCACCACCATGGCCGCCTACGCCCTCTCCAAAAAGCGTCTGGTGGGCCGCAACGCCCTGATGTACATTTTCTTCTTCACCACGCTCTTTACCGGCGGCATCATCCCGGTGTACATCACCATGAAGTCCTATCACCTGCTGGACAGCCTGCTGAGCGTGATCTTGCTGACCACCGTCAACACCATCTATCTCATCATCCTCCGAACCCACTTTATGAGCATCCCCGCGGACATCGAAGAGGCCGCCATGATCGACGGCGCCAACGATTTCACCACCCTCTTCCGCATCATGCTCCCCATGTCCAAGCCGATCCTGGCCACGCTGGTGCTGTTTTACGCCGTGGACAAATGGAACGACTTCTACAACCCGCTCTTCCTCATCCGCTCCGAAGAACACCAGGTTTTGCAGGTCATCCTCTACAACATCCTCTTCGTGGGCACGCAGAACCCCATGAAGAACCAATTCACCATGATCTCTCAGTCCAACGTCGCTTCGGAGACCATGCGGATGGCCGCCGTCATCGCCGTGACGCTGCCCATCCTCCTGGTGTACCCGTTCCTGCAAAAGCATTTTGTAAAGGGGGTTATGGTCGGTTCCATCAAAGGTTAGTTCCAAACGAATCAAAAGAAAAGGAGAATTACCATGAAAAAAACCATCGCGTTCCTGCTCGCCCTGGTGCTGCTGCTGGGTCTGGTGGCCGGATGTGCCGATCAGGCAGCCCCCGCAGACACCTCCAACACCGACAGCTCCAACACTGCCAACACCGACAGCACTGACACCGACGCCACCGATGCTACCGACGCCGAAGAAGACCGCGAGGTCATCGAGATCAACATCTGGGCCCACGACATGGACTTCCCCGAGGACGACCGGATGGTCCAGTACCTGGAGGACAAGTTCGACCTCAAGTTCAACATCACCTCCTATGCCAACGGCATTTACCAGGAGAACCTGCGCAACTACATCCTGGGCGGCGATATGCCCGATATGTACGCCAACTGGGGCCCCGGCGACACCAACACCCTCTTTGACCAGATCCAGTCCGAAGGTCTGCTGATGGACATGACCGATCTGATCCCCAACTACCCCAACCTGATGGAGTCCGTCCACTATGACGACGACTCTCTGAAGTTCCTCTACAACGGCGACAGAATTTACGGTGTGCCGAGAAAGTGGAACAAGGACACCACCGACCGTGTTCTCTTCATCCGCCAGGACTGGCTGGACGAGCTGGGCCTGGAGATGCCCGACACCTGGGACGACGTCTACGAAGTCCTCAAGGCCTTCAAGGAAGCTGAACCCGACGGCGTCAAGCAGATCGGCCTCTCCATGAACGACCCCTTCTGGATCAAGATGATCACCGCCGGCTTCACTGGCGTCAACACCTGGTACCAGGACGAAACCGGACGCTATAAGATGGATATTTTCCACCCCAACATGAAGGAAGGCTATGAGTTCCTCTACAAGCTCTATGCCGAAGGCCTGCTGGACCCCGAGTGCTACATCTCTGAGGCGGACCGTCCCAAGGAGTACTTCTGCTCCGGTCAGTCCGGCATCATCTACAACGCCAGCCAGTACGCCTCCTGCTACCCCTACTTCGAGGAGACCAAGAAGAACTTCCCCGACGCTGAAGTGGCCATCATCAATCCCATCCCCGCCAGCCCCGAGGGCATCCGCTCCCACATGGGCATCGACTCCGGTTACTACGGCATGTGGTCCTTCAGCAAGGACTTCGAAGGCGTGGACCGTGTGCTGGAAATGATGGACTGGCTGGCCTCTGACGAAGGCAACTTCTTCGTCCGCAACGGCATCGAAGGCATCCACTACACCATGGACGGTGACACCGTGGTGAAGAACGAGGAAGAGTGCGCCAAAGAAGAGTTCAACTGCAACGGCGTTACCTCTCACTACCTCTCCTACTTCACCTCCATCGACTTCACCTTCAACCAGGATATGTCCCTGCCCTATGCTGAGGACATCTTCACCCCCAGCAACGAGATCGGCGCCCTCTACTCCGCCAGAAACCCCGTCCAGGGCTTCACCTATGACGACACCCTGGCTCAGTACAACGCCAGCATCAACGACATCTTCACCTCCTACACCAGCCAGTTCGTCACCGGCCAGCTGAGCCTGGACAAGTGGGACGAAATGCTGGAGAAGATCGTCGCAGTGGACAACGGCGCCCTGGAGGAAGCCGTCAACCAGTACATGGCTCAATTTGAATAATCTCCCGCAAGCACCTCTTTTCCCCGGCACATAAAAGATCTTCCGCCTCTGTCAAGCATCACAAATGGGTATTGTTTGGCAGAGGCGGATTTTTTCTATGCCGCTTCCGCGGCACTCAGCCTATAAAGAAAGCAAGGGTGATTCCCCCATGAAACGCATTACCGTTCTCATCCTGATCATTTCCCTTCTGCTGGGTCTCTTTTCCGGCGCTGTCGGCGCCCGGGAAACCAGCGGCGTTCTCTCCCTCCAGCAGGACGCCCACCGGGTGGAGCTGACCAACCGCAGCCAAAAGCTGGTCCTGGCAGACACCGGTTCCGGCTATCAGCTCAGCACCTTCGTCCTGGTGGGCAACACCTGGGAGCCCATGTTCGATGCTGGCACGCCCCTGATCCAGGGCAGCGCCTTTGACCAGTACCCCACCGAATACCGGGTACTGTCGGACAGCGCCGACAAGATCCAGGTGGAGTTGACCGGACACCACCCCACCGAGGGCTATGACTTCACCATGACCATTGAGGCCACGGCGGACAGCCCCCTCTTCCACTTCACCATCGTCAACCACCTGGAAGCCCCGCTGGGTGTCAGCGGACGGCAGCCCACCGTGATGCTTTGGATGGACGAGCCCACCGGCGAGACCGTTTCGGTCTACCAGGAGTCTCCCAACTATCACTCCCTGGGCGACAGCGTCTACTGGAACAGCTGCTTCCCCGCCGCCTACGTGTGGGCTGACGGCAAGGAGAGTGCCGTCTTCTTCAACATGGAACCCATGGACTGGTTCTCCTTCCAGAATGGCGTGAACCGCTTCAAGAGTGTCCAGGTGCGCTGCTCCCAGCGGGACGGCCTTTGGGGCATCGGCATGGACCTGCGCAAAGAGATGGGCAGCAGCACCACCATCGCCGCCGGAGACATGGTGGTGGACTTCTACCTCTACGGCGCAGCCCGTCGCCAGGCGCCCTCCAAGCTGGACGCGCTGGGCGTGGTGGTGGATGAATTCGGTCGGTGCGTCCCCTCGGAGCCGGTGAAGGAAGCCGTGAACTTCGTGGACCCGGAGAACACCAGCTATCAGAGCCTGGCCGAGAACATCGCCCAGCAGCTGATGATCGAAAACGTCACCTACCGCATGATGCCTTTCCACACCAACAAGACAGATCTGACGCCGGGCGTCTGGACGGACGCACCCTTGTTCCCGGAGGACACCATCACCGAGGTGGTCCACCGGCCGGACTACGCCACCTACGGCGCCTATACGCCGGACCGGGACAGAACGGAGGACGACATCTACGGCGACTGGAACTGCTGCAACAATGCGCTGATTCCCTGGATCGCCTATGAGCGGCTGAACCCAGACGAGACCCAGCACACCTTTATCGACACCGCTGTGGAATCTCTCAAGGTGTACTACGACTCCGACGCCAAGCTGATCCGCAGCTACGAATGCTCCGATGACTACCGCAACACCTTTGTGGAGTTCATGTTCCAAAACCCCCTGATGAGCATCGGCACGCTGAAGGCCAGCCAGCTCCGGGCCGCCGAGGATTTTGACGCCGCCCTCTCCGGCAAGTACCTGATGGGCCTGGAGGGCCTGATCGAAGTGGCTCACAACTGCAACTATCAGTTCCCGCAGCTCTTCAGCGCCCGGGACAAGACCCCCGCCACCAGCCTGGACGAGCCGGCCCTGGGCTCCCCCTACGATGTGTGGGCAGCCGGCCTCTACGCCTACGATATGTGCATGGCCTACACCTACACCGGCCGGGAACGCTATCTCGAGGAGGCCAAGAATGCCATCGACGCGCTTTTTGAAGGCATGGAGCTGGTCATCGACAACAGCGTGTTCCACACTGTCATCGATGATCCCTACGACTTCCCGGTCAACGAAGTGAGCAACAGTGCCTACGGCGCCGCCGCGGCCCAGTGGCTCTATCAGCTGACCGGTGAGACGAAGTACATGGAATACGGCGAGGATATGCGCAACATCACCCTGCGGCTGGTCAACTGGTATGAGAGCGCCCTGCGGGACGATCCCAAGGACCAAGCGCTCAACAGCGCCAGCCTCAGCCACGCCTTCGCCACGGCAGACTCTCCCTGCCCCTGGGAGAACATCTACACCTACCTGCCCCTGCTGATGGAACTGAAGAACGAGGACATGGAGACTTCGGAGCTGCTGCTCAAGCTCCTTAACCTCTTCCGCAACAACAACAAGTATTTCTACGGCCCCATGTGGGATCCGGACGTCTTTGAATCCGCTGCCGACTACCAGGCCCATCAGGCCGGCTACCTCCCCTCGGAGGACTTCTACAAAGCCGAGAACGGCACTCTCAATGGCCTCAACGGCCCGTCGGTGTATATGTCCAACAACGTCTTCTACGCCTATCTGATGTTCGAGGCCTTTGCCACGGCGTCCGATTCCGACATTCTGGCCGTCAACCTGGACTATAACGACCAGACCCAGGAGATGATCGAAGGCATAGAGCGGAACTTCATCGTCTACAACCCCACCGACGAATCTAAGACCTTCACCCTCTCCTTCCAGCATCTGGCCGAGAGTCCCTACGCGCTGACCGTAAAGGTGGGACAGGACGAGGAGCGCACCTCCAAGACCGCTGCCCAGCTGGAAAGCGGCATCTCCATGACGCTGGCCCCCGGCGCTTACGGGCGCGTCAGCCTTCAGGCCACGGACGAAGTCCTGCTCCGCCAGTTCTACGAGACCCAGGCCGCCCAGGCCACCCTCTCCATGACCTATCAGCGTCTGCAGGAGACGGCCCGGGACAATGGCGTCACCGATCCGCTGCTGGACCGCAAAGCCGAGTATCAGCAGGCCGTTTCCCTTTACCAGGACACTTCCTACGCCCAGGCAGCCGAGGCAGCGGCGGACGTGCTGTCCCAGCTCCCCAGCGGCCAGGGCTCCACCCAGGACCTCTTGGCTGACGGCACGGATTGGACCGCGAAAAGCGGCGAAAACGTCGCCCTGCAGAGCTATGTCAGCTCCGACTCCGGCACCGGCAGTCTTGTCACCGACGGCAGCACCGACACCGTCTGGGTCTCCAACGATGAAGCCGGCGACCACTACGTCTCCATCGATCTGGGCAGCATCCAGACCATTGGAAAATACACCGTCACTGGTCTCTCCGGCACCGCCGCCACCCGCTCCTTCCAGCTGGAATCCAGTGACGACGGCGTGGCATGGGTCCTCCGAGACCTGGTGGAGGACAATGAAGAGGCCACCGTCACCCGGGCCGTAGCGCCCTTCTCGGCGCGCTATGTGCGTGTCCTGGTGCGGCAGCCCGCCCAGGACGACAGCACCGTCGCCCAGCTGCGGGAAGTCGAGCTGTTTGCCGCCGACGCCTTGGAGCTGGAGGATTTCTATAACCTCAGCGACTGGTCCGTCACCGGCGCCACCTTCACCTCCAACGGTTCCCAGGCCATTCTCCAGAAGACCGGAGACGGCGCGGCGGTATCGCGGCAGCTCCGGTACAGCGTCACCGACTATCCGATTCTACAGCTGGACGTGGCTGCCCTTTCCACCGGCGCGACCCTCACCGTCACCGCCGAACGCGGCAGCGACACCTCACTTCTGCTGACGGCGGAGGAAGCCGGCCGGTACCAAGTCTCCCTGGCCGACACCGGCTGGCAGGAAGAAACAGATTTCACCCTGACCCTTTCCCTCTCGGGCAATGACGGCGCCCAGGCCACATTGAGCCGCCTGGAATGCCTGTCTCACACCGCAAACCTGCTCCTGAACCGCGCCTACGAAGACGCTGCGGCAGCCACCGACGGCCTGGACAGCACCGCCTTTACCGCCCAGGGCAACACCACCCTGGACGTGGATCTGGGCGCAGTGGAGACTGTGGGCCGCTACACCGTCAAGCACGGCACCGATTCTCAGCCTTCTTCGATGACGGTTTACGCCAGCACGGACGGCGAGAGCTGGACGCCCGTCGACACCGTGACCTTGTCCGAGGAAGGGACCGAGCCCACTGATCCCCCCGCCCTGCCGCCGCTGGTGTTCGACATGACCACCACGGACGACATCATCGAGTCGACCTCCGCCGAAGTCACCGCCGACAGCGAAGGCACCTATATCCGCTGTACGGGCGATCCGTTCAACGAAACCATCGTCAAAAAGGAACTGACTTTGGATGTGGACGCCTATCCCACGCTGGAGATCTCCCTGGCCGATATGACGCCGGGTGCCACAGTCCATATGCAGATTGGCATCCCCGACGTGTTTGAGGACTTCCTCACCTCCACCGGCCCCGTCTCCCAGGACGGCACCTATCGCTACGATCTCACCCGGTACGAAGCTCTCACCGGAGAAGTTACGGTATATGTCAAGTTCATCGTCTACGGTGTGGACAACGGCATGACCGTCACCTCCATGCGGGCTCTGGCACCCGGCGGCGAAAGCACCGCAGCGCTGGAGGAGGAGTTTGAAACCGTCACCGATTGGCAGCAGACCACAGAAAACGCCGAAATCTCCACCGACGGCACGACGGCCACCATCCGCCGCACCCAGGACGAGGCTACCTTCGGCTTTGTCGCCAAGGAAGTCTCCTACAACATCGACGAGGCGCCCCTCCTCCAGGTGGACATCGCCCAGCTGACTGACGGCGCCCGACTCCATGTGCTGGCCAACGACGGCGAGAATGAATACTTCGTCTCCCCGTCGGAGATCAGCAACACCGGCACCATCACGCTCAACCTCAAGGATCGCACCGGCTGGAGCGGCGAAAAGACGTTCCTCCTCAAGCTGATGGTGGTGGGTCCCAGCGGCAGCACCGCCCAGCTGGACGCCCTCCGGGCCACCAACACCCCGGTGGGCAGCGTGGACGACAAGTTTGAAGACCTGAGCCAGTGGAATATCCGGGAAAACGCAGAGATCACAGCGGCACCCGGCGGCGGCGCCACCATCACCGGCACCGGCTCCACCTTCGGCTATGTGGCCAGAAATGCGGAAATCGACCTGGACGAGACGCCCCGGTTGATGGTCAAGGTCTCTTCCCTGGGCGATGCCAGCAAGTTCCATGTGATGCTCAACGACGGCGCCGGAGACTACTTCCTCTCCCGCACGGAAATGCTGGCCCCCGGTACCTACAACTTCGACCTGGCCAAGGTGACAGGCTGGAGCGGCAAGAAAACCGTCCTGCTCAAGCTGGCCGTCATTGGCGGCGCCGGCGCCTCCATGACGGTGGAAGAGATCAAGGCCATGGCCCAGCCCAACGCCTCGGATGTCACCGCCCGGAACATCGAGCCCACCGAGGCCCGCTACCTCCGGTTTGAGTTCCAGTCCCAGGACACCGTCTCAGTCCGGGAGATTGAGGCCTACAGCAGTCAGGATCAGCTGCAGCTGCCCACCGTTTCCACCGCCGGAGAGCTGGTGCAGTTCTCCTCCCACGACTACCACACTGCCGTGTTCACCCGCCAGACCGCCCAGGATCTCTCCACCTGGGAGACGCTGCACGTAGACGTCGACCGGCTTACCCCCGGCGCCGCCTGGAACCTCTCCATCGCACCCAGCAACAGTCAGACGGAATGCCTGCTCTTTGACGAGCCGATCACGGAAACCGGCTCCTTCTCCGTGCCCATCTTCCAGCGCACCGGGTGGAGCGGCCTGCAGGGCTACACCCTCAAGCTCTACGTCTACGGCGGCACCCAGCAGGACATCTCCCTCAGCGCCCTGACGCTGGAGACCGGCGAAACGGAGCGGCCTGTCCGGCCCTCCCGGCCCTCCCAGCCGGACCCGGAGCCCGAAGAAACGCCGGCGCTCCCCTTCACCGACGTCCCGGAAAATGCCTGGTACTATGAGAGCGTATACCTGGCCTGGCAGGAGGGACTGATCGACGGAATGTCCGAAACCAGCTATCAGCCCAGCGGCTCCCTCACCGTGGCTCAGACCATCAAGCTGGCCGCCGCCCTTCATCTGAAGGCCAACGGCGAAAGCGGCAAGCTGGAAAACGGTACTGTTCACTGGTACGACCCCTACGTGGACTACGCCGTGGAGCAGGGCATCATTGAAGAAGCCTATCGCTCCCGCACCAAGGCGCAGATGGATGCCGCTGTCACCCGGAGCGAGTTCGTCCACATCTTCCACGGCGCGCTGGACAGCTACCCGGCCATCAACACCGTGGCCGAGAACGCCATCCCCGACGTAAAGATGGACGACGCCTACGCCGCAGAAATCTACGACTTCTATCGCGCCGGCATCCTCACCGGCTCCGACGGCGAAGGCACCTTCCAAGGCACCAGCACCATTCGCCGCAGCGAAGCGGCAGCCATCCTCATTCGGATGTACGACCAAACCACCCGGGAGCACATCCAACTCCCAGGATAAGCCGCCGACACCGACAGCATTCCAAACAAAAACCCCCTTGCTCCCGCGGGAGCAAGGGGGTTTTGTGTCAGGCAGCAAGGCGCTCAGCGCTCTTCGCGGAAGTAGGCCAGGCCCAGAGAGGCCGGCGGTTGGTTTTCTCGCTTTTTTCGCAGGCTGACCACGATCAGCACCAGGATCGTCACCAGATACGGCAGCATCTTGAAAAGCTCCTGGGTGCTGCGGGTGAGGACCATGAATTGCAGAGCGTCGTCGCTCAGATGGAAGGCGGAGATCAGCAGCGCCCGGATCTGCGGCACGTAGAAATAGAGCCATGTCAAGAAGCCGAAGAGGTACGAGCCCCAGATGGCGTTGAGGCTGCGCCACACGGCGAAGATGACCAGAGCCACGGCCAGCCAGCCCAGGGCCTCGATGGTACCCTCGCTGGCCCAGGTGCCCTTGATGTAGTCCATGGTATAGTACAGGCCGCCCAGGCCAGAGATACCCGCGCCGACGCAGGTAGCCAGGTACTTATACCGGGTGACGTTGATGCCCGCGGCGTCGGCGGTGGCGGGATTTTCGCCCACGGCCCGGAGATTGAGGCCCATGCGGCTCCTGGTGAAGAAGAAGTGCATCAGCACCGCCAGCACCAGAGCCAGATACACCATAAAGCCGTGGTTCAGGAAGATCTGCCCGAACCAGCCCAGGTTGGCCGCCCAGGGAAGGCTGCTCCGATAGGCGCCGGAGGTAATTGCCACGGAGATCTGGCCCACGCCGCCGGCCATGTTGTTCAGCGCGCCGCCGAAGAAGTTGGCCACGCCGCTGCCGAAGATGGTCAGCGTCAGGCCGGTGACGTTCTGGTTGGCCCGGAGGGTGATGGTCAGGAAGCTATAGAGCAGGCCGCCCAGGGCCGCCGCCGCAAAGGCCGCCACAAAGCTCAAAAGCAGGGCTACGATGGGGATGGGGTTGGGGGTGGACATCTCATAGCCGAAGGCCACAGCCAGGCCCGCAATGCCGCCCAGGTACATGATGCCCGGAACGCCCAGGTTCAGGTTGCCGGACTTCTCAGTGAGAATCTCGCCCATGGCGCCATAGAGGATGACGGTGCCGAAGACGATGGCGGAAATAAAAAGATTGATCATTTGGCCTCGGCCTCCTTCCTGTGGCGGAACACCATGCGGTAGTTGATAAAGAACTCGCTGGCGATGATGCAGAAGAGGATGATACCGGTGATGACATCGCTGGCGAAATCGTTGAGGTTGAAGGTGGAGGCGATCTCTTGGGCGCCCCGATCCAGGAAGGCCAGCAGGAAGGAGATCAGCAGCATCACGAAGGTGTTGAACTTGGCAAGCCAAGCGACGATGATGGCCGTGAAGCCCTGGCCGCCGGAGGTGGAAGTGGAGATGGTATGGCTGGCGCCGGACACGGCGATGAAGCCGGCCAGGCCGCAGATGGCGCCGGAGATGGCCATGGTGCGGATGAACACCAGGCCGGGCTTGATGCCGGCGTAGCGGGCGGTGCGCTCGCTCTCGCCCAAGACGGCGATCTCATAGCCCTGCTTGGAAAAGCGCAGGTACAGGTACATACCCACGGTAAGAATCATCACCAAGAGGATGTTGAGGCCAATGTCCAGCCCGAAAAGTTCCGGGAACCAGCCGGACCGGGTCTGCTGGTTGATGACGCCCACGGAGTTGGAGCCGAAGGGGTTTTCCCACAGGGCCACGCAGTACGAAGTGATCTGGATGGCCACATAGTTCATCATCAGTGTGAAAAGCGTCTCATTGGTGCCCCAGCGGGCCTTGAACACCGCCGGGATCACGCCCCAGATGGCGCCGGCCACGATGCTGGCCAGGGCCATGACCACCAACATCATCGGGGTGGACATGGTGCCAGCCCGGCCCAGATAGATCATCAGGCCGGCGGTGGCCACGCCGCCCACCAGCACCTGGCCCTCGGCGCCGATGTTCCAAAAGCGCATCTTGAAGGCCGGGGCCAGGCCCACGCCGATGCACAAAAGCATCATCGCGTCGCGGATGGTGATTCGGATGCGGCGGCTGGTGCCGAAGGCGCCCTCGAACATGGAGACATAGACGTCAATGGGGTTCAGCTTGGTGACGGCGTAGATAAACAGGCCGCTGAGCAGCAGCGCCACCAGCACCGCCGCCAGACGGATCAGCCAGTTCTTCCACAGGGCGATGCCGTCGCGCTTGACGATGCGCACCAGCGGCTCCCGATGGGCTTTGACGGTCTTCATACGGTCTCCTCCTTCCTGAGGTGGGTCATCAGGAGGCCGACCTCTTCCTTGGTGGTGGTACGGGCGTCCACGATGCCGTTGACCTGGCCGGCGCACAGCACCAGGATGCGGTCACACAGCTCCAGCAGCACGTCCAGGTCCTCGCCCACGTAGACCACGGCGATGCCCTGCATCTTCTGCTCTGTAAGCAAATTATAAATGGTGTAAGAGGTATTGATATCCAGGCCCCGGACGGCGTAGGCCGTCATCAGCACCTTGGGGGCCGCGGCGATCTCCCGCCCCACCAGCACCTTCTGCACGTTACCGCCGGAGAGCTGCCGCACCGGGGTATTGACGCCGGGCGTCACCACCTCCAGCTGCTCGATGATGCTTTCGGCCAGCTTCTTGGGCTTCTTCCGGTTGGTAAGGATCGGCAGGCCCTCCCGGTAGCTGCGGAGCATCATATTGCCGGTCATGCCCATGGAGCCCACCAGGCCCATGCCCAGCCGGTCCTCGGGGACGAAGGAGAGCCGCACGCCCGCCCGGCGGATGGCCAGGGGCGACATCCCGATCAGCTCCTGATTTTCGCTGGTCTCGTTGGGATAGTAGCGCACCGAGCTGCCGGCCTCCACGTTCTGCAAGCCGGCGATGGCCTCCAGCAGCTCCTTCTGGCCGCTGCCGGAGATGCCGGCGATGCCCAAAATCTCGCCGCCGTAGACCTCGAAGCTCACGTGGTCCAGCGCCTTTAGGCCGTAGATGTTCTTCACCGTCAGATCGTGAATCTCCAGCCGCTTGACCAGGTTCACCGGGTCCGGCCGGTCGATGTTCAGGCTGACGGTCCGGCCCACCATCATGTCGGTGAGCTTCTGCGGGTTGGTCTCGCCGGTGGGCACGTCGCCGATGAACTCGCCCTTGCACAGCACCGCCACCCGGTCGGAAATCTCCATGACCTCGTGGAGCTTGTGGGTGATGATGACGATGGCCTTGCCGTCAGCCTTCATATTGCGCATGACGTCAAAGAGCTTCTGGGTCTCCTGAGGCGTCAAAACAGCGGTGGGCTCATCCAAAATGAGGATATTGGCGCCGCGGTAGAGGACCTTGACGATCTCCACGGTCTGCTTCTCCGAGACGGACATATCATAAATTTTCTTGTTGGGGTCCACCACAAAGCCGTACTTGTCGCAGATCTCCTGGATTTTGCCGGCGGCGGCCTTCAAGTCCAGCCGCCCCTTCTCCTGGAGGCCCAAAAGGATGTTTTCCGTGGCAGTCAGGACGTCCACCAGCTTGAAGTGCTGGTGGATCATGCCGATGCCCAAATCAAAGGCGTCCTTGGGGGAGCGAATGGTGACGGGCCTGCCGTCCACCTGGATTTCCCCGGCGTCGGGGAAGTAGATGCCCGAGAGCATATTCATCAGTGTGGTCTTGCCGCTGCCGTTCTCCCCCAGCAGCGAGAGAATCTCGCCCCGGTAGATGGATAGGTCTACCTTGCTGTTGGCCACGACGGCGCCAAAGGTCTTTGTCACGCCTCTCATTTGGACAGCGAGTTCAGTTGCCAAAAAAATCACCCTTTCTTCATGGCACAGAAGTTCCACTGGCCGGAAGATTTATCGTACTGTGTCTGTTCGTTGGAAATGGGCTTGCAGGACCGAGAATACGTATTCCCCGCCCTGCCCCGGGAGCATTTAATTCCAAAAAAGGGGGGCAAGCTGCCCCCCTATTGAAGTTGTGTGGAATTAGTTCAGCTCGGTGATGCCGTCGATCCGCAGGGAGAAGTACGGCGCGGAGCGCAGCACAGACTCTTCGAAGTAGCCGTCCTTGATGGCCTCGCCGGTGTCGTTGACGAAGTCACCGTTGGAGTCGAGGCCGAAGGCCTGAGTCACATGACCGTCAGCGTCCACAGTGTAGGAGCCGTCGGTGGCGGGCTGGCAGGTGAACTTGCTGGTGTCGAAGACGTGCAGGGAACCGTCAGCCAGGCCGGCCCAAGCAGCGTCCACAGCCTCCTGGGTGCCCTCAGCACAGCTGGAACCCAGGGCGGAGATGGTCTGCGCGCCTTCAGCGTAGCCGCAGGCATAGTCGGTGGGGATTTCCTCGCCGGCCAGGAATTTCTCCAGCGTGGCCTTATAGAGGACGGACCAGACGTTCTGAGAAGAGGTCAGAGCGGCATCGGGCGCCACGGACAGCATATCAATGTTGTAGCCCACGGAGTAGGCAACCGTGCCGGACTCCAGAGCGGCCTGCACCGCAGAGGGAGCGCCGGTGGAGTCAGCGTGCTGGCCGATGATGACGCAGCCGCGGCCCATCAGAGCATTGGCAGCCTCGCCCTCAGCGACGGGATCATACCAGGAGTTGGTGTACTGCACATCCATGTGGGCCTCGGGTACGATGGACTGGACGCCCAGCAGGAAAGCAGTGTAACCGGAGACCACCTCGGCGTAGGGGAACGCACCCACATAGCCGACGTAGGGATCGGTGACGGTGCCGGCGTCCATCAGCTCCTTGAGCTTCATGCCGGCGACGACGCCGGAGACGTAGCGGGACTCATAAGTGTAGGGGAAGATGTTCTTCAGGTTGGTCAGACCGGAGGTGGCAGCCAGGTCGCCGGTGCAGGCAACAAAGACGGTGTCCGGGAACTCGGAAGCAGCCTGGCCCATGTAGGTCTGGTGGCCGTAGGAGTCGGAGAAGATGATCTGGCAGCCGGCGTCAGCCAGGTCGGCAGCGGCGTCGTAGCAGCTCTCATCCTCGGCAACGTTGTACTTAAGGGTGACGTTAGTATCGTAATTTATACCCAGTGCGGCGCAGGCATTTTTGATGCCGTCGATGTGGGCCATATCATAGCCGGAGTTATCGTCGTGGACGAGAATCACGCCGATCTTCACATCGGTATTGGCGGCGGCAGCGGTGTCGTCTTCAGTGGCGGCATCGTCTTCGGCGGCAGCATCGTCTTCAGCTGCGGCGTCGTCAGTGGCAGTGTCGTCGGTGGTCGTGCTGGAATCGGTGCTGGTATCGGAGCTGGTGTCCTTGGCGGTATCAGAAGCACAGGCCATCAAGCTCACAACCATGACCAGCGCCAGCAGCAGCGCAAGCAGTTTTTTCATGGTTCATTTCCTCCTATCATTGTGAAAATTGTACGTCCGAAAACGGCATGGAAGAATGGCGCCTTCAGATTAGCTCTATTTTACTAGATAATCGCAAAACTTACAATAGACAAATGAAGTTTTTTGAGAATTTGTGCAAAACCAACCAGCAGACGCCGGGATTGTCCAACGCAAACCAAACAAGTTTTTTGATTCTTCGGCATTTGTGCAGAATTTCCCCGTTCCCGGGCCAACGTTTCGTATACTTTACCGGTGGGTCTCAACGCGCCAGCCGGGCGGCCAGGGCGGCAAACTGCGGGATGGACAGCGTCTCGCCCCGGACGTTCTCCGGCAGGCCGCAGGCCGCGACGGCCGCGATCAACTGCGCCTTGGGAATCCCCAGTGCTCCCAGGCCGTTGACCAGGGTCTTACGCCGCTGGGCGAAGCTGGCCCGGACCACCCGGAAGAAAAAGGCCTCGTCGGTCACCTCTGCCGGCGGCTCGCTGCGCACTTTTAAGTGCAGCACCGACGACGTGACCTTGGGCTGCGGCAGGAAGCAGGAGGGCGGCACGTCAAAGAGAATCTCCGGCTGGGCGTGGTACTGGCAGAACACCGAAAACGCGCCGTAGTCCGCCGCGCCGGGGGCGGCGCAGATCCGCTCCGCCACCTCCTTCTGCACCATGACCGTCACGCTTTCAAAGCACCTGGCCTCCAGCAAGGCGGCCAGAATGTCCGAGGTAATATAATAAGGAAGGTTGGCGCAGGCCTTGGGCCGGAGATTCGGAAAGCGATCGCGCACCAGCGCCGGGATGTCCTGTTTCAGGATGTCGCCAAAGAGGATCTCCAGGTTGTCCCGCCGGCCCAGAGTCTCGGCCAGCACGGGCCGGAGCCGCGTGTCCACTTCCACGGCCAGGACCTTCCCGGCTCGCCGGGTCAGCTGATCCGTCAGCGGCCCCACGCCGGGCCCCACCTCCAGGACGCCGCAGTCGGCCTCCACCCCGGCCTCCCGGGCGATCCGCTCCGGCACCCAGGACTGAATCAGGAAATTCTGGCCCTTGGCCTTGGAGAAATGAAAGCCGTGCCGTCCCAGCACGTCCTTGATCTCGTGGATATTACACGGGTCCATGCAATGCGCTCCTTTGTCGTTTAGAATGAATGGGTATCTTCCGCCGGGGCGAGTACGTTCAGCGAAAACACTCCGGCATCAGTAAACAAGCGGACGCGCAATGCGCGCCCCTACGGTCTTGCAGCACAATGCTGATACCAGTTTTTCGGTTGCCCCGTCAAGGGGGAGAAAAAGGACTTGAATTTTTCAGTATAATCGCTGCTTTGCAGCTATTATACCATACCGGCTTCGGCCCGTCAAAGCCGCCCACTTTCTTCCAAGCATCA
>LBJMR02800__coassemble_302_pt1 | contig 43165 bp, 38 predicted proteins | sample LBJMR02800__metabat2_low_PE_023 | metagenome-assembled genome bin LBJMR02800
TGGTGAGCAACAACACCGGCATCGCCGTGGGCATGGCCAGCAACATCTGCGGCTTCAACTTAAAGGAAGTCTGCGAGACGGCCATCGCCCGCATCCGCCACCCGAACTGCGACCTCCTCGACACGCTGCCCGCGCCGGACTTTCCCACCGGCGGCGAGATCCTCTACGATCCCCGGGAGATGGCGGAGATCTACCGCACCGGGCGGGGCTCCTTCCGCATCCGGGCCAAGTGGCGCTACGTCAAGGAAGGAAACCTCATTGAGATCTACGAGATTCCCTACACCACCTCCACCGAGGCCATCCTCGACAAGGTGGCCGAGCTGACCAAGGCCGGGAAAATTCGCGAGATCGCCGATATGCGCGACGAGACCGACCTCTCGGGCCTGAAGCTGACCATTGACCTGAAGCGCGGCGTGGACCCGGAGAAGCTGATGGCGCGGCTGATGCGCATGACGCCGCTCCAGGACAGCTTCCCCTGCAACTTCAATATTCTCATCGCCGGCAGCCCCAAGGTACTGGGCGTGGGTGAGATTCTCGAGGAGTGGACGGCCTGGCGGGCCGGGTGCGTCAAGCGGCGCGTCTTCTTCCAGCTGCAAAAGAAGAAGGAGCGGCTGCACCTCCTGACCGGCCTCAAGAAAATCCTGCTGGACATCGACCTGGCCATCAAGATCATCCGGGAGACCGAATCTGACGCAGAGGTCATCCCCAACCTGATGATCGGTTTCGGCATCGACCAGGTCCAGGCGGAGTTCGTGGCCGAGATCAAGCTCCGCAACATCAACAAGGAATACATTCTAAAGCGCATCGCCGACACGGAAACTCTGGCCCAGGAGATCGCCCAGCTGGAGGAAATTCTGGCCTCGGAGAAAAAGATTCGGGACATCATTGTGAAGGAGCTCCAGACCTGCGCGGCCAAGTACGGCCAGCCCCGGCGGACCACCCTGGTCCACGCCGGCGAGGCAGAGCAGGAGGCCCCGGAGGAGGACGTGCCGGACTACCCGGTGACGGTGTTCGTCTCCCGGGAGGGCTACTTCAAAAAGATCACCGCCCAGAGCCTGCGTATGAGCAGCGAGCAGAAATTCAAAGAGGGCGACGGGCTGTCCTTCTCCCAGGAGGCCACCAACCGCGCCGAGCTGCTGGTGTTCACCGACCGGTGCCAGGTCTACAAGACGCGGCTTTCGGAATTTGAGGACACCAAGGCCTCGGCCCTGGGCGACTTTTTGCCCTCCAAGCTCTCCATGGACGAGGGCGAAGGCGTCCTCTCCGTGCTGCTGCCCGGCGACTACCAGGGCAGCGTCCTCTTCGTCTTCGAAAACGGCAAAGTGGCCCGGGTGGACCTCCAGGCCTACGCCACCAAGTCCAACCGGCGCAAGCTCACCGGCGCATACTCCGACAAGAGCCCGGTGAAGGCCGTGTTTTTGCTCCAGGGCGAGGAGCGAGAAGTGGCCCTCTATGCCTCCGACGGCAGAGCGCTGCTCTTCTCCACCGCCCAGCTGGCAGTGAAGACCACCCGCAACACCCAGGGCGTCGCTGTGATGACGCTGAAAAAGAACAAGGTGGTGGAGCGGGCCGTCTACCTGGAGAACAGCTCCCTCCAAAATCCCAGCCGCTATCGCGTCCGCTCCCTCCCCGCCGCCGGTGCCATTCTACGGCCCGAAGACGCCCAGGAGCCCCAGATGACATTGTCCTTGGATTGATTCGGTCTCAACCGCCCATCTGAAAACGAGGTGCCCTATGAATCGAAAAGAGCTGCTCCGGCAGCTGAAAAACGCCCTGCTGATCGCCCTGGGCTGTGCCCTCTTCTCCCTGGGCTTCGACCTCTTTTTGCAGCCCAACCAGATCAACGTGGGCGGTGTTTCCGGTATCGGCCAGCTGCTCACCCATTTGACCGGCTTTGGCTCCGTGGCGCTCTGGTCGGTCCTCATCAACGTACCACTGTTTTTGGTCAGCATCCGCGGCGTGGGAAAAAAGTTCTTTGTGGGTTCCCTGTGCGGTATGCTCCTGTCCAACCTGTTCCTCTCTCTCTTTGAGCGCATCCCCGCGCCGGTGACGGAGCCGCTGCTGGCCACCCTCTACGGCGGCCTGTTGACCGGCCTGGGCCTGGGCCTGGTGTTTGTGGCCGGGGCCTCCACCGGCGGCGTGGACATCGTGGCCCGGCTGCTGCGCCCCTCCTTCCCCAACTTCCCCATCGGCAGAATCATGCTGGCCATCGACATCGTCACCGTCACCCTCACCGGCGTCGTCTTCGGCGACATCAACAAGGCGCTGTACTCGGCGGTGACGCTCTATGTGTGCAGCATGGTTCTGGACGGCGTGGTCTATGGATTGGACTATTCCGTCGTGGCCTTGGTGATCTCCGACCAGCACCAGACCATCTGCCAGGAGATCACCAGCAAGCTGGACCGGGGCGTCACCATCCTCCGGGGCCAGGGGTATTACTCCGGCCAGGACAAGCGGGTGATCCTCTGCGCCATCAAAAAGCGGCAGGTGGCGGAGCTGAAGGAGCTGGTCATGGGCATCGACCCCACCGCCTTTGTGATCCTGCAGGAGGCGCACCAGGTGGTGGGCGAGGGCTTCAAACGCTACAGCAAAAACGATCTGTAAAGGGGGATTCGCCATGCGGCGCTGGATTTTGACCGCTCTGATTTGCCTGACGCTGTCCGGCTGCGCCGCCCGGCAGAGCAACGACTACCTCTCCATCACGCCCCACAGCGGCGCCGAGACGCAGACTGCCTCCACCGACGCCGTCACGGTGGAAAACTACCAGGAGCTGAAAAACGCCATCTTGTCCTTCGTCCGGGAGGGGCAGCCCAACGGCACCATCCATGTGACGAATTACGACGGGGACGTGGAAGCGGAGCTGAGCGAGGCGGCCTATGAGGTGGCCAAGCTGGAGCCTCTGGGTGCCTATGCCGTGGACTATATGACCCACGACTGCGCGCGAATCGTCTCTTACTACGAAATTCACATCAACATCACATTCCGCCGCACGGCTCAGGAAATCGCCGCCATTGAGGCGGTGGCCACCACCGAGCAGCTGGTCACACGGCTGACCAAGGCGGTGGACAACTACGAAAGCCGCCTCACCGTTCGGATGAGCAGTTACCAGGAGCAGGATATTCCGGCCATTGTAGCAGAATACTGCGCCCAAAACCCCGGCACTGTGATGGAACAGCCCACCGTGACAGTCTCGGCCTATCCCGAGAGCGGCTCTGTGCGAATCTTGGAGATCGACTTCGGCTACACCGAGACGGCCCAGGCCCTTCAGGAGAAGGCCCAGGCTGTGGAAAAGAGTGTGGCCGCCGCCGCGGAGTACATCCGCTACCGGGAGACAGATCGGAGCAAGGCGGAGCTGCTCTTCACCTATTTGATGGAGCGCTTTTCCTACACCGCCGGCGGCGACGACGTCACCACCCCGCTCTATGACGCCCTGTGCAGCGGCGTCGCCACGCCCGAGGGTCTGTCCCAGGCCTGGCAGTTGATTTCCGACCAGGCAGGCGTCACCTGCTATACGGTCCAGGGCCTGCGCAACGGCGAGGCCTACACTTGGAATATCGTCAGCGCCGACGGCTATTACCGCCACCTGGACCTCTACCGCTGCATGGTGGAGACCGGCACCCTGGCCCTGCTGACCGACCAGGAGATGGGGGCGTACTACTGGAACGCCGAGGCGTATCCGGCCTGCGAGCCGGAGCCGCAGGAGCCGGAGCCCCAGGAACCGGTGGTCGTACCGGAACCTGAACCCGATCCAGAGCCGGAGCCTGAACCAGATCCGGAGCCGGAGCCGCAGGAACCGGCCCCAGATGAAACACCCTCTCAGGAGGACCCGACAACGTAATATCCCATCAGGAGGGAACGCTATGCGCACCGTACGAACCGTGATTTCTGTCCTTCTGATCCTGCTGTCCCTGGCGCTGCTGGCCTTTGCGGGATTTTTCCTTTACAGCGCCCTGCCCAAGGGCAGCACCGCCAAATCGCAGCCCACGGAAAATCTGACACTGCCCCAGGAGACGCCGGAGACCGCCGACTCCACCGACGCCGCGGCGCCTGAAGCCCCGGAGGAAGAGGCGCCGACCGGTGCAGCCGAGCCTGAAGCGCCGGAGGAACCGGCAGACGAAACCACGGATGCCGCCCTGGATAACCACACTGCCCGGATTCAGGAACTCCTCAACGCCATGACGCTGGATGAAAAGATCTGGCAGCTCTTTATTACCACCCCGGAGAGCCTCACCGGCGCCACCACTGTCACCCAGGCCGGCGATACCACCAAAACAGCGCTGGCGGAAAAGCCTGTGGGCGGCCTGTGCTACTTTGCCGCCAATCTGGTGGATCGGGCACAGACCACGGCCATGCTCCAGGCCACCCAGTCCTACGCCAAAACCGGCCTCTTCCTGGGCGTGGATGAGGAGGGCGGCCGCGTTTCCCGGGCCGGAAGCAACGAGGCCATGGGCGTCACCCACTTCGAGGCCGCCGCCGTCTACGGCCAGCGGGCCGACATGGCCGAGGTCTACCAGGTGGGCAGTACCCTGGCTGCGGAGCTGGGGTCCCTGGGCTTCAATGTGGACTTCGCGCCGGTGGCCGATGTGGTGACCAACCCCAACAACACCGAAATCGGAGACCGCTCCTACAGCAGCGATCCCCAGGTGGCAGCCGCCATGGTCTCTGCCATGGTGGACGGCTTGCAGCGGGGCGGCATGGTCTCCTGTCTCAAGCACTTCCCGGGCCACGGCAGCACCGAGACCGACACCCATGAGGGAAAATCTGTCTCCAACCGCACGGTGGAAGAGCTTCAAAGCTGCGAGTGGATTCCCTTCCAGTCCGGCATCGACAAGGGCGTCGCCATGGTGATGCTCTCCCACCTGACCAACGAGAAGCTCTCCGCCCTACCCTCGGACCTCTCCCCCGAGGTGGTCTCCTACCTGCGGGAGGACCTGGGCTTCGGCGGCATCATCGTCACCGACTCTCACCAGATGGGCGCCATCACCAACTACTATACCTCCGGTGAGGCCGCCGTGCTGGCCCTCCAGGCCGGTGTGGATATGATTTTGATGCCCATGGACCTCCAGGCCGCCTTTGACGGCGTCAAGGCCGCTGTGGAAGACGGTACGCTCTCCGAAGCCCGGATCAACGAAAGCGTCACACGGATTTTGGCCGTCAAATACAGCTTCGGGATCATTTCCTGAGAGCGCACGCAAAACACAAGCCCCGCCGGCTTTTGCCAGCGGGGCTTGCTTATAGGCTATTTTTTGGCTATTTTTATGCGGCGCCGAAGCATCCGGGTCTGCGGGCCTTATACCAGTCTCGCGCCGGCGGGGACGGAGTCGTCCAGCATCACCAGCTTGAGGGTCTCGCCGCGCTCGGCGGAGAGGATCATGCCGCAGCTCTCCTGCCCCATCATCTTCCGGGGCGGCAGGTTGGTCACAGCCACCAGGGTCTTGCCCAGGAGCTCCTCCGGCTGATAGTACTTGGCGATGCCGGAGAGAATCTGCCGGGGTGTGCCGGTGCCGTCGTCCAGCTGGAACTTCAGGAGCTTGTCGGATTTCTTGACCTTTTCACAGCTGAGGACCTTCACCACGGTCATCTCCACCTTGCAGAAGGTGTCGAAGTCCACCGGAGGCAGCGGTTCGGGCAGGGGCTCCTCCTTGGGACCAGCAGCAGCGGCCAGGGCCTTCTGGTGGAGTTCCTCCAGGGCCTCCAGCTCCTTGGCCATGTCGATCCGGGGGAAGAGGGCCTCACCGCCTGCGACAGTCACGTCGGCGGGCAGCGCACCGAAGGCGGCCAGGGTGTCCCAGCCGTGGGCGGGCTCGCCCAGCCGGGCCATGATCTTGGCGGTGGTGTCCGGCATCACCGGCTCCAGCAAGGCGCCGCAGATGCGCACCGTCTCCAGGAGGTTATAGAGGACGCGGGCCAGGCGAGGCTTCTTCGCTTCGTCCTTGGCCAGCACCCAGGGGGCGTTCTCGTCGATATACTTGTTGGCTCGGGAGATGACCTTGAAGACCTCCGCGAGGGCGTTCTGGAACTGATAGGCCTCCATCTGCGCCTCGTACTTCTCGCGCAGGCCGGAAGCCAGCTCCACCAGCGGCTGATCCAGCGCCTCGTCGGCCTCCTGGGCCGCGGGCAGCGTGCCGCCAAAATACTTCTGCACCATGGCCACGGTCCGGGAGACCAGGTTGCCCAGGTCGTTGGCCAGGTCGGTGTTGATGCAGGAGATCAAAAGCTCGTTGGAGAAGTTGCCGTCGGAGCCGAAGGGGAACGTGCGCATCAGGAAGAAGCGCAGCGCGTCCACGCCGTAGCGCTCCGCCAGCAGGTACGGGTCCACCACATTGCCCTTGGACTTGGACATCTTGCCGCCGTCCAAAAGCAGCCAGCCGTGGCCGTAGACCTTCTTAGGCAGAGGCATACCCATGCTCATCAGCATGGCGGGCCAAATGATGGAGTGGAAGCGGACGATCTCCTTGCCGACAAAGTGGACGTCGGCGGGCCAGAACTTGTCGTATTCGTGGTAGGTGTCGTTCATAAAGCCCAGGGCCGTGGTGTAGTTGAAGAGGGCGTCCACCCAGACATAGACCACGTGGCCGGGGTCAAAGTCCACCGGCACGCCCCAGGTGAAGCTGGTGCGGGAGACGCACAGGTCTTCCAGGCCGGGATCGATGAAGTTGTTGACCATCTCGTTGACGCGGCTCTTGGGCTCCAGGAAGTCGGTGTTGGTCAGCAGGTCCCGCACCGGCTTGGCGTACTTGGAGAGGCGGAAGAAGTAGGCCTCCTCCTCGGCGTCGGTGACTTCGCGGCCGCAGTCGGGGCACTTGCCGTCCTTCAGCTGGCTCTCGGTCCAGAAGCTCTCACAGGGGGTGCAGTATTTGCCCTTGTAGCTGCCCTTGTAGATGTCGCCGTTTTCGTACATCTTCTTGAAAATTTTCTGAACAGCGGCCACGTGGTAGGGGTCGGTGGTGCGGATGAAGCGGTCATTGGAAATGTTCATCAGCTTCCACAGGTCCAGCACGCCGCCCTGGCCGGTGACGATGTTGTCCACAAACTGCTGGGGCGTGACACCGGCCTCCTTGGCCTTGGTCTCGATCTTCTGACCATGCTCGTCGGTGCCGGTGAGGAACATCACGTCGTAGCCCCGCATGCGCTTATAGCGGGCCATGGTGTCGGCGGCCACGGTGCAGTAGGTGTGGCCGATGTGGAGCTTATCGGACGGGTAGTAAATCGGGGTAGTGATATAAAAGGTATTTTTGCAGCGGTCGCACATGGGTTGAGTCCTCCTCGGCGCATTTTCGCAATTTAGAGTATTTTACCACCAAACGGGAGAAAATACAAGCCTGAGAGGGAGCTTGGAGCCGGTTTCCCGGGAGGGCAAGGCTCCCCTTGAGGGGAGGCTACGGCATTCCCCACCCCTTGACTTCCATGATATGATAATATTAGATAAGTATCTCCGGCGAGCGACAGCCGCCGACGAAACGGGATGAGACTTACCATGAATCAATGCAGAAAGCCCACCCTGGCGGACCGCCCCTGGATTCAGCGTATCTACGAATCCTCCGGCTACCGGGGTGCGGAGTATACCTTCGCCAATCTCTATCTCTGGTCCTTTTACTACGGGGAAGTGGCGGAAGTGGAGGGCTACCTCTGCCAGCGGCTCAACTTCCGGGGCGTCCACCAATATCTCTACCCCGCCGGCTCCGGAGACATCCGCCCGGTGCTGGAGCGGATTTTTGCCGACAGCCGCCGTGAGGGCAAGCCTCTGGTGATCCGCAGCCTGACCCGGGAGACCATGGCCCAGCTGGAATCTCTCTATCCGGGCCAATTTACCTACGAGCCGGACCGGGATTCCTACGACTACCTCTACGAGATCGGCACCCTGGCAGATCTGCCGGGCCGCAAGCTCCAGTCCAAGCGCAATCACATCAACCGCTTTATCGAGGCCTGGCCCAACTGGTACACCCGGGTCATCACGCCTCACAACCTCCACGTCTGCGAAAAGCTGGCGGAAAAGTGGTACGAGAGCCACCACGAGTCCGCCGCGGACCGCCGGGCGCTGACCAAGGCACTGGAGCATTATGAGGCGCTGGAGTTTGAGGGGATCATCCTCTACGCCGAGGAAGGCCGTCCCGTGGGCTTTTCCATGGGCAACCGCATCAGCGCCGACACCTTTGACGTGAACTTCGAAAAGGCCTTTGCCGACATTCAGGGCGCCTATCCGCTGGTGAACCGGGAGTTTGCCCGGTATGTCCGCGAGCAGCATCCCGATATCCGCTACCTCAACCGGGAGGACGACATGGGCATCGAAGGGCTGCGGAAGGCCAAAGAGAGCTACCACCCCATTTTCCTGGAAAAATTCATCGCCACCGAAAAGGAGGCCCGTCCATGACCGACGCGGTGCGGCTGCGGCCTGCGTATCCATCGGACAGAGCGGCCATGACGGCGCTGTGGCAGCAGGTATTCGGCGACAGTGAGGCAACGATCACTGGTTTTTACGAGGCGTTCCCCCGCTGCCGGGCAGCTGTCGCGGAAAATGAGGTCGGAGCGCTGGTGAGTATCGTCCATGTGCTGCCTCAGACGCTGACCGTGGAAGACCAGACCATTCCGGCCGCTTATCTCTATGCCGTGGCCACGCGGCCCGACTACCGGGGCCGTGGCCTGGCCAGCACGCTGATTCGGTTCACCGAGGCCCTGCTGGAGCGGCTGGACTACCGCTGCGCCGTACTGGTTCCGGCAGAGCCGTCACTTTTCAGCTACTATGCCCGGCTGGGCTATACCACAGCCTTCCTGCGAAACCACACGCCCTTCCCCGGCGGTCGGGAGATCGGCTGGGAGGAATATCATCAGCGGCGGGAAGCCCTGCTGACCGAACCCCACATCACCTACAGCCCAGAGTATTACGCCTATTTGCAGCAGGCCTACGGCGTGAAATTCTACGAGACACAAACCGGCATCGCCGCCGCTGCGGAGGACTATACCGCCGAGGTGCTGCCGCAGGATCTCGGCGGCACGCCCTGCGCCATGCTCAAGTGGCTGGGCCGCCCCCGCACGCTTCCCTCCGGCTACCTGGGCTTTGCCTTGGAGTAATCCCCTCTCACGCAACGCACCCCAAAGCCTCCCCTTGGTGCCCAAGGGGAGGTGGCACGGCGAAGCCGTGACGGAGGGGATCAGAGCTTCCAGTTATCGCCGGCCCACAACCCCTCAGTCAGCCTACGGCTGACAGCTCCCCTTACACAGGGGAGCCTTTGCGGGCGGCTCGGGGATCTGCCCCTACAGGTGCGGTGTATCACCGTACTTTCTCCCCATCCCACCACTGAAAAGAGGTTTTTCCATGCTGGAATTACAACATCTCACTCTGACGGTCCCCGCCGAGGCCGGACAGACAGACATCCTCAAGGACGTCTCTCTGACCGTGGAGGATCACCGTTTTATCGTCATCACCGGCCCCAACGGCGGCGGCAAGACCAGCCTCGCCAAAGTCATCATGGGCCTCAACACCCCCACCTCCGGCAAAATTCTCTGGAACGGCGAGGACATCACCGGCCTCTCCATCGCCGAGCGGGCAAAGAAGGGCATTTCCTACGGCTTTCAGCAGCCGCCCCGGTTCAAGGGCATGAAGGTGGCTGACCTTCTCTCCATCGCCGCGGGCCGGACGCTCCCCCACAAGGAGGTCTGCGACTACCTGACCCAGGTGGGCCTGTGCGCCCGGGACTATGTGGACCGGGACGTGGACGCCTCTCTCTCCGGCGGCGAGGTCAAGCGCATCGAAATTGCCACAGTGCTGGCCAAGGATTCCCAGCTGATGATCTTTGACGAGCCGGAGGCCGGCATCGACCTCTGGAGCTTCGCCCGGCTGACCGAGACCTTCCAGGCCCTCCACGACCGCAAGGACAAGACCATCCTCATTATCTCCCACCAGGAGCGGATCATCCGCCTGGCCGACGAGATTTTGCTCCTCTCCGGCGGCCAGATTCAGGCCCGGGGGCCCGCGGAAGAGCTCTATCCGCAGATTTTGGCCGACACCGTGGCCGGCTGCTACAGACTGGAGGGGAAGAAGTCATGCTGAATGAAATCCAGGCGGAAATTCTCCGCCAGGTGGCCGATCTGGCCGCGCTGCCCGAGACCGGCGCCGTCAATCTCCGTTCCGACGGCCAGCGGGCCTTCCATCGGGATTCCGAACACGTCCACATTGTCTCCAAGACCGACAAGCCCGGCATCGACATCCACATCGATTCCGAAACCCGGGGTGAGACCGTCCATATTCCGGTGGTTATCACCCAGACCGGCGTCAAGGACCTGGTCTACAACGACTTCTTCATCGGCAACGGCGCCGAGGTGAAGATCGTCGCCGGCTGCGGCATCCACAACTGCGGCAGTTGCGACTCCGAGCATGACGGCATCCACACCTTCCACGTGGGCAAAAACGCCAAAGTCACCTATGTGGAGAAGCACTACGGCGAAGGCGACGGCACCGGCAAACGGATTCTCAACCCCCAGACCATTCTCTACCTGGAAGAAGGCGCATCCGTCACCCTGGACACCAGCCAGATCAAGGGCGTGGACGACACCAAGCGCTACACCCGGGCCGTGGTGGGCGAAAACGCCGAAATCGTCATCCAGGAAAAGCTGCTGACCCACGGCGCCCAGAAGGCCGAGAGTGAGATGGACGTCTTCCTCAACGGCGCGGGCAGCAAGACCCGAGTGGTCTCCCGCTCCGTGGCCCAGGACAGCTCCGTGCAAATTTTCTATCCCCGGGTGGAGGGCAACGCCCCCTGCTTCGGCCACGTCAGCTGCGACGCCATCATCATGGGCGAGGCCCGGGTCCGGGCCATCCCCGAGATCACCTGCAATCACGTGGACGCGGGCCTCATCCACGAGGCCGCCATCGGCAAGATTGCCGGCGAACAAATTCTCAAGCTGATGACCCTGGGCCTCACCGCCGAGGAAGCCGAGGAGAAGATCCTCGAGGGCTTTTTGCGATAATGCCCCCGAGAATCCCTGCAAGGAGAAACTCCACCCCTGGGAAAAACAGCCAAGCAGGTCTGTAGGGGCGGCCTGCGTTTCCCGCCGAATCCCGATGGTTCCACCCCACCGTAGGGGCGCGCATCGCGCGTCCGAAACCGGGTGCGGCTTTCGCAGGACCGGCGGGCCGATGTGGCCTGCAAGGGAGCGCTGCCAGTGGCAGAAAAAGCGACCGCAGCAGCCCAGCCGCCGCTTGCCTTGGCGGACCGCAACGCAGGCCGGGAAGGCTTAGCGGCAACCCGGACCATCGGCCCCTACGGGTGCCGTCAGAGACTACGGCCTATGGAAAGGAGCCGCCATGTTTTCCATCACCCTGATCTGCGTGGGCAAGTGCAAGGAAAAATTCTTCCTGGACGCCGCCGCGGAATATGAAAAACGCCTCAAAGGCTATGTGCAGTTCCGGCTGCTGGAGCTGCCGGAGTGCCGTCTGCCCGAGGCCCCGTCCCCGGCGGAGATCGCCCAGGGCCTTGCCAGAGAAGCCGAGGCCATCCAGAAGGCCGTCCCCAAGGGGGCGTGGCTCTGTGTGCTGACGCCGGAGGGAAAACTCCTCTCCTCGCCCCAGCTGGCCGAGACCCTGGCACGGGTGAAGACCGGCGGCAAGAGCAGCGCCTGTTTCCTGATCGGTTCCTCCTTCGGCATGGACGAATCGATCAAGCGCATGGCCGATTTCCGTCTGTCCATGAGTCCCATGACCTTCCCCCACCACCTGGCCCGGGTGATGGTGCTGGAGCAGCTCTTCCGGGCCGAGGCCATCCAGGCCGGAAGCAAGTACCACAAATAACTGAAAAGGAGCAACCAGCCATGATCCATCATCTCAGCGACATGACCACGGAAGTCAAGCACCACGTGCGCGACGGCGCCGGCAGTCCTTCCTTCCGCTACATCTTCACGCCGTCGGACCTGGGCGGACGGGCCGATCTGCTGGCCGCCGTCACTCTCCAGCCCGGTGAATCCGTGGGAGAGCATCCCCACGTGGGCAATGGCGAGGTCTATCTGCTGCTCAACGGCTCTGCCATGGTGGCGGAGGACGGCGTAGAATATGAGCTGCACGCCGGAGACGCCGAGTTCTGCGCCGACGGCCACACCCACGCCATCCGCAACCACACCGCCGAGGCCGTCACCTTCCTGGCGCTGATCGTAAAGGACCGGCCATGAAAGAGACGCTGGCGGCGGGCTTGCCCGCCCTGGGCCTGACCCTCACCGACGGGCAGCTGGACCGGCTGTGCCAATTCGGCCAGCTGCTGCTGGAGCAAAACCAGGTGATGAACCTGACGGCCATCACCGAGCCCCGGGCCGTGGCGGAGCTGCACTTTCTCGACTCGCTGGCCCTGCTTCAATGGGAGGACCTGCGGGGCAAGGCCGTGATCGACGTGGGCTGCGGCGCCGGTTTTCCCGGCACGCCGCTGGCCATCGCCGTGCCGGAGCTGAAGCTCACGCTGCTGGACAGCCTCCAAAAGCGCATCCGCTGGCTGGAGACCGTCCTGCCCCAAGTGGGCGTGGACGCAACGTGCGTGGCGGCCCGGGCCGAGGAATACGTGGCGCAGCACCGGGAGCAATACGACGTGGCCGTCTCCCGGGCCGTGGCCCGGCTCAACCTCCTCTCGGAGCTGTGTCTGCCCTATGTGAAGGTGGGCGGCAAGTTCCTGGCGCTCAAGGGCGCCATGGCCCAGGAGGAGGCCGACGAGGCCCGCAAGGCCATCGAGACTCTGGGAGGGCGCATCACCGGTATCTGGGAATACCCGGTGGGGGACGCCGTCCACCGGATCGTGGCGGTGGAGAAAGTTCGCCCCACCCCCAAGGCTTACCCGCGAAAGTTCGCAAAAATCAAGCAGAACCCCTTATAAAAAGCCAAAAATTCCCGTTTCCAAAAGGAAACGGGAATTTTTCTTATTTTTCGTGTTCGATCAGCTGCCACGTGGCGTCGATGAGGTTTTGGAACTGCGGGTCCTCCATGGCGCGGATCACGAAGCTCTGGCGGGGGGAGTTGATGTCCTCGCCGGAGATCTGGAACATCCCATACGCCTCGCACAAGCCCCGCAGGCGCTTTAGCTGTGCCGGAGTATTGCGGGTGGGCATATAGGTGACGGCCTTGACGCCCACCTCTTTGAGGCATTCAAACACGTCCTCCAGGTAGTCGTCCTCAAACTTCTGGGCCTTCTTGTCGCCGGTGACGCTGTCGCCCACGTCGCCCAGGTAGGCGTAGCAGAGATAGGCGTCCATCTCCCGGCACAGCGCCACCAGCTGGGTGATGTTGGGGCACTCGTCGGTGGCGTCGATGTAAATCTGCGGCACAAAGGCACTCTTGAGGATGCCCAGCAGGTCGTACTCGTAGAAGGGATAGACGGTGTCCAGCATCTGCGCCTTCTGCTTCTCCGAGAGCGTCAGGCCGATGGAGCCGAGGTAGTCCACCATCGGCTGGCCCTTGCCGGCCCGGGCCACCATCTTTTTCGCCAGGGCGTACATCAGGTGCCGCTCCGTGACGCCGCCGCCCTCGTGGTGCATGGAGAGGGGCAGCACGTCCCGGTCATAGTCCAAGTCCTCCCCCAGCAGAGCGTTGATCTTGTCGATCATCTGCCGGTTGCGTCGGTCCCGGGCCGCCCGATAGGGGGCGAACCACTGGTTGAGGGCCTCGATCTTGTCGTGGGGGACGGACTGGATGGTCATATAGCTGACGCCCACCTGATCGGGGTTGTTGGTGCGGCGCCCCTGAAGGCGGGTGCCGTCCATGCTGGCGCGGCACTCCATGCCCACAGTGACGGGAATCTCCACCAGTCGGGCCGCCTCGAGAAATTCCCGCGCGCCGGCGATGGAGTCGTGGTCGATGATGCCGGCGGTGCAGAGGCCCTCCATCCGGGCCGCGTAGACCGCCGCCGTGGGAGAATAGGGGGAGAAGGAATAGGTGGTGTGGATATGGTTGTTGATGTACTGCGGGACCATGGGCGGGAACTGGGTGGTTTTCAGAATTTCCTCCAGGTTCGCAAGGCGCTGCGCCTTGTCACAGGCATCGAGCTTTTCGAGAATGGCAAGGTCGATCATGGCGGCGTCCTCAGTTGAGCATGACCTGGCCGCCGGTGACAGGGATAGCCTGGCCGGTCTCATACTTCTGCTCCACGCAGTACATCACGGCCCGGGCCACATCCAGCGGCAGGCAGCCGCGGTTCATGGGCACCTTGGCCTCGTAGAACCGGCGGACGTCCTCCACGGTCTTGGCGCCGGGGACCTTGCCGGCCTTGAGGTACTGCACGAACAGGCCCCGCTCCGGGTCGGACCACAGGGGTCCATCCAGGAAGTTGCCGGGGCAGACGGCGTTGACCTTGATGTTGTAGGCGCACAGCTCCAGGGCAAAGCTCTGGGTCAGGCCGATGCCGCCGAACTTAGAGCCAGCGTAGGCGAAGTTCTTATTGGAGCCCTCCAGACCGGATTTGGAGTTGAGGGTGATGATGTCGAACATCGCGTCGGGGTCGGCCTCGTGCTGTGCCTGCATGATGATGGCAGCATACTTGGCACAGAGGAAGAAGCCGGTATAGTTGATGTTGGTGACAAAGTCAAAGTCCTTTTTCTCCATCTGGGCGATGGGGCCGGAGCGGACGACACCGGCATTGGAGAGCATCAGGTCCAGGCCGCCGTAGCGCTCCACGGTCTCGGCCACCATGTGGGCCACCGATTCCTCGTCGGCCACGTTGACGGCGATGGCGCAGGCCCGCTCGCCCAGCTCCTGGGCCACCTGCTCGGCCAGCGGCACATTCATATCCGCGATGACCACCGTGGCTCCTTCCTTGTAAAGTTCCTCGGCGATGCCCTTGCCAAATCCCTGGGCAGCACCGGTGACGATGCTGATTTTTCCTGCCAGGCGACCTTCGCCGGCGGGGCGGTCATGGATGCGCGCTTTGGCAATCTCCTGCCACTTGCTCATATCAATGCCCATACTGCTTTCGCTCCTTTTGCATATTTTACCAGCGCCGGGGAGCCGGCCTGGCAACGGCTGTTGTTTTATATTGATTATATCGTGTTTACTTGGATTCTGCAATGGATATTTCAAAAAAACACAGACAGCAGAAGCAGAAAAACGGGCCGTCAGTCTTGTAGGATGCTTACATAGTTCACCATGCCCCGCTCAAAGTGAAGCACATACACGCGGCTGACGATGGGCCACTGCATTTCACTGTCGCTGAAGCGGGTCACGGTCAGGGCCATCGTTTGGTTTTCATCGTCAAACTCCGCCGCCTCCAGCTGCAAGAAGCCCTCTTTCTCCTGGAGATAGACGGTTTCCAGGCGGATGACGTTCTCCTCGGGGACGTAACTGCTCAGCTCCTCGGGCGAGAATTGATAGGACGGAAGCCAGCAGCTCAGGGTCGCCTGCAGCTCATCCACCGGGATGTCGTACCACCCACCCAGGGCGGCATAGGGGGAATCTGCCGGCAAATCCGCCTGCGCCTCAAACCAGCGGGTCTCGTAGCTGGGACCGTTGTACCAGCCGTTGCCCTTCTGCTGGTTGAGAATCAGCAGGAAAAACCGCAGCAGGGCTTGGCTGGAGAGTTCCTCAGGATCTTCAAAGTTCAAAATCGGGTCGTTGAAGCCGTTCCATCCCAGCTCCAGCGTGGTGACAAAGTTGGAAATGAGCTGATCGCCCCGCCCGCTGTACCAGAGCTCCTGGGCGTCCTCATAGGTGGGCAGGCTCAGCGTCCAGCTGTCTTGCACCTGAATGCTGTCCACAGGGTCCTCTTCCTCGCCCTCGGGAATATCCTCCGTGTTCAGCTCCAGCTCAGGATCATCGGCAGCCTCGTCGGGAGAAGCGGTGTCCTCTGCCGTATCGTCCGTCATCGGGTCAATTGCCGTCTCTGTGTCGGTGTCAGTCGGTGTGTCGGTACCGACCGCGGTGTCGCTCTCGGTGGAGGAAAGGGCGTTGGATGCCTCGTCGTTGTTCTGGAGCCAGGGCAGCGCCAGCGCCGTCAGGCCGATCACCAGTACCAGCGCTGCGGCCAATCCGCCCCAGCGGCGCAGCGGCCCGGGAGCAAAGCGCTTGGTCTCCGCCTGGACGATCAGATCGCTGCCCACTTCCCCGATGGCATCCAGCATATTCTCGCGCCGATCCATTATGCCCACACTCCTTCCTGCTGTAAATACTCCCGGAGTTTCTTCCGGGTGCGGAACAGGCTGGATTTCACCGAGCCCTCCGCCATGTGATAGCGCCGGGCGATATCGCCCACGGCGTCCAGATACCAGTACCGCCGGAGGAAGATGCAGCAGTCCTTATCCGGCAGGGTACGCAAAAATCGGTCGATGGCTCGGCCCAGCTCCGCCGCGGAGACGACCTCCTCCGGCGTGTCGCCGCCGGAGAGGCAGTCGCCCAGCTCCTCCAGTGCAATGGAAAGCTGTCCGCCGCCCCGCCGGGCTGCCAGCCGGGCCTTGCACCGGTCCAGGGAGAGATTGCGGGTGATTTTCCCCAGGAAGGCCGGCAAAATGGCGGGCCGCTGCGGCGGCATGGCGTTCCAGGCCCGGAGGTATGTATCGTTGACGCACTCGTCGCTGTCCTCCCGGTTGCGGAGGATGTTGTGGGCGATGGTCCAGCAGTAGCTGCCGTACTTTCGGTGGGTCTCTTCCAAGGCCCGCTCCTCTCTGGCCCAGTAGAGCCGGATGATCTCACAGTCCTCCATGGCTGCGCTCCCTTCCCGCGTTCCTTGCGTTTCTTTCTCTGTGAAAATAGACGACGTTCCGTGTCCCTGGTTGCAGAATTTTAAAAAAATCCTCCGGCAATGGGTGCCGAAGGAGGAAAAATACCCTGAAATCAGTGGTGGAACAGGCGCATCCCGGTGAAGGCCATGGCCATGCCGTACTTATTGCAGCAGTCGATGACCAGGTCGTCCCGGACGGAGCCGCCGGGCTGGGCGATGACGCTGACGCCGCTCTTGGCCGCCCGCTCGATGTTGTCCGGGAAGGGGAAGAAGGCGTCGGAGCCCAGGGCCACGCCGGTGAGGGCGGCCAGGTAAGCCCGCTGCTCGGCCCGGGGGAAGGGCGCGGGCTGCTCCGTGAAGTAGTTCTGCCAGGCGCCGTCAGCCAGGACGTCCATATAATCCTCATTGAGATAGACGTCGATGACGTTGTCCCGCTCGGGGCGGCCCAGCTCGGGGCGGAAGGGCAGGTTCAGCACCTTCTCATGCTGCCGCAGGTGCCAGAGGTCAGCCTTGTTGCCGGCCAGGCGGGTGCAGTGGATGCGGCTCTGCTGGCCGGCGCCCACGCCGATAGCCTGGCCGTCCACCGCGTAGCAGACGGAGTTGGACTGGGTGTATTTGAGGGTGATGAGGGCCACCAGCAGGTTCAGCTGGTCCTCCCGGGAGAGGGTCTTGTTCTCCGTCACCAGGTTGGAGAGGAGCGCTTCGTCGATCTTGAAGTTGTTGCGGCCCTGTTCAAAGGTGATGCCGTAGACCTGCTTGATCTCCTGGGCAGCGGGGACATAGTCCGGGTCGATGGCCACCACGTTGTAGCCGCCCTTGCGCTTGGTCTTGAGGATTTCCAGCGCCTCGTCGGTGTAGCCGGGAGCGATGACGCCGTCGGAGACCTCCCGCTTGATGAGCTGGGCCGTGGTGGCGTCACAGACGTCGCTCAGGGCGATCCAGTCGCCGAAGGAGCTCATCCGGTCGGTGCCTCTCGCCCGGGCATAGGCGCAGGCCAGGGGGGATTCGTCCAAGCCCTCCACGTCGTCCACGAAGCAGGCCTTTTTCAGCGCCGGGGACAGGGGACGGCCCAATGCGGCGGAGGTGGGGCTCACGTGCTTGAAGGAGGTGGCGCAGACCATGCCGGTGGCGGCCTTCAGCTCCTTGACCAGCTGATAGCTGTTGAGAGCGTCCAGGAAGTTGATATAGCCGGGCCGTCCGTTGAGGATGGTGATGGGCAGCTCACTGCCGTCGGCCATGTAGATTTTAGCGGGCTTCTGGTTGGGGTTGCAGCCGTACTTCAGTTCAAATTCCTGCATGATACTCAATCCTTTCCAAACTTGTTGATGAGGCGGCTCTCGTACCGGCCCGTCACCGGGTCGGTGTAGCGGACGTAGAGGGAGATGCGGTTCTGCTCGTTGAGGTTTTGCCAGAGGGTCTCGGTAAAGGCGTCCAGGTCCTCAGGCACGTCGATCCGCCGGGGCTCGCCCTGGAAGGTGGGAATGGGATTGCCGTTTTCCTCGTAGGTATGGATCAAATGGCCCAGGCCGGGGAGGGCCGGATAGGCGTAGTAGTAGCGATTGCAGCCGGTGCCTGCGGCGTCGGCGCTCTTGAGAATGCTCAGCTCATAGGTAAAGTCCGGCGTTCCCAGGTGCAGGATGCCGCTGATGCGGGGCGTCAGATTGGGGGCGTCCGGCTCGAAGCAGCGGGTCTGGAGGGCCGTCTGGAAGGAGCCGCCGCTGCGCAGGTGGGTGAGGATGGTGTCGGTCTGGTCGCCGTTGGTGACGATGGTCTGGAGCCCTTCGGTGCGCACCGGCGCGTAGATGATGAGCGAGGGGTCTTCCACCTTACTGGCGTCGTAGGGGTGGATGATGACGTCGTCGCCCTGGGTGGTAAAGACGCGGTTGCGGCTGTTGTCGCTGCGGCCCATGATGAAATAGGCCAGCACAGCCTTCCCGCTGGGGCTCATGCCCAGCAGCACGCCGCGGCCCGGATACTCGTTGCCGCGCAGGTACGCTGCGGCGTCCAGCTTCTGATAAATGTCCATATCCTTCACCTCAAAAGTAGTTTGCCGAAACAAAAAAGGCAGTCCTATCCAAACGAATAGAACTGCCCAGACGGCCGGCACATATCAGCTTTTGCTCCCTGGTGGTGATCCACCGACTCCGTCAGTCGCAAAAGCCCTTGCTTCCTCATAGTAGCGGATTTTCCGCCGTTTGTCAAGCCGTTTTCCGGCGCTCAAATCTCCCGGCGGCCCTCCAGGGCCCGCAGCAGCGTCACCTCGTCGGCGTACTCCAGCTGGCTGCCCACCGGGATGCCGTAGGCCAGCCGCGTCACCTTGACCTCCAGCGGCTTCAAGAGGCGGCTGACATACATGGCCGTGGCCTCGCCCTCGGTGTCGGGGTTGGTGGCCATGATGACCTCCCGGACGCCGCCCTGGGCCACGCGGGCCAGCAGCTCCCGGAGCTTCAGGTCGTCGGGCCCCACGTGGTTCAGCGGGGAAATGACGCCGTGGAGGACGTGGTAGACCCCCTGGTACTCCCGGGAGCGCTCCAGCGCCGCCACATCCCGCGGCTCCGCCACCACGCAGACCACGCCGTGGTCCCGCTGGGGGTCTTCGCAGATGGCGCAGCGTTCCTGATCGGTGAGATTTTGGCAGACGCTGCAGGTGTGGACGGTCTTCTTGGCGTCCACAATGGTCTGGGCGAAGGCCTCGGCCTCCTCCAGCGGCAGGCTCAGCACATGGAAGGCCAGCCGCTGGGCCGTCTTGCCGCCGATGCCCGGCAGGCGGGCGAATTGCTCGGTCAGCCGCTCCAGCGCGGCGGGAAAGGGTCGCATCTCAGAGGAGACCTCCCAGGTTCAGGCCGCCGGTGAGCTTGCCCATGGTGGCGGCGGATTCGGCCTGGGCCTTGCGCATGGCCTCGTTGACGGCGGCGATGACCATGTCCTGGAGCATCTCCACGTCCTCCGGGTCCACCGCCTCGGGGTCGATGGTCAGCCGCAGCAGCTCATACTTGCCGTTGACCGCCGCCGTAATCATGCCGCCGCCGGCGGTGGCCTCATACTCCCGGGTCTCCATTTCCTGCTGCATTTTCAGCATTTCCTGCTGCATCTTCTGGGCCTGCTTGATCATGTTCATATTCATGCCGCCCATGGGCATCCCGCCCCGGTATCCACCTTTTGCCATAGAAAAAACTCCTTATTCTTTGATCGTGATGATATCGCTATGCTCCTGCCCGAAGGAGAGGAGCGCACGCATGGGATCGTCCGCGCCGGCGGCGGTCTGCTTCCCCCGCTGGACGCACCGCACCCGGATGCTTCCGCCCAGCAGGCCCGAGGCAATGCGGGCCGCCGGCTCCAGCACCTCCGGGATGTCCACTACCTTTTTGACGAAGCCGCTCTCGGCCACCAGGGTCAGCAGCTGCCCCTCCAGCTGGGGCCGCACCGGCCCCTCCACAGCGAAAAAGCCCTTGCACTTGCTGGGGATTTCCCGCTTGAGCTGCGCGACCAGGTCGGGCCAGAAGCCCTCCGGCGCGGCGGGCGGCGGCGTCTCGGCAGCCTGGGGCGTCTCGGGCGGGGCGTCGCAGTCGTCCGGGGGCGGCGGCAGCTCCTCCGCCTCCGGCTGGGGCCGGGCTGCCGGGGCCGCCGGCAAAACGCCGGAGGCCAGCTGGCTCTCCATCCGGCTGACCCGGGCCGTGAGGCCTGAGAGGTCCTGGTCCAGGGCCGGCTGGCACAGCCGCAGCAGGCACAGCTCCGCGTCGATGCGGCGGTTGGCGCTCTTGGCAAAGCCAGCCGCCGTCTCCTGGAGGACCGTGGTGATCCGCAGCAGCTCCCCGGCGGTGAACGCCGCCAGCAGCCGGTCCACCTCCTGCTCCGAGGCCACGCCCGAGAGCATGGCAAGGCCGCTTTCCGGCGCCGCCTTCAAAATCAGCAGGTCGCGGCTGAGGGCCAAAAGCTCATCCAGCATGGCGGCGATGTCCTTGCCGGCGGCGTAGAGGCCGGCGAAGAGGGACAGCGCCGTCTTGGCGTCCTGCCGGGCCACGGCCTCCATCAGCGAACCGGTGCGCTGCTGCCCCGCCAGGCCCAGGGCCTCGCAGACCAGCTCCGCCGTCACCGCGCCCTCCGCCGCCGAAGCACACTGGTCCAGCAGGCTCACGCCGTCGCGCAGGGCGCCGTCGGCCAGGCGCGCCAGCAGACGGCAGGCCTCCGGCTCCAGGTCGATCTTTTCCTGATAGGCGATATAGTTGAGGCGCCCGGCGATGTCCTCCGGCAGCAGCCGCCGGAAGGAAAACCGCTGACACCGGGAGAGAATGGTCGCCGGAACCTTTTGCAGCTCCGTGGTGGCCAGAATAAACACCAGATGCTCCGGCGGCTCCTCAATGATCTTCAACAGGGCGTTGAAGGCCGCCATGGAGAGCATATGCACCTCGTCGATGATATACACCCGCTTGCTGACCTCCGACGGGGTGTAGACCGCGTCGTCCCGGAGGGCGCGGACCTGATCGACGCCGTTGTTGGAGGCCGCGTCGATCTCCAAAACGTCCATGCATCTGCCTGAGTCGATGGCCCGGCAGGCGGCGCAGTGGCCGCAGGGGCTGCCGTCCTGGAGGTCGGTACAGTTGAGGGCCTTGGCCAAAATCTTGGCGCAGGAGGTCTTGCCGGTGCCGCGGGTGCCGGTGAAGAGGTAGGCGTGGCTGATGCGCCCGGTCATCAGCTGCGTCCGCAGCGTCTGGGTGACGGCGTGCTGCCCCACCACATCGTCAAAGGTCTGGGGCCGGTATTTTCGATAAAGCGCCTGGTACATCCCGCACCTCCTCTCCATGGGAACTTGTTTTTTATTATACACAAAATCAGCCCGGAAATAAAGCCCATGATTCCGGGATCGCATCTGTACGCGTTTTACAAAATCTGTTATAATGAAGTAGAAAGGTTCCAATTTCGCTCTTCGGGCCAGTCTACTTTTCCAGCGGAAAGTTGGTGGTACTTGGTGATACCGTTTATAAATAGGAAGAGACCACGCAGCATGAAAAAATGGATTGGTGTTTTGGCCGCGCTCTGCGTGGCTCTCTTTGCGGTTCTTCTCTTATGGCCTCGGCCAACAGAGCAGAAGCAAGAAGATTCTCGCATTGTACGCGAGGAAGACTATGTCGGCGGGGTGGTGGAGTACCGACAAGCTGGTCACACCGCCGCAATCAGCCTGGATATTTACGATATCAGCCGTTTCTTCAACAGTTTGGTGCCGGAAGAGACAGACGCGCCGCCGTCGGACGATTGGATTCTGCGAATTACGCTGTCAGACAATATGATCTGGAACAGCGATGCGGAACCAACGCTGGAAACCTCCATTCCACCCGAGGCCACCACGTCTCGGATTTGGCTGGCCGAGGACTGGATGACGGTGGGGGAGACGACATACAAGGTGTCGAACTCCGTAGTGGATGTACTGATTGACAAGTGGTTTTCCTAGCTTGAACCCTTTCCTGAACAGCAGCTTGCCCCCTGGCTCCGTGGAGCCAGGGGGCAAAGCAATTTGCGGTCTTTATCCCACTTCCAGCGGTTCGGCGGGGGTGATGGTCTCCAGATGCTCCGTCGTCTCATGGAACAGGAGATCCAGCTCCGAGAGGTTTTCCTCCAGCCGCAGCAGGCCGCGCTTGAGATCCTCGGCCAGGGCGGCAATGTCCTCCCCGGTCTGCTGGTAGCGGGCGGTGGTGTTCTCCAAAAAGTCCACCAGTTCCCGCTTGAGCTGCTGGGCCCGCTGCGACGCCAGGCGCTCAGTGGCCTCGGCCCGGCGATAGGCCTCCAGCTCCAGAGTGGGGTAGTCAGGGACCTCGGTCTCGTCCGCCGCGTCCTCGGACAGCGCTTCCTCCAGCGCCTCGTCCTCCTCCGGCGGCGGGGCCGTGGCGGCCTCCAGCTGGGTCTCCAGCTCCTCCACCTGGCGGCGCAGCGCCTCCGCCTGGGCGATGGCCTCCTCCCGCTGGCCCTGGGCCTCCGCCAGCGCGGCAGTGAGGCTCTCAATGCGGCCATCGCGCTCCTTCAGCTCCGCGCCATGGGTCCGGCAGAGCGTTTCAATATATGTCGCCACGTCTCCCCGGTTGAAGCCCCCCAGGGAGGAGCGGAACTTGGAAAAGTCGGCCATTCGTTCGTCCTCCACGTAATTTGTCCCATTTAGTCTATCACAAAACCCCGAAAAACACAAGGATGTGTTCTTCGGGGCTGCAAGAAGCGCGGGGAAGCTATGAAAATTACTTGCGGACCAGGTACTTACGCATATCCAGGGAGCAGGCGATCAGGATGATGGCGCCCTTGATGATGTTCTGCATGGCGGGGTCGATGCCCAGCATGGTCAGAGCGACGAAGATAATACGCAGGATGAAGACGCCCAGGACGATGCCGCTGATCTTACCGGTGCCGCCGACGAAGGAGACGCCGCCGATGACGCAGGCCGCGATGGCGTCGCACTCGTAGTTGAGGCCGGTAGAAGTGGTGATGGAGCCGATCCGGGAGCCCTCGATGAAGCCGGTGAGACCGTACATGACGCCGGCCAGGGTGTGAACCAGCATGGTGGTCTTGAAGACGTTAACGCCGGAGACGTTGGCAGCTTCCGCGTTGGAACCGACGGCGAACATATTCTTGCCGAAGGTGGTCTTGTTCCAGATGAACCACATGATGATGATAAAGATCACCGCATAGAGTACGTACATGGGCAGGCTGGCCTTGTCGAAGGTGATCAGCTTGCCGGTGATAAAGTTGTTGTACTCCGGGCTCAGACCGGAGAGGGGCTGGCCGTTGTTGCCGTTGGTCATGAAGAAGATGACGATCAGGCCATAGGTGATGAGTTGGGTGGCCAGGGTGACGATGAAGGGATGCAGCTTATACTTGGCAACGAAGAAGCCGTTGACCAGGCCGATGAGGCCGCCGACGACGATAACGGCCACCAGCGCGATCAGGATGCCGGCCCAGCCGGGATAGGAGGGCAGGAAGCTGAGGATGCGGCGATCGCCCACCTGCTGCAGGGCCACGGAAATGGCGGCGGTCAGGCCCACCACGCGGCCGGCAGAAAGGTCGGTACCGGTCAGAACGATACAGCCGCCGATGCCCAGTGCGATGGGCAGGTACGCGGCAACCTGGGAGAGGATGTTGGTGATGGAGCCGATCTTCAGGAAGTTCTCATTGGCAAAGGCCGTATAGATGATGAAGATGGCCATGATGATGTACAGGGCATTGTTGAGAATTCCGTCCGTCCAGAAGCGCTTTCTGTCCTTCGCGTCCATCTGGCGGTAGTCGGCAGCGGTGCGTTGCAGATTTTTAATCGGATTTGCCATGGTACAGCCTCCTTAAACATATTTCGCAGCCAGGGTCATAATTTCTTCCTGGGTGGTGTTTCTAGCGTCCACTTCGCCAGCCAGACGTCCGCCGGACATGACGAGGATCCGGTCACAGACGCCGAGCAGTTCCGGCATTTCGGACGAGACCATCAGAACGGTCTTGCCCTTGTTGGCCAGATCGATGATCAGCTGATAGATCTCGTACTTGGCGCCCACGTCGATGCCGCGGGTGGGCTCGTCCAGCAGCAGGACCTCCGGCTCGGTGAGGAGCCAGCGGCCCAGAATGACCTTCTGCTGGTTGCCGCCGGAGAGGCTGCGGATTTTGGTCTCCTGGGTGGGGGTCTTGGTGCGCATGGCGTCAATGGACCACTGGGTATCCTTCTTCATAGAAGCGTTGGAAAGATACAGGCCCAGACGCAGATGCTTTTTGAGGCTGGAAATGACAGTGTTCTCCCGGATGCTGAGTACACCGAAGATGCCCGTGGCCCGGCGTTCCTCAGTAAGGAGCGCAAAGCCGTTCTTGATGGACTCCCGGGCGTTGCGGTTCTTACAGGGTTTGCCGCCCAGGGTGATGGTGCCGGACTTGCGGGTAGCCACGCCAAAGATGTTCTCCAGCGTCTCGGTACGGCCGCTGCCGTCCAGGCCGGCCAGGCCCAGAATTTCGCCCCGGCGGGCTTTGAAGGAGACGTCCTTCAGCAGGGAGTACTGCGCGGTGAGGTTCTTGACCTCCAGGTACGTCTCGCCGGGCTTGTTGGTCTTGGGCGGGAACTGGTTGGTGAGTTCCCGGCCCACCATCAGGCGGATGATGTCCTGCATCTCCAGCTCAGCGGCGGGGCGGGTGGCGACCCAGGTGCCGTCGCGCATGATGGTGATCTCATCGGAGATGCGCTTGATCTCGGCCATCTTATGGGAAATGTAGATGATACCGACGCCCCGATCCCGGAGCATATTGATGATCTTAAAGAGATGCTCCACTTCCTCTTCGGTGAGGGAGGAGGTGGGTTCGTCAAAGACGATGACCTTAGAGTTATAGGAGACGGCCTTGGCGATTTCCACCATCTGCCGCTGCGAAACGGGCATAGTGCTCATAATCCGGTGGGGGTCCACCTTGATGCCCAGTTCGTCGAAGACTTTGACGGTGTCCTTGTACATCTTCCGCTCGTTGACCATCAGGCCGCCCACCTTGGGGTAGCGGCCCAGCCACAGGTTGTCCATGACCGAGCGCTTCAGGGCCTGGTTCAGCTCCTGATGCACCATGGCCACGCCATTTTCCAGGGCTTCTTTGCTGTTTTTGAAGTTGATCTCCTTGCCGTCCAGGAAGATCTGTCCGCCGTCTTTGGCATAGATGCCGAAGAGGCACTTCATCAGCGTGGATTTACCGGCACCGTTTTCGCCCATCAGGGCATGAACCGTGCCGGCCTTGACCGTCAAGGAAACGTGATCCAGAGCCTTGACGCCGGGGAATGTCTTTGTAATGTCTTTCATTTGCAGCAAGACATTCTGATCCATAGCTTTCCTCTCCTCCTTTTTCGTAATTGCTTGCCGGGGGCTAAAGCCTTCCCCCCAGTGGGCCTGCCGGAGGCCCCTTCGGGGGAGCGCTTCAACGCACCCGCGCAAGACATGACTGAAAACGCAGCTGCCGCCGTTGCGGCAGCTGCGTTTGGGGGTTATGCAGCGAATAGATTAGGCAGTATAGGGCGCGTAAGCGACGTACAGCTTGGTGTCCACACCCTCAGCCACGGAGAACTTCTCAGCGTCAGTGGCAGCAGCGGCGGCGACGGAGTCAGCCATAGCGGTGCCCTGGCCCAGGGAAGTGACGACGGAGCAGATGGCGCTGGCCATGCCCTCGGCGTCCTGCTTGACAGTGCCGGTCATCTTGCCGTCGGCAATCAGAGTCTTGGCAGAGTCGGTGGCGTCCACGCCGAAGACGGGGATGGTGGTGCCGCCGTCAGCGTTGTTGTAACCAGCAGCGTTCAGAGCCTTGACAACGCCTTCAGCCATGCCGTCGTTGTTGCAGATAACCAGCTCGATCATGTTGCCGTTGGCCTCGTTGAACTGGGACAGGTTGGTGGACATGTAGTCCAGGGCAGCCTGAGTGGACCAAGCGCCACTCTGGTCGACCTGATACTTGGCGGTGTTGTTGGCGTCGAAGTACTCCAGAGCGGGCTTGCCGGCCTCGGTCAGGACAGCGTCAGCGTCTTCCACGCCGAACTGGGTGCGGTACTCAGCCTCAGCGTTGCCTTCCTGGCCCTTGAACATGGCATAGGAGATCACGCCGTCGCCGTTGAGGTCAACCGTGTCGTAGTTGGCCAGCAGGTACTCGCCGATCATCTGGCCCTGCAGGTGGCCAGCCTCGGGAGCGTCGGTGCCGATGAAGCAGACGTTCTCGTAAGCGCCCAGGACGGTGCCTTCCTGGCCCTCGCCTTCCACGGCGCGGTTGAAGAAGACAACGGGCACATCGCCGGCCAGCTCAACGACCTTCTGGGCAGCCTCGGCGGAGCCGGAGTTGACCAGGTTGACAACCAGCAGGTTGCAGCCGTTGGTGACAGCGGTGGAGATCAGGTCGTTCTGGGTGGCCTGGTCGTTCTTGCAGTCGTTGTTGGTGTAGGTGATGCCGGCGGCAGCCCAGGCTTCGTCCAGGGCAGCGCGGACGCTGGAGATGTAAACGTCGTCATAGGTGTAGTAGAACACGCCGACGTTCAGGTCAGAAGCGGCAGCGGTGTCGTCAGTGGCGGCGTCGTCGGTAGCGGCGTCGTCCGTGGTGGTGTCGTCCGTCGTGGCGGCATCATCGGTGGTCGTGTTGTTGTCGGTCGTGGTATCCTTGGCCGTGTCGCCAGCGCAGGCGGCCAGGCTGAACACCAAAACCAAAGCCAGAAGCAAAGCGATGATCTTTTTCATTACTTGGTATTCCTCCATATGTATAGATTTTCACAGGCCCCTTTCGAGAGCCTCTGTGATAATACTATCATATCGAAATTTCTTTGAAAAAACAATGGGATTTCTTATGGAGAAAGTTGAAAATCTTACCCCCACATTCTCTACATGCCAAAAATATCTCCTATTTTTTGTGCAATATGTCAAGGCGTGTCAAAGGGAAACAAGGCTTTTTGCCCCTCCAGGGAGAACATGTTCTCCTGGGTGACGATCTGCGTTGCCGTATCAACCAGCTGCTCAGGGTCAAAGCTCTCGCCACCGAGGATATCGCAGGCTGCCTCCACGCCCAGATATCCCATGGCATAAGGGTTTTGCACGATCAGCGCCGATACGACACCGGTCTGCATCAGGTCGACGGTTTTCACGTTGCTGTCAAATCCCACCACGTCCACCGTCTCCCCCAAAGCCAGCGCCTCCACTGCCTGGGCGGCGCCCACGGCGGTCGGCTCGTTGAACCCCACCACCACGTTGATCTCAGGGTGCGCTTGGAGCAGCGCCATGGTCTTCTCCCGGGCGTCATCCTCTTCCGCCAGGACATTTAGGGTGTAGATTTCTCCCACTCTTGCCTCCTGGGCCAGCCGTTCCCGAAGCCCCTGCTCCCGCTCCTGCCCGTTGCGGCTGCCCAGGTCGTAGTTGATGATCCCAACAATCAGCTCTCCCTCCCGGGCATCCAGCGCCGCCTGCGCCGCCATGTAGCCGGCCTCGATGTTGTCCGTTCCGATCCGGACGCCCACCGCTTCGGAATCCACGTCGCTGTCGATGACCACGATCTTGACGCCGGCCTCGGCGGCGGCGTCGATGGCCGGGGCATTCTCCGTATAGCTGATGGCGGAGAAGACCAGCGCCTCGGCGCCCTGGTCAACGGCAGATTTGATCAAGGCGTTCTGCGTCTCATAGTCCTCCTCTGTCTCGGGGCCGACAATGGTGAGGTTCACATTGTACTCCGAAGCCGCCGCCCTGGCTCCGGCAAACACCGACTGCCAGAACTCCGTCTCGGTGGATTTGGCCACCAGGGTGATGTCCCTGGGCGCGGCGGAAAGGGTATTGGCCGCGCAGCCCGTCAGCAGTCCCAGGCACAAAATTCCCAAGCCGAGAAATTTAGCGGTTTTCATATTCGCCCTCCTCCCGCACCTGGGGCATCCGAATGGTGACGACGGTGCCCTCATCCGGCTCTGAGTGAATGGTGATCCCGTATCCCTCGCCGAAATAGATCTTCAGACGGTCATTGACATTTTTGATGCCGATGCCGGTGTGGTCGCTGCGTTCCTTGCGCAAAATGGCCTCGATCTGCTCGGCGTCCATGCCCACGCCGTTGTCGGAAACCGTGAAGATCACGTCCGCCCCCTCCACCCGGAGGGTAATGACGATCTCCCCCTCATCCACCAGGCCGTTGATGCCGTGGTAAATGGCGTTCTCAATAATGGGCTGGAGTGTGATCTTGTTGCAGAGAAAGTCCAGACATCCCTCTTCCACGTCAAAACGGTAGGAAAATTGGTTTTTATAGCGGTGCTTCTGGATTTTCAGGTAGCTCTCGGCGTGGCGCAGTTCGGAGCGGATGGGGATCAGCTCGTGACCGCGGCTGATGCTGATGCGGAACAGCTGCGCCAGGGCGTTGACCATCTGCACCGCCTCGGCATTGCGCCCCTGCTCGCACATCCAGGCGATGGAGTCGAGGGTATTATAGAGGAAGTGGGGATTGATCTGGGCCTGGAGGGCCTTGAGTTCGGTCTTCCGGAGGTTGATCTCCTCCCGGCGGACCGTGTCCATCAGCTGCTGGATTTTCACCACCATGTGGCCGAAGGATTCCGAGAGCTCCTGCACCTCCAGCGCGCCGCCCACCGGGGCATAGGTGAAGCTGTCGGCCCGCCTTTCAAACTGCCGCATGGCCGCCGAGAGGCCCTTGAGGGGCCGGGACAGGGCGCGGGAAATCACAATGCTGCTGATGAGGGCCGCCAGCAAAATCGCCATGGCCGACAGTACCAGCAGCCGGGTGACTTCCCAGACGTTGGCCGTGACCAGTTCGTCCACATAGCTGACGCCCACCACCCGCCAGGGGCTTCCCTCCACTGTCTGGACGGCGTAGATGACGTTGTTCTCGCCGTAAACGCCGTCAGGGCGGGAGGCCAGCGCGCCGGTGTCCTCGGTCTTGAGCCGGGAGTAGATCAGCTGCTGCTGGGGGTGATAGAGAATCCCGCCGCTCTGGTCCATCAGGAAGCAGTAGCCGTGCTGGCCGATGCCCACGTTGTTGATGTAAGAGGAGATGCTGCCAAAGCGCAGGTCCACCGCCACCCAAGCTTCCTCGCCGCCGGCCTCCAGCGGCGTCAGCATAGTGACAACCCAGGGATACCATCCCTCGAAGATCGATTCCACATGGGGCTGGGAGATATACCCCCCGGCGTAGTCCGTGAGCGTTTCCCGGTTGAAAGAGAGATTTTCATGGATCTCCTCCCGGGGCGTGTGGTCCAGCGCCCAGCAGTTGAGCAGCTCCCCGTCCGCGCTGTAGGTGGTGACGGCTGCCACATCGGATCGGATTTTCAGGAGGTTGTCAAAAAACTCCTCTCTGACCGCAGAGCCCTGGGGCGCTGTCTGGAGCGTCGCCTCCACCAGGGACATCACGCCGCCCATATCGTCGACATAGCCCGCCACGGTGTTGCTGACCTGATCCACAGCCTGGCGGGAGGAGGTCTGGGCGCTGCGCTGGATGGACCGGCGATAGGTCCCCAGGAACAGCGCCACGGTACAGAGGACCATCCCCAGTACCACGCCGGTCATCACCACCACCAGCACGGCAGTCATGCTCCAGGGCTTTCTGCGCTTCATGTCCCACCTCCGCTCCGTCTGAGGGCCACCGGCGAAACGCCGTAATACTTTTTAAAGCAGTAGCTGAAATAGTGCTGGTCGGAGTAGCCGCACCGCTTGGCCACCTCGAGAATCTTCCAGTTGGTGGTCTTCAGCAGCTCCCAGGCCACCTCCATGCGCTTCTTGATGAGCAGATTGATAAAGGTGTCCCCGGCGTACTTTTTCATATTGGCGCTGAGGTAGTTCGGGCTCACATGGAGCCGCTCGCTGACCGTGCTGAGGGAGAGCTGTTCATCCATATAGTTGCGGTTGATGTCCTCCAAAGCCTTGTCGCACAGGAGGCTCACGCCGCCCTGGCGCTGGCTGGAAAGCAGCTCTCGGGCCGCCAGGCACAGCTGGGCGGTCCGCTTCCATCGTTCCTCCTCCGGCACGGCGGAGAAGGGGCTTTCCTCCAGGTGGCAGCGGCGGCGCAGCTCCTGCACCTGCGCGTCGCTGGCGGCGGCCCCCAGCACCCGCAGAGCCGTGGCCAAAATCTGCAGCAGCGTCACGTCCTCCCGGCTGCCCCGCAGTTCATGGAGATATTGCTCCAATTCCATGCGGCTGCCACTGCGGAGCAGGCTCTCCAGCTGATCCGTCAGCGCGCTGTAGTCCGTCTTCCGGCCGCTTCCGGCCTCCGCCTCCGGCAGACGCCGGAGGCCGTCGGCGCCCGGCGCGGCAAAGCGCAGCGCGTCCACCGCCTCCCGGGCCGCGCTGTGGCATTTGGCCCAGTGATGGAAGGGGCGGCTGACGCCGGTGGTACAGGCACAGCCCCACACCCGGCCCACCGCCTGGCCCAGCTCGTCCAGCGCGATGGACAGCCAAGCAAAGTCCCCCGCCGAGGCCAACAGCGTCAGCACCTGGCGTCCGGCACACAGGCTCTTGGCCGGATAGTACTGCGCAAGGATGAGGTCCACCGCGCCCGCCATCTCCACCGTGGCGGCTTCCTGCCCCATCCGCGTGGCCAGCACCACGAACGTCGGCTCCGGCACATCCGGAAACAGCCCGGCAGCCTTGCCCGCCGCCGCCAGCGCCTCTTCGGACAGCTCCTGCTCGTCGGTAAAATCGTCCAGCAGCAGCGGCGCCAGGAAGGGCTCCCAGCCCTGCTGCCCGCTCCGGGGCGCCAGCAGGGACTGGTAATGGCGGCGGATCTTCTTGTGGATCTCCCGCAGCGCCTCGGTGAGGTCCGCCATGCCGATGGGCTTCAGGAGATAGCTGATGACGTTGTATTCAATGGCCTTTTGGGCGTACTCGAAGTCGTCGTAACCGCTCAAAAACGCGATATGGGTCATGGGCCGCAGCTCCCGCACCTGCCTGGCCAGCTCCACACCGGAGATAAAGGGCATATGGATGTCGCTGAGCAGCAGGTCCGGCTGGAGCTGCTCCACCAGCTGCAAGGCATCCAGGCCGTTGCCGGCGCTGCCCACCAGCCGGAAGCCGATTTCCTCCCAGCGGATCATCGTGCAGACAGCCTCCAGAAGCTCCGGCTCGTCGTCCGTCACGACCACGGTATAGAGTTCTTTTTCGTTCACTGTGATTCCTCCAGTTGGCGGCAGGTAAACAGCAGCACCTGCCGCTTCAAGCGCCGCAGCAGCTCCAAAGCCGCCCGGGTGCGGCCCTGGTCAAAGGTCAAAAGCGCGTCGTCCAAAATCAAGGGCGTGTCCGGCGGCAGCAACAGCGACGCCAGCGCCAGCCGCAGCGCCAGCCACGCCTGGTCCTGGGTGCCCCGGCTCAGCGACACCAGCGGCCGCAGCAGGCCGCTCTTCGCCTCCCGCAGCTGCAGCGCGCCGTCTTCCTGCAGCACCAGGGAATCCCACTGCCCCGCCGTGAGGCACTGTAGATACGCCCCCGCCGGGGCCGAGAGCCGCGGCCCATAGGCATCGGCCAGTGCCGCTGCGGCAGCCTCCAGGGCTTCCAAAGCCAGCGCCAGCGCCCGCTCATGGTGCAAAAGCCGCGCCCGCTCCGCCTCCAAAGCCTGGCGACGGGCCTCCAGGGTATCAAATCCGCCCAGGTCCGCTTCCCGGGCCCGGCAGACCTCCAGTTTCGTGCGGAGCGCGGCCAGCTGCGCCGCGCCGTCCCCAGCCGCTTCGGTCATCGGCTGGCTCTGGGCTGCTTGCAGCTTTTCCCGGGTCGCCTGGGCCTCCCGCAGGCGGTGCAGGGCCTCCTCCACCGCCGCAGCCCCCTGCTCCACCGACGCCACCCGCGGGAAGTACGCCCGCAGCTCCTCCAGCAGCACTTCCCGCCGCCAGGCGCCGGTGAGGCTGTCGCGGCAGGCCACAGCCTTTTGCATCATCGCCTCCGGCGCCGGTATCTGCCACCGGGCCAGAAGCTGCCGCCGCCGGGCCAATTCCCGCCGCCGCCGGCCCAGGACCAGCGCGCCCCAGACCGCCGCGCCCGCCGCCAGGGCCAGCGCGGCCAGGCCTGCCGCCGTCCAGTGGAGGGCCAACAGCGCCGCCCCCAGGGCAGCGCATACAGCCGCCGTAATCCCCTGCCGCCAGGGCTGGGGCAGCGGCTTGCGCAGCGCCTCCAGCGCCCGCTGGGCCGCCGGCAAAATCTCCTCGGGTCCCAGACCGTCCAGCGCCGGCGGCAGCGGCGCCGGCTCCGCGGCGCAGGCGTCCAATTCCGCCCGGAGCCGCAGCAGCGTCTCCCAGGGCGGGCAGTCTCCGGCAGCCGCTGCGGCCTGCCGGGCCTCCGTCTCGAGCCGGGACAGGGCCTCGGCCCGGGCCGCCCTGGCCGCCTCGGCGCGGGTCTTCTCCAATCGCCGCGTCTCCTCCGCTTCGGCCAGCGCCTCTGCCGTTTGGAGCCGCTCTCGGCGCAGCGCCTGCACCTGGGAAAGCGCCGCCTCCGTCTCCCGCAGCTGGGCCTCCACCTGGGGGATGCGCCCGCTCTGATGATAGCGGCAGCGGTTTTTATAGCGCCGCAGCGTCTGCGCCGCCGCCCGGCCGCTGTCGCTCTCCCGTCCGGTGGCCGCCAGATTTTGCAGCTGCTGCTCCAGCGCCCGGTCCGGCGTCACCGCCAAAGCCTCCCCGGAGAGAATCCCGGTGCGCAGGAAGACAGCCTTCTCCACGCCGAAAAAGTATTTCCCGCAGGTTTCCCCGGTGAGGCCTTCGATGGCCCGGCCCGTGGCCGGGTCGTAGGCCCGGAAGGTGTCCATGGGCCTTCCGCCCTCGCTGGTGCGCTGGAGGACGATCTCCCGCCCGCCGTGGCGCAGCCGCACCGTCCCGGCCATGGGTTTGCCGTTCCAGGGGAGATAGCGGGTCTTCACCGGTAGCCGGTCCCGGCTCCTGCGCTCCGAGGCATCCACGCCGTAGAACATGGCCACCAGAAAGGCCGTCCAGGTGCTTTTCCCCGCGCCGTTGGGCAGGCACAGCACGTCCAGCCCCGGCGCTGGCCGCAGCACCGCGCCGTCCAGGCAGCCGAAGGTGGCCTGCATCTCAATCAGCTCCATGGGCCGTCCCTCCCCTCCAGGGCCGCGATCAAATACCGGGCCGCCAGCTCCGCCGCCGCTTCTCCGGCGGCATGGGCTGCCTGGAGCCTTTGGAGCGCCAGGCCTCGGAGGCTTCCGTCGCCGGCATCGGCCCACAGGTCCCGCCGGGGCGTCGTCTGATCTATTACGGTCAGGCTCCGACACCGGCCCGCCAGCGCCGCCGCCACTGCCTCGCAGTCCACGCCCTCCGCCTCGCCGGTGAAGACCAGGCGCACATAGTCCTCGCCCCAGTCTGCCGGCAGCGCCGCCTCCGCCGCGGCCAGGGGGTTCCCTCCCGCCGCCACCGAAACGACGCGGTACTGCGGGCCGGGCAGCGGCAGCAGCCGGCTGCGGCAGTCCGATCCCGCCAGCTCCACCAGCAGCACGCCGTGGCTGCCAGTCTCATCAAAGCCCCGCCCCAGCGTGATGCCGGGCCAGCCGTACCAGGTCTTCCCCGCCCGGCGGGGCAGCAGGGGCCGGTGGACATGGCCCAGGGCCAGGTAGTTTAGGCCGCTGGCGGCGATGTCCCCTTCGGTCATCGGGTTATACGCGCCGCTGGCGGCCACCTCGCCGTGGAGGACGCCGATCTCCCAGAGGCCGCTCCCGGCCGCCGCGGCGCCCAGCAGCCCCCGGGCCTCCCGGCCCTGAAAGGCCGCGCCCCAGATGCGGCAGCCCAGGGCCTCCAGCTCCACTGCCTCCCACGGGCCGGAAAACACGTGGACATTCCCCGGCCATTTTACCCTGGCCCAGGGAGAAGCCGAGGTATAGGGATCGTGGTTACCCGGGGCCACCAGCACCGGCACGGCGCAATGCTCCCAGGCCGCCTGGAGAGCCTCCACGGTCTCCGGGGCCAGGCGTCCGCCGTCAAACACATCCCCTGCCGCCAGCCAGAGGCCGCAGCCCTCGGCCCGGCAGCGCTCCGCCAGCGCCATGGGAATCTGCCGCTGGAGCCGGCGCCGCCGGAGCGCTTCCTCCGGCGGCAGGCCGGAAAAGGGCGAATCCAAGTGCAGGTCCGCCGTGTGGAGCAATTTTACCATGGCGCCGCGCCTCCTCTCTGTCCGCGCCCGATACTGCCGCAGCGCCGGGCCGCAAAGGTGGCTCGGCGCTGCACAAATGATATGGAATTTCCCGGCGAATTATGAATTCTTTCGCACGAACAGCACGCCGATGGTGCCGGGGCCGCAGTGGCTGGAGATGGTACACCCGGCACGGGTGACGCAGATTTCCGCAAAGGGCTGGAGCCGCCGCACCGTGTCCAGGGCCACCTGGAGCGTGTGCTCCTCCACACCGGAGTGGGTGATAAAAATTCTGGAAAGCTCCAGGTCCTCCCGGCCCGAGAGCTGGTCGGTGATATAGGCCTCCAGGCAGTGGTCAAAGCTGCCGCGGTATTTCTTCCCCACGCCCATCTTGCCGTCCCGCACCTCGATGCAGGGCTTGAGCTTCAAAAGGTTGGCCCCCAGCACCGCCACGGCGGAGCAGCGTCCGCCCTTCTTGAGATACTGAAGCTGGTCCAGAATAAAGCTGGCCTCCACCCGGCTCGTCATCTCCCGCAGGGTCTCCACGATCTCCGCCGCCGGCACGCCCTGCTCGGCCAGCTCTGCGGCCCGGAGGACTACCAGGCCGTGGCCGGTGGAGAGATTGCGGGAGTCCACCACGTAGACGTTGTCAAACTGCTGCGCCGCCAGGCAGGCGTTTTGGTAGCAGGAGCTGAACTCCGCGCTGATGTTGACATGGATCACCGCGTCGTAATCCCGGGCGTACTGGGCGAAGACCGCCTCATATTGGGCCGCGTTGACCGCCGCCGTCACCGGAAGGCCGCCGCCCTTGGCCACGTGGTCGTAAATATCCTGCGGCTGAATATCCACCCCGTCGTGATAGTCCCGCCCGTCCATGGCCACGGCCAGCGGCATCAGAACGATCCGATACTGCCTCAGCTGCTCCGGGCTGAGATCGCAGGTGGAGTCGGACGTGATTTGAATGTTCATTACAAGTTCCAGTCTCCTTTCGATTGGAACAGGCACACACCTTTTGCCTGTTGCAAATATTCCCTCAAGGGCATTTTATCAGGTTCTGCGGCCAGTTGCAACAGGACATTGCCTTGCGGCCCATCACGGGGTATGGTATGATAAAAACAATCAAGCGAAACGGGAGGCAGCAGCATGAAAGAAGTCTTTGAAGCGCTGGCCCGGGCCAGAGCGGCGGGCGAAGCGACGGTTCTCTGCACTGTGGTGGAGCGCCGCGGCTCCGCGCCCCGGGGCCCCGGCGCCATGATGGCCGTGACTGCCCACCAGGTGGCCGGCACCATCGGCGGCGGGCTGGTGGAGTACGAGGCCCAGCAGGAGGCCCGGCGGGTGCTGGGGACGAAAACCTTCACTCAGCGGACCTACCGCCTGACCAACGAGAGCGCAGCGGACCTGGGGATGATCTGCGGCGGCGAAGTGACGGTGTGGTTCCACTATCTGGCTCCGGCGGACATCCCGGACCTGGCCGCCGGGCGGTATCTCACCCTCACGGAGGGCGGCGGGGCAGCCGTCTCGGACCACAGCGAACCCGGCGTCCACGGCGGCCGGTTCTCCGTGGCCCTGCAGCGGCCCGGGATGGTCTATGTCTTCGGCGGCGGCCACGTGTCCCAGGCGCTGGTACCGGCCCTGGCCCGGGTGGACTTTTCGGTGACGGTGCTGGAGGAGCGGACCGAGTTCCTCACCCCCGCGCTCTTCCCCGACGCCCAGGCGCTGATTCATGCGGACTATTTGCGGCTTTCCGACTTCATCACCATGACCCCGGACGACTACGCCGTGGTGATGACGCGGGGCCACCAGGGCGATTTTGAGATCCTCCGGCAGCTCCTCCAGAGCCCCGCCGCCTACGTCGGCTGCATCGGCAGCCGCAAGAAAGTGGCCGCCACCCAGGCGCGGCTCCGGGAAGCCGGCATCGATGAAGCGCGCATCCAATCTCTCCACTCCCCCATCGGCCTCGCCATCGGCGCGGAGACCCCGGCAGAGATCGCCGTCTCCATCACGGCGCAGATGATCGCCCATCGGGCGGGTGTGGCAGCATCCGACTAATTGACCAAATTTATATCCGGCATTCCTTTACTTTTTCCCGGGATACTGGTATAATCACCATGACAAAGAGGCGTTCATCTGAACTGCCGCAAGGAAGGAATGGAAACAATATGTACAAGATTGTGTGCAAAAAGGAGCTGAATCCTTCGGTCACTTACATGGAGATCGAAGCGCCGTTCGTGGCCCGCAAGGCCAAGGCCGGCCAGTTCATTATTTTCCGCATCGACGAGCGGGGCGAACGGGTGCCGCTGACCATCGCCGGCTATGACCGGGAGAAGGGCACCGTCAGCATCATCTTCCAGAAGGTGGGCCTGTCCACCAATATGCTGGGTCAGATGAACGAAGGCGACTATATCCAGGACTTTGTCGGTCCTCTGGGCAAGCCCACCGAAGTGGAGGGCATGAAGCGGGTGTGCGTCGTCGGCGGCGGCGTGGGCTGCGCCATCGCCTACCCCTCCGCCAAGGCCTTCAAAGAGGCCGGCGTGGAAGTGGACGTCATCGTCGGCTTCCGCAATAAGGACATCGTCATCCTCGAAGACGAGTTCAAGGCCGCCAGCGACAACCTCTACCTGATGACCGACGACGGCTCCTATGGCGAAAAGGGCTTCGTCACCGTGAAGCTCCAGGAGCTGCTGGAAGCCGGCAACCAGTACGACGAAGTGCTGGCCATCGGCCCCATCCCGATGATGAAGTTCGTGGCCAAGACCACCGAGCCCTTCGGCGTCAAGACCATCGTCAGCCTCAACCCCATCATGGTGGACGGCACCGGTATGTGCGGCGGCTGCCGCGTCACCGTGGGCGGCGAAGTGAAGTTTGCCTGCGTCGACGGCCCCGATTTTGACGGCCACAAGGTGGACTTCGCCGAGCTGATGAGCCGCAACGGCGTCTACCGCGACCGCGAGGCTGAGACCAACAAGACCCATATGTGCCGCCTGGAAAAGCTGGGCCAGGACCTGATTAAGTGAGGTAGAGTAACCATGGCGAATATGACTTTGACAAAGACTCCCATGCCGGAGCAGGACCCCAACGTCCGCAACCATAACTTTAAGGAGGTCGCCCTGGGCTACACCGCCGAAATGGCCGTGGAAGAGGCCAAGCGGTGCCTGCAGTGCAAGAAGCCCAAGTGCGTCGAGGGCTGCCCCGTCAACATCCACATTCCCGAGTTCATCGCCAAGGTAGCCGAGGGCGATTTCCAGGCCGCCTATGAGATCGTCACCTCCACCAACGCCCTGCCCGCCCTCTCCGGCCGCGTCTGTCCCCAGGAGACCCAGTGCGAGAGCAAGTGCGTCCGCGGCGTCAAGGGTGAGCCCGTGGCCATCGGCCGCCTGGAGCGGTTCGTGGCCGACTGGTACCGCGAGAACGTCAACGCCATGCCCGAAAAGCCCCAGAGCAACGGCATCAAGGTCGCCGTCGTGGGCTCCGGCCCTGCCGGCCTCACCTGCGCAGCAGAGCTGGCCAAGAAGGGCTACGACGTCACCATCTTTGAGGCTCTCCACACCGCCGGCGGCGTGCTGGTCTACGGCATCCCCGAGTTCCGTCTGCCCAAGGCCATTGTGGCCAACGAAGTGCGCAAGCTCCAGGCCATGGGCGTCACCGTGATGACCGACATGGTCATCGGCAAGGTTCTCTCCATCGACGAGCTGTTCGAGGAGATGGGCTTCAAGGCCGTCTTCGTCGGCTCCGGCGCGGGCCTGCCCATGTTCATGCACATCCCAGGCGAGGCCCTCCGCGGCGTCTACTCCGCCAATGAGTACCTGACCCGGGTCAATCTGATGAAGGCCTACGAAGATGCCAGCGATACCCCCATCATCGTCAGCAAGGCCGTGGCCGTGGTCGGCGGCGGCAACGTGGCCATGGACGCCGCCCGCTGCGCCAAGCGCCTGGGCGCCGAGACCGTGTACATCGTCTACCGCCGGGGCGAGGCTGAGATGCCTGCCCGTCTGGAGGAGCAGCACCACGCCAAGGAAGAGGGTATCATCTTCAAGACCCTCACCAACCCCACCGAGATCCTGGGCGACGAGGACGGCCGCGTCAAGGGCATGACCTGCATCGAGATGGAGCTGGGTGAGCCCGACGCCTCCGGCCGCCGCCGTCCCATCCCCGTGGAAGGCAGCGAGTTCGTCCTGGATGTGGACACCGTCATCATGTCCCTGGGCACCAGCCCCAACCCGCTGATTCGCTCCACCACCCCCGGCCTGGAAGTGAACCGCAAGGGCTGCCTGGTGGTCAACGAGAACCACATGACCACCCGCGACCAGGTCTACGCCGGCGGCGACGCCGTCACCGGCGCTGCCACCGTCATCCTGGCCATGGGCGCCGGCAAGGAAGCCGCCGCCGCCATCGACCAGGCTATGCAGGCGAAGTAAACTCCCGCAATACGCAAGAGCCCCGGTGCCAAAACCGGGGCTCTTTGAAACTGTCAAAAAAGCATTGCTTTTTTGACAAAGGGGATTGCACCTCCAAAGGTTCTCGGTTTTCTTCGAAAAGCTGTCGAACCTTTGGAGGTGTAAAGTGCGATTTCCGATGCGCATGTCCCCGGAAATCGCGATTTTAATTTTATTTCGCCGCTGCGGCGGCGAAACTCTGCGAGGCTTATTATCCGCTTCCGGAGGTTTTTTACACGCTGGAAGAGCCCCGGTGCCAAAACCGGGGCTCTTTTTTATCCAGCTCCGCGGAAAATATCCGCCGGTATTTTTCGTCTATATCAGTGAAAGGACTTTTCAAAGAGAGGAGGGAGCGCCATGGAAGACAGCGCCATCGTCGCGCTGTACTGGCAGCGGGACCAGCAGGCCATCACAGCCTCGGACGAAAAGTACGGCGCGCTGTGCCGCGGCCTCTCGTGGAACATTCTGGAAAGCCGTGAGGATGCCGAGGAGTGTGTCAACGATACGTGGCATCGGGCCTGGAACACCATGCCGCCCCAGCGCCCCGTGTCGCTGCGGGCGTACCTGGCGCGGATCGTCCGCAATCTCTCCATTGACCGCTACCGCCTCCGCAGGACCCAAAAGCGCGGCGGCGGGTTTGAGACGCTGGCCCTGGAGCTGGAGGACTGCGTGCCTCCCGCCCCCAGCGCCGAAGCGGTGTGGGAATCCCGGGAGATCGCGGCGGTGCTGGGCCGCTGGCTGGAGGGCCTGGAGCCGGAGGACCGGTGGCTCTTCGTCCGGCGCTACTGGTACGGGGACCGGGTGGAACAGCTGGCAGCCCGGCGCGGCTGCACCGCCCAGCAGTTGACCGGGCGGCTGTACCGGCTGCGGCAGCGGCTGCGCCGGGTGTTGGAGCAGGAAGGAGTGGTCCTGTGAGCGAGCAGAGCGAACGCCTGCTGGAAGCTATGTCCGAGCTTCCGGACGCGCAGATCGACGCCGGGGCGGAGGAACCGCCCCGCAAGAAGTCCCACTGGAAGCGGTGGGCAGCCCTGGCTGCCTGCCTGGCCGTGGCAGTTTTCGGCGTTGGGACGCTGACGGGCCTTATTCCGCTGGAGTTCGGGGCCAGCGCCGGCGGCAGCGGCCACGACGAGGCCACCACCTTTATGTCCTACGCCGGGCCGGTGTTTCCCCTGACGCTGGCCGAGGAAAACGCAGCCCTCACCGCTGAGCGGGACATCACCCTGGACTTTGCCCCCTGGGAGCCGTTCTGGCACGAGGCCGATTTCCTGGACGAGGGCGGCTACTGGAAGACGGAAAGTGATATCCTGGTGACGGACGCCTACACCCTGCAAAACCAGGCCGCCGAGGACCAGACCGTGACGGTTCTCTACCCCTTCGCGTCCAGCCTGCTGGAGCTGGAGACCTACACGCCCACCCTGGCCCTGGACGGCACGGCCCTGGAGGCAGAGCTGTACGTGGGCACCTACAGCGGCGGCTTTGAGGGTGCCTACGGCCAGAGCCTCCTGGAGGGCGACCCGGCGGGCAGCGTCAACCTGGACTACGCCGAGAGCTGGGAGGACTACGCGGCCCTGCTGAAAGACGGCACATATCTCGCCAACGCCCTGGCCAACGGCCCGGACGTCAGCGGTATTCCGGTGACGGTATATCGCTTCACCGACCCCTACGGTCCCGCAGCCGATGACGAAGCCCCCAGCCCCTCCATTCGGGTGTCCTTTCACTTGGACTACCAGGAGACCACCGTGCTGGGCTACGGCTTCCACGCCGGGCGATACGACCAGGAGGGCGGCACCATGATCCAGGGCTTCTCCATCCCCGCGGGTCAGCGCGCTGAGGACCCGGAGCCCTACTATCTGGTGATCCTGGGCCAGGACATCCAAAACATGACCATCGGCGGCTATGTCACCGGCGGCACCGACGCAGACACCCAGCCTCTGGCGGACTGCGGCGTCACCGTGGAGCGATACAAGAGCGACCTGGACACAATTCTGCGGGAGATTCTGGCACAAATTCGCGGCGAGACGTTCCCGGAAGAGGAGCCCGCGGTAGACTTTGAGACCTACTACCGGGCCTTTCTGGAGCATCTGTTGGCCCACGGCCTGCTGTCCGACGATCCTGCCGAGCGCTACAGCACCGGCTGGCTGGAGGAGGTGGCCTCGGACGTCCGGGGCATAGACCGGGTCTGCTGGCTGGCGGCGGATGTCACCGTCCCCGCAGGGGGCAGCGTCACGCTGACCGCGTCCATGGCCAAGGCCGGGAGCTACGACTTCTACTGTGCGGACCGGGGCAACCAGGGCCTCTACGGCTACGACCTGGTGACGGCCCTGGGCTCCTGCCTGACCTGCACCGAGCAGCGGGCCACCCTGGAGGACCGAGGCCAGATCGAGATCGTCCGCCAGAACTTCGGCTTCGACCTGGAGCAGGGCGTCAAGACCGTCGCGCTGGACCCGGCGGAGCCCCACTACTACCTGGAGGTGCGCCGCCAGTCCGGCACCATCCCCCAATCTCCGCCGGAAGCTGAACCGTAAACCGATGCCCCCGGGGTCCGCACCACGCGGAGCCCGGGGGCAAGTTTCAAATCACCAGCCCGCCGTTGACCGCCAGCACCTGGCCGGTGACGAAGGAAGCCTCCGTCAAATACTCCATGGCCTGCACGATATCTTCCGGCGTGCCGTGGCGCTCCAGGGGCGTCTCCTCCCGGAGGGCTTCCATAGATTCCGGGTCCACCGAGGCCACCATATCCGTCAGCACCACGCCGGGGGCGATGGCGTTGACCCGGATGCCCGAGGGCGCCAGCTCCTTGGCCAGAGCCTTGGTCAGGGCGATCACCGCCCCCTTGGTGGCGGAGTAGCACACCTCGCAGGACGCGCCCACCTGCCCCCACATGGAGGCGAGGTTGATGATGCAGCCACGCTGCTGCCGGAGCATCCCCGGCAGCACCGCGTTGACGCAGTGGTAGACCCCGTGGACATTGACGGCGAAGAGCCGCTGCCACAGCTCCTCCCCGATCTGACTGATGAGGCCGTAGTGGGCGATGGCCGCGTTGTTGATGAGGACGTCCACCGGGCCGAAGGCCTCCACGCCGGCGGCCACCGCCGCCGGGTCCGCCACGTCGCACCGGACCGCCTCGGCGCCGGTCTCCGCCGCCAGGGCCAGGGCCTTTTCGCGGCTGGAGACGTAGAAGAACCGCACCCGGTGGCCCAGGGCCGAAAACCGCCGCACCGCCGCCGCGCCCACGCCCCGGCTGCCGCCGGTAATCAGCACATTCACAGCTTCATCCCTCCCGCCAGCTTCCGCACGGAGTCCCGCTCAATGAGCCGGGTGGGAATCAGCTTCACCGCCGAGGTCTCGCCGCCGTTCATCAGCTGGAACAGCGTCTCCATGGCCAGGCGGCCCATATGAACCTTGTCCACCCCCATGGTGGTGATGGCCGGGCGGGTGTACTCCGAAATCACCAGGTCGTCCAGGCCGATGAAGGAGATGTCCTCCGGCACCCGCAGCCCCAGATTGGTCACATAGCGGATGGCGTTGGCCGCGTAGGTGTCGCTGGCGCAGAACACCGCCGTGGGCCGCTCTTGTCCAGCGAGCATCTTTTCCATGGCGTTGGTGGCCGGCTGGGGGATGTTGTGGATGACCCGCTGGAGCCAGGAATCCCGGCAGGGCAGGCAGCAGTCCCGCAGGGCGTCCCGGAACCCGGCGTTGGTACGGTGGTAAAACTCCATATGCCGGTCCGAGATCAAAAAGCCGATGTCCCGGTGGCCCTGCTGGGCCAGGTACCGCACCGCCCGGTAGGAGGCATCGTAATAGTCCACTTCGATCAGGGGGATGGTGCCGTCCTGGGGCACATGGGAGTCCACGCACAGGAAGGGAAAGCGCTCCTCCTGGAGCAGATGGATGACCTTTTCATTGTAAACCTGGATGAAGACCACGCCGTCGGCGTCCTTGCTGTGGATGGCGTCCATCAGCTCGCTGCACTCCGTGTCGGTCTCCACGGCGGTGAAGATCACACTGTAACCCAGGGTCTTGCTCTCCCGGAAAATGCCCGTCAGCACGTCCATGGCGAAGAGGTTGAAGAGGCTGTAGTCATACTGGCGCATCACCACGTGTACCGTGAAGCTCCGCTTCAGGTTCAGCCGCCGGGTGTGGATGTTGGGCGTGAAGCCGGTCTGCTGGATGATCTCCTGCACCCGCTTGCGGGTGGATTCCGAGACGCCGCTGCGCCCGTTGAGAACAAAGGACACCGCCGTGGTGGACACGCCGGCCATCCGGGCGATATCGCGAATGGTGAGCTTTTCCATGAAAAATCTCCTTTCGCCGGAGGCTGCTGGACGTCGTCCCCGGCTAAACTAAACTATACACCATTTTAGCGTCTGAATCAATCCCCGCAAAATAATCCTTGACAGCCCGGCAAATTCATGCTATAGTATTAAAGCATCTTAGAGATGCTCCATATCGCGGGATAGAGCAGTCCGGTAGCTCGTCGGGCTCATAACCCGGAGGTCGT
>LBJMR02800__coassemble_308_pt1 | contig 42220 bp, 34 predicted proteins | sample LBJMR02800__metabat2_low_PE_023 | metagenome-assembled genome bin LBJMR02800
TGCCACCGGCAAGTCCTTTTCGTTTACAAATTCGACAGACGGCTTCTGGTCCCGGTTCCGCCGGGACAATACTTTGCCTACACAGGAAGATAGGCAGCGCCAATATAACAACCCGGCTTGCTTTGGCAAGACGGGTTGTCGCTGTTCAGGGCAGAAAGACTGCCTGCACAGGATGTGCCTATGGCCAAAAGAAAACAGCGAGGCTTCTTGTCTTTTCTTTGAAACTTCTGTATAATGATTGGGAAATTCGAAAAAGGAGGCGGCGACATGGCAGAATCCGAGGATTTGCGGCGGCTGCGGGCGCAGATGGAGCGCAAGCGCCAGCTGGAGGCGCAGGTGCGAGAGATGCGGACCCAGCGAGAGAATTTGACGCGCCGGGTGCAGGAGCTGCAGCGGCAGATGCAGATGGAGCAAGCCGATGTAGACCGGCTGGAGGGCCACAGTCTGGCGGCATTTTTCTATGGCGTCATCGGCAAAATGGATGAAAAGCTGACGAAAGAGCGTCGGGAGGCCTATGCTGCTCGGGTCAAGTATGACGCCGCTGCTCGGGAGCTTTCTGATTTGGAAGCGGCCCTGCGGGACCGGGAAGACGAGCTGCGTACGCTGTCTGGCTGCGAGGCCCGCTACGCCCAAGCCCTCCATGCGCGAGGGGAGGCACTTAAAGCAGCCGGCGGCGCCGTCGGCGCCGAAATCCTAAAGCTGGAGGAGCGGCTGGCCGCTCTGGAAAGCCAGCGCCGGGAGCTGCGGGAGGCTGTTTTCGCTGGAGAACAGGCACGGAATACCGCGGATGCTATTCTCTCCAGTCTGAACAGCGCCGAGGGCTGGGCTACCTGGGACTTGGTGGGCGGCGGTCTCATTTCCGATCTGGCCAAGCACGGACATTTGGATGATGCGCAGCAGATGGTGGAGCAGCTCCAGGTCCAGCTGCGGCGCTTCAAGACGGAGCTGGCCGACGTGACCATCCAGGCCGATCTGCAAATCAGCATCGATGGCTTCCTCCGCTTTGCCGACTACTTTTTTGACGGCCTGTTTGCCGACTGGATGGTGCTGGACCGCATCGGCCAATCTCAGTCCCAGACCCAGGAGACCCGAAATCAGATTCAGCTGGTGCTGGATCGTCTGGAAGCACTCCTGCGGGCCGCGGATCGGGAACAACAGGAGACCAAGGCACGGCTGGATCAGGTGATTACCGAGTCAGCCGGGGAGCGGCTGGGACTGCCGGAGTGAGAGGCGGATGAAGATGGAACCGATTTATGAAAAGAGCTGCGGCGCCGTAGTCTGGGCGCGGTTTGCCGATGGGGTTCGGTATCTGATGGTACAAATGCGCAAGGGCCATGTGGACTTCGCCAAGGGCCACATGGAGCCGGGGGAAAATGAATTACAGACGGCTGCCCGGGAAATCTGGGAGGAGACGGGCCTGATTGTGGAGCTGGACCCGAGCTTTCGGGTCGTGACGACCTACTCCCCCTATCCGGGCTGCATCAAGGACGTGGTGTATTTTACCGCCCGGGCTGGGGACACGGAGACGACGCCCCAGCCGTCGGAAATTCAGAGCCTGCACTGGGCGACGCTGGAAGAGGCTCGGGCACAGCTGACCTATGACAGCGCCCGGGATATTTTGGACCAGGCGGCGCGGTATTTGCTGGCAGCTGGAGAGATTTGAAGGCGGCGATGCGCCTGCAGAGCCATGCCAAGGAGGACTGCGATGAATCCGCTGGAACGATATTTGCGGGAATACGGCCTGCTTCTCTGCAACCAGAATCCCGAGCTGCCCGCGCTGGAAGACATCGGGGCGGGGTGGCAGGATGTCACGGCGCTGATCGACGCCCACCGGCTCTTTTATTCCAAGGCCTACCGGGGCCGCACGACCTACCTGTCGCCGGAGGTCTACGGCCTGCTGAAAGCCTGTAGGCCCGAAAGGCCGCTGCCCGAGGCGGCGGCCCGGATCTATGGGCTGCTGGAGGGAAATGCGGCCGACACGGCGCTGCTGAAGCGGCTCTGCGGGCTGCCGCCCCGGGATTTCCAGCAGGGATTTCAATGCCTGCTGCGTAACCTCCGGATCACCGCCGTCCAAAACGGGACGGCCCGCAACGAGAACTGGTCCACGTTCCTCTACGGCACCGCGGCGGACTGGGAGCGGGACGCGCCCCAGGCGGCGCCGGTGGACGCACCCCGGGAACGCCTGGAGGAGATTCTCTCCCGGACCATGACGGCGCGGCAGATCCAATTGCTGCTGCGATTTCCATGAAAGGCGCCCTTTCTTTTAATCTTCTTTTCATCTTGCCGCAAAGACGCCCTCATGGAGCCATGGTAGAATAGGGCCATCAATAAGGAGGTGTCCCCCATGGACCAAATGGAAAAGATTGAAACCCTGCGGGAAAAGACAGGGTGCAGCTATACGGAGGCCCGGGCCGCGCTGGAGCAGTGCGACGGGGATTTGCTGGACGCATTGTGCTATCTGGAGAGCCACGGCAAGTCCCTGGTGGCCGGCGCTTACAGCTCCACGGCCCAGGAGCCCCCGCCGGAGGAGCCCCGGCAGGAACAGCCCCAGGACGACGGCGCTTTTGCCAAGGGCTGCAAGGCGTTTTGGGACGGCATCGTGGCGCTGATTCGCCGCGGCAACCGAAATCACTTCGTGATGACCGACAAGGGAGGCCGCCAAACCCTGTCGATGCCGGTGACACTGTTTGTGGTGCTGCTGGTGGCGGCCTTTTGGGTGGTGGTGCCGCTGATGGTGGTGGCTCTGTTCTTCGGCTGCCGCTTCTCCTTTGCCGGGCCGGAGCTGGGCCGGGAGGACATCAACAGCGCCATGGGCAAGGCCACCGACTTTGCCGAGGACATTAAAAAGGAATTCCAGGAGTAAGGAGGCTGGCCCATGGCCGGACGGATTTTGATTGTGGAGGACGAGGCGGCCATCGCCCGGTTTGTGGAGCTGGAGCTGCGGCATGAAGGCTACCAGGTGGACAAGGCCGAGGATGGCCGCGCCGGGCTGGAGCAGGCCATGGCTGGGCAGTATGACCTTGTTTTGCTGGACATCATGCTGCCGGGCCTCTCGGGGCTGGAGGTGCTGCGGCGGCTGCGGCGGGAAAAGGACACGCCGGTGATCCTCCTCACCGCCCGGGACACGGTGATGGACAAGGTCTCGGGGCTGGACATGGGCGCCGACGACTATATCACCAAGCCCTTCGCCATCGAGGAGCTGCTGGCCCGCATCCGCACGGCGCTGCGCAAGCGCCCGGCCAAGGCTCCCGAGCCGGTGCTGACCCTGGGGCCCATTGCCATGGACACCGCCCGGCGGCAGGTCCGCTGCAACGGCCAGGCGGTGGAGCTGACAACCCGGGAATTTGATGTGCTGCGGCTCTTTTTGGAGAATCCGGAGATCGTCCTCTCCCGGGAGACGTTTTTGAGCCGGGTCTGGGGCTACGATTACGTGGGTGAGACCAATGTGGTGGACGTCTATATCCGCTATCTTCGCGGCAAGCTGGATGCCGCCTGCGGAAAGAGCCTGATTCACACGGTGCGGGGCGTGGGCTACGTCCTGCGGGAGGACTGAATGCGCGAGGTAAAGACGGGCGCCACGGCCCGAAAAATACTGAGAACCCAAAAGAGCGCCATGGGCTGGACGCTGCTGCTCTCCAACCTGCTGCTCCTGACCCTGGCCCTGGGCGGCCAGGCGCTCTACTATATGCAGCTTTACGCCGGCGGCTGGGCGGCGCTGGGCAGCACCACGTTCACCGCCGCGTACCTGGACGCCATCACGCTGGAGCCGCGGCTGCGGCTGCGCTTCACCCTGGAGGCTGTGGGCATGGAGGCCCGATCCTGGGATGTTACGACAGAGTTGGCGCTGACTCTGGCGCTGTTTCTGGGCTTTGTCCTGGTGCAGGGCCTGATTTCCGCCATCTCCGGGGCCATCTGGCGGGGCCGGGTGCGGCAGCACCTGAAGCGCCTGACCAGCCTGGCCCAGGAGGCCCGGCGCCTGGGCGCCGAGGCTGCCGCGCCCCAAAAGGTGGAGCATCTGCGGGAGGCCATCGGCCACATCCAGCCCACCGAGCCCACCCGGCTCCACACCGCCGACCCGGACCTCAAGGGCCTGGAGGACGCCGTCAACGACCTGCTGGACCGGATGCAGGCGGCCTACAGCCAGCAGACCCGCTTCGTCTCCGACGCATCCCACGAGCTGCGGACGCCCATCGCCGTCCTCAAGGGCTACGCCGATCTTCTGGAGCGCTGGGGCAAGGACGACCCCCAGGTGCGCGACGAATCCATCGCCGCCATCCAGACCGAGGCAGAGCGGATGAGCCGCCTGGTGGAGCAGCTTTTGTTCCTGGCCCGGGGCGACAGCGGACGCACCCAGCTCAGCAAGGGAACGGTGGATCTCTCCGATCTGGCGCGGGAGGTCTGGGAGGAGTCCAACATGATCGACTCTGCCCACCACTGGCTGCTGGATGCGCCCGCGCCGCTGACCATCTGGGCGGACCGGGATATGCTCAAGCAGGCGCTGCGGATTCTCTCGGACAACGCCGCCAAGTATACGGCCCGGGGCGGCGAGATTCAGCTGCGGGTTTGTCTCGATTCCGAGGGCCGGGCCACAGTCTCGGTGCGGGATTCCGGCATGGGTATCCGCCCGGAGGACGCGCCCCACGTGTTCCAGCGGTTTTACCGGGCCGACCCGGCCAGGAGCCGCCAGAGCGGCGGCGCGGGGTTGGGCCTCTCCATTGCCAGCTGGGTCATCTCCCAGCACGGCGGCTATTTGGAGGTCTACAGCTGGGAAGGCGTGGGCAGCCGCTTCACCATTGTTCTGCCGGTGGAGACCCCGCCCGGGGAAACGCCGCCGGAAGAGAACACAAAGGCATAAATGGCATAACATAGACAAGCCCCCCGGACGCGGCCAAATGCCGCGTCCGGGGGTTGAGCGTTTTTATCCCTTTTGCCGTAGGGGCGCGCATCGCGCGTCCGCTTAGCGGCAGTACCCGAGGGCCTTCGCCGAGCGCACTCGCCCAAGCCTCCCCTAACGCCCGCAGGGCTTTCGGGGAGGCCCGCAAGGGAGCGCCGCCAGTGGCGGAAGAAGCGGCGGCCCGGGGACATGGCGAAGCCATGCCGGAGGGATGCTGTAGGGGCGGCGATGGGGGTGCGGTGGTACAAACGGCCTCCCGCAGCCACCGCGCCCTTCACGAGAGGCCGCTTCGCGGCGCGAACGCGCAATGCGCGTTATCTACGGCGAAGACGCAAGCGCGCACATAAAAGCTGCCGTGTGCAAAGTCCACCCCATGTTCCGGGGCGGTTTGTGCGGCCTTAGCGAAAATCACTGTAGCCGTAACGATTCCCCGATTCCACTGGCCCGCGCGAAGCCGGGAAGGGGCAGGCAGTATGGGACGGGATGGCCCGGAGGACCGCAGCTGCCTGGGCAATGCCTCTTCCGGGGATGCACGCCGCGCAGCCCCAACGGGGGACCGGGGGCCGCAGCCCTCGGCGCGTTTTGGGGACTTTTCCGCGGTGAAAAGTTCCCCGCCGGAGGCAACAGGCCCGCGACGCTAGAGCGCTTTCGTCGAACAGACCCGCCTGCGGCGGGTTTGGGCCGATGAAGGCATCGGCCCCTACGGCGGCGACGGGAGTGCGGCGGTACAAACGGCTTTATGCAACCCCCGCGCCTTCCACGAGAGGCCGCTCACGCGGCGCGGGCCGATGTGGCCCGCAAGGGAGCGCTGGCTTCGGCAGATGCAGCGACCGCAGCGGTCCAGCGACGGAGGGGTTGACAATCCCCCAGTCTCGCTTCGCGAGCCAGCCCCCTTTACACAAGGGGGCCTTTGGGGTGCGGCGATACAAACGGCCTCCCGCAGCCGCCACCGCGCCCACTACGAGAGGCCGCTTCGCGGCGCGGACGCGCAATGCGCGCCCCTACGGCGGAATCGCGCCCCCGATGCGTTCGGCGGAAGCGCTCAAACAACGCAGCCAGACGGGCGGCTATTAGCCGCCCCTACAGACTCGCCCCGGGGGTCGTCGTAGGGACGGGCTGTATGCCCGCCCATGCCGCGTCTGCGGCTTGCCGCAGACTTATAAGGAAAGTCTCATGCAGGTGTTGAAAACCAATCGTCAAAAATGTCGTCTTGTTATGATATAAGGAAGATGACACGAAGAAATTGAAAGCGCTTTTGCTGGTTGCCTGTTGTATTGCATGTGCTCACGATGCGCATTTCAGCCGCTTAGGGAGGAGAAGAATATGAAGCGTATTTTTGCATGGCTTTTCGTACTTTTGCTTTTGGCCGGATGCTCGGCCCATCCCACGGTGACGGAAGCGCCCCAGGACGCGGCGGGACCGGTTTCGGCAGCGGACACGGCAGCGGAACCCGTCACGCTGAAGTTGGCGGGCATCGACATCACCGGCGAGCCCATAGACGCCATGGTCAAGGCCTTCAACCAGGCCCAGGACGCCATTGTGATCGAGCTGACGGACTATGGCACGGAGTTCGGCCCGGAGGAGAAGGAGCGGGCGGCGTCTCTGCTGACCACGGAGATTCTGGCCGGCAACCGGCCGGACCTGGTATATTTCCCGGATTTGTGGTTCCTGGGGACGGAGACGGTCAATTTGTTGTCACCGCTTCCCTTTATCGGCCAGGGGCTGCTGCTGGACCTGGACCCCTATGTGGCCCAGGACCCGGACCTGCAGGCGGAGGATATTCTGATTTGGGATGCCCTACACCAGTACGGCGGGCTGTACCTGGTCTCCGACCTGTTCTCCGTGCAGACTGTGGTCTGCGCCCCGTCGTTCTATGCGGACCATGCGGGCTGGACGATTGCGGAGTATCTGGAGCTGGAGGCGGCTCTGCCCGATGGCTATGAGATGATGGATGCTATGAACCCCGAGTATTTTCTCCTGGGGATCGGCAGCCGGTATATGCAGAAGGCGCTGGACCTGGAGCACGCCGCCTGTGACTTTGACAATGCGGAATTTATCGCCCTGCTGGACAGCGCCACCAAGGTCCGAGAATACAAGGCGGAATGGGAAGGAAAGGGCGTTTGTGCGCTGATGATGGATGGTACTCTGATGGGCTGCTATACAGACGTGCAAGGATCTTGGAGTGTTGCCTTCGACCGCACGGAGGCCGGTCGGACGGAGCCCATGGCCTATATCGGCTGGCCCACGCCCGACGGAAGCGGCGGCTCGGACATCCATCTGCTCGGCTCCCTGGGGGTGATGGCGGACACGGCGCACAAGGACGCCTGCTGGCAATTCGTCAAATATATGATCATGCACCCCGGGTATATCTATGATATGGAGGTGCGGAATCAGGGCTTCCCGCTCTATATCCCGGCAATGCCGGAGAACCCGAAGACCCTGACAGACCCCAACCGCCTTTTTGAGCCGCTGCAATCGGACGCCGATGCCTTCCGCGCTTTGGCAGCCCGGTGTACCACCATGAGCTTCTACGACGACGCGGTTATGGACATTATTTTGGAGGAGGCCCAGGAGCTGCTGGCCGGAAATGTGACGGCGGCGGAGACCGCCAAAAACATCCAGGACCGCGCCAGCCTGTATATGCTGGAACAGTACGGCTGATGGCGCGCATCCGGTCCGGGGATGATCTGGTCCATATTGCTGCCAGAAGTTTGAAAATTGATATAAAATCACCGTGAAACCCACTGAATGTGTTTCACGGTGATTTTGATTCTGTGATGTGCGTCCCGCTCTCAGACCTTGGAGACGCCGCAGGCCTGGGCCAGCCGGGCAAAGGCGGGGAGGGATCGGACGATGGTCTCGTGATCCACGCAGTAGCTGACGCGCAGGTATTCCGGCACGCCGAAGTCGTGGCCCGGGACCAGCATCAGCTCATATTCCTTGGCCTTTTCGCAGAAGGCCATGGAGTCCGGCCAGGGGGACTTCATAAAGAGGTAGAAGGCACCGTCGGGGTGGACGCAGGTGAAACCCAGGTCCTCCAGGCCTTTCACCAGCACGTCCCGGTTGCGCTTGTAGTAGTCCACATCGGCCACCACGTCCACGCACCGCTCGATGACCCGCTGATAGAGGTTCGAGGTGCAGATATGGCCCAGGGCCCGGGCCGCGCCGGAGCAGACGTCCACCACGTCTTCATAGGCGGCGCAGCGGCGGCAGATGGCCAGGTAGCCCATCCGCTCGCCGGGGATGGAGAGGGTCTTGGAGTAGGAGTAGCAGACCAGGGTATCGTCGTAGAAGTCCATCAGGTAGGGGACCTCCACGCCGTCGTAGGCCAGCTCCCGGTAGGGCTCGTCAGAGAGCAGGTAGATGGGGTGGCCGAACTTCGCCTCAGCGGCCTTCATGGCGTCGGTCAGGCCCTGGATGGTCTCCCGGGTGTAGATGACGCCGGAGGGGTTGTTGGGGGAGTTGAGGATCACCACCCGGGTCTTCTCGGTCAGCGCGGCTTCGAAGGCGGGCAGGTCCAGCTGGAAGGTGTCGGGCAGCGACTTGACGATGACCGCCTTGGCCCCGTAGGCCTCCACATAGATGAGGTACTCCATATAGTGGGGCGTGAAGATGATGACCTCGTCGCCGGGCTGGGTCAGACCTTTGAGGGCCATGGCGATGGCCCCGGAGGCGCCGGCGGTGACGAAGATGCCCGAGGCGTCCACATGGTCGCCAAAGCGGCGGTTGATGGAGGCCGCGATGGTCTGCCGCAGGGACATGAGGCCGGGAGCCGGGGTGTAGCTGTGGATGGCCACGGGGTCGGCGTGTTGCAGCAGGTCCAGCATGGCGGCGTGGACCTCCGGCGGCGGGGGCACGTTGGGGCTGCCGATGGAGAAGTCGAAGACGTTCTCCGGGCCGATCTGCGCCTTCCGGGCCCCGGCGTAGGCCGAAAGGTCGCGGATAACGTTGGGCTTGCGCCCATAGTCGATCAAATTCTGGGCAAACATGGCGATTCCTCCTTTTATTTGGAAAGATGCTCCTTTAATAACTCCATGGCTTTGGCGTAGCCCTGGAGGCCGTGGCCGGTGATGGTGGCGATACAGGCGCTGCGGACGTAGGAGACCTGGCGGAAGGCCTCCCGCTGGGAGACGTCGGAGATATGGACCTCCACCGTGGGGATGGAGACGGCCTTCAGGGCGTCCAGCAGGGCGACGCTGGTGTGGGTGTAGGCCGCCGGGTTGAAAACCAGCCCATCGTAGACGCCGTAGGCGGCCTGAATGGCGTCCACCAGCGCGCCCTCGTGGTTGCTCTGATAGGTGTCGGCCTCCACGCCCAGCCGGGCGGCGGTGGCCGCGACCAGGATCCGGAGGTCTTCATACGTCTCCCGGCCATAGATGGCCGGCTCCCGGAGGCCCAGAAGATTGAGGTTCGGGCCGTTGAGAATCAGAAATTTCATGGGATGCTCCTTTCACGGAACGACAGCATCGTAGGGGTCGATGCCCACATCGACCCGTGCCGCGCAAGCGGCCTCTCTGCCAAAGCCGGATCTTTGTGCCACCACACCCAGGTGGAATACCGCCTTTCGGCGGTTGGGCCGATGTGGGCATCGGCCCCTACGGAGTTACAGATAGCTGCTGCAAAATCGCTTCAGCTGCCGCTTCCGGTGTGGTGTTGTCCACGGCGAAGTCGGAAAACTGTTCATACAGAGGCTGACGGCGGCGGTAGATTTCCTCCACGCCCAGGGCCTGGGACACCGGGCGGCCCGCGATGGGCAGGGCCTCCAGAGGCCGCTTCACCCAGACCACCGTGCCGTTTTGCCGGAGGAGGTCCCGGTTTTCCGGGCGGGTGACGCAGCCGCCGCCGGTGGCCAGCACCAGGCGGGACTTCTGCCCCAGCTCCCGGAGCAGAGCCGTCTCCAGCTGTCGGAAGGCGTCCTCGCCAAACTGCGCGAAGTAGTCGGGGATGGGCATCCCGGCCCGCTGCACCAATACTTCGTCACAGTCCACAAATTCCCGGCCCAGCTTTTGGGCAAGGATTCGGCCCACGGTGGTCTTGCCGGCGCCGGGCATCCCGATCAGCGCGATGTTTTCCATATCCCGGGCCACGGCGGCCACCACCCGCGAAAGAGTCTCTTCCGGGATGGCCTGGCCGGTGAAAATCTCGCTGGCCCGGACGGCCTGGGCTACCAGCATAAGAAGGCCGCTCTCGCAGGGGATGCCCCGGGCCTGGGCGTCCAGCATCAGCCGCGTCCTGGTGGGGTTATAGACGATGTCCAGCACCGCCTCCAGCTGCGGCAGGCGATCCAGGTTTACCGGGGACTGCCCGGCCTTGGGGTACATGCCCACCGGCGTGGCGTTGACCAGGATGGCCGCGTCACTGTGGCGGTGGAGATTTTCGTAGTTGTCCGGGCCGGAGCGGGAGATCACCGTCACCGCCGCGCCCAAATTGGAAAGCACGGCCTGGGCCGTCACCGACGCGCCGCCGGAGCCCAGCACCAGGGCCTTTTTGCCCCGGCAGTCCACGCCCAGATGATGCACCATGGCCTCGAAGCCGTAGGCGTCGGTGTTGTCGCCGTAAATTTTGCCGTCCCGCTTCACCAGGGTGTTGACGCTGCCCAGGGCCGCTGCCAGGGGAGAGAGCTCGTCGCAGAAGGGCGCCACGGCTTTTTTATAGGGGATGGTGACGTTGAGGCCGTCCCAGGGGCCGGTCTTCACGAAGGCCTCCAGGGCCTCCGGCTCCAGCTCGATGAGATCGTAGCGGTAGTCCCCCAGCAGGGCGTGGATGGCCGGGGAGTAGCTGTGGCCCAGGGTCCGGCCCAGAAGTCCGCACCGCAGCATCAGACCACCTCGGAGTAGGAGCCGAGGTAGGTGAAGTCCTCGGTGGAGGCGGACAGCTCACAGATGATCTGGATGAACTCCTCGGAGTAGATGGAGGTCTCCAGGTCGAAGTAGAACATGAACTCGAAATCCCGGTCCGGGATGGGGCGGGACTCCAGCTTGGTGATGTTGATGCCCAGGGCGTAGAACCGGGCCAGCAGCCGGTAGAGGGCGCCGGGCTTGTGGGCCGTGGCCAGCATCAGGCTGGTGCGGTCCGCGCCGGGGTAGATCTCCAGGTTCCGGGAGATGCAGATGAAGCGGGTGTAGTTGTTGCCCTGGTCCTGGACGTTGTACTTGAGGCAGCTGAGGTCATAGAGGTCCATGCAGCTTCTCGAGCAGAGGGCGGCCACGTCGCTGCGCTCCGATTCGGCCACCCGCTTGGCGGCCATGGCGGTGTTCTCCACGGCTGTCACCTTCACGTCTGGCCCCAGGGTTTTGAGGAACTCAGCGCACTGGCTGATGGCCTGCTCGTGGGAGAAGATCTCCTTGATGTCCGAGAGCTTGGTGCCCCGCTTGGCCAGCAGGTTGTGGTCAATCTTCAGCCGCACGGAGCGGACGATGGAGAAGTTGTGGTGGATCATCAGGTCATAGACCTTTTTCACCGAGCCGGCGGTGGAGTTTTCAATGGGCACCACGCCGTACTGGCACAGGCCCTGCTCAATGGCGGAGAAGACGCCCTCGAAGCTGTTGAAGTAGAGGATGAAGGGCATTTTGAACAGCTTTTCCGTGGCGATCTGGGCGTAGGCCCCTTCGACGCCGCAGACGCCTACGGCGGCGTTCTGGGGGAAGAGGCTGGGGGTGCCAGCGATGGCGTCGGCGATCTTGTGGCTCAGATCGGTGTACTGCTCCATCTGGCGGCTCTGGTAGGAGCGGCTCAGCTCAAAGAGAGAGGAGTAGAGGACGCTGGTGTAGTTCTTCATCTCCGGCGGCATCTTTTCCAGCAGGGTGCGCATTTTCTCCCGCTCCCGTCCGGCGTCCAGCACCGGCAGGCCGTGGGCCTTCTTGTAGGACGCGATGGCGCCGGCGGTCTCCATCCGCTTCCGGAAGAGGTCTGTAAGCTGATTGTCAATTTCGTCGATCTGGACGCGGTAATCCTTCAAATCCATGGGGAATCCTCCTTTGTGTTGGTACTGGCGCAGAAATAGGCGTCCAGCAGCGCGATGGCGGCGGCTGCCTCCATCACCGGCACCGCCCGGGGAACGATGCACGGGTCGTGGCGGCCGTGGACCTCCAGCGGCGCGTCGGCCTTTTGCGAGAGGGACACACTCTCCTGGCGCTGGGCGATGGAGGCCGTGGGCTTCACTGCCGCCCGGAACACCACCGGCATTCCCGAGGTGATGCCGCCGAGGATGCCGCCGTGGCGGTTGGTGCGGGTGCGGACGGCGCCGCCGTCCATATAGTAAGGGTCGTTGTGCTGGCTGCCGGTCAGCCGCGCCGCCGGGAAGCCCAGGCCGAACTCAATGCCCCGGATGGCGGGGATGCCGAAGACCAGCTGGGCGATGCGGTTTTCCATGCCGCCGAACATCGGGTCGCCCCAGCCCACCGGTACGCCCACGGCGGCGCATTCGATGACGCCGCCCAGGGAGTCGAGGTTCGACTTGGCCGCCAGAATGGCAGAGCGCATCTCCTCAGCCGCGCCGTCGCGCAGCACCGGGAAGGGCTTTTGGAGCAGGGCCTGGAGCTGGGCCGCGTCCACGCCGGCCAGGTCGAAGGGATCATCATCCACGCTGCCGATGGACTGGATGTGGGCCGCCACGGTGACGCCCAGCTTCTCCAGCAGCTGGAGGGCGATGCCGCCGGCGATGCACAGCGGCGCCGTCAGCCGCCCGGAGAAGTGGCCGCCGCCGGCCACGTCCTGGTAGCCGCCGAACTTCACCTGGGCCGGGTAGTCGGCGTGGCCGGGCCGGGGGCAGTCCCGGAGGTTGTCGTAGTCCCGGGAGCGGGTGTTGGTGTTGCGGATGATGGCCGTCAGCGGTGCGCCGCAGGTGCGGCCATCCACCAGCCCGGAGACGAATTCCGGCGTGTCCGGCTCCTTCCGTGAGGTGGTGATCCGGCCCTGGCCGGGGGCTCGGCGGGCCAAAAACTGCTGGAGCCGTTCCTCGTCCACGGCCACACCGGCAGGCAGGCCTTCGATGGTCACGCCGATGGCCGGGGCGTGGGACTGGCCGAAAATCGTCAGGCGAAATCGTTCGCCGTAGGTGCTGCTCATTGGAGTTTCCCTCCCAATGCTTGAAAGTCTGCCCAGAAGCCGGGGTAGGACTTCTCCACCGCCTGGGCGTTGCGGATGGTGACGGGGCCGCTGGCGAAGGTCGCCGCCACGGCGGCGGCCATGGCGATGCGGTGGTCGAAAAAGCTCTCCACCGTGCCGCCGGTGAGCCCGGTGCCTTGAATGATGAGGCCGTCGGCGGTGACGGTGACGTCGCCGCCCAGGCTGCGCAGCAGCGCCGCCACGGTCTCCAGCCGGTCCGACTCCTTGAGCCGCAGCCGCGCCGCATTGAAAATGCGGCTGGTGCCCTTCGCGTTGGCCGCCAGCACCGCCAGCACCGGCACCAGGTCCGGGATGGCGGCGGCGTCGATGTCCTGGGCCTGGAGCGGCCCCAGGGTCACGGCGGCGGTGTCGCCCTGCTGGGAAACCGCGGCGCCGAAGCGGCTGAGTAGCCACAGGATGGCCCGGTCGCCCTGGCAGCTGTGGAGGTCCAGCCCCGATACCGCCGCGCCGGCGGCCAGGAAGAAGGCGGCGTTGGACCAGTCGCCCTCCACCGCGGCGCTGCCGGGGCTTTGGAAGGCGCGGGGGGCGATGTCGTAGACCGGCGCGTGCCACTGGGGCGCGGCGCCGAACTGGGCCAGGGCCGCTTCGGTCAGGCGCAGGTAGGGGGCCGATTCGATCCGCCCGGCGACGGTCAGCGTGCTGGCCTCCCCCAGCAGGGGCAGGGCGAAGAGCAGGCCGGTAATATACTGGCTGGAGACATCCCCGGGCAGCGCGTAGGCGCCGGGGGCCAGTTGGCCGGAGACGGTCAGAGTGGTCTCGGTGGTCCGGGTCAGAACGGCGCCGTGGGACGTCAGCTCCCGGTCCAGGGGGAACAGAGGCCGCTGGGGCAGCCGCCCCTCCATCTGGAAGGTGGCTTCCACGCCCAGAGCCGCCGCCACCGGCAGGAGAAAGCGCAGGGTGGAGCCGCTCTCGCCGCAGGGTAAAAGGGCCGCCTGGGGTGCCGGGCCGGGGACGACGGTGAAGCCCGCCTCGGTGTGCAGGACCTTGGCCCCCAGGGCCGAGAGGCACCGGGCCGTGGCCAGGATGTCCTGGGAGACGGCGGGGCAGGCGATGGCAGTGGGCGCCTGGGCCAGGGCCGCGGCGATCAGCAGCCGGTGGGCAGCCGACTTGGAGGGGATGGCCGCCACAGTGCCGGAGAGCTTGCCGGGGAGCAGGGTGACGTCCATTTCAGCCCTCCTTTCCCGCGGCGATCCAGTCCGGCAGCGCCGCGACGGGGATGGGATGGAGGACGCAGTCGCCGATGGCCCGGGGCACTACCAGGGTCAGCGTGTCGCCCCGGCGCTTCTTGTCGCCCAGGGCGGCGGCCAGAATGGCCTCGGGGGATTGGGCGGTGGCAGTGGGCAGGCCGAAGGCCGCCAGCTTGGCCGCGATCTCCGCCGCAGTCTCCGGCGCGCAGAGGCCGAAGCGGGCTGCGGCCCGGGCGATCATGGCCATGCCGATGGAGACTGCCTGGCCGTGGGAGAGGGTGAAGCAACTCTCTTTTTCCACGGCGTGGCCCAGGGTGTGGCCCAGGTTCAGGAGCTGCCGGGCGCCGTTGTCAAATTCGTCGGCCTCCACCTTCTGCCGCTTGTCGTCGATGCAGGCGGCGATGACGGATTCGTCAATGGTCTCCGGCGTCAGCGCGTCGAAGAGGGCGCGGCCGGAGAGGACGCCGTATTTGATGACCTCGGCGCAGCCGTCCCGGAAGACGGCGCCGGGCAGCGTCTTTAAGAGGTCCAGGTCGCAGAGAACGGCGGCGGGCTGGTAAAAGGCGCCGCAGAGATTTTTTCCGGCGGGCAGGTCAATGGCGGTCTTGCCGCCCACGGAGCTGTCCACCATGGCCAGGAGCGTGGTGGGCACCTGGACATAGGCGATGCCCCGGAGGTAGCAGGCCGCGGCGAAGCCGGTGAGGTCGCCGGTGACGCCGCCGCCCAGGGCTACCACCAGGTCGCTCCGGGTCAGGTGGCTGGCGGCCAGGTCGTTGACCAGATTGAGAAATTCCGCGCCGCACTTGCTCTCCTCCCCGGCGGGGAAGACATGGGTCACGACGTCAAAGCCGGCTTTTTCCAGCGAGGCGACGGCTGCCGGGCCGTGGAGCGGGAATACGGTGGTCTCACTGACCACCATGGCCCGGCGGCCCTTGACCAGGGCGGCGCAGGTCGCACCCAGGGCGGGAAGGAGGCCTCTGCCCACCGTGACGGTGTAAGGGCGCGAGGCCCGAATTTCAATGGTTTTCATCGTCCATCCACCTCCTCTTTGCGGCGGCGGCCCTCGTCCAGCAGGGCGGAGAGGGCGCCGAAATCACCGTCGGCCAGGGCCTGGCGGTAGGCCGCCAGGTTTTGAAGCAGGATATCCATTTCCTCCAGCATAAAGTCCCGGTTTTCCAGCATCAGCTCGGCCCACATGGCGGGGTTGAGCCAGGCGACCCGGGTCAGATCCTTGTAGCTCCCGGCGGAGAAGCCCTTATGGGCCTGGGCCGTGGGACTCTTGATGTAGGCGTTCGAGACCACGTGACACATCTGGGAGGTAAAGGCGATCATTTTGTCGTGTTCCCGGGCCGTGGTCACGGAGAGGCTGCCGAAGCCAGCCGGGGCCAGGGCCTCCTTGACCCGCTGCAAAAGGGCCATGTCGTGGCCCTCCGGCGGCACCAGCACCATGGGCGCACCCTTGAAGAGGTTGGCCCGGGCGTATTTGAAGCCGGAGTTGTGGGTGCCGGCCATGGGGTGGCCGCCCACGAAGGTGAAGCCGTACTGCGCTGCCAGGGGGAACAGGGCTTCGCAGACCACTCGCTTGGTGCCGCACAGGTCGATGACCAGGGCGCTGGGGGAGAGGTGCGGGGCCAGTGCCCGGAGCGCCTCAATGGCGGCCCGGGGCGGGATGGCCAGCAGCAGCAGATCGCACTGGCCGGCGGTGCCGGCCTCCAGCCTGCCGTGGATGGCGCCGCTCATCTGGGCGAACTCCAGAATCACCCGGTCCAGATCATCGCCCAGCACCCGGTGCCCGGCCAGCGCGTATGCCTTGGCCATGGAGCCGCCGATCAGCCCCAGGCCCACAATGCCCACGGTACTCACAGCGCTGCCTCCCGCACGGCGCGGGCCCGGCGGGCCACGTCGGCAAACTGCTCCGGCGTCAGGGACTGGGCGCCGTCACACCAGGCGTGGGGCGGATCGTTGTGGACCTCAACCATCAGCCCGTCGGCGCCGGCGGCAGCGGCGGCCAGCGCCATGGGCGGCACCAGCTTGGCTTTCCCGGTGGCGTGGCTGGGATCCACCACCACCGGCAGGTGGCTCAGCTGCTTGAGCATGGGCACTGCCGAGAGATCCAGGGTGTTGCGGGTGTAGGTCTCGTAGGTGCGGATGCCCCGCTCGCAGAGGATCACCTGTTCGTTGCCCTCGGACATGATGTATTCCGCGCTCATCAGCCATTCCTTCATGGTGCCGCAGAGGCCGCGCTTCAAGAGGATGGGCTTGTGGAGCTTGCCCACTTCCTTCAAAAGGTCGAAGTTCTGCATATTCCGCGCACCGATCTGAATGATGTCCACATCGTCGAAAAGGGGCAGCTGGTTGATGTTCATGACCTCGGTGATGATGGGAAGGCCGGTTTCCTTCTTGGCCTCGGTCAGCATTTCGATGCCCAGCTTGCCAAGGCCCTGGAAGTCATAGGGGGAGGTGCGGGGCTTGAAAGCGCCGCCGCGCAGGACGTTGGCTCCGGCTGCCTTGACGGCCTTGGCCACGCCGATGATCTGCTCGTGGGTCTCCACGGAGCAGGGGCCGGCGATCAGGCAGAAGTTGCCGCCGCCGATCTTGGCAGAGCCCACCTCGATGACCGTGTCCTGGGGCTGAAAGTCCCGGCTGCACCGCTTGAAGGGCTCCGACACCCGCTTCACCGACTGGACGATGTCCAGACTGGCCAGAAGATCCATGTCGATCTTGCTGGTGTCGCCCACCAGGCCCAGGACGGTATAGATATCTCCGGCGGAAATGTGGATTTTGAGCCCCTGGCTCTCCAGCCAGTGGATGAGATTGTCGACTTGCGCCTGGGAGACGCCTGCTTTCAAAATTGCAATCATGGTGGTCTGCTCCTTTTACGATGAGGTGTGGAAAGTGGAATGGGGAACCTTGCCGGGGCGTCGCCGGTTCAGGTGGAAGGACCATCTGGCCGGAAGACGTCCAAGCCTATGAAAAAGGACCACACAGAAGTGATTCTGTGTGGTCCAAGTCAACGGCAACGCCTGCCGTTTTCACTTTTACGCATCACAAATCACTCTTACTTTCTGCTGCGAAAGTAAAAGTAAAAGGATACGAAAAAGCTGCGGCAGTTCATTGAAACGGTCTCCTTCAATCGGATTTGAGAATAAGATACCACTTCCGGCTCCGGATGTCAACGGACGATGCGGAGAAAGGGGTGGAAAATCAGACTCTTTTCTTGTGCAAAGTGATAATGAAGCAAATTCAAGTCTGCCGCTGCAAGTGGGCCTTCATTTTCTGGAAGGTGTCGTCGGAGATATGGTGTTCGATTTTGCAGGCCTCCTGGGCGGCGGTGGCTTCGTCCACGCCAAGGCCCATCAGCAGCTGCGTGAGGATGCGGTGGCGCTCATAGATCCGCTGGGCGACCGCCTCGCCCTGGGGCGTGAGGGAGAGGAGTCCGCTCTCGTCCATGGTGATATGCCCGGCCTCCCGGAGCTTTTTCATGGCCACAGACACGCTGGGTTTGGTGACGCCCAGCTCCCCGGCCACGTCGATGGAGCGGACCTGCCCTTTGGCTTCCCGAAGTTTGAGAACGGCCTCCAGGTAGTCCTCGCCGGATTCGTGCAAATTCATGGCAGTCCCTCCTCGTGAGTTTTGTATATTATAGCTAAAAGGGAACAAATCTGTCAAGGAAAGACCGTTCCGGGACGAAAATTTACAAAATCCTCATAAACTTTGCCTGCCGCCCACTTTTCGGACGGCGCAACTTGTGGTATGATGTATAAGGGATCGGATGCCCAGCGGGCAGCCGTTTCCCGGTATATGGTTCGTCTGTTTCGGGCCAACGGCCCTTTTTGATAGGAGGCATTATGCTGGAACTTCTCTCTCCCGCCGGCTCCATGGATGCGCTGCGGGCTGCCGTGCAGAACGGGGCCGACGCAGTCTATCTGGGCCTCAACGCGTTCAACGCCCGCCGGGGCGCGAAAAACTTTACCCTGGAAGAGCTGCAGGAGGCGGTGCCCTACTGCCACGTCCGGGGCGTGCAGGTCCATCTGGCCCTCAACATCCTGGTCTCGGACCGGGAGATGCTGGCGGCCTCGGACGTCGTCCGCGCCGCCGCCCGGCTGGGGGTGGACGCCTTCATCGTCCAGGACCTGGGGCTGGTGCAGCTGATCCGCCAGCTGGCGCCGACCATTCCCATCCACGCCTCCACCCAGATGAGCATCCACTCCCTGGAAGGCGTGCTGGAGGCCGCCCGGATGGGTGTGAGCCGGGTGGTGCTGGCCCGGGAGCTGCCCCGGGAGGAGATTGCCTTCATTTGCCGCAACAGCCCCGTGGAGATCGAGGTCTTTGCCCACGGGGCCCTCTGTATGTGCTATTCCGGCCAGTGCTACCTCTCCTCGGTCATTGGCCGCCGCAGCGGCAACCGCGGCCAGTGCGCCCAGCCCTGCCGGATGCCCTACGGCTTCGGGCGGTTTGAGGAGACCCGCTATCCCCTGAGCCTCAAGGACAGCTGCCTGGTGGAGCACCTCGGCGAGCTGCGGGCCATGGGCGTTCGCTCTCTGAAGCTGGAGGGGCGGATGAAGCGGCCGGAGTATGTGGCCGTGGTGACGCGGATCTACCGCGCCGTGCTGGACGGCCGCCCCGTCACCGAAGAGGACCTCAGCCAGTTGGAGACCATTTTCTCCCGGCAGGGCTTCACCCAGGGCTACTACCTGGGCAGAACCGGGCCGGATATGTTCGGCATCCATCAGGATACCCCGGAGGACCGGGACCTGCTGGCCGCCGCCCGGGCGACCTATGAGCGGGGGGAGAACCCCCGGGTGCCCGTCACCTTTTACGCCATGCTCCGCGCCGGGGAGGAGAGCCAGCTGGCCGTGGAGGACCCGGAGGGCCATGTCCTCCGAACCAAGGGCCCCGTGCCGGAGCCGGCGGTGAATCGCCCGCTCAGCGAGGCGGATCTGGCCCAGCGCCTCTCCAAGACCGGCGGCACGCCTTATGTGGCAGCCCAGGTCAAGGCCGCGGTGGAGCCGGGGCTGACGCTGCCGGCGGCGGCCATCAACGCCATGCGCCGGGAGGTGCTGGACCGGCTCACGGCCCTCCGGGGCCGGACGGACCCGCCGGACATCGGCGTCTACAGCCGCCTGGAGTCGTACCCCGGGCGGAGCGAGAAACCGGTGCTGACGGTAGCGGTGCGCACCGCCGGCCAGATCACGCCGGCGCTGCTGGCGGCGGAGCCCGAGGTCCTCTATGTGCCGCTCTCGGAGCTTTTGGAGCATCCCGAGCTGCCGGGCCGCGTGGGTGCCAATACGGCCCTGGCCGCGATTTTGCCCCGGGTGATCCCGGACCGGGAGCGCAGCAGCTGGGCTGTCGCGCTGGAGCGGGTCCGGGCCATGGGCGTCCGCCAGGTCCTCGCCGGCAACCTGGGCCAGATTCGCCTGGCGCAGCAGAAGGGCTTCAATGTCCGGGGTGATTTCGGCCTCAATGTCTTCAACTCCCGGGCGATGCACTACTGTAAGAGCCTGGGCCTGCAGAGCCAGATGGCCAGCTTTGAAATGATGCTCTCCCAGGTTCGCGACCTCAGCAAGGCCGTGGATACGGAGCTGCTGGTTTACGGGCGGCTGCCGCTGATGCTGATGGAAAACTGCGTCATCAAGAGCCGCACCGGCGCCTGCTCCTGCGACACGCCCACCCGGCTCATCGACCGGATGGGGGAGGAATTTCCCCTGCTCAAGGACCCCGGCACCTGCCGCAACGTCCTCTACAACGGCAAGCGGCTGTACCTCCTGGACAAGCTCTCCACCGTGGAGAAGATCGGCCTTTGGGCCTTCCGCATGAGCTTTACCACTGAGAACCCCGCCGAGGTGGACGCTGCCCTTTCGCAGTATTTCGGCGCCGGGGACTTCGATCCCGGCACCTGCACCCGCGGCCTCTACGTCCGCGGCGTGGAATAAAACAACAGATGGATTGAAACGGCCGTGTTGCCGAAACGCCTGCAATTCTGGTGACTTCTATGCTGATTCTCGCATCTCAATCGCCCCGGCGGCGGGCGCTGCTCGCCATGCTGGGGCTGGACTTCGCCGTGGACACCGCCGACATCGACGAGACCATGGACCCGGCCCTGCCGCCCGAAACCGAGGTGGCGCGGCTCTCCGAGGCCAAGGCCCGGGCCGTGGAGCAAAAGCACCCCGGCGACCTGATCCTCACGGCGGACACCGTCGTGGTGGTGGACGGCTGCATCCTGGGAAAGCCCCACGACGCCGAAGAGGCCAAGGCCCACCTGCGGCGGCTCTCAGGCCGCAGCCACACGGTGATGACGGCCTTCTGCCTGCTGCAAAACGGCTTGGCCGACGTCCACGTGGAAAAGACGCACCTCCACTTCAAGCCCCTCTCGGAAGGGGAGATCGCCGCTTACGTGGCCAGCGGCTCGCCCATGGACAAGGCCGGCGCCTACGGCATTCAGGATCAGGCGGCGGTGTTTGTCAGGGCCATCGAAGGCGACTACTATAATGTCATGGGCCTGCCTCTGTGCGCGCTGGTGCAATGCCTGCGGCGGCGGGGCGTGGCCGTATTGGGGACGGTGGAACCATGAAAAAGCATCTCTTCACCTCAAAAATCAAGACGATCCTGGTGGTGGCGGTGGCGCTGGCCATCCTGACCACGGTGGCGGTGGCCGTCTCCGGCGGCATGGTCCCGGGGCAGAATGTGGTGGGCACCGTCCTCTCGCCCATCCGCGCCGGCCTGGCCGCCATTGACCGCCAGGCGCTGCGGGTCTATAATTATATCTTCTCCTACGAGACGCTCCGGGCCGAGAAGGAAGCGCTGGAGCGGCAGATTCTCGAAATGCAGGAGGAAGTGCGGCTGGCCCAGGAGTATGAGCGGGAAAACGCCCGGCTCAAGCAGCTTTTGGACCTGTCGGAGATCCACGAGGACTATCAGTTTGAAGACGCCTATATCATCTCCTGGGACGCCTCCACCTGGCGCAGCAGCTTCACCATCGGCAAGGGGACCAACGCCGGGCTGACCGAGGGGATGTGCGCCGTCACGGAGAACAACCAGATGGTGGGCATTCTCACCGAGGTGGGCGCCAACTGGGCCACCGTCACCACCATTTTGGACCAGAGCCAGGAGATCAGCGCCTCGGTGGCCGCCTCCGGCTACACCGGCGTGGTCCAGGGCACGTATGATGCCGAAAACACCCGGACGCTGCGGATGAACTACCTGCCCACCGACGCCGTGCTGAAAAACGGCGACCAGGTCGTCACCACCGGCTCCACCCTCTATCCCCGAGGGCTGCTGCTGGGCTATGTGACCAACGTCTCCCTGGACGAGACCGGCGTGGCCAAGTACGCCGCCCTGGAGGCCAGCTGCAGCCTGGACGGGCTGGAGCAGGTCTTCGTCATCACCAACTACGCCGAGTCGTAAGCACCGCCGGTTTGCCGGGGCCTTGCGGACCGTACTTTGATTACGGGCGCGCAAGGCGCGCCCCAGCGGTTTGCCGGCCGTCAGACCGACGCGGCGGACGCGGCATTGGTTTGCGCGCCGCCGTATGCCTGCCGGAAAGGAGCCCAGATGCACGCTTCACAAGTTTATCGAAAATATCTCATGTGGGGACTCTACGCCCTGCTGTTTTTGCTGGTGCTGCTGGTGCAGGACGTCACCCTGGCCCGGCAGCGGTTTTTCGGCGCGAAACTCAATCTGCTGCCCATGACCGTTGCCCTCATCGCCATGCACCTGGGCCACGAGGTGGGCGGCCTGTTCGGTCTGCTGGCGGGCGTTTTCTGGTGCCTCACCGGCGCGAGCGACGGCTCGGCTGCCATTTTCACCTGGACTGTCACCGGCATTGCCGCCGGCTTTGTCTGCGACGCCGTCCTGGTTCGCCGGTTTCTGCCGGCCCTGGGGCTGAGCGCCCTGGCCCTCTTGTTTCACGAGGGCGTGGTGTTTTTCCTCAATTTGCTCCTGGCGGAGGCTTCTTTCCCCATGGGCCTGTGGGTCCTGGTGACGGTGGGGCTTTCGCTTTTGGCCTGCCCGGTGCTGTACCTCCTGTGCCGGGCCATCGGAAAGGTGGGTGGTTAAATGGAACGGCGTGCCCGCTTCCGCACCGGTATATTCATTGCGCTGATCGTGCTGATTATGGCAATCTTCACCTTCCGGCTCTATGCCCTGCAGACCTCCCTCACCGAGGAGGAGATTCGCACCTCCAACTCCCTGACCATCCAGACCACGGTGGACGCCTCCCGGGGCCAGATTCTGGACCGGAACGGCACGGTGCTGGTGGGCAACCGGGCCAGCTACAACCTCATTATGATCGGTTATGTCTTCTTCAACGGCCCCAGCCCCAACGAATCTCTGATCGAGCTGCTGGAGCTGTGCGACGAGCTGGGCATCGAGGTGGAGAGCAACTTCCCCGTCAGTGAGACGCGGCCCTATACCTATACCCTGGAGGACTACTCCGAGGCATGGCAGAGCTATTTCCGCCGCTTCCTCACCAGCCGCGGCTGGGACCCGGATATGTCCGCCCAGAATCTGATGAACAATCTGCGCAGCGACTACAATATCCCCAAAGACCTCAGCGACGAGGAGGCCTACCGGCTCATCGCCGTGCGCTTTGAGCTGGAGCTTCGGACCATCGAGGGGATGCCGCTGGACAACTACTGCCTGGCCCGGGACATCTCCTCGGAGGACCTGGCGGCGGTGATGGAGCTGGGTATCCCCGGTGTGCTGGTGGAGACCACCACCGTGCGGGAATACAACACCACCTATGCGGCGCACCTGCTGGGCCACACCGGCGCGATGACAGCCTACGAATACGAAAACCTCTACCCCGACTACGCGATGGACGCGGTGGTGGGCAAGGAGGGCGTGGAGCGAACCTTTGAGAGCTATCTCCACGGCACCGACGGCCTGCTGCAAACCACGATCCTCTCCACCGGCGAAGTGCTGGAGCAGCAGTATCTCGCCACGCCGGAGCCCGGCGACAACGTGGAGCTGACCATTGACATCGGCCTCCAGGCCACGGCGGAAAACGCCCTGGCCCAGGTGATCGAAAACCTCCAGCAAAACGGCGTCGGCTCCAAGAAGGAGGGCAAGGACGCCGACTCCGGCGCGGTGGTGGTGCTGGACGCTACCAACAACGAGGTGCTGGCCATGGCCTCCTATCCCACCTATGACCCGGCCCGGTACAATCTGGACTTCAATGAGCTGGCCGAGGCCGACGGCAACCCGCTGCTGAACCACGCCTTGCAGGGCCTCTATCCCCCCGGCTCCATCTATAAGATGGTCACGGCCACCGCCGCCATGGAGTTCGCCAATGTGGGCGCCTACTACCAGGTCACCGACCAGGGCGTTTTTACCAAGTACGAGCTCCAGGGCTATGCCCCGGCCTGCCACATCTGGCGCAGCTCCGGCCGGACCCACGGCACGGTCAATATGATGCAGGCCCTGGCCGTGTCCTGCAACTACTATTTCTATGAGGTGGGCCTCCAGGTGGCCACCACCGACATGGACTTTGTGGCGATGAACCTGGGCCTTGGCGAACCCACCGGCATTGAACTCTATGAGGAGACCGGCACCCGCGCCAATGCCGAGACGAAGGCTGAGACCTTCGCCGGCACCGACATGGAAGCGTGGGTGGAGGGCGACAAGCTCCAGGCCTCCATCGGCCAGAGCCTCAACTCCTTCACGCCCCTGCAGATGGCCTGCTACGTCTCGGCGCTGGCCAACCAGGGCACCCGCTACAAGGCGACGCTGCTGAGCCGGGTGGTCAGCTGGGACTACCAGGACCTGATTCTGGAGAGCCAGCCCGAGATCGCCAGCCAGCTGGATATGGATGAAAAGACCGTCGCCTGCATCAACGAGGGCATGAAGATGACGGTGTCCGACTACTCTGGCGCAGCCAACAGCTATCTCAGCGACTATCCCATCTCCATCGCAGCCAAGACCGGCACAGCCCAGCACGGCTCCGGCGGCTCGGACAACGCCAGCTTCGTCTGCTACGCCCCCGCCGACGATCCCCAGATCGCCATCGCGGTCTATGTGGAACACGGCGCCCAGGGCGGCAACCTGGCCAACGTCGTCCGCCCCATCCTCGACGCCTTCTTCTCCCAGGAGAGCAAGTACGAGACCACCTACAACGAAAACACTGTGCAGTAAACGCAACATCTGATTTGCGCATTCCCATATTCCAGACAAGCGAGGGACAACCTATGACCGATCTTTCTAACATCCGCAACTTCTCCATCGTCGCCCACATTGACCACGGCAAGTCCACGCTGGCGGACCGGCTGCTGGAGGCCTGCAACACCGTGGAAAAGCGGGAGATGGAGGACCAGATTCTCGACAATATGGACCTGGAGCGGGAGCGGGGCATCACCATCAAGGCCCGGGCCGTCCGGCTCAACTACCACGCCGACAACGGCCAGGATTATGTCCTCAACCTCATCGACACCCCCGGCCACGTGGACTTCAACTACGAGGTCTCCCGGAGCCTCACGGCCTGCGAGGGCGCGGTGCTGGTGGTGGACGCCTCCCAGGGCATCGAGGCCCAGACCCTGGCCAACACGTATCTCGCCATCGACGCCGGGCTGGAAGTCCTGCCGGTCATCAACAAGATCGATCTGCCCGCTGCCCGGCCCCAGGAGGTCAAGCAGGAGGTGGAGGACGTCATCGGCATCCCGGCCATGGACGCCCCGGAGATCTCCGCCAAAAACGGCATCAACATCCATTCCGTGCTGGAGCTGGTCGTGCGGTACGTGCCCCCGCCGAAGGGAGACCGCGACGCGCCCCTCAAGGCGCTGATCTTCGACAGCCAGTACGATTCCTACCGCGGCGTTATTGTCTACCTCCGGGTGATGGACGGCACCATCACCCCCGGTATGGACATCAAAATGATGGCCACCGGCGCGGAGTATAAGGTGGTGGAGTGCGGCTATCTCCATCCCAAGGGCATGGTCCCCTGCGACGCCCTGGGCGCCGGCGAGGTGGGCTACCTGACGGCCTCCATCAAGACCGTCTCCGACACCCGGGTGGGCGACACCGTCACCGGGAAAGAAAACCCCGCCGCCGAGGCGCTGCCGGGCTACCAGAGTGTGCAGCCCATGGTCTTCTCCGGCGTCTACCCCGCCGACGGCAGCAAGTACGGAGACCTCCGGGACGCGCTGGAAAAGCTCAAGCTCAACGACGCCTCCATGTCCTACGTCCAGGAGAACTCCATCGCCCTGGGCTTCGGCTTCCGGTGCGGCTTTTTGGGCCTTTTGCACATGGAGATCATCATGGAGCGCCTGGAGCGGGAGTACAACCTGGACCTCATCACCACGGCGCCCAACGTCGTCTATCAGATCACCAAGACCGACGGCACTGAAGTAGAGGTCTACACCCCCCTCAACTACCCTGACCCGGCGGAGATCGCCGAGGCCCGGGAGCCCTTCGTCAAGGCCAGCATTTTAGCGCCCCAGGAGTACGTGGGCAACATCATGGAGCTGTGCCAGCAGCGCCGGGGCGAATTCCAGGATATGCAGTACCTGGACACCACCCGGGTCGAGCTGCACTACGAGATGCCCCTCAACGAGATCATCTACGACTTTTTCGACGCCCTCAAGTCTCGTACTCGGGGCTATGCGTCGCTGGACTACACCCTCTCCGGCTACCGGCCCAGCAAGCTGGTGAAGCTGGATATCCTCTTGAACGGCGAGGTGGTGGACGCCCTGAGCTTCATCCTCTTTGCCGACAACGCCTATCCCCGGGCCCGGAAGATCTGCGAAAAGCTCAAGGAGAACATCCCGCGGCAGATGTTCGAGATCCCGGTGCAGGCCGCCATCGGCGGCAAGGTCATCGCCCGGGAGACCATCAAGGCCTTCCGCAAGGACGTCTTGGCCAAGTGCTACGGCGGCGACATCACCCGGAAGAAGAAGCTGCTGGAGAAGCAGAAGGAGGGCAAAAAGCGGATGCGCAGCTTTGGCTCCGTGTCCATCCCATCCGAGGCATTTATGGCCGTCCTGAAGCTGGACGAGGACTGAACAAACACGCTCTGTAGGGGCCGATGCCCACATCGGCCCACGCCGCGCCAGCGGCCTCTCCCGCTGCATACGTTGTCTGCAACAAATCATTTGCACCACTGTGCCACATCCCAATGACCGGCCTTCGGCCGGTTCGGGTCGATGTGGGCATCGACCCCTACGCACCCTCTGTATGTTGGGGGCTGGCAAAAACCGCACCTGCTCTCGGGCGGATATGCAATCCGCCCCTACAGTTCGTTGGAGGTACCCATGCGAAACGACAAAAAAGCGCTCCAGGACGCCCGGCAGCCCCTGGGGATCTATGTCCACGTGCCCTTCTGCCGGAGCAAATGCGAATACTGTGACTTCTATTCCCTGGGCGGCGGCATGAACCGGGAGTCCATGGACCTCTACCTCCAGGCGGTGCTGGCCCACATCCGGGAGGCGGCCCAGCGGGTGGTGGGCTACGAGGTGGACAGCATCTACTTCGGCGGCGGCACCCCCAGCTTCTTCGGCCACGAGGGGCTGATCCGCATCCTCACCGAGTTGGACCGGCGGCTGCGGCTGTCCCGGGACGCCGAGATCACCCTGGAGGCCAACCCCGATTCGGTGACGGCCCAGAGCCTGGACAAGCTCCGCCGCGCCGGCTTCAACCGCATCTCCATCGGCGTCCAGTCCGACGACGATGCCCAGCTCAAGTCCCTGGGCCGGCCCCACAACTATAAGCAGGCTCAGCAGGCGGTGTCCCTGGCCCGGCGGGCCGGGTTTGACAACGTGTCGGTGGACCTGATGTTCGGCCTGCCCAGCCAGAGCCGCCAGCAGTGGATGGACACGCTGCGCCACGTGCTGGACCTGAAGCCCGACCACGTCTCCTGCTACGGCCTCAAGGTGGAGGAGGGGACGCGGCTGTGGGAGTACAAGGACTGTGCCAACCTCCCCGACGACGACGCCCAGGCCGACATGTACTTCTACGCCGTGGAGACGCTGGAGTCCTTCGGCTATCAGCAGTATGAGATCTCCAACTTCGCCAAGCCCGGGCGAGAGTGCCGCCACAACCTCAAATACTGGATGGGCGACCCGTATCTGGGCTTCGGCCCGGCGGCGTCTTCGGACTTTGCCGGCAAGCGCTTTACGGCGGCGGCCAACCTGGACCAGTATATCACCGGCATTCTGGAGCAGAAAACCATCCTCAGCGAATGCGAATCCATTCCGCTGCGGGAGCGGGCTGGGGAATACCTGATGCTCCGGCTGCGGACCAGCTACGGCATTGAGGAAAACGAGTATATGCAGACGTACCTGCTGCCCTTTGCGCCGCTGGAGAAGCTGCTGACCACCTACGCCCAGCGGGATCTGGCCAAGAAAGAGGAAAATGGCCGCTGGCGGCTGACGCCCAAGGGATTTATGGTGTCCAATGCCATTTTGGTGGAGCTGCTGGAGGTCCAGCAGAAATCCAACCCCCTGGCCAGAATTCGCTGAAAAGCGCGGGCAATCGCAAGGCAAAAGGCCGCGACGGCTTCCCCAAGAAGCCGTCGCGGCCTTTTAAATCTTCTCTTCTTTACACGCCTTTACGCAAAGCCCCGCAGGCGGAGATAGGCCTGCTCCAGCCGGTCTGTGAGATCGGCGTAGAGGGCGGCGCGCCCGGGGTCCGGTTCGGTCACGTCCTCCACCCGGAGGAAGCGGTCGATGGCGCCGGCGTCCGGGAACACCCCGGCGCCGATGCCTGCCGCCAGGGCCGCCCCCAGGGAGCAGCCCTCCTCCAGCAGGCTGAGCTTCTCCACCCGGACATTCAGCGCGTCGGCCAGCACCTGCCGCCACAGCGGCTCCTGGGCGCCGCCGCCGATGATCCGCAGGGCGGAGAAGGGGTATTTCTCCCGGAACACCCGGAGAATCAGCCCCAGGTTCATGGCGACGCCCTCCATCACGGCCCGCAGCAGCTGGGCATGGGTAGTGGAGATGGTCAGCCCCAGGAAGGCGCCCTTGGCGTTGGCGTCCCACCAGGGGCTTCGCTCCCCGGTGAGGTAGGGCAGGAACAGCACCCCGCCCGCGCCGGGGGCCTCGGCGGCGATTTGGCGGTTGATCCGGTCATAGACGCTGCCGCCCTGGGCCGTGGCGGCCTGCTTTTCCAGCTGGCAGAGCTGATCGCGCATCCAGTTGTAGGAGGAGCCGGCGGCCTGCATGGTGCCGATGGGGAACACCTGACCCTTTTGGATGCCGGCCAGGTTGAACGTCCGCTGGCGGGGGTCCAGGAGCGGGGCGTCGTCGGCGTAGGAAATCCAGGCCGAGGTGCCCAGGCTGATGTAGCCCTGGCCCGGCTGGCGGACGCCGGTGCCCACCGACGCCGCGGTGCCGTCGCCGCAGCCGCAGTAGACCGGCGTGCCGGGGAGAAGGCCGGTGTCGCGGGCGGCCTGGGGCGTGATGGTGCCGGCCAGGTCGGTGGAGGCGTGGAGCGGGGGCATCACCGACGGTGCCACGCCCGCGGCCTCCAAAATCTCCGCCGACCAGGTGAAGGTGCCCAGGTCGAAGGCCCCGGTGCCGGAGGCGTCGGAGTAGTCGGTGCCGATGGCGCCGGTCAGCCGGTAGATCAGGTAGTCCTTGCAGTTGAGGGAGGTGGCCAGCCGGTCACCCCAGCCCTCGTGCCGCTGGCACCAGAGGATTTTCACCAGGGAGTTGGTGGGATTGTTGCGGTTTCCGGTGATTTCATAAAACCGCGTGTCATCCATCCGCTGGGAAAGAAGGGCCTGCTCCTCCGTGGCCCGCTGGTCGGCCCAGATGATGGCCGGGCGCAGCAGCGCGCCGTGGCGGTCCAGCAGCACCGATCCCATCATATGCCCCGAAAAGCTGACGCCCACCACGTCTTCCGGAGCGGCCAGCTCCAGCAGGCCCCGGGTGGCCTGGCAGACGGCGGCATACCAGTCCTCCGGGTCCTGCTCGGCCCGGTTCCCAGGGCCATAGTGGCAGGGGTAGGAGGCCACGGTGCTGCGCACCAGGGCCCCGTCGGTGGTGAATAAGGTGGCCTTGTCCCCGGAGGTCCCCAGATCGTGCGCCAGAAGATACTGCATTGCCCTCGCTCCTTTCGCCGCGAAAAGCGGCCATGTCGTTTGAGAGAATCATACCAGAAAATCTGCCCCATTGCAACGGCGCGCCGACGGCTGCAGAAGTCTCCTCTGGTCAAACGGGAGAAAATACAGTATAATAGCCGCAATGATGACCGAGCATACCATTCCGGCTGCGCCGTCATGGTATAAGAGCCGCATAGCGGCTATTATACCTTTAGATTAAAGTCCTTTTTCTCGCCCCTGACGGGGCAACCGAAAAAGATGACATATGATACCATTCCGGCTGCGCCGTCATGGTATCATAATTGCCCACAAACGAAAATCGCCGCGGATGCGCGGCGAAACAGCAACGGCGGAAGGAGGGGTGCCCTTTGAAGCGCCGGACGATAGAACTTTGTAAAGATGTGATCCTGGTCCTTTTGGTGGTCAACCTCATTCTGCTGGCCCTGATGTCTCTGCCCACGGAGAGCGTGCGTCAAAGCCCGCTGCTCTCGGCGCTCCTGCAGCCGCTGGCTCAGGTGCTGGGCATGGACCAGGCGGAGCTGGCGTATATGGAGGTGGCGGAGCCGGTGATGGACGCTGCCCGCCCCCTGGCGGTGACGCTGCGCAACAGCGCGGGGCGCTATACGGCCATCTGGGATTTTGCGGCGCTGGACACCGCCTTTGAGACCCTGGGCGGCGCCCTGGGCGAAGCGCTGGACACCGCTTCCGCACCCAGCACGGTCAGCGAGGCCCAGGTCCAGGGAGTCCTGGCGGGGGAGAGCGTCTACTTTGACTACGGTCTGACGCTGCCGGCCGCGGTGCTGGCCTCCTGGCTGGACGCCGTGCCGGAGGAATCGCTGCCGGAGGTACACGCCTGCGCCCTGGCTGTGGAGGGGGACCAGGTGGCGCTCTATCTGCTGGGAGAGACGTACCAGCGGGCCGAGACCGGCCTTTTGCCGGAGACGCTGGAGAATCTCTTGGAGCAGTTCCGCCCCGACGGTTCGGCCTTCGCCTTTGAAGTGGACTCCACCCTCGCGCCCGATGCGCTTTTGCCCGGCGGGAATCCGGCGCCGCCCAGCGCCGTGGTGGGCAATCCCTGCGACAACCGCTATATCGAGTCCCTGGCAACGGCCCTGGGCTTCAACCCCTATGGCGACACCTCCTATACTGACAGCGACGGCACGGCCTATTTCTCGGAGGCCGGCTGCGCCCTGCAAATCTCCGCCGCGGGCGAGATTCTTTTGACCTCCACGGCCCAGGACCGCTTCCGGGCCGGCGGAGACGGCGTGGAGGAGCTGGTGGAGGAGGCCCGCCGCCTGGCGGCGCTGGCCGCGGGAGACGCCGCCGGAGAGGCGCGGCTGTACCTCTCAGACCTGACGGTGACGGAGGAGGAGACGGTCTGCACCTTTGACTACTATCTCTCCGGCATTCCGGTTTCCCTGGCCGCGGGGTATGGGATACAAGTGACGTTTTCCGGCCAGTCGGTCCAGCGGATGGAGGGGACCGCCCTCCGCTTTGAAACCACCGGGGACACACAGCTGGTGATGCCGGTGGCCCAGGCGGCGGCGGTGCTGCCGGAGGGCAGCGACTTGACGCTAGAGTATCAGCTGCAAGATGGCGCCATGCAGGCCGGCTGGGTCCCCGGGAGGTGAGGGTATGCCTGTTTCCAAACTGAAAAACCTGGCGATTTTGATTTTACTGCTGGCGAACCTGGCGCTGCTGGCGATGCTGGTTCCTTCGCGCCTGGCGACGCGGCAGGAGGCGGAGCAGATGCGCGCCTCCCTCAGCCAGCTCTGCGCGGCCCAGGATGTGGCACTGGACCCGGACAGCATCCCGGACACGGCCAGCCTCTATGCCCTGGAGCTGGGAGAGGACGCCGAGGCCGACCTGCGGGCCGCCACAGCCCTGCTGGGCCAGGAAGTGCTGGCCCAGGACGACTCCACCCGCTACCAAAGCCTCTATTCCTCGGCGGATGGCACCTGCCAGATCAGCCGCAGCGGCGCTTTTTCTGCCAAGCTCCAAAACCAACCGGAGGACAGCGATCTCTCCGGCTCCGCGGCGCGGGTGCTGAAAAACATGGGCTTCACCGCAGGCAAACTTGAAGACCCGGTGCGGGTGCGGGCCGGCGTCTACACCGTCACGGCGTGGCAGTCGGTGCTGGATGTGCCGGTACTGTCCGGTGGCCTGACGCTGACGTATTCCAACAACTGCCTCACGGGCATTGAGGGCGTCTTTTTCACCAGTGCCGGGCAGCTGACCCGAGTCAGCGAGGAGGTCTCCATCTCCGCGGCGGACGCCGTGGTGGCTTTTTTGGACGCCCGCTACGACCTGGGCTGGGTGGGCAGCGCCATCGAGTCCGTGGTTCAGGGCTATGCCCGCTCGGAAACGGCGGCGGCCGCCGCCGTCCATCTGACGCCGGTGTGGCGGCTGGAGACCGATACCGGCGTGTTTCAGGTCAACGGATTGACCCGAGAGGTGACGGCAGTTTCGCCATAGCTCCTAAATCTTGGGGTATTTTTTGTCGAAACATACTAAATAGCTTAATTTGTATCCGAATTGCATCTGTTTTGTCATCTTTCGCTTTACATAACTGGCTTTTTGTGCTATGATGCTTCTGGTAAATAATAGCGTAGGTAATTCCCCCGTCAGGGGGCCATACTTTCTATATAGATGTTCGAAGCCGCGCCCCGTCGCAGCGGCCGACGAATTGAGGGAAAATGAGGGATATTCTTGGTTAAATATATCATTGATGGCGGCAAGCCGCTCCACGGCGATGTGACGATTTCCGGCGCGAAGAACGCCGCGGTAGCGATTTTGCCGGCCACGCTGCTGGTGTCCGGCAAGTGCCACATCGAGAACGTGCCGGATATTTCCGACGTGCGTCTGCTGCTGGAGATTTTGAGCGACATGGGCGCGCAGATTCGCCGCCTGAGCCGCAACGCCCTGGAGATTGACTGCACCCGCGCCCGGAACATCACCGCGCCCATCGACCTGGTGCGGCGGATTCGGGCCTCCTATTACCTGCTGGGCGCGCAGCTGGGCCGCTTCGGCCATGCCCGCAACGCCATGCCCGGCGGCTGCAACTTCGGCGTCCGGCCCATCGACCAGCATATCAAGGGCTTTGAGGCCATGGGCGCCATGGTAGAGCAGAGCGGCGGCTACGTCACCTGTGACGCGCCCGAGGGCGGCCTCCAGGGCGGCCATGTCTATCTGGACATCGTCTCCGTGGGCGCCACCATGAATATCCTCCTGGCCGCCACCCTGGCCAGCGGCATGACCATCATTGAAAACTGCGCCAAGGAGCCCCACATCGTAGACCTGGCCAACTTCCTCAACGCCATGGGCGCGCGGATCTCCGGCGCCGGCACCGACGTCATCAAGGTCCGTGGCGTCCGGAGCCTCCACGGCGGCAGCTATTCCATCATCCCCGACCAGATCGAGGCCGGCACCTACATGGCAGCTGTGGCCGCGGCGGGGGGCGACGTCACCATCCACGGCGTGATTCCCAAGCACCTGGACTGCATCACCGCCAAGCTGCGGGAGATGGGCATGGTGATCCATGAGATGGACGACGCCATGCGCCTGGAGAAGACCCGGCGGCTCAAGCGGGCCAATGTGAAGACCATGGTCTATCCCGGCTTCCCCACGGATATGCAGCCGCAGATCGCCGTCTGTATGTCCCTGGCCAACGGGACAAGCATTGTCACAGAAAGTATTTACGATACGCGCTTCCGCTATACGGCGGAGCTAAACCGCATGGGCGCCCACATTCAGGTGGAGGGCAAGGCCGCCGTCATCGACGGCGTCAAGGAACTCCACGGCTGCGAGGTGCGGGCCTGCGACCTGCGGGCCGGCGCGGCCATGGTGATCGCGGCCCTCTCGGCCCAGGGCACCACCATCATTGAGGACGCCCATCTCATTGAGCGGGGCTATGAGGACATCATCGGCAAGCTCACCAACCTGGGTGCGTCCATCAAGCGCACCGAGACCTTCGACCCCCATCCCATCGCCGCGGGCGTCGGCTGAAAATCGCACATTGCCCCGGGAGCGCACCGCGCTCCCGGGTTTTTGCGTCTATCAGTGGTCTGTGGGACCGCAGGCCGTCCGGCTCCGGGGCAAAACTTCTTGGATTTTCAATTTACTTTACCTTATTCCTGTGGTAAACTTAGACCAATGACCGAAACGGAGGTAGTTTCTATGGTAGCATACCACGCCCGCGGCGCGTATTACGCCGCCGGGAATCTGATTTGGGCCGACGAGGCCCAGGGCTTCGCGCCGCCCCGGGAGGCGCGGGAAAAGACCATTGCCTATTCCATGTTCCGCGCCCACAACAAGAGCGCCGACCCGGACAAGCTCCGGCTGAAATTTGACGCGCTGATCTCCCACGACATCACCTTCGTGGGTATCATTCAGACGGCCAAGGCCTCGGGCCTCAAGCAGTTCCCCATCCCCTATGCCATGACCAACTGCCACAACAGCCTGTGCGCCGTCGGCGGCACCATCAACGAGGATGACCACGCCTTCGGCCTCTCGGCGGCAAGGAAGTACGGCGGTATCTACGTGCCGGCCAACCAGGCCGTCATTCACCAGTACGCCCGGGAAAAGCTGGCCGGCTGCGGCAAGATGATCCTGGGCTCCGATTCCCACACCCGCTACGGCGCCTACGGCTGCATGGGTGTCGGCGAGGGCGGCGGCGAGCTGGTCAAGCAGCTGTTGGAGAACACCTATGATGTGGCCGCCCCCCAGGTGGTGGCGGTGTACCTCACCGGCAAGCCGAGAAAGGGCGTGGGACCCCAGGACGTGGCCATCGCGCTGGTGGGCGCCACCTTCCCCCAGGGTCTGGTGAAGAACAAGGTCCTGGAGTTCATCGGCCCCGGTGTGGCCTCCTTGAGCGCCGACTACCGCATCGGCATCGACGTCATGACCACCGAGACCTCCTGCCTCACCTCCATCTGGCAGACCGACGACGTGATCCGGGCCTACTATGAGAACATTCAGCGTCCGGCGGACTTCAAAGTCCTGGCCCCCGGCGAGGGCGCCTACTACGACAGCGTCGTGACCATCGACCTCTCCCAGGTGGAGCCGATGATCGCCCTGCCCTTCCACCCCTCCATCGCCTACACCATTCACGAGGTGCAGGAAAACCCGGAGAAGATCTTCGCGGAAGTGGAGGAAGCCTGCAACAAGCAGCTGGGCGGCAGGGTCACCATGGACCTGCGGCACAACATCATCGATGGCAAGGTTCACTGCGACCAGGGCGTCATTGTCGGCTGCTCCGGCGGTATGTATGAGAATATCTGCGAGGCCGCGGCTATTTTGAAGGGCGGCAGCATCGGCAACGGCTACTTTGATATGTCCGTCTACCCCTCCTCCACGCCCATCTCCCTGGCCATCACCAAAAACGGCATCGCCGCCACGCTGATGGAGGCCGGCTGCGTCATGAAGCCCGCCTTCTGCGGCCCCTGCTTTGGCGCCGGCGACACCCCGGCCAACAACGCCCTGTCCATCCGCCATGCCACCCGGAACTTTGCCAACCGCGAGGGCAGCAAGCCCGCCAATGGCCAGATCGCCGCGGTGGCCCTGATGGACGCCCGGTCCATCGCCGCCACGGCCCGCAACGGCGGCGTCCTCACCGCGGCCACCGACATCGACTACGACGAGCCCACCGCGGAGGAGATGGTCTACCACTACGACGGCTCCGTCTATGAAAAGCGCTGCTACGAGGGCTTCGGTAAGGCCGACCCCACCGCCGAGCTGCGCTACGGCCCCAACATCAAGGACTGGCCCCAGATGCCGAAGCTGGAGGACGACCTCCTGGTAAAGCTCTGCGCCGTGATCCGCGACCCCGTCACCACCACCGACGAGCTGATCCCCTCCGGCGAGACCTCTTCGTACCGCTCCAACCCCATCGGCCTCAGTGAGTTTGCCCTTTCCCGCCGCGTCCCCGAGTACGTGGGCCGCAGCAAGGCCGTCCGCGCCATGGAAGAGGCCCGGGAGGCCGGGGAAGTGCCCGAAGAGGCCGCAAAGGTGCTGACCGCCCTGGGCGGAGACCTCCAGAAGACCTCCATCGGCTCCTGCCTCTACGCCAACCGGCCCGGCGACGGCTCCGCCCGGGAGCAGGCCGCTTCCTGCCAGAAGGTTCTGGGCGGCTTCGCCAACATCTGCCAGGAGTACGCCACCAAGCGCTACCGCTCCAACTGCATCAACTGGGGTATGACGCCCTTTACCCTGCCCGAGGGCGCGGCGTTCCCCGGCGAAGTGGGCGACTATGTGTACATCCCCGGCCTGCGGGCCGGCATCCTCGCGGGACAGGAGGAATTTGCCGCCAAGCTGATCCATGGCGATACCGTGACTGACCTGACGCTCCTCTGCCGCGGCCTGACCGAGAACGAGCGGAAAATCCTCACCGAGGGCTGCCTGATGAACTACTACGCGGCGGGCTACGGGAAGGATTAAAGGAGTTTATTGCAACAAAGGCCCCCTTGTGTAAAGGGGGCTGGCGCGCGAAGCGAGACTGGGGGATTGTCAACCCCTCCGGCGCTACGCGCCACCTCCCCTTGCACAGGGGAGGCTTTGGTCGCCCATATCGATTCACATCGCAACAAGGAGTGCTGACTTTGGAAAAAATCAAAATGACCACCCCGCTGGTGGAGATGGACGGCGACGAAATGACCCGGGTCCTCTGGGCCATGATTAAAGAGCAGCTGATCCTCCCCTATGTGGACCTGAAGACCGAATACTATGACCTGGGCCTCCTCCATCGGAACGCCACCCAGGACCAGGTGACGGTAGACGCCGCCAACGCCACGAAAAAGTACGGCGTGGCCGTCAAGTGCGCCACCATCACCCCCAACCGCCAGCGGATGGAGGAGTACCCGGAGCTGACCCAGATGTGGAAGAGCCCCAACGGCACCATCCGCTCCATCCTGGACGGCACCGTCTTCCGGGCCCCCATCTGCATCGACGCCATCAAGCCGGTGGTGAAGAACTGGAAAAAGCCCATTACCATCGCCCGTCACGCCTACGGCGACGTCTATAAGAGCGTGGACTTCGAGACCACCGAGCCCGGCGTGTGCAAGCTGGTCTTTGAGGGCGAAAACGGCGAGCGGCACGAAGCCCTGGTGCAGAAGACCGACGGCCCCGCCGTCTTCCAGGGCGCCCACAACACCGACAAGTCCATCCGCTCCTTCGCCCACGCCTGCTTCCAGTATGCTCTGGCCACCAAGCAGGACCTGTGGTTCTCCACCAAGGACACCATCGCCAAGATCTACGACGGCAAGTTCAAGGCCGTCTTTGAAGAGGTCTTCGCCGAATACGAGGCCAAATTCAAAGAGGCGGGCATCACCTACTTCTACACCCTGATCGACGACGCCGTGGCCCGGGTCATCCGGTCCGAGGGCGGCTTTATCTGGGCCTGCAAGAACTACGACGGCGACGTCATGAGCGACATGGTCTCTACGGCCTTCGGCTCCCTGGCCATGATGACCTCGGTGCTGGTGGCGCCTGACGGCACCACCGAGTACGAGGCGGCCCACGGTACCGTCACCAAGCACTATTATAAGTGGAAGGCCGGGGAGAAGACCTCCACCAACCCCATGGCCACCATCTTCGCCTGGAGCGGGGCCCTGCGCAAGCGCGCCCAGCTGGACGGCCTCACCGACCTGGAGGCCTTTGCAGACCGGCTGGAGGCGGCCTGCTTTGCCACCCTCAACGCCGGGATCATGACGAAGGACCTGGTGGGCCTGGTGGAGCCTGGCTTCACGGCCACGGCGGTGGACAGCGAGACCTTCCTGGCTGAAATCGCCAAGCGGATTTAAGTTTATCATACGGAAGCGGCCGGCCCTGAGGAGCCGGCCGCTTTGCGCGGTGCGGCGGATTTATTCTGCCGCCCAATGGCCTTTAGGAAAGCACGCCGCCGTTTTGACTGATTGCCTCGATCATCGAGGCAATGCTCTGGCCCAGCAGCTCCGCCGATTGGATGGCCTGGGAGAGCGTGTTGCCGTTGCTGCCGAACTCCACCAGGATGGACCCCGGCGTGGCGTGCTGGTTGAAGCGCTCAGTGCGCAGGTTGAGATTCCGGCACAGCCCCGGATAGGCGCCCTCCAGCACCGACTGGAGCTTCAGGGCATTGGCCAGGTTTTCCCGCCAGTTGGGGTGGTAGAGGCCGCCCTGGTCGGTGCCCACCACCAGCATCAGCTGCGCCACCTCCGCGCCGTTTACCGTGGCCGACAGGGGATAGGCCTGGCCGTCGGTGCCGGCCACGGCGTCGCGGTGGACGTCGATGACCATCTGGAGCGATGGATACTGGGCCTTCCAGGCCTCGATCCGCGAAAGGGCGTTGGCGTAAGAATCATTATAGGATGGGTAGTCGTTGACTGTGGCGTCGTGAATCACCTCCAGGCCGTAGCGCCGGAGGGTCTCGGCCAGGGCCTTGCCCACGGCCACCACGGAGCGGCTCAGGTCCAGCGTCCGGTACGCACTGCTCTCCTCATATTCCCAGCCCGGCTCCGGGGTGTAGGCCTCGGAGGCGTGGGTGTGGAGGATCAAGATCGTCGGCCCGTCCACCGAAAAGTCCAGGGTGGAGGGCTGGGCCAGCAGCGCCGCCTTGTCCACAGTGTATGTACAGCCCCCCGCGATGGGAATGGCATCGGCGGAGGCCAGGACTGCCGGCAGCTCCGCGCTCTGGAAGGTCTCCGTGGGTACGCTGGCGGGAGCCTCCTGGGATGGGACGTCTTCCGACGCTTCGGGCGCCTCCTGCGGCGCTGTCTCCTCCGCTTCCACGTCGTTTTCTGGCTGCTCCCACTGGAGCACGAACACCTGGGTGTCCTCCGGCTGCTCCACCGAGGCCACCTGCCCGGTCTCCAGATACAGCATCCACTGGGCGAAGACGGGTGTCTGGGCTGCCTGGGACAGCAGCGCGGCAGCTTTGGCGTCCAGCCCCAGCAGAATGCACAGCCGCAGGCACAGGGAAAGCGCCACCATGGCAGCCCCGGCCCGGCGGCTTTTTCTTTGGTACATACTACATCCCTCCCAGCAATATTGTATGCGGCGCTATTCTGGAAAATCCCACAGCTGCCCCTCTTGCCAAGGAGAAAACTTTGGGGTATAATCTCCTGGATACCCGATTTTCGGGATAATATGCAGCTTCAAAGGAGGTCTTGCCATGGAGGCGCCCCAAGCTCTGGATTATCGGAAGTTCCGGCTGCGGCTTTTGAATACGCCGGCGTATTCCCATGTCAAGCTGCTTTTATTCTGGCCCCTGTTCGGGCTGCTGTTTGCCTTTGTGGAGCGGGTCGGCGTCACCGACGTCTATACGCCGGTCCACATCGCGCTGGACGACGTGATCCCCTTCTGCGAGTGGTTCGTTTTTCCCTATCTGTTCTGGTTCGTCTTCCTGGTCGGGATGCTGGCCTACACCTTCTTCTGGGAGGTGGACGGCTTCCGGCAGATGATGTGGTTTATTATCCTGACCTACTCCATCACCATGCTCATCTACTTCCTCTTCCCCACGTGCCAGGAGCTGCGGCCCCAGCACTTCCCCCGGGACAACGTGCTGACCCGGTTTATGGCCCGGTTCTACGCCTTCGATACCAACACCAACGTCTGCCCCTCGATCCACGTCATCGGGGCCGTGGCCTGTATGGCCGCAGGATGGCACAGCCGCCGGTTTGGCACGCGCCTGTGGCGGACGGTATTTACAGTCATCACTGTGCTGATCTGCCTGTCTACGGTATTTCTCAAGCAGCACTCGGCGCTGGACGTCTTCGCGGCGCTGCCCCTGTGCGTCGGAGGCTGGTGGCTGGTCTACCGGAGCCGCTGGGCAAAAAATTTTGCCCAACCCCGTTGAGACCCGGGAGAAAACCGTGTATAATCAAGGAAGAAATGTTATGCGGTACGCCGCAATATTGTATGGAGGTACAGTATGTTTACAAAGCTGATTGACGCGCTGAAAGCCACCCGCCGCACCATCGTCTTCACCGAGGGCCCCGACGCCCGGATCCTCGAGGCCACCGACCGCCTGCTGAAGGACGACCTGATGGATGTCATCCTGGTGGGCAATGTGGACGAGGTCAAGGCCGCTGCCCAGAAGGGCGGCTTCAACATCGAGGGCGTGGAGATTCTCGACCCCGCTACATATCCCGAGATGGACGCCATGGTCGAAAAGATGGTGGAGCTGCGCAAGGGCAAGATGACTGCCGAGGACTGCGCCAAGGCGCTTTCCAAGGGCAACTACTTCGGCACCATGCTGGTGAAGATGGGCAAGGCCGACGCGCTGCTGGGCGGCGCCACCTACTCCACCGCTGACACCGTCCGCCCCGCTTTGCAGCTCATCAAGACCAAGAAGGGCGCGCACCTGGTGTCCTCCGCCTTTATCCTCACCCGTCCCGGCGACGACGCCCTGTCCAAGCTCTGCATGGGCGACTGCGCCATCAACATCTCCTATGAAGACACCGTGGACAAGGAAGGCAACGTCACTGTCACCGCCGCCCAGAAGCTGGCCGAGGTGGCTGTGGAGTGCGCCAAGACTGCGGAGTTCTTCGGCATCGACCCCAAGGTCGCCATGCTGAGCTTCTCCACCAAGGGCTCCGGCAAGGGCGCCACGGTGGGTCTCTCCGCTGAGGCCACCAAGGTCGCCAAGGAGCTGGCACCCGATCTGGCCATCGACGGCGAAATGCAGTTTGACGCCGCTGTGTCCCCCACGGTCGGCCAGCTGAAGTTCCCCGGCTCCTCCGTGGCCGGCTATGCCAACACCTTTGTCTTCCCCTGCATCGAGGCCGGCAACATCGGCTATAAGATCGCCCAGCGCCTGGGCGGCTATGAGGCTTACGGCCCCATTCTCCAGGGCCTCAATGCGCCCATCAACGACCTCTCCCGCGGCTGCAACGCCGACGAGGTCTACAAGATGGCCATCATCACCGCCGGCATGGCGTAACCCGTTCAGCCAAGGCGCCCCGGGGTCTCCCGGGGCGTTTTTTCGCGGCGTGCGGCGGCTTCACCTTCGCGGATCCTTTGCCCCCGCACACACCCCCCGCTGCCCTATCGCATCAGTCTTCAGCGAGGTTTTTGACGGCCTCAATCCCTCAGTCTCGCTGCGTGAGACAGCTGCCTTTATACAAGGGAGCCCGCCTTCTCGGGCGTCGGGGCTGGCAGCGTTCGGCGGGGGGCCCCCGGCCATGCCGTACAAATTGTCATCATCCATCTTCGGAGGTCACTATGCTTTCCAACTACCTGGGCGACAAGCCTTTCTGGCGGGTGACGGCTCGCCTGGCGCTGCCCATCGCCATTCAAAACGTCCTCACCAGTTCTTTCCAGCTGGTGGACACGCTGATGGTCTCCCGGCTGGGAGACGTGACGCTCTCCGCCGTGGGCATGGCTGCCCAGTGGGGTTGGCTCTCCAACCTGCTGGGGTTCGGCCTCTGCTCCGGTATGTCGGTGTTCGTGGCCCAGTACTGGGGCGTCCGGGACTATAAGGGCATCCGCCGGGTGCTGGGCATGGGCCTGCTGACGGCGCTGCTGCTGACGGCCATCTTCCTGGCGGTGGCGCTGGCCATCCCCAGCCAGGTGGTGCAGCTGTTCAACCGGGAGGCCGCAGTGGTGTCGGTGGGGGCGCAGTATCTCTCCATCGTCTGCTTCTCTTACCCGGCAGTGACACTGACCAACGTTTTGGCCACGGTGCTGCGCAACACGGAGCGGGTGAAGCTCCCTATGTATGTCTCGGCTGTCACCACGGTGGTCAACGCCGTGGTGGACTACGGCCTCATTTTCGGCGCCTTTGGCCTGCCGGCAATGGGCGTGCGGGGCGCGGCCCTGGCCACCTGCATTTCCGCCTGGATGGGCCCGGCGCTGATCCTGCTTTTCTCCGCCATCGAGAAAAACCTTCTGATCGGCCCCGTGAAAGAGCTGCTGAGCTTCAACCTCCGGGATATGGGCCAGTTCTGCCGCCGGGCCATGCCGGTGCTGTTCAATGAAGGCCTCTGGGCCGTCGGTACGCTGGCCCTCAATATGACTTACTCGAACCTGGGCTACGTTTACTACGCCGGCATGACGATCTTCCGCACCTTCTCCGACCTGGCCTTCTCCTTCTACGTGGGCCTGGGCAACGCCTGCGTCATCATGGTGGGCAAGAGCGTCGGCCAAGGAAAGATCCAGCGGGGCATCCAGGATGCCCGGCGCTTTTCAATGCTGCTGCCCCTGGCGGGACTGGTCATCGGCGGCCTCACTATCCTGTTCCGCTATCCGCTGATCTCCCTCTTTGCCACGGGGGACAATCTCTCGGCGGTGACGATGGAGACGGCGCTGGCCGTCACCATTTTCTGCTCCATTGAGGTCATCTTCCGCAACGTCTCTTATGTGCAGGTGGTGGGTGTGTTCCGCTCCGGCGGCGACACCCTGCGCGGCATGGTCTACGACCTCACCTGTCTGTGGCTGGTGAGCATCCCACTGACGCTCTTGGCTGCCCATGTGCTGCATCTGCCCTTCCTGGGGGTGGTCATGGTGGCGTACCTGGGCGAGGACGTGCCTAAGGCGTTCTTGTGCCTGCGGCATTTCAAGTCTCTTAAGTGGCTGATGCCTGTCACGGAGGAGGGCCGCAGCGGCCTGGAAGCATATCGCCGCCAGCTGATGCAGGGAGATAAATAAACTGTCTGCCGCTGGATCGAATTGTGCCTGTTCCCCGTTTTTGCAACTTCCAAAAGTTGCAGAAACGACCTGATTGAATGCGCGCGGCCCAGGCCGGCTTCTCTTGTCCTGCGGGCAATTCACCTTCGCAGGCCCTTTGCCCCCCACACCCCCCCGCTTCTCTGTCCTGGCGGCTTTTATCATAGTTTTTCGACAGTTTCCGCCGGGCCGCAGTGTTTGCACTGCGGCCCGGCTGAGCGTGTCAAAAAACCTCCGGAAGCGGGAAATGAGCCTCGCAGAGTTTCGCCGCCGCAGCGGCGAAATAAAATTTAAATCGCGATTTCCGGGGACATGCGCATCGGAAATCGCACTTTACACCCCAAA
>LBJMR02800__coassemble_325_pt1 | contig 40283 bp, 32 predicted proteins | sample LBJMR02800__metabat2_low_PE_023 | metagenome-assembled genome bin LBJMR02800
GCCCCCGGCGCGTTTTGGGAACTTTTCCGCGGTGAAAAGTTCCCCGCCGGAGGCAAACAAGCCTGCCGCCTCGGTACGCTTTCGCCGAACAGACCCGCTGCGGCGGGTGCGGGCCGATGAAGGCATCGGCCCCTACAGCTCCACCAGCCTCCCGCCTTTATCGTAGGGGCGCGCATCGCGCGTCCGCTGGCTGGCGATGCGAGAATGGCTGCGGGGTACGCACCGACAAAAGCCTCCCCTAACGCCCGCAGGGCTTTAGGGGAGGTGTCATGGCCTTTGGCCATGACGGAGGGGTTGACAATCCCCCAGTCAGCCTTGCGGCTGACAGCTCCGGGTTGCCGCTAAGCCTTCCCGGCCCGCGCTGCGGGCCGCCAAGTCCAGCGGCTGCTGGGCCGCTGTGCCCTCCATGAGAGGCCGCTGACGCGGCGGGGCGGCAGTCTCTCTTACAGCACCGGGGCGGAGCCGTCGTCCTGGGTCTTGGTGATGGAGCGGACCTCCACCTCGTAGCTGTAGGTCTCGGAGACATGGACCGTCACCTTGTCCCCCACCCGGCGGCCCAGCAGCACCCGGCCCAGGGGCGACTCCCGGCTGATGCGGCCCTGGCGCGGGTCGCAGCGGACCGTGGAGACCACCTGGACGGTCTGGACCTCGTCGTCCTCCTCAAAGTAAAGCTCCACCTGGTCGAAGAGGCCCACCTCGTCGGCGGCGGAGGTGTCCTCCAGCACCGTGGAGTTCTGGATCATCCGCGTCAGATAGCGGATGCGCTTGCGGTTGGCGTTCTGGGCCTGCTTGGCGGCCTTGTACTCGTAGTTCTCGCTGAGATCGCCGAAGGCGCGGGTCCGCTTGACCTCTTCCAGAAGCTCCGGCATCAGCTCGATGCGCCGGTAGTCCAGCTCCTTCTGCATGATCTCGATGTCCTGGGGCGTCAATTCATGGGGCATGGAAACTCCTCCTAAAATCGTAAGAAGCACCCCCGGCGTCCCGGGGGTGCGGATTTTGTAAGATTTGGACGTGCCGCGGCTCCCCGCCGGGCTGCGCAAGCGTAGGGGCGGATGCCCACATCCGCCCGACGGCCGCAGGGCCGCGGCTCGGGTCGATGTAGGCATCGACCCCTACGGGGCGACCCAGAGCGCTTCCGCTCAGTCGAAGAACTTGTCGTGGATGGCCCGCATGGCCTTCTCGGAGTCGGCCTTGTCGATCAGCACCGAGACCTTGATCTCGCTGGTGGAGATCATGTGAATGTTGATCTGGTTATTGTAGAGGGCCTCGAACATGGCGGCGGCAATGCCGGTGTTCTCTGCCATACCGGCGCCCACGATGGACACCTTGGCCACGTCGGTGGAGACGTTCATGGAGTGGTAGCGCAGGGTCTCCTGGTTCTCCTCCAGGATCTGCTGGCACAGGTCCTTGCTGCCCTCGGGGATGGTGAAGGTGATGTCCTTGGTGTTGTTCCGGCCAATGGACTGCAAAATCACGTCCACATTGATTTTCGCTTTCGCCAGCAGGCTGAATACCCGATAGGCCATGCCCGGCACATCTTCCAGACCAACCAGGACGACCCGGGCGATCTTCTTATCCTGGGCGACGCCGCTGATGAAGGTTTTTTCCATTTTTACGACCTCCTTGACAATGGTACCGGGGTTTCCGGTGAAACTTGAGAGAACTTCCAGCTCGATCTGATACCGCTTGGCCAGCTCCACGGAGCGGTTGTGCAGCACCTGGGCGCCCAGCGAGGCCAGCTCCAGCATCTCGTCGTAGGTGATGGCATCCAGCTTCTTGGCAGTGGGGACCAGGCGGGGATCGGCGGTGTAGACGCCGTCCACATCGGTATAAATCTGGCAGAGATCAGCCTTCAGCGCCACGGCCAGCGCCACAGCGGTGGTGTCGGAGCCGCCGCGGCCCAGGGTGGTGATGTCGCCGTAGCGGTTGATGCCCTGGAAGCCGGCCACCAGCACGATGCGGTGCTTATCCAGCTCCTTGCGGATGCGGCTGCCCTCCACCTTGCGGATGCGGGCGCGGGAGTAGTCCGAGCTGGTCTCCATGCCCACCTGCCAGCCGGTGAGGCTGATGACGGGGTAGCCCATCTTCTCGATGCACATGGCCGCCAGCGCGATGGAGATCTGCTCGCCGGTGGAGAGCAGCACGTCCATCTCCCGCTTGGAGGCGTCGGGGTTGATTTCGTTGGCCTTTTCAATCAGGTCGTCGGTGGTATCACCCTGGGCCGAGAGGACCACCACCACGTCGTTGCCGGCGTCGTAGGTGCGGGTGATGATGTTGGCGACATTCTGGATCTTGGCGGCGTCGGCCACCGAGCTGCCTCCGAATTTCTGTACGATCAATGCCATATCTCAATTCCTCCTTGGATCATTGGAACACAGGTCTCACAGCCAGCAGGGCAAGGCCGCTCTGTTCGATGGCCCGCCGGGTGGTGGGAGCAGCCAGCAGGTAGCCGTTGCCGTCCAGCGCCTTGGCCTGGCCCAGCGCCGCCTCCACCTCCGCGAGGGAAGCGGTGGTGCGCACCACATACGGCAGGGGCAGCTCCCAGGGATCGGCCATCTGGTCGGGCCGGGCGTCGGCCCAGTCCAGCCGGCGGCGCTGGGAGAGGTGCCACACCGCGTCCACCATATCGCCCACCACGGCGCTGGCCGTGGGCAGCTTACCGGCGCCGGGGCCGTAGAACATGGCCTCTCCGATGGCGTTGCCGCGGATGACGACGCCGTTGAAGACGCCGTCCACATGGTAAAGCTGCGACGAAGCGGGGACGAAGTGGGGCGCCACGAAGGCGCAGACCTTGCCCTCGGCCGTCTTGAGCGTCCGGCCCAGGAGCTTGACCTTCATGCCCGCCGAAGCGGCGGCGGCCACGTCGTCCTCGGTGATGGTGGTGATGCCCTGGGTGGGGCAGAGGTCGGGGTAGACGTGGAAGCCGAAGGCCAGGGCCGAGAGGATGCAGACCTTCCGGCAGGCGTCCAGACCCTCCACGTCGGCGGCGGGGTTGCGCTCGGCGTAGCCCATGGCCTGGGCCTCCTGGAGGGCGGTATCAAACGCGGCGCCCTTGTCCAGCATCTCACTGAGAATATAGTTGGTGGTGCCGTTGAGGATGCCGGTGACTTCGGTGATCTGATTGCCGGCCAGGTCGCAGGCCAGGGGCCGCAGCAGCGGAATGCCGCCGCCCACCGAGGCCTCGAAGAAGAAGTTCACGTTGTGGGCCTTGGCCAGCTCCAAAAGCTCGTGGCCGTGGGTGGCCACCATCTCCTTGTTGGAGGTGGCCACGTGCTTGCCGGCGGCCAGAAGCTTTTTGACGAACTCCAGGGCGATGGTGGCGCCGCCGATGCACTCGGCCACCACCTTTACCTCCGGATCGTTGAGGATGTCTTCAAAATTGTGGGTCAGCTGGGCCTCGAAGGGACTGCCGGGGAACTCCCGGGTGTCGAGGATATATTTGAGCCGAATCTCTTCTCCGGCCTTTTCGGCCAGAACGGCGCGGTTCTGGGTGAGGACTTCGGCGACGCCGCTTCCCACGGTGCCGAAGCCGAGAATCGCAACTTGTACCATACTTCGTTCCTCCTGCCGCCGCCTGCGCGGCGCGATATCAAAAACTTTCAGCAGCTGCCGTTGGCCGCCCGATAGATGCGGGCCATGGCCGCCTCGTCCAAACGCTTAAAGGTGCCGATGGTGCGGCTGTGGTTGTAGCTGCAAAGGGCCGCCAGCCGGTCCATGACCGCATCGTCCAGGTCGCCCACGTTCAGCTCCGGCAGCGAAACCGGCATGCCGATGGACCGGAAGAAGGCCACCTGCTTTTCAATGCCCTGCCGGGCCGCCTGCGCGTCGTCCGCCTCGGTGACGTCCCAGACGTTCCGGGCAAACCGGGCGAACCGGGCGTAGCCGTCCACGCCGGCCACCTCTTCCGCCCAGGCGCGCCAGACCGCCGAGAGGGAGGCGCCGTGGGCCACGTCGAACATGGCGCCCAGGGCGTGGCCCAGCTGGTGGACCGCGAAGTCCTTCTTACCGCCCAGGCCGGTGAGGTTGTTGTGGGAGAGGCTGCCGCACCACATGATCTCGCTCATGGCGTGGGTGTTTGCGGCATTCTCCACCACCAGCGGACCGTTGCGCAGCACCACCCGCAGCAGCGCCTCAGCCAGCGCGTCGGTGGTCTCGTTGTCGGTAACGGGGTTGAAGTACCGGTCCAGGGTGTGCATCAAAATATCGGTCACGCCGCAGGCCACCTGGTACCGCGGCAGCGTCGCGGCCAGGACGGGATCGAGGACGGCGAAGACCGGGCGGTTCAAGTCGGTGTTGAGGCCCCGCTTGACGCCGGCGTCGGCGTCGGTGAGGACGGCGGAGTCGCTGGTCTCGCTGCCGGCGGCAGGGATCGTCAGCACAACACCCACCGGGAGCGTCTTGGTAAGGGGCCGCTTGCCCAGCCAGAAGTCCCACAGGTCGGTGCCGGGGTTGGCCGCGCCGTGGGCGATGGCCTTGGCCGTGTCGATGACGCTGCCGCCGCCCACCGCGAGGATCAGGTCGGCCCCCAGGGCCAGGGCCTGGGCCACCCCTTCCCGGGCGTGGGAGAGGCGGGGGTTGGGCTGGGCGCCGCCAAAGGGCGCGTAGGTGATGCCGGCGTCGGCCAGCTGCTGGGTAATGCGCCCCAGAAGGCCGCTCTTGCGGGCGCTCTGGCCGCCGTACACCACCAGCACCCGGCTGCCGCCGTACTTCTGCACCAGGGCAGCGGTCTGGTTTTCACTGCCGGGGCCGAAGCAGACCTCGGTGGGAACATGGTAGTTAAATGACTCCATACCAGGTATCTCCTCCAAAAAAACTGGATATAGTAATGAGAAGGGAGACGCGGGCCTCAGCCGGCCACCATCTCGGCCTTGACGATGCCGGGCGTGGCCTCGATGCGCCGCAGCAGCTCTTCCAGGGAGCATTTCAGCTCGCCGGTCTCTGCCGAGACCGTCACCATGGCGCGGCCCCCGGTGGGGATGGCCTGGTTGATGGTGAGGATGTTGGCGCCGCAGGCTGCGAAAATCGAGAGCAAAGAGGAGAGAACGCCGGACTTATTCTTGAGCATCAGCTGAAAGGTGATGATGCGCCCGGCCATCAGGTTCTGGAAGGGCGCGATGGAATCCCGGTACTTATAAAACGCGCTGCGGCTGATGCCCACGGCCTTGGTGGCCTCGTTGACCTTGTCCGTCTCGCCGGTCTCCAGCATACGCTTGGCCTCCGCCACCTTCAGGAAGATCTCCGGCAGAGCGGCGGCCTCGACGATGTAGAACTTTGGCGTTTTTTCCAAAAACATTCCCTCCAATTCATGAGATGTCTTTGACGGAAAATCAAATGTTTTCGTGTGAGCTATACTATACAATATTTCCCGCGAGAATGCAACAGGCATTCTCGGAAAACCGGCAGAAATTCTGCCGCCGGACAGGAGGTGGCCGGACTGTGGAACGAAAAAAGGTCTTGAAAACGCTGGCGCTGGTGGCGGCGGCCTCGGTGGGCGGGTGGCTCACGGTGTGGCTCCTGGGGCCGGTGCTGCTGCCCTTCGGCGTGGGCTACCTGTTCGCCTGGGTGGCCCAGCCGGCCGTGGAGGCCCTGTGCCGTGGGAAATTTCCCCGCTGGGCGGCGGCGGGCCTGACGGTGACGGTATTCTACGCGCTGCTGTTCACCGCCATCTACGCTGTTTGCTGGGTTCTCTGCCGCGAGGCCGCCGCCTTCGCCCGGCAGCTGCCGGCTCTGGCGGCCTCCCTGGCCGAGCCGGCGGCCCGGGTGGAGGCGTGGCTGCTGGAGCGGCTGAGCCGCTTCCCCGACGGCCTGGGCCAGGCCCTGCGGGAGGGCGTGGAGACCTTTTTCAAAAGCGGCGCTGGCCTGGCCGGGCGGCTCTACAGCTGGGTCTTCGACCTGGCCTCGGCCTTCCTCAAACGGCTGCCGGACCTCTTTCTCTTCTTCCTCACGACGGTTTTGTCCAGCTTTATGCTGGCGGCCAAGCTGCCGGAGCTGCGGCAGGCCTGGCAGAAGCGGGCGCCGGAGGCGTGGCAGCGGCGGCTCCAGGCCGTGATCCGGCGGCTGCGGGAGACCCTGGGCGGCTGGGTCAAGGCTCAGGTGAAGCTGATGGCCATCACGTTTTTGGTGCTGACCGCCGGGCTTTTGATTTTGGGGGTGGACTACCCCCTGCTCTTCGGGCTCTTGATCGCCTTCATCGACGCCCTGCCGGTCTTCGGCAGCGGCGCGGTGCTGCTGCCCTGGGGGCTCTACCAGCTGCTGGACGGCAACACCTTCCTGGGGGTGGGCCTTCTCTGCCTGTACGGCGCGGCGTCGCTGATCCGCTCTGCCCTGGAGCCCCGGATGCTGGGCAAGCAGATGGGCCTGGACCCGCTGTGGACGCTGCTGGCCCTCTACGCGGGCTACCGGTTCTTCGGCATTCTGGGCATGATCCTCTTCCCGGTGGGGGCCATGCTGGCCAAGCAGCTCTGGAGCCACCTGGACGCCCGGCCCCAAAACGGCTGACGCCGGGCGCTTCCCTCCCGGGCCGGAATGTGGTATGATGGAGGCAACATCCGCCACATGAAGGAGGCACCGCCATGGGTCAATATCACTTTTTCGGCTGGGAGCAGGCAGACGTCCCGGCTCAAACCAACGATTACCCCGGCATCCGCACGCCGCTGGACCTCTATGACCGGCTGTCCGACGGCGTCTGGCAGGCCGACACCTGTGCGCCGCGGCTGCGCCCGGGCTGGTCGCCGGAAAACAAGACTCTGGGGCAATGCTCCATCACGGCCTTTCTGGTCCAGGACATCTTCGGCGGCACGGTCTACGGAATCCGCCGCCCGGACGGCAACTACCACTGCTACAATGTGGTGGACGGCCACGTCTTCGACCTGACCAGCGAGCAGTTCGGCGGCGAGGTTCTCTCCTACCGGGATAACCCGGAGCAATCCCGGGAGGTCCACTTCGCCAAGGCCGAAAAGAAGGCGCGCTACGAGCTGCTCAAAGCCCGCCTCCTGGCCGCCTGCACCGGCTGAGCGCCGTGGAGGCGTGAAAGCAAACGACCCGCCGGGCCGCCGAACCATGTTGTTCGGCGGCCCGGCGGGTTTGCGCGTTGGGGCGGTTGGCAGCGATGCCGCGGCCTCTCGCAGCGGGTGCGGAAGGCCGTTTACACCGTTGCACTGAAGGGGTCTGTCGTAGGGGCGGCTATCAGCCGCCCGCTTGCCAAGGCCGCGATCCCGGCGTGCTGCCGCCGAACGAAGCCAATTCCAGACGGCTTGTTGCGGTTGCCGCAAACACGCCGGAATTGCCGCCAAGCGGGCGCGCGATGCGCGTCCGCGCCGCGTCAGCGGCCTCTCGTGGGGGGTGTGGTGGTTTGATATGGCCGTTTGCACCGCCGCACCAAGGCCCCCTTGTGTAAAGGGGGCTGGCTCGCGAAGCGAGACTGGGGGATTGTCAGCCCCTACGGCGCCTTGGCGCCACCTATTCACTTTTCCTGACCCCTCCGTCAGGCCTGCGGCCCGCCACCTCCCCTAAAGCCCTTTGGGCGTTAGGGGAGGCTTTGGTCGGTGCGTGTGCTGCAGGCACTCAGACAGTGCGGGCGGCCATACAGGCCGCCCCTACAGTGAAGACGGCTGGCTGGTGAAACTGTGGAGGCCGATGGCCCGGGTTGCCGCCAGGCCTTCCCGTCCCGCGTTGCACCCCGCAGCAATCTGGACAACAATTGCGCGCCGCTTTCCTCCGCTCCCGTATCAGCTCTGGGTCGGCTGAAAGAGTCCGTCCACGCTGCACTGCAACTCCCGGGCCAGGGAGAAGGCCAGGGACAGCGTGGGGTCGTACTTGTCATTTTCGATGGCGTTGATGGTCTGGCGCGTCACGCCGCAGCGCCTGGCCAGCTCCTCCTGGGACAGCCCCAGCTCTTTGCGCCTGGTTTTGATCTGATTTTCCATCTCAGCCCCCGTGCCGCTTTCGCTCCCGCAGCAGGGAGACGAGATACACCGCCGCCATCAGCTCCAGATAAATGAGCGGGTTGATGGAAAGCGGCTGCGCCGTCACCAGGTCCGCGATGACATGCAGCACCAGCACGCCCACCGCCACCGTCAGCGTAAAAGACCCCGCCTTCCAGACGACGACCTGGCCGCGCTCATCCCCCGGACGCAGCAGTGACCAAAGCACCGCGCCGTCCAGCACCGCAAAGACGGCCAGCACGACCCCCAGTACGATTTTTGCCCCGATTGGCATATGTCTCAGCTCCTTTTCCTGTGGTTGAAATGTCAAATTCTTTTGACATTTTCAAAGATACCAGAGCTGCGGCAAAATGTCAAGAGTTTTTTACATTTTCAGTTTCGGCACTAGCCCGCGGCCGCTAGGCCCTCCAGGTATTCCTCCAGGCAGATCCCCTGTTCATAGATGGCCTTGGCGGCCTCCTTGCCCACGTAGCGGTAGTGCCACTCCTCATTGGCAACGCCGGTCAGGTCCACCTTGTCGGCGGGATAGCGGTAGATGAAGCCGTACTCGTAGCTGTGTTCCTGGAGCCAGGGGTAGATGGCGTACACCGCGCCGTTGATGTCCACCGCCAGACCCAGCTGATGCTCGCTGGTGCCGGGCTGGGCCACCCACTGCTCCGCCTGGGCCACGGCCTCCTCCTGGGAGTAGCCCTCGGCGATGTAAGAGGCGATTTTTTCATCATAGAGGCTCTGCTGCTTCTCCTGGGTCCGGTAGCCCGCGACCACAATCGGCCCCAGCTCCGCCGCGGTGGCGGCGTCCAGCATTTCCGTCAGCGCCGGGAGAATCCGCGCGTCCACCAGCTGCCCGCCGGGGGCCTCTGCCAGCTCCGGCGTGTAGCCCTCCGGCAGCGGGTTCCAGCGGTTCACCAGCAGCAGATTCCACACGCCGTCGTCCTCCGCCGGCTGCCCCGCCTGGGAATCCGACGCGTCCGGCTCCGCCGGTTCCTCCGTCACCGGCTCGTCCACAGGTACTTCCGTCACGGGTTCTTCTGTCACAGTTTCTTCTGTGGGCGTCTCCGGTTCCGCCGTCTCGTCCGGGGCAGGCTCGTCCACGGCTGCCGCCGGCACCTCCTCCGCCCAAAAGAGATCGGACAGGCCCCAGCGCACGGCCACCGTACACACCGCCGCCAGCACCAGAATCACGGCCACCGCCGGCCAAATCCGCCCGCCGCGCCGCTGGCGCCGGGGCGATCTTACTCCATTTGTTCCCATGGGGTTCTCCTTTCCGGGCGGAGGGGAAACCGTCTCCGCCGATCGTTGAGAATGATTCAGGATACGCCCATTTTACTACAATCGCCGTGGAATTTTCCACCACTTTTTTGTGAACATACCGCGCCGGCACCGAAAAAGCTCCAAAATTCAAAGTCAGGCGCAGCGGTTAAGCGGGGCCGTTTGCACCGCCAGCCGTCCATTCCCACCGTATATAACGCGCATCGCGCGTCCGGGCCGCGAAGCGGCCTTTCATGGAGGGAACGGTGGTTGCTCCGGCGGGGGACTTTTCACCGCGGAAAAGTCCCCAAAACGCGCCGGGGGCTGCGGCCCCCGGACTCCCTTGGGGCCGCGCGGCGTGCATCCCCGGAAAAGGCATCTCCCAAGCTGTTACGCTCCACCAGGCCGTCCCGTTTCATACTGCCTTCCCCTTCCCGGCTTCGCGCGGGCCAGTAGAATCGGATTACCGCTACGGCTACAGAACTTTCCTCAAAGGCCGCACGGACTGCCCTGGAATGCGGGGTGGATGCTGCACACGGCAGATTTTTTGCGAAATCTCTCCATTTTCGCCGTAGGGGCGTGCATCGCGCACCCGAACGCCAGCGTCGCCCGAATGTTTGGGCTGAACAGACCCGCCTGCGGCGGGTTCGGGCCGATGAAGGCATCGGCCCCTACAGCGCCAAGGGACTGCCGCCCGGAACCGGCTGCGTTCGGCGACAGCCTGCCGGAATCGCTGCCTGGCCGTCAGCCGTCTCCCACGGTCAGCGTCACCTCTGCCGGGCCGTCCCAGGCCAGCTGATACCGCCGGGAGGCCGTCAGGCCGGAGAAGGTGCATTCAGAGGCGGCGGCCTCCACCCGGGCCTCCTGAATCGCCGCGCTGCCCTGGCTGATGTCCAGCAGCGTCAGTCTTCCGGCGACGTCGGCCCCCGCAAGGGAAACGGCGATCTCCGTGGTGTTGGTGTAAAAGACGTAGCGGGAGAGCGACGTGGCATCGCAGATCACGTCGCCCCGCTCCAGGGAATAGAGAACCGTGGCCGTCGTCTCCGCCGCACTGGGCACAGCGGTGCGCACTGCCCGGGCCTCCCCTTCCATGCCCGCCATACCGGCGGCGGAAAAGCCCACCATATACGTCCCCGGAGCCCAGGGGCCGTCCGAGGCAATGGTCTGCCAGCTGCCGGCTGCAAATTCATACACCGTTCCCTCCAGCTCCATCAGCACCGCCTCCGTGCCGGTGTTGTGGACGGTGACGGACCAGCAGGGCGCCTCCTCCGTCAGCACCAGCCGCTGCTGGAAGGAGGTATTGCCCCCCAAATTCGCGGTAAAGACCGTCTCTGTACCGTCCGCCGCCCCAATGACGCCGCCTTCCCCCTGGGCGTTGGGCGACAGGTGGAGACCGGCGCCCACCAGCGACGCGGTGTAAACCTGGCGGCCGTCGCCGCCGCCGGAGGCAGTGAGATAGACCGTCCCGGTCCAGGTTTCTCCAGCTTCCCCGGAGAGGGTAACGCGAAGGGCCGCCGACTGCGCCAGCTCCCCATCCGCCCCCAGCGGCGACCAGAAGAGGCCGTCGCCGGCCCGGAGGTCTGCCGCCGTCACCAGCTGCCCGTCCGCCAGCAGCGCACCGCCCGTGCAGCGGACGGAACCCTCGTTGAAGGGGAGGTCCAGCGTCAGCGGGAAATAGGGGCTCCGGGATGAAAGCATCGGCGCGAACTCCCACTGGGCCACGCCCATGGCAGCCTCGGATACCAGGCTGTGGATGCTCCAGAGGAAAGTGCGTTCTCCGTCGTCCCGGAGCTGCGCCAGCCAGAGGTCGCCGTCCACCCGCAGCAGAAAATAGTCGTCGGACAGGGGCTGGTAGAGAATTTCCTCGTGCCGCGCCGTCAGGGACTGCGCCGCCCCATCGCTTTGGGGCAGGAACAAGTCGGCCCAGGCCGCGTCGGTGTAGGGGAAGGGCTGCCAGCCCCAGGTGACGCCGGTGAGCCGGGTCTCGTGGCTGCCGGTGGTGTCCACCGCCGGATCGGCGTCTCCGGTCCCGGGCAGCGCGCCGCTGCGGGACACCAGCGTGAAGTCGTCCTCCCCCACCACGTAGCGAACGCCCGTGTCGTCGCTGCGCAGCTGCGAGTTGGCCGGGTTCCAGTAGATGCACTGGTAGGAGACGTAGGTGCTGCCCGGGCTCAGCGGCGCTTCGCTTTGGGACGCGCCGAAGTCCCCCGGGGCCTGGGCCGGGGCGGGGTTGGTCAGCAGGGCCACGGCTGCCGCGACGCAGACCGCCGCTGCCGCCGGGACAACCCAGCGGGCCGGCTTTTTCCACCGGGCCAGATGGCGAATCCGCCGGGCCGGGTCCCCGGCGCCGAAGGCCAGGGGCAGGCCCGCCCGCCGTCCGGTGGCCAGCTGCAGCAGCGTGGCGGCGTAGTCCGCCCGGGCAGGGCCGTCCATCCCCCGCACTACGGCCTCGTCGCAGGCGGTCTCCATGTCCTGCCCGGCCAGCGCGAAGGCCAGCCAGACCAGGGGGTTGAACCAGTGGAGGCTCAGCGCCGCGAAGGCCAGGGCCTTCCACCAGGGGTCGCCCCGGCGGAGGTGGCAGCGCTCATGGCGCAGGACGTGCTGCCGCGCCTGGGACGGCAGCGCCGCGGGCAGATAGATCTTAGGCCGCGGCAGTCCCAGGAGGAAGGCCGTGGAAATCCCCTCGGCCAGATAGACGCCCCGCTCCAGGGGCACGGCGGTGCGGAGCTTCCGGCGCAGCCGGAAATCGGATACCCCGGCCCACAGGGCCATGACGCCCACCCCGGCCAGCCAGACCGCCCCGGCCACAGCCCATGGGTCGGCAGCAGGGGTCTCCGGCGCGGCGTCCGCGGTAATTTTCGCCGCCTCTTCCGCCGGTGCCGCAGCCACCCGGTTTTCCGAAGGCGCGGCGGTCACAAGCTCCGGCAGCGCGGCCACGTAGGCCATGGAGGTGGCCGTGGTCCCGGCCTCCACCGCCGGGGCATCCAGCAGGCCGAAGAGCGACACGGCGGACGAGAGCGACACCGGGCACAACAGGCGCAGCAGCACCACCGCCCACAACGCGCAGACGATGGCCCGGGGCGCCCGCCGGAGGGCCAGCCGCAGCAGCGCCACCGCCGCGATGACCACGCTGGCCGTCAGGCTCATGTCCACCACCCGGGCAAAGACAGCCTCAATCGCCATGGCCGTCCCTCCCCATCTGATCGATGAGGGCCTGCAGCTGGGCGATCTCCCGGTCCGAGAGCTTCTTCCGGCGGGTGAACGCCGTGAGGAAGGCCGGGAGAGAGCCGTCAAAGGTCTCCTCGACAAACTGCTCGCTCTTCATGGCGTAGAAGTCCGCCCGGGACAGGAGCGACGTCACCGTCCCGCCCTGATTTTGAAAGATCCCCCGGTCACACAGGCGCTTGAGTACCGTGTAAGAGGTGGTGGGCTTCCAGTGCAGCTCCGTCTCCGCCAGCGCCACCAGCGCCCGGGACTGTAACGGCTCCCGGCTCCAAATCAAATCCGCAAAGCGGGATTCCAACGGTCCCATGGTCGGCATTCCAATTCCTCCTTTGCTCTATATCTTGTAGAGTAATTGTATTCTACACGATGTAGAGCAGTCTGTCAAGGCGGGGGCTTGAATGGGAACCGGGGACGATCCCGCCGTAGGGGCGGCCCGCGTCCCCCGCGCGGCTGCGGCGAACGCAAGCCTCGTAGGGGCGCGCAGAACCATCCAACACTGGTGGGAATCGCCCCCTGGTCCCGGGCGGCTGATAGCCGCCCCTACGACGGCGACGGAAGTTTGGCAGGAAAAACGGTCTTACACAACCACTGTACCCTTCACGAGAGGCCGCTGCGCGGCACGGACGCGCGATGCGCGCCCCTACGGTGAGGATGGGTAACCGGTGGACCTGTAGGGGCCGATGCCTTCATCGGCCCGAACCCGCCGCAGGCGGGTCTCTTTGGAGAAAACGCACAGGCGGCGTGGACAAGCGGACACGCGCTGCGCGGCCGCTGCGGCGAGATATGGGGCGCGGGGCCGATTTCGGTCCGGGAAGCGCTGGATTTCTGCCAAAAAATGCGCCCCCGGGGGATGGGGGCGCGGAACGGGGAAGCTCAGCCCAGGGCGGCCAGGTCGGCCTCCGGGGTGGTGGTGGGCGCGATGTGGTAGTGCTCCACCAGGTAGGAGAGGACGTTGGGCGAGAGGAAGGCTGGCAGCGTCGGGCCCAGGCGGATGTTCTGGATGCCCAGGTGGAGCAGCGTCAGCAAAATGCACACGGCCTTCTGCTCGTACCAGGAGAGGACCATGGAGAGCGGCAGGTCGTTGACGCCGCAGCCGAAGGCCTCGGCCAGGGCCAGGGCGATCTCGATGGCGCTGTAAGCATCGTTGCACTGGCCGATATCCAGGAGCCGGGGCAGTCCCGCCACGGTGCCCAGGTCCAGGTCATTGAAGCGGTACTTGCCGCAGGCCAGGGTCAGCACCACCGAGTCCGCCGGGGTCTGCCGCACGAACTCCGTGAAGTAGTTCCGGCCTGCCCGGGCGCCGTCGCAGCCGCCCACCAGGTAGAAGCGGCGGATGGCCCCGGACTGGACGGCCTCGACGATCTGCCCCGCCGCGGCCAGCACGGCCTGGCGGCCAAAGCCGGTGGTGACGCTGGTGCCGCCGTTGACGCCCGGGAAGGTCTTGTCCTCCGGGAAGCCGCCCAGAGCCAGCGCCTTCTCGATCAGCGGGGTGAAGTCCTTGTCCGCGCCGATGTGGGCCGCGCCGGGATAGGAGACCGGCCCGGTGGTGAAGACGCGGTCCAGATAGCTCTCCTTGGGGGGCATCAGGCAGTTGGTGGTGAAGAGGATGGGGGCCGGAAGGCCGTCAAACTCCTTTTGCTGGTTCTGCCAGGCGGTGCCGAAGTTGCCCTTCAGGTGTGGGAACTTCCGCAGGGCCGGGTAGCCGTGGGCCGGGAGCATCTCGCCGTGGGTATAGACGTTGATTCCCTTGCCCTCGGTCTGCTCCAGCAGCTTCTCAAGGTCCAGCAGGTCATGGCCCGTGACCACGATGAAGGGTCCCTGCTCCACGGTCAGCGGCACTGTGGCCGGAGCCGGGTGGCCGAAGGTCTCGGTGTTGGCCCGGTCCAAAAGGGCCATGCAGGTGAGGTTATATTTGCCCACCTCCAGGGCCAGGGGCAGCAGCGTCTCCATGCCCCAGTCCTCGCCCACGGCGAAGAGCGCCTTGGCCAGAAAGCGGTTGAGGTCGTCGTCGGTGTAGCCCAGGGCCATGGCGTGGTAGGCGTAGGCAGCCACGCCCCGGACGCCGAAGAGAATGAGAGATTTGAGACTGCGGATGTCCTCGTTGGCGGCCCAGAGGCACTCCAGGTCGTAGTCCTCGGTCCGGCCGCAGGGGGCGCCGCAGGCGGCGCAGCCGGGCAGGATGCGTTCCTTCTCCCGGTGGACCTGCTCGGTCAGGGCCGCCACGTGGTCCGCCGAGAAGTCCACATTGGTAATGGTGGCGAAGAGGCCCTCCAGCAGCAGCCGCCAGGTGGCCCCGTCGGCCTGGCCGTCGCCGCCGATGGCCCGGGCCAGGCCGATCAGCGCGCCGGTCAGCTGGTCCTGGAGCCGGGCCGTCTGCGCCGTTTTCCCGCAGACGCCCCGGGCGCCGGTGCAGCCGGTGCAGCCGGCGGTCTGTTCACACTGAAAGCAAAACATCGTCTGTTCCATCGGTTTCTCCTTGTCGCGTTGGTTGTTCGGTTTGAATTTCGGGACGGCGGTCAAAACACCACCACCAGCAGCATTTTGAACTGCGCCTCGCCGTAGACGGCGTGGGGGTGGCCGGCGGGCATGACGATAGACTCCCCTTCCCGCAGCAAAAAGTCCTGGCCGTCGATGGTGATGCGCCCGGTGCCGTCCAGGCAGGTGACGAAGGCGTCGCCGCCGGAGCGGTGGGTGCTGATCTCTTCCCCGGCGTCGAAGGAGAAGAGGGTGATGCTGACGGCGTCATTCTGGGCCAGCGTCTTGCTGACCACCTGGCCCGGCTGGTAGGCGATCTGTTCCTTGAGTGTCAAAACCTGACTCTTTTCCATATTTTTCATTGGCGCTCCCATAAAAGTCCTCCTCACTGATTCAAAATTCTGCCGTCGATGGAAATCGTCGCCACCCGCAGCGGAAGCTCCTTCCCGCTGGCCCGGACGGCCTGCTCCGCCGCCCGGGAAAGGCCGCCGCAGCAGGGCACCTCCATGCGGACGACGGTGACGCTTCGGATGTCGTTGTCCCGGAGGATGGCCGTGAGCTTCTCGGCGTAGTCCACGCTGTCCAGCTTGGGACAGCCGATGACCGTCACGCGGCCCTGCATAAAATCCCGGTGCAGGGCGGCGTAGGCAAAGGCCGTGCAGTCGGCGGCGATGAGCAGCTCCGCCCCCTGGTAGTAGGGCGCCCGAAGGGGCATCAGCTTGATCTGGCAGGGCCACTGGGCCAATTGGGAATCGGTCTGCGCCGCCGGGGCTGCCGGGGCGGGCCGGTCAAACCGGTGCATCTGACTGCCCGGGCAGCCGGTATGGGGTGCGGCCTGGGTTTTCCCGGCCTGGCGGGCCCGGACCGCGGCTTCGTCATAGGCCGCGGCCTCCCGCTCCACAAAGGTGATGGCTCCGGTGGGGCAGGCCGGGAGGCAGTCCCCCAGGCCGTCGCAGTAGTCGTCCCGCAGAAGCTGGGCCTTGCCGTCCACCATGGCGATGGCGCCCTCGTGGCATGCCGCGGCGCACAGGCCGCAGCCGTTGCACTTCTCCCGGTCTATTTGAATGATTCGTCGGATCATTTCACTGGCTCCTTTCGTGTGCTTGACTCTTTGCGTTGAGTATACTATAATGCGAACCACAAATCTGTTGTTCAAACAACAAGGAGAAAATTATGTCTCAATCTGTGCAAATCCCGCTCTTTCAGGGCATCGACCCGGCAGACCTGGAGCGGCTGCTCGGCTGCCTGGGAGCCGCCCGGCGGCGCTACCGCAAGGGCGACGTGATCCTCGCCGAGGGCAGCCCCACAACATGGGTGGGCGTGGTGCTGGCGGGCCGGGTCTTGATGGAAAAGAGCGACATTTTCGGCGGCAACACCCTCCTGGGCAGTGCCGGGCCAGGCGCCGTGTTCGCCGAGGCCTACGCCTGCCTGCCGGAAGAGCCGCTGCAAATCTCCGTCACCGCCGCCGAGGAGACCACGGTCCTCTTCCTCCAGGTGGGGAAGGTCCTCGCCGCCTGTCCCCGGCAGTGCCCCTTCCACACCGCACTGATCCGCAACCTGCTGGCGATCTCCGCCCAGAAGAACTTGCAGCTCTCCCGGCGAATCCTCCACACCCAGTCCAAGTCCATCCGGGGGCGGCTCCTCTCGTACTTCTCCGAGCAGGTCAAGGCAGCGGGCGGCAGCCGCTTCACCATCCCCTACACCCGCCAGCAGCTGGCCGATTACCTGGGGGTGGACCGCAGCGCGCTGAGCGCCACCCTCTCCAAAATGCAGCAGGAGGGGCTGATCCGGTACCGCCGCAACGAGTTTGAAGTGGTCCAGCCGGGGAAAATGCCATAAAAAAGCACCCGCCGCAGAAGCTCTCGTTTCTGCGGCGGGTGCTTTTTTTACTCTTCTTTACTCTTCAGCCGCTTCCTCCGGCGGCTCGTAGTTGGGGTTATAGTTGACGATGATGGAATGCTCCTGCAAGGCCTTGACGTCCTCCTCCGGGATGGGATTGTCCCAGACGTTGACCTGGATCAGATTGATGTTGTCCGCCAGGGGCAGGATGGTCTTCACCTGATTATAGTCGGCGTAGACATAGTTGAGGCTGTTGATCCCGGCGAGGCCCGAGAGGTCCTCGATCTGGTTGTTGTCCACCCGGAAGATTTGCAGAACACTGTTGGCCTCATCAAAGTCCGGCACGGCGGTGATCTGGTTGTTGTTGCCGTTGAACTGGGTCAGCGCCGGGAGCTGGGCCAGCACCGAGATATCGCTGACCAGGTTATACTGCACCTCCAGCACCGACAGCGCCGAGCAGCCGGAGAGGACCGAGAGGTCGGTGATGGTGTTGTTCCCGGCCAGCAGGGTCGTGAGCTGCTGTTTGTCGGAGAGGGCCGCCAGCGCCGTCACGTCACAGCCGGAGATGTCCAGATACTGGAGCTTCCCGCAGGCGCTGAGACTGGCGATGGAGGTGATGGGATTGTTGGTCAGGGTGACGGTCTCCAAATCCAGCATCAGCGACAGCACGCCGATCTCGGAAAGGGAGTTGTCGGCCAATTGCAGCTCCTTCAGCTTGGTCAGCTGGGAGAGGGCGCCGATGTCGGTCAGGGCGCAGTTGTTGAGCCGCAGCCGCTGGAGGCTGGTCAGGCCGCCGATGGCGTCCAGCGAGCCGGAGGAGATGGTGCAGCCGCTGAGGTCCAGCTCCGTGAGCTTCGTCAGCTGGCTCAGGGGCGTGAAGTCCAGCCCCGAGACGTTCTGTACCGTCAGGGTGCGCAGGCCGGTGAACCAGCGGAGGTCCGACAGATCCGCCACCGTCTCCGGCAGCGTCAGGGAGGCGATGTTCCACAGGTCGTCGGTCATCAGCGTCTCGCCGGCTGTGACGCCCAGGGCCTCCCGGGCGGCGGCGTCCACCGCCGGGTCCGTCAGGGTGACGGGCTCCACCACGCCGCCGATGGTATAGCCGTTCTGCACCGCCGTGCTGACCAGGCCGGTCTCGTCCACGGCGATGGCCAGCACCATGGTCTCGCCGCCCGGCAGCGTCACCGGTCCCTCGTAGAGGTCCTCCTCCATGGAGGGGTACTCCCCGTCGATGGTCAGGTAGACGTCGTTGCCGCCGCCGTCGGCGGTCACTTCAATATACTCGCTGTAGTAGCCGTTTTCGGGGCTGAGGGTGGGCGCGGCGGGCCGCAGCTCGGCCAGCTCCTCCCGGACGGATTCGTCCGCCGTGCGGTCGAGCATCTGCACCGCGTCCAGGAGCTTGTCCTGCTGGACGTACACCCGGCACAGCTCCACATAGAGCGACACATCCTCGGGATTCTCCTGAATAGCCCGCACCAGGGTGTACTCGGCCTTGGTGTAGTTGCCGGCGCCGGCATAGGCTTCGGCCAGGGCCAGCGGGATCTCGTCCCCCTCGCCCTGGAGGCTCCAGGCCCAGTTGTAATAAGTGATGGCCCGGTTATACCGTCCCTTTTCCACCAGGTTGGCCGCCCGGCCCGCTAAAAAGTCGGCGGTGAGATCGCTGCGGTAAAAGAGGAAAAACCAGGCGGCGGCGCCCAGCAGCGCCAGGACCAGCACCAGGGGAATGACAATTTTCAAAACTCGTTTCATGGGATGACTCCAATCCAAGATCGTACTGCCGCCCAGGGCGGAAAGAAACAAATTGTAATTTTTATTATTATAATCCTTGGCCGGACCGGTGTCAATGCAGAAAACCACCCCTGGCATGGGCCGCTCTGCCAGCGCATAGGATGAAGGGAAGGAGGGGTGGCTTATGAAACAGTCCATTCTCGCCGGGCTCTCGGCTCTGCTGCTGGCGGTCTTTTTGCCCATGGCGCTGCTGTCCCCGGCGGAGGCCGCCGAGCCGGAGACGAAGATGGTCATCTGGGACACGGCAGCTGCCGCCGAATCGGAGGCGGATTTGCAGGACGCCGAACCGGAAGCGGAAACGGCGGCGGAACCGGAGACCCCGGATGATGCACCGGAGGCGGAGACAGCGTCCGCGGCGTCCGCGCAGCCTGCCGCCGCGTGGGACGAGGCCACCACTGTCTCCCTGCTGACGGAGGGCGGCGTGGTCTCCCTCTCGCTCCGGGAATATCTCACCGGGGTGGTCCTCTCGGAGATGCCGGCCTCCTTCTCCGCCGAGGCGCTCAAGGCCCAGGCCGTGGCGGCCCGCACCTTTACCTTGAAAAAGCTGGAGGCCAGCAAGCACGCCGACGCAGACCTCTGTGCCGACAGCGCCTGCTGCCAGGCCTGGACCAGCCGGGAGGCTCTGGCGGAAAAACTGGGCAGCGCCTTCTCCCAGTACTGGCAGAAGGCGGCTGAGGCCGTGACTGGGACCGACGGCCTGGTGCTGACCTACGGCGGGCAGTTGATCGACGCAGTGTATTTCTCCTGCTCCGGCGGTTCCACCGAGGACGCCGTGGCCGTCTGGGGCGGCGACGTGCCGTATCTCCAGGCGGTGGAGAGCCCCGGTGAGGAAATTTCCAAAAAGTTTGAGACCCAGGTGACGGTGCCGCTCGCCCAGTTCCGGCAGATTCTGGAGGCGGCTGACCTGGACGTCTGGTTCTCCGGCAGCGCCGACAGCTGGTTTGGCCCGTGCAGCCGGACTGAGGGCGGCGGCGTGGCCACCTGGGAGATCGGCGGGCAGTCCTTCACCGGGACGCAGCTGCGCAGTCTCTTCTCCCTCAACTCCGCCAATTTCACTATCTCCGCCGGGGACAGTGAAATCGTCTTCATCGTCTCCGGCTACGGCCACCGGGTGGGGATGAGCCAGTACGGCGCCGAGGCCATGGCCCGGGCCGGCAGCGATTTTGAGGAGATTTTGCTCCACTACTATACCGGCGTCACCCTGACCCGGATGGCCCCGGATCAGGGCTGAGACTGGATTGGAACCTGGAGCAGTGCAGCCAGAAAGTACCGTAGGCACGCATCGTGCGTCCGCTGGGTTGCGATGTCTGAGCGGTTCGCTGAACGCACCGGCCAAAAGCCTCCCCTGTGTAAGGGGAGGTGACAGGCCGCAGGCCTGACGGAGGGGTTGCCGCCAGTGGCGGAATAAGCAACTGCAGCGGCCCAACTGCTGCGGTCGCTGTTTCTGCCACAGGCAGCGCTCCCTTGCAGGCCACATCGGCCCGCACCCACCGCAGGCGGGCCCCATGAAAGCGGGCGGCTAATAGCCGCCCCTACGGCGGAATCGCGGCATCGATGCGGTCGGCGAATGCACTCTGGCGATGCTGGCTTGTTTGCCTCCGGCGGAGGACTTTTCACCGCAGAAAAGTCCCCAAAATGCGCCGGGGGCTGCGGCCCCCGGACTCCCGTGGGGCTGCGCGGCGTGCATCTCCGGAAGCGGCATTGCGTAAGCCGTTACGCTCCACCGGGCTGTCCCGTCCCATACTGCCTGCCCCTTCCCGGCTTCGCGCGGGCCAGTCAAATCGGTCAGCCGTTACGGCTACAGAACTTTCCTCAAAGGCCGCACGGACTGCCACGTAACAGGGGGCGAATGTTGCACACGGCAGATATTTTGCACGATTTATCTATTTTCGCCGTAGGGGCGCGCATTGCGCGTCCGAACGTCTGCGGTATCAGCGTGATTCCGTCGAACGTACCGGCAAGCGATTTTGCTGTAGGGGCCGATGCCTACATCGGCCCGTGCCGCGCAGCGGCCTCTCATGGAGGGTGCGATGGCTGCGGAAGGCTGTTTGTTCCGCCGCGCCCAGAGCCTCTCCTTGCACGGGGGAGGCTTTGGCCCGTGCGGTATGCCGCGGGTGCTCAGGCGTCGCGGGCCAACGGGCCGATGTGGGCATCGGCCCCTACGTGGGAACGGCGGTCTGTGCGCTCGGCGGCGGCGTTCCGGCGACGCAGCCAGGCGGACGCGCGATACGCGCCCCTACGGCAGAATCGCACCTTGTCGCGTTTGCCGCAGGCACATAGGAAGCAGCCGCCCCTACGGCGGGGACGGGAGTCCTGTGGTGCAAAAAGGGCCCGCCGCAGAAGGAAAACGTTCTGCGGCAGGCCCTGAAAATTACACGTCGTTGCGCACCAAGTCCTCCAAGCTCTCCCGGCGGACGGCCAGGTAGTGGCCTGTCTCGGTGAGCATCACCACCGCCGGACGCGGCAGGCGGTTATAGTTGGAGGCCATGGAGTAGTTGTAGGCGCCGGTGGTGCAGACCGCCAGAATCTCGCCCCGCTTCGGCTCCGGCAGCAGGACGTCCGGCTGGATGATGTCGCCGCTTTCGCAGCAGCGGCCCACCACGTCGCACCGCAGCGTCGCCGGATCCTCAGGCCGGCTGGCCAGGTAGACCGTGTACCGCGAGCCATAGAGGGCGTAGCGGGGGTTGTCGGTCATGCCGCCGTCGATGGAGACATAGTTTTTATAACCTGTGATCTTCTTCACGGTGCCCACGGTGTAGAGCGTCAGGCCGGCGTCGGCCACGATGCTCCGGCCCGGCTCCATGTGGACGGCGGGCATCTCCATCCCCAGCCTTTCGCAGACCGCCTTCATATGGGCGGCCACCCGGGCGATGGCCGCCGGGATGTCCACGAAGCCGTCGCTCTCCACGTAGCGCACGCCGTAGCCGCCGCCCAGGTCCAGCACCGGCAGCGCCGCGCCGAATTCGTCCCGGCAGTCCTTGATAAAGGTCAGCATGATGTCGGCGGTACGCTCGTAGACGTCCTCGCCGAAGACCTGGGACCCCACGTGGCAGTGGAAGCCCTGGAGGTCGATGGTGGGCAGGGACAGGGTGTAGCGCACCATCTCCCGGGCCTGGCCGGTCTCGATGGCGGTGCCGAACTTGCTGTCCACCTTGCCGGTGGCCACGGCCTCATAGGTGTGGGGGTCGATGCCCGGCGTCAGCCGCAGCAGGATCTTCTGCCGAAGCCCCTTCTCCCCGGCGATGCGGGCGATGGCGTCCAGCTCCTCCCGGTTGTCCACCACGAAGTGGCCCACCCGGTGGTCCATGGCGAAGGCAATGTCCCAGTCGGTCTTGTTGTTGGAGTGGAAATACGCCTGCTCCAGCGGGAATCCCGCTTGGAGGGCGGTGTAAATCTCGCCGGAGGAGACCACGTCGATGCCCATGCCCTCCTCCTTGGCGATCTCATAGATGCGCTTGAAGCAGTTGGCCTTGCTGGCATAGAGGGGCGCAGCCGCGGGGCCGAAGCTCTCCTGGAAGGCCCGGCGGTACATACGCATATTCTCCCGGATGCGCACCTCGTCCAGAAGGTAGAGGGGCGTGCCGTATTCCCGGGCCAGGGCCACGGTGTCGTGTCCGCGGAAGTAGAGATGGCCGTTTTCTCCCACGGAAAGGTTGCTGCTGAGCATAGTGATCCCACCTGTTGCAAATTTTAGTTCATCATAGCACGAAAGAATCAAAATAGCAAAGGTTTTCTGCCGAAGTCTTTCCTTTTGGCGCGATCGGTGCTATAATCCACAGGACAAAAAAACGATTGGGAGGCATCGCCATGCTGCGCTTTGAATGCGACTACACCGAGGGCTGTATCCCCGAGATTCTCGAGGCCATCGCCCGGGAGAACCACACCCAGCTCCAGGGCTACTCTGAAGACACCGTCACGGAACGGGCCAGAGCCAAGGTCAAGGCCCTCTGCGGCCGGGACGATCTGGCCGTCCACTTCCTGGTGGGCGGTACCCAGGCCAATACCACCGTCATCGCCGCTGCGCTGCGGCACCACCAGGGCGTCATCGCCGCCGCCCAGGGCCACATCGCCTGCCACGAGACCGGCGCCATCGAGGCCGCGGGCCACAAGGTCATCGCCCTGCCCAGCGACACGGGCCGCCTGACCGCCCGGCAGATCGACCAGGTCTGCGCCGCCCACTGGTTCGATCCCTCCTTTGAGCATCAGACCCAGCCCGCCATGGTCTACCTCTCCCACCCGGCGGAGAACGGCACCATCTACAGCCTTTCCGAGCTGGAGGAGATCCGCGCCGTCTGCGACAAGTGGCACCTCTTCCTCTTCCTGGACGGGGCGCGGCTGGGCTACGCCCTGGCCTCCCCCCGGAACGACGTCAGCTTGCAGGACCTGGCCCGGCTGACCGACGTCTTCTACATCGGCGGCACCAAGGTGGGCGCATTGTTCGGCGAGGCCGTGGTGATCTCCCACCCCGAGCTGGCCCGGGACTTCCGCTACCACATCAAGCAGCGGGGCGGTATGCTGGCCAAGGGCTGGCTTTTGGGCCTCCAGTTCGACGTGCTTTTGGAGAACGACCGCTACATGGCCATCTCCCGCAAGGCCGTGGCCCAGGCCATGGAGATTAAAAAGGCCTTTGAGGAAGTGGGCGTCTCCTTCTGGAGCGATTCCTACACCAACCAGCTCTTCCCCATCCTGCCCAACGAGGCCCTGAAACAGTTTGACGAAAACTACGTCTACAACGCCGGTGAGAAGATCGACGAAGGCCACACCGTGGCCCGGTTCTGCACCAGCTGGGCCACCACCGACGCGCAGGTGCAGGCCCTGATCGCCGACATCCGCCGCATCCTCGGCTGAGTCCCGCCGCCCCCCTGCCCCCGCAGGGGGGCACCTATTCGCTATTCACTCTTCTCCCCCTCCAGCGCTGCACACAGGGGCGCGGGCTGGCGGGCGGCCATGCAGGCCGCCCCTACAACAGAGATGGGGCGGGTGCGTTCGGCGAAAGCGCTCCGGCGGTGCGGGCCTGTTTGCCTCCGGCGGGGCACTTTTCACCGCGGAAAAGTGCCGAAAACGCGCCGGGGGCTGCGGCCCCCGGACTCCCTTGGGGCTGCGCGGCGTGCATCCCAAGAAGAGGCATCTTCCAAGCCGTTGCTGTCCACCGGGCTGTCCCGTTCCATACTGCCTCCCCCTTCCCGGCTTCGCGCGGGCCAGTGGAATCGGATAGCCGTTACGGCTACAGGGGATTTCTCTAAGGCCGCACAAACTGCCCCGGAACGTGGGGTGGACACTGCACACGGTAGTTTTTTGCAGAATTTCCTTATTGGGGTCGTAGGGGCGCGCATTGCGCGTCCGTGCCGCGAAGCGGCCTCTGGCGGCGAGTATAGTCGTTGCAGATAGCCCTTTACACCGCCGTACTGCCAAGGCCCCCTTGTGTAAAGGGCTCGCAAGGGAGCGCCGCCAGCGGCGGAAGAAGTGACCGCAGCAGTTGGGCAGCCGCTTGCCTTGGCGGGCCGCAACGCGGGCCGGGAAGGCTTAGCGGCAACCCGGAGCTGGTACGGCGTCAGCCGTGACTGGGGGATTGTCAGCCTGCTGTAGCCTCAAGTTCTAATCCCCTCCGGCGCTTCGCGCCACCTCCCCTTGGGTACCAAGGGGAGGCTTTGAGCCGCTTCGTTCGGCGCAAACGCTCTGCCGACGCTGCCCATGCGGACGCGCAATGCGCGCCCCTACGGTCAAATCGCTTCCCGGTGCGTTCGGCGGAGGCGCTCTGGCGGCGCGGCCCGGCGGAAGCGCAAGTTATTACATTGCCGTGGGCGCTTTGTAGGGGCCGATGCCTTCATCGGCCCGCACCCGCCGCAGCGCGACGGCGCGCCTTTTTCTTGACTTTTTAGTTCTACAGTTGTAGAATATAATTACTACAATCGTAGAACCAATTTGCCCCAGGCAAATTGCGCAAGGGAGGGACGTCTGATGAATTTCTCCGGCTGGTATCGGGTGCTGCTGAGCGCCGTGCTGGCGGGCGGGATCGTCGTGACCTTCCGCCAGTCCTGGCGGCGGGAACACGTCGAATCAGCGCCGCTGGGCATCGGCTGCAAGCCCCAGGTTCTGGAGACCGCGGTCTGGTTTCCGCCGACCGTGATCCTGTGGGCGCAGCTTTTGCTGCTGCTTCTGCTGGCGGCGCTGTGGAGCCCGGCCCAGGCCGTGCAGGCGATGACCTCCCAGGCGCTGGACATGGCCCTTCACCTGAGTGCCTGGTTCCTGGCGCTGACGGCGGCCATGCCCCTGCTGCGGCGGCGCTTCCGGGCCAGGACCTGCGCCATTCTCTGGCTGCTGCCCGCCATCGCCCAGTACTTCTGCCTGCTGCCCCCGAAGCAGCCCCTTCCCCGCTGGAGCATCTACGTGCCGCAGCCGGCGCTGCGGTGGCTCCTGGGGCTGTGGGGCGCCGGGGCTGCGGCGGTGCTGGGCTGGTACTGCCTCTCCCACGGGTGGTTTTGTCTGCGGCTCCGCCGCAGCCGCAGGCCGGAGACCGACGAGGCCGTGACCGCGCTGTGGCGCCGGGAGCTGGAGCGGGCGGGGTATCGGTCCGTGCGGCTCTTTCGCACCGGGGCGGTGTCCGCGCCGCTGTCCCTGGGCTTCACCCGGTGGACCAGGGCCACGGTGCTGCCGGAGCAGCCCTACACAGAGGCGGAGCTCAGCTGGATTTTCCGCCATGAGATTCGGCATTTGCAGCGGGGCGACGTCAGCACCAAGTTTTTCCTGGCCTTTGCCAACGCCTGCTGCTGGTGGAATCCGCTGGTATGGCTGGCCACCCGCCGGGCCGCCGAGGACCTGGAGCTCTCCTGCGACGAGCTGGTGCTGGAGGGGGCGGACCAGGCCCAGCGGAAGGCCTACGCCGCGCTGCTGCTCCGGGCGGCGGGGCCGCGGCAGGCCTTCACCACCTGCCTCTCCGGCGCTGCCGCCACGCTGCGCTACCGGCTCAAGCGGGTGCTGGAGCCCGGGGCGCGGTCCCTGGGACTGGGCCTCTTGGCCGTGGCCATGTTCCTCTGCACCCTCAGCTGCGGCCTGGTCTCCTTCAGCGACAGCAGAGGCAGCCTGACGGCGCTGGCCCTGACACCGGAGGCGGCGGTGACGTCGGCCACAATCTTCACCGCCAACGAAGGGCCGGAGGAGTTCCGGGGCTTTACCCACGATACCGCCGCGCTCTACGCCTACTTTGACACCCTGCCGGCAGAGCGGCTGCTCCAGAGTGCAGGAGACCGGGACCCGGGCGATGGCCGGAGCCTGGAGCTGTATCTGGACACCGCCTGGGGCTGGGAGACCATCACGCTGACGGACCGGGGCGCCGTCCGGCAGACCTACGTCCGCACGGAAGATCGCCATGAAAAGGCCGTCACCAGCTATCGCCTGCTGGCTCCGCTGGACTGGGCCGAGATCGAAGCCTGCCTGCTGCCGGACGAGGCGGAGGCAGAGGTGCCGCCGATGGACGTGACAGTAACGGTGTCGCTGACCGTCGGTGACGGCGTAGACGGCCCCGTGAAGCTCAAGCCGGTAGAGGCCGCCGCCACGTCCGAGGCGGGAGACGTCCTCTGGGCCACGGGCCACAGCGACCACGCGCTGGAGCTGTACGCCGCGGAGGAGGGCACGCTGCTTTTGGACTTTCCCCAGCAGCCCGACCAGTTCAATCTCACGGTCACCGGGGCGGACGGGCAGACGGTGCAGTCTCTCTCGGGCGCGTCCCGGAGCGTATCGGTCCCGGCGCCGGTGGGCAGCGCACTGCGGCTGGAGGTCACCTACCCGCTGGAGGACGGCGGCGTCTGCGAAGCCACCTACCAGCTACGGATTTCTCCCATGGAATAGGCTCCGCATGAAACACAAAGCACAATCCCATGGCAGGGGCGGCGATCAGCCGCCCCTGCCATGCCGCGCTTCCGGCGGGCTGCCGCCGAACGCAGAGGCCAAAGCCTCCCCTAAAGCTCTTGCGGGCGTTAAGGGAGGCTTTGGCCTGTACGCTCGGCGGCAGCGCTCAAACAATGCAGCCAGGTGGGCGGCTGATAGCCGCCCCTACGAATGGGACGGAAAATTCGCACACAAAAGCTGCCGTGTGCAAGATCAAACCCCTGTTCTGGGGCAGTTCGTGCGGCCTTTGAGGAAGGTTCTGTAGCCGCAACGGCCATCCGATTCTACTGGCCCGCGCGAAGCCGAGAAGGGGGAGGCAGTATAGGGCGGGACGGCCCGATGGACAGCAACAGCTTACGCAATGCCTCTTCCTGGGATGCACGCCGCGCAGCCCAAAGGGGGACCGGGGGCCGCAGCCCCCGGCGCGTTTTGGGGACTTTTCCGCGGTGAAAAGTCCCCCGCCGGAGGCAGACAAGCCCGCCATCGCCGGAGCGCTTCCGCCGAACGGACCCGCTTCGCGGTTCGGGCCGATGTGGGCATCGGCCCCTACGGAGCATTTGCGGCAAGCGCACCAACTCGCAATCCCGCCACTACGGCGGAAGCAACGGAAAAATGGCATCCAGACCGACAGCCTGTACGACACAAACGGCCCCTGCGGCGCGATGCCGCAGGGGCCTTGTGTATCATTCAGGGGATTACTGATGGATGGCGGTGCCAGTCTTGCCGGCGATGCCGTCGCGGGCCTTTTCCAGCAGGGTGATGAGGGCGGTTCTGCCGGGCTTGGACTCGGCAAACTTCACCGCGGCCTCCACCTTGGGGAGCATGGACCCGGGGGCGAACTGGCCCTCGGCCATGTACTGCCGGGCGGCCTCGGGCGTCAGGTCCGAGAGCCACTGCTCATTTTCCTTGCGGAAGTTGATGGCCACCTTCTCCACGGCGGTGAGAATAATCAGCGTGTCGGCGTCCAGCATTTCGGCCAGCAGCTCGGAGGCGAAGTCCTTGTCGATGACCGCCGCCGCGCCCTTGAGATGGTTGCCCTCGGTGCGGAACACCGGGATGCCGCCGCCGCCGCAGCAGATGACGATATGGCCGTCGTTGCTCAGGGCGCGGATGGCGCCGGCCTCGATGATGTGCTTCGGTCTCGGGGAGGCCACGTACCGCCGCCAGCCCCGGCCGGAGTCCTCCTTGAAGAGGAAGCCGGTCTTCGCCGCCATCTCCTTGGCCTCTTCCTCGGAGAGGAACTTGCCGATGGGCTTGGAGGGCGTCTCAAAGGCGGGGTCGTTGGGGTCCACCTCCACCTGCGTCACCATGGTGACGACGGGCTTGTCGGTGATGCCCCGGTTGAGCATCTCCTCCCGCAGGGCATTCTGGAGGTCGTAGCCGATATAGGCCTGGCTCATGGCGCCGCAGACTGACAGCGGCGTCGCGCCCTGGGTGTGGTCCTCATGCATCAGGGCCAGCATGGCGTTGTTGATGATGCCCACCTGGGGGCCGTTGCCGTGGGCCACGATGACCTGGTTGCCGTCCTCAATGAGATCGACAATGGCCCGGGCCGTGATCTTCACGGCAGTGGCCTGCTCGGGGAGAGTGGTGCCCAGGGCATTGCCGCCCAGGGCGATGACAATGCGCTTTCCCATAATTTCAAAAACCTCGCTTTACTGGGGCCAATCAGAACTTCTTGCGCAGCTCGTCGGAGGCGTCCATAGCCATCAGAGCCTTGACGGGGTCCTTGACCTTAGCCAGGAAGATCATGGCGGCGATGATATAGGGCTTGTAGGAGGCCTGCTTGTAGAGCGGCACGATATAGCGGTCGAAGACGGAGTTGTCCACCTCGCCCTCCTTGCAGCTGAGGCCGGTGATGTCGGCGGGCAGGCAGTGGAGGTACAGCGCCTTGCCGTCCTTGGTGAGGGACATCATTTCCTCGGTGCAGGCCCAGTCCTTATGCTCGGCGTTCTGCTGCAGGAGTTCCTTCTCCAGCGCGTCGATGCCGGCCTTGTCGCCCTGCTGATAGAGCTTGGTGCGCTTTTCCATGGCAGCGAAGGGAGCCCAGGACTTGGGATAGACGATGTCGGCATCCTTGAAGGCCTCGGCCATGGAGTTGCACTTGGAGAAGGAGCCGCCGGACTGCTCGGCGTTCTTCTTGGCGATCTCCTCGATCTCGGGCATGATCTCATAGCCCTCGGGATGGGCCAGGACGACGTCCATGCCGAAGCGGGTGAACAGGCCCACGACGCCCTGGGGCACGGACAGGGGCTTGCCGTAGCTGGGGGAGTAGGCCCAGGTCATGGCGACCTTCTTGCCCTTCAGGTTCTCCACGCCGCCGAAGTAGTGGATGATGTGCAGCATATCGGCCATGCACTGGGTGGGATGGTCCACGTCGCACTGGAGGTTGACCAGAGTGGGCCGCTGTTCCAGGATGCCGTCGCGGTAGCCCTCTTCCAGGGCGTCGATGAAGGTCTTCTGGTACTTGTGGCCCTCGCCGATGAACATATCGTCGCGGATGCCGATGACTTCCGCCATGAAGGAGACCATGTTGGCGGTCTCGCGGACGGTCTCACCGTGGGCGATCTGGCTCACCTTCTCGTCCAGGACCTGCTCCTCCAGGCCCAGCAGGTTGCAGGCGGAGGCGAAGGAGAACCGGGTACGGGTGGAGTTGTCGCGGAAGATGGAGATGCCCAGGCCGGAGTCGAAGACGCGGGTGGACTTGTTGCGCTCCCGGAGGTCCCGCAGGGCGTCGGCCACGGTGAAGATGGCGTCCAGCTCCTCGTCGGTCTTGTCCCAGGTCCAGTAGAAGTCGTTCTTGTACATATTGTTGATGTGCAGGGTCTCGAGATGTCTTGCCAGTTCCATTGCCTTGCTCATGGGATAAATCCTCCTAAATATCATTGAAGTAATTTAGATTTCGTAGGGGCGCGCATTGCGCGTCCGTATGCTTACCGGATGTCGTTGTCGGTCAGGCTCTGGCGGAATTCGGTGACGTCGTCGGTCTTGTTCTCTTCCTTGTAGAGGTTGACGGCGGCCACGTACACGGCGGCGCAGGTCACCAGATCCTGCTTCCAGGTGATCTCGTTGGGGGCGTGGGCCTGGCTCTCAGCACCGGGGCCGAAGCCGACGCAGGGGATGCCGTAGCGGCCCTGGATGGAGACACAGTTGGTGGAGAAGGTCCACTTGTCGATCAGAGGCCGGTTGCGCTTTTCCATGGCGGAGGGGGCGCCGATGCGCTTGTCGCCGTAGAGGGCCTTGTGGGCGTCCACCAGGGCCTGGACGTGGGCGGCGGATTCCTTGTTGATCCAGGTGGGGAAGAAGCACTCGGTCTCGTAGACCTCGCCGGTCCAGGCGGGACGGTCATACATATACATACTGACCTTGACGTCGTCGCCGTACTTCTTCACGGCAGGCAGGTCGCGGATTTCCTGGAGGCAGGAGTCCCAGGTCTCGCCGGCGGTCATGCGGCGGTCAATGGAGATGGCGCAGGAGTCGGCCACGGCGCAGCGGCTGGGGGAGGTGTAGAAAATCTGGGAAGTGGTGCAGGTGCCGCGGCCCAGGAAGCGGGCGTCCTCGTAGTGCTCGGGGTTGTACTTGGGGTTGAGCATCTTCACGAGGCCCTTGATCTCGGTATCGTCGGCGTCGTCGTTTTCGTTGAGGGCGCGGACGTCCTGGAGAATGTCGGCCATCTTGTAAATGGCGTTGTCGCCGCGCTCGGGAGCGGAGCCGTGGCAGGAGACGCCCTTGACGTCCACCCGGATTTCCATACGGCCGCGGTGGCCGCGGTAGATGCCGCCATCGGTGGGCTCGGTGGAGATCACAAACTCGGGGACAATCTTGTCCACATTGTAGATGTACTGCCAGCACATGCCGTCGCAGTCCTCTTCCTGGACGGAGCCGACCACCATGATCTTATAGCCGGCGGGGATCAGCCCCAGGTCCTTCATGATCTTGGCGCCGTAGACAGCGGAGGCCATGCCGCCCTCCTGGTCGGAGCCGCCGCGGCCATAGATGATCTCGTCGGTCTCGTAGCCCTCATAGGGGTCGTGGGTCCAGTTGGCCAGGTTGCCGATGCCCACGGTGTCGATGTGGGAGTCGATGGCGATGATCTTCTCGCCGTCGCCCATCCAGCCGATGACGTTGCCCAGGCCGTCGATTTCCACCTTGTCAAAGTTCAGCTTCTTCATCTCGGCCTCGATGCACTTGACCACGCCCTCCTCCTCGCAGCTCTCGCTGGGGATGGCGATCATGGCCCGCAGGAATTTGGACATATCTTCCTTGTAGCCTTCCGCGGCAGCTTTGATTGCTTCAAAATTCATGGTATGATCCTCCCTGGTTCATCATTCACAGCTCACTTGCCCCATGCTCCGGGGGGCCTTCTGATACCATCATAACACAAGAAATCAGATTGTCAAACAAAATTTTTGTCAGCCTTAATTTTTTTAAGAAATTCCCTTGCAATCTCCCGGAGATATGGTATGATAGGACTTGTAAGATACCATTGAATCAACGGAACGCAAAAGAGGGTGATCGTACTGGAAAAGAATCAACTGGAGAACTTGAAGCAAATTGCCAAGGGCATCGCGGCCCAGTTCGGCAGCAACTGTGAGGTAGTGGTCCACGAGCTTTCCGAGCAGAGCGCCTACCACTCCATCGTTGCCATTGAGAACGGCCACGTCACCGGCCGGAAAATCGGCGACGGCCCGTCCCACGTGGTGCTGGAGCAGTTGGGCCGCCCCCGGGACGATACGCCCGACGAGCTGTGTTATCTGACCCGCACACCCGACGGGAAGATCCTCAAATCCTCGTCCATGTATATCCGGGACAGTCAGGGCAAGGTCGTGGCGATTTTCTGCGTCAACTTTGACATTTCGGCATTGACCATGGTGGAGCAGGCTGTCCACGACCTGATCGACACCCGGGAGACGGAGCGCAAGGAGCCGGAGCGCATTACCTTGAACGTGGCCGACCTGCTGGACGATCTGATCCGCCAGAGCGATGAGCTGGTGGGAAAGCCCGTGGCGCTGATGACCAAGGAAGACAAGATCAAGGCCATCCACTTCCTAAACTCCAACGGGGCCATGCTCATCACCAAGTCCGGCGACAAGATCGCCAAGCACTTCGGCATCTCCAAATACACGCTCTATTCGTATTTAGACAGCAAAGTAGGAGGGAATTAACAACATGATCGATCTCACCATCCACCGCGAGGGCCTCGCCCACAACATTCAGAAGGCCCGGGAAAACCACATCGTCATCCCCACCATCGCGCAGATGCAGAACCCCGACCTGATCCCCGAGAAGATCAAGGCCAAGCTCAGCCACACCGGCCTCTGGGACGTGGACCCGGTGAACCTGTTCCGCATCTCCTGGCACAACGAGGCCAAGGAGTCCGGCGGTCTCTTCCAGGCCGTTCCCAACTACGTGGAGATTCCCTCCAGCCTCTCCGGCGTCCCCTGCCGGATCATCGCCATGGCCGGCAAGTGGTTCCCCACCGGCTGCCACAAGGTCGGCGCCTCCTTCGGCTGCCTGGCCCCCCGGCTGGTGACGGGCCAGTTTGACGCCACCTACCACCACGCCGTCTGGCCCTCCACCGGCAACTACTGCCGCGGCGGCGCCTTCAACTCCAAGCTCCTGGCCTGCGACTCCGTGGCCATCCTGCCCCAGGATATGTCCAAGGAGCGGTTCGACTGGCTCAAGTCCATCGCCGGACAGATCATCGCCACCCCCGGCTGCGAGTCCAATGTCAAGGAGATCTTCGACAAGACCTGGGAGCTGAAGGCCGATCCCTCCATGATGATCTTCAACCAGTTCGCCGAGATGGGCAACCCCCTGTGGCACTACAACGTCACCGGCTTCGCCCTGGCGGAGCTCTTTGAGGCCGTCAAGAAGCCCGGCCAGACCCTCTCGGGCGCCTGCTTCACCTCCGGCTCCGCCGGCACCATGTCCGCCGGCGACCTGCTGAAAGAGCGGTACCCCGGCATGAAGCTGGCCGTCGGCGAAGCCCTCCAGTGCCCCACCATCCTCAACAACGGCTTTGGCGGCCACCGCATCGAGGGCATCGGCGACAAGCACATCCCCTGGGTCCACAACGTCCGCAACACCGACATGGGCATCGCCATCGACGACGAAGACTCCCAGCGGCTGCTGCGCCTCTTCAACACCCCCGAGGGCCAGGCGTACCTCAAGAACGAGCTGGGCCTCGACGACGCGCTCATCGAAAAGCTCACCTGGATGGGCATTTCCGGCATTGCCAACGTCCTGTGCTGCATCAAGATGGCCAAGTACTACGAGTTCACCGCCGACGACGTGGTGGTCACGGTCCTGACCGACTCCGCCGTGATGTACCGCTCCCGCGTCACGGAGCTCAACGAGATGCACGGCGCTTACAACGCCCACGAGGCGTCCCTGGATCACCACCTCCATATGCTGGGCCTCAAGACCGACAACCTCCTGGAGCTGACTTACGCCGAGCGCAAGCGCGTCCACAACCTCAAGTACTACACCTGGGTGGAGCAGCAGGGCATGGACGTGGAGGACCTCAACGCCCAGTGGTACGACAAGTCCGTCTGGGACACCGTCCACGCCCAGGCCAAGGACCTGGACCAGCTGATCGAAGCATTCAACGAGGAAAGCGGCGTTTTGGCCGCCATGTGAGAAAGGCTCCCTTGTGCAAAGGGCCCGCAAGGGAGCGCCGCCAGCGGCGGAAAAAGCGACCGCAGCGGTTGGGCAGCCACTTGCCTTGGCGGACCGCAACGCGGGCCGGGAAGGCTTAGTGGCAACCCGGAGCTGTCACGCGCAGCGTGACTGAGGGATTGTAAGCTGCCGACGACCGCAAGCTCTGATCCCCTCCGTCACGCTGCGCGTGCCACCTCCCCTTGGTCACCAAGGGGAGGCTTTTCCGGAAGCCGGTTCCGGGCGGCCATACAGGCCGCCCCTACCTTATTTCATTGTGATTCCACCTCAGAAAGGAGCATTCCATGCGCCATGTGAAATATGGCCGCTGCGTCAAGTGCGGCAAGACCTACGAGGCCGTGCCGGACCTCACCACCTGCCAGTGCGGCGGCATCCTGGACATCGTCTACGACTACGACTACATCAAGTCCGTATTTACGAAAGAAACCCTGAAAAACCGGCAGAACTTCACCATGTGGCGCTACCGGGAGCTGCTGCCGGTGGAGGACACCACCCCCGACCCGCCGCTGCGGGTGGGCTGGTCGCCCCTCTACCGGGCGGACCGGCTGGCCCAGGAGCTGGGCATCGCCCGGCTCTACGTGAAGGACGACGGCCTCAACCCCACGGCCTCTTTGAAGGACCGGGCCTCGGCCATGGCCGTGGCCAAGGCCCGGGAGGCCGGGGCCAAGGTCATCGCCTGCTCCTCCACCGGCAACGCCGCCTCTTCCCTGGCCGGCAACGCCGCCGCGGCGGGGTTTGAGACCTACATCTTCGTCCCGTCCCGGGCGCCCAAGGGCAAGGTGGCACAGCTGATGACCTTCGGCGCCACGGTGATCTCGGTCCAGGGCTCCTATGAGGACACCTTCGAGCTGAGCAAGGCCGCCATCGACCGCTGGGGCTGGTACAACCGCAACGCCGCCATCAACCCCTACCTCTCCGAGGGCAAGAAGACCGTGGCATTGGAGATCATGGAGCAATTGAACTGGGAGGTGCCGGACTACATCGCCATCTCCGTGGGCGACGGCTGCACCATCGCCGGTCTCTGGAAGGGCCTGAAGGACCTCTACGCCATTGGCTTCATTGACCGGCTGCCCCGGCTAATCTCGGCCCAGGCGGCGGGCTGCTGCCCGCTGAACCGGGCCATCGCAGAAAATAAGCCCTGGCACCCCATGGAGGAGAACACCCTGGCCGACTCCATCGCCGTGGGCGTCCCCCGCAACGCCGACAAGGCTCTGATGGCCATTCGGGAGTCAAGCGGTCTGGTGGTCAACGTCACCGACGAGGAGATCATGGCGGCCCAGAAGCTGCTGGGCCGGCGCTGCGGCGTCTTCGGAGAGCCCGCCGGCGTCACCGGCACAGCCGGTCTCAAAAAGCTCTGCGCGGAAGGCAAGATCGAGAAGGACGCCACGGTGGTCAGCGTCGTCACCGGCAACGGCCTCAAGGACGTGGCCAACGCCATCGCCTTCTGCGGCGAGCCCATCTCCATCCCCGGCCAGATGGACGCCCTGCTGGACGCCTTTGCCCAGCGGCACATTGACGTCGAATAACGCCCCATAATAAAGTATCCCCGGAAGTCGCGGACTTCCGGGGATTTTTTGCAATCATGCTTCTGAAACCGCCGTTCCCTCCGGCGGGAAGTGCTTTTGGAAGAGCTGGGCGAGGGTGCCTTCCGCCTCGGCGCAGAGAGCCTCATACCGCTGCACCATCTCCCGGGCCGGGGCAGTCAGCCGGGAGAAGCCGCCGCTGGCGCCGCCCTGCTGGGTCTCCAGCACCGGCGCGCCCAGCTGCTGCTCCATCACCGCCACGATCTTGCGCCCCTTGCTGTAGGACATCCCCATGTGGGCGCAGGCGCTGGAGAGGGAGCCGGTCTCCTCAGTCAGCTGCAAAAGCTGGTGGATGCCCGGGCCGTAGAAAATCCGCTCCTTGCCCAGCCGCAGCTGGAAGGAGAGCCGGAGCCGCTGCATATCCCGGCCCGGCAGCAGCGAGAGATAGTCCCCGCCCTTTTGAATGTTGGAGCGGATGCCCGGGTCGTCCACCTCCACCACCTGCCGGGCCAGACCGCTGGCGGCCAGGGCGCCCTTGAGGCCGCCGGGGCCCTGGTAGGCCAGCACCGCCGGAATGGCCGCGCCGCCCAGCACCACCGGGTGGCCGCACCGGCCCTGGTAGGCGGGGACGCGGATGTCCCCCGGTGCGGCCAGCAGGGCGCGGACCGTGTCGGTGGAAAAGAGCGGCACGTCCACCTGGGCCACCAGGACTGCATCGGCCCGCCCGGCCCAATACCGGAGCCCCGCCTGGACGGCGTGGAGCATCTCGCCCCCCGGCGGCACCGGCAAAAACACCAGGTTCCGGGACGGCACCAGCTTTTTCACCTGGTCGTCCGGTCCGCAGGCCACGGCGATCTGCCGGATTCCGGCCTCCTGGAGCAGCAGCGCCACCCGCTCCACCGCGGAAATGGCGCCCACCTGCTTCTCCGGCGCAAAATGTTCCTTGCCGTCGGTCCTTCCGGCGGCGACGATCACGGCGGCAGTCATGGGCCGTCCCCCTCTCAGCTTGTCTGCGCCGCCCCCGGGGCGGCTTCTAGTACCATTTTACCACATCGCCGCCCCAGCTCAACAACAAAAAGAACAGGAGCGCCGCAAAAAGCTCCGCGCCTGTTGGGCCAGTGAAAATGTGCTGACTGTATGCCGCCTTTTCCGCTGCCTCGTTCCCATTTTCCGCCCCAGGGAGGCGGCAGCACACCCGCTTGGCCGCGTTGACATTGCGCCGCCTCCAACTGCATTGACTTCCGTCTCCGCCGTAGGGGCGCGCATTGCGCGTCCGGGCCGCGACAGCGGCCTCTCCTGGAGGGCGCGGTGGCTGCGAAAGGCCGTTTGTTCCGCCGCACCTCCGTTGTCGCCGTAGGGGCGCATTGTATATGCGCCCGAGGGCAGCTGCGGTTTGTATAAGACCTTCAGCAAACCAGCAGCGTGTCCGGGCGGACATGCAATCCGCCCCTACATCGGAATCGACTCCCGCCGCGTTCGACGAAAGCCCTCCGTCATCGCAGCCCAGGCGGGCGGCTGATAGCCGCCCCTACGATGGGGCGGGTGCGTTCGGCGGAGGCGCTTAGACAGTCCGGCCAAGCGGACGCGCAATGCGCGCCCCTACGGCAGAAACGCGGCGGGGTGTGGGTGCCACAGGTGCGCCGGGCGGGCGGCAGACAAAGGGCCCGCCGCAGAATGGAAAAATTCTGCGGCGGGCCTGAAGTGTTTTCCGATGGGTTACGTCCCCACGATGCCCTGATAGATGTTGGAAAGCTGCTGATCGGTCAGCTCCACGTGGTAGAAGAGCCGGAAGAACTCCCGCACTTCCTCGTCCACGTCGAAGTTGAGGTATTCCGGATAGAGCAAACCCGAGAGCCAGCGGACGCCCACGATGCGGTTGGGCCCCGGCGGGCGGTCCACCCAGCTGAAGGGCGCGTTGGGCGTGCCGTAGACCTTCCCGGTCTGGACGGCCTGCAAGGTGGCGTAGTCCGGGTTTTCCAGAATGGCCTTGGCGGCGCTGTCGCCGGGGAGGTCAGCCTTGGGCTCGCCGTTGACCACGATCACATCCGGGTCCCAGGCCAGGAGCTGCTCAGCGGAAATCTGCACCCGGGAGCCGTCGCCCAGCTCCAGGTCCGCCACGTTGACGGCGTTGACCAGGTCCAGGATGTCGGCGTGGGAGGAGCCGGCGGGGGCCGTCTCCAGCGAGTCCTCGCCGTTGCCGTAGTAGACCCGCACCTTCTCTTCCTCCGGGACGTTCATGTTGGCAATGTCCTCGAAGGTCTCCTCGGCGTAGGCCGCCAGCTGCTCTGCCCGCTCCGAAAGGCCCAGGAGATCCCCCAGGAAGCGGTAGGCCTCCGGCGCCGCCTGGAGGTCGCCGTCCACGGCCACCACCGGGATGCCCAGGCTCTCGGACAGGGCGTCGCAGTCGGAGATAAACTGGTCGTTGATGGTGCCCACGTTCAGCGCGATGGTCGGGCCGGCGGCGATGACCGCCTCATAGTTGATGGCGTCGCCCATGCCGAAGTTGGGAAGATCGTGGTACTCCTCCAGAATAACGCTCTTTTCCAGGTCGTTGAGTTCATAGTTCCAGCCCAACAGCTTCTCCGGCGCCAGGGTGTAGAGGTAGATGGCCGCTACGGAACCGGCGGAAAACACCCAGGGGATCTCCGCGGGCACCGTCATTGTCCGGCCCGCCATGTCGGTGATGGTCCGCTCCGTGGCCGTGTCTTCCGTCTCCGGCGTTTCCTCCGCCGGCTCCGGCTCTTCCGCGGGATCGGACGTCTCTTCCGCCGCGGTGTCGGCGGTCTGGCTGGTGTCCTGACTGGTGTCCTGGCCGGTCTGCTCTGCCTGGGCGCAGCCCGCCAGCAGCCCCGCAAGAAGCGCCAGGGCCAGCAGCAGCGCCAGGATTTGCTTCATACGCTTCATCAAAACGCTCCTCTCCTATTCATTTTAATCAACCAACAGGTTCCCTGTTGCATTGACACCGCCGGGGGGATATGCTATCATCTGTTTAGAAACAAGCGAATGTTTTTTGAAAATATAACGGTAGCTTTACTGTAGCACAATCTGGGCCGGTTTGTCAAGACGGCAGGAAAGGCGGAACTTTGTGGACAGGTACGAAGATCACACCCTGACCGGGGCAGCCCTGCGGCGGCGGTACCGGTGGGTTTTTTGCGTCCTGGGGGCGGTGCTGGCGGCGGCGGTGTTCTTCTCCTTCTGGGTGGGATACTATCCGCTGACGCCGGCGCAGGTAATCCAGGCCTTTTTGTCCCGGCTGGGCTACGACGGGGAAATTCTTCCCCAGGCGGTGACGATTTTCTGGAGCATCCGCCTGCCGCGGATTCTCTCGGCGGTCCTCATCGGCGCGTCGCTCTCGGTGGCCGGGGCCACCTACCAGGGGATGTTCCGAAACCCCCTGGTCTCGCCGGACATCCTGGGTGTCTCCTCCGGGGCCAGCCTGGGGGCGGCCTTCGCGATCCTCTGCGGCGCGGCCAACTATCTGGTGCAGCTGGCCGCCTTCGCGGGGGGCGTGGCGGCGGTGGCGGCCTCGTACCTCATCAGCCGCAAGTCGGCCCACAGCCAAACCCTGAGCCTGGTGCTGACCGGGTCGATGATTATGGCGCTGTGCAACGCCGGCGTGACGATGATCAAATACGTGGCCGACCCCAACGACGTCCTCCAGCAGATCACCTTCTGGCTGATGGGAAGCCTCACCAAGACCAACCTCACTTCCCTCCGCTGGAGCGCCATCCCGATGGTCGTCGGCCTCTCGGTGATCGGCCTGCTCCGCTGGCGGGTGAACCTGCTGACGCTGGACGAGGAGGAGGCCAGGAGTTTGGGCATCTCCATCCGGCGCTACCGGGTGATCTTCATTGCCGCCAGCACACTTTTGAGTGCGGCTGCGGTCTGCCTGGGCGGCCTGATCGGCTGGGTGGGCCTGATGATCCCCCACATGGCCCGGGCCCTGGTGGGGGCGGACTACCGCCGGGTAATCCCCGCCAGCGCCATGCTGGGGGCCGCCTACCTGGTCCTGATGGACGATCTGGCCCGCTCCATTCTCTCCATGGAGCTGCCCCTGGGCGTCGTCACCTCCATCATGGGCGCGCCCTTTTTCGTCTATCTCATCATCAAGCGAAAGGAGCGGTGATATGCGCCTGGAAGTGGAGAACGTCTGGGGCGGCTACGGCAGCGGCGACGTGATTCGCGGCGTCAGCTGCCGGGCGGACGGGGGCGAGATTCTCTGCCTGGTGGGCCCCAACGGCTGCGGGAAGACGACGCTCTTTCGCCTGCTGCTGGGGGCGCTGCCCCTGCGCCGGGGCGAAATCCGCATCGACGGCAAGTCCATCGCCGCCTACAGCCCCCGGGAGCTGGCCCGGCAGATCGCCTACATCCCCCAGTCCCACACGCCGGTGTTCTCCTACAGCGTGCTGGAGGCGGTGCTGATGGGCCGGGCGTCCCACCTCTCGGCCCTGGACGCGCCCCGGGCGGCGGACCGCGAGGCGGCCCTGGAGGCCCTGGCCCGCATCCACGCCGTGCACCTGGCCCACCAGAACTACGCCACCCTCAGCGGCGGTCAGCGGCAGCTGGTGCTGATTGCCCGGGCCATCTGCCAGGCGGCCAAAATTTTCGTCATGGACGAGCCGGCGGCCAACCTGGACTACGCCAATCACCAGCTTCTGATGTCCGTCATCCAAGACCTGGCCCGCCGGGGCTATCTGATCGTCATGTCCACCCACAGCCCGGAGCATCCGGCCTCCATCGGCACGCGGGTGCTGCTTGTAAAAGAGGGCCAAGTGGCCGGGTTCGGCCCCCCCGGCCAGGTCATCACGCCGGAGAACCTCCAGGCAGTATACGGCATCGAAATGGACGTCGTCACAGTGTTGGACCGCTACGGCGTCTCCCACACCATCTGCCTGCCGGTGGAAGCGCCCCGGTAGGCCCGAGAGGAGGCGCGCCATGGCGCGGCACATCTTTTTGACCGGCCCCAAGCAGGTGGGCAAGACCACGCTCCTGCGCGCCGCCCTGGCGGACTTCCCCGGCAGCGTCGGCGGGTTTTGCACCCTGCGCACCCGGGCGTACCTGGGCGACGCCTGGTCGGTACATCTGCTGCGCCCGGGGCGCGGCGAGGCGCCGGGGCCGCAAAATCTGCTCTTCGTCTGCGGCGCGGCGGACGGCGAGACCGCGGCCCGCTTTGACCGCCTGGGCACGGCAGCCCTGGCCGAGGGCGCCGGGCGGGACGTCCTGCTGATGGACGAGCTGGGGCCCCATGAGGCCCGGGCCGCCGTCTTTCGCCAGGCGGTGCTGGCGGCGCTGGACGGCGTCGTCCCGATTTTGGGCGTATTGCAGGCGGCGCCGTCGCCCTTCCTCGAAGAAGTCGCCCTGCACCCCCAGGTGCGGCTCATCCAGGTGACGGCGGAAAACCGGGACGCCCCGGCGCTGCTGGCGGCCCTCCGCGCCGCCGCGGCGGGCAGGGGAGGCCTCTAGCGCCGCGACCAAGGCTCCGAAATGTGTGAGAATGCTGCACCCGGCGGCTGTGCGGCGCGGGCCGATGTGGGCATCGGCCCCTACAGCAAGGACGAAAGTCAGTCCGTTCGCCGCAAGCGCTTTGGCAGCGCGGCCACGCGGACGCGCAATGCGCGCGATCTACGGCGGGATTGCGAGTTGGTGCGCTCACCGCAAACGCTCCGTAGGGGCCGAT
>LBJMR02800__coassemble_331_pt1 | contig 39637 bp, 29 predicted proteins | sample LBJMR02800__metabat2_low_PE_023 | metagenome-assembled genome bin LBJMR02800
GCACATGACTGTTAATCATGGGGTCGTTGGTTCGAGCCCAACAGGGGGAGCCAAATGGTAATGCCGTCACAAATGTGGCGGCATTACTTCTCAAAAAATTGGGCCTTTAGCTCAGTTGGTCAGAGCCTCCGGCTCATAACCGGATCGTCCCGGGTTCGAATCCCTGAAGGCCCACCAGACTGAAGGCTTAGGCTTGTATATATAGGGGTATAGCTCAATTGGTAGAGCGGCGGTCTCCAAAACCGTAGGCTCAGGGTTCAAGTCCTTGTGCCCCTGCCAAGACTGGACACCAAACGGTGTCCAGTTTTTTGCGCTTTTAGCGCTCTGGGCCGCCTGGAACATAGTCAAACGAAAGCACGAAAGCCGTCTCCTTCGAGACGGCTTTCGTGCTGAGACTGTCAATAACCTCGCTTAAGGCTGCTGTGATAGAGCAGCGGGGGATGGGTGCAGGGGGCGAAGGGCCCCCTGCGCGTTCAATAAGGTCGTTTATGCAACTTTTTGAAGTTGCATAAACGGGGGCAGCGGGGCGAAAATACTTTTTCGACACGCTGAGCACGAAAGCCGTCTCTTTTGAGACGGCCTTCGTGCTGTTGGGCAGGCTATATGGATGCGGTACTGTGTTAGACCCGGTCCTGCATCTCCACGTAGGGCACGCGCAGCTTCTCTGCGCGGTAAGCGGGGCGGTGGATGCGGTTGCAGGTCAGCACTTCCTCCATCCGGTTGGCGCACCAGCCGGAGACGCGGGCGATGGCGAAGAGCGGCGTGAACAGGGCCTGGGGGATGCCCAGGAACTCGTAAATCAGGCCGGAGTACATATCCACGTTGGCGCAGATCGGCATATCCAGGTTCTTCATCTTGGTGATCAGCGGAATGCCGCACTTTTCAATGCGGAGCATCAACTCAAATTCATCCAGGTGGCCGGAGCGCTCTGCCACGGCGCGGGAGTACTTCTTCAGCAGCTCGCAGCGGGGGTCGGAGATCGTGTAGACGGCGTGGCCCAGACCGTAGATCTTGCCGGAGCCGTCGTTGGCGCTGCCGCGGAGGATCTTGGCCAGGTATGCGGTGAGTTCGTCTTCGTCGGTGTAATCCCGGACGTGCTCCTGGATATCCCGGAACATCTGCATGACCTTGGCGTTGGCACCGCCGTGGAGGGGACCCTTCAGGGAGCCCACGGCGCCGGCAATGGCGCTGTAGGTGTCGGTCCGGCTGGAGGACATGGCGCGGCAGACGTAGGTGGAGTTGTTGCCGCCGCCGTGTTCGGCGTGGATCATCAGCATCAGGTCCAGCAGCCGCGCCTCTTCAATGGTGAAGGCGTTGTCCTTGCGCATCATCCGCAGGAAGTCCTCGGCCACGGAGAGCTCCGGGTTGGTGTTGTGGATAAAGAGGGAATCGTGATCATAGTAGTGGCGTTTGGCTGCGAAGGCGTTGGCCACAATGGAGGGGAACCGGGCCACCAGCTCAATGGACTGGCGCATCAGGTTTTCGGGGGAGAGGTCGTCCGGACGGTCATCGTAGGAGTAGAGGGCGAGGACGCACCGGGCCAGCTTGTTCATGATGTCCGGGCTGGGGGCCCGGAGGATCATGTCCTCGACAAAGCTCTTGGGCAGCTGGCGGGCCTCGGCCATCATGGTCTCAAACTCCTTGAGCTGCGAGGCGGTGGGGAGCTTGCCCACCAGGAGCAAAAACACTACTTCCGAAAAGCCGAAAGTCTTGTTCTTGCGGTGGGATTCCACGATATCTTCCACGCTGATGCCGCGGTAGTAGAGCCGGCCGGGGGCGGGCATCCGCTCGCCGTCCTGGATGGTATAGCCCTGCACGGAGCCGATCTTGGTGATGCCCAGGAGAACGCCCGTGCCGTCTGCGTTGCGGAGGCCGCGTTTGATATTGGGGTCATCATGCTCCGTGGGCTTGAAGGTGTATTGATCGCGCATCAAGTCCTTCAGACGCAGCATGTATTCGTTGATATAATTGGAACTCATAGCTTTTGCCTCCTTCATCACAGTAAAACTCTAAATATATGATACAGGATTTTAGATTAAAATGCAACATTATTTTGAAAGAATTTCAGAAATTGTGAAAACACCCCATTACTTATCGGTGAATTGAAATAGAATTGAATTTTTTTATAAATCGACTTGCAAATTTCTTTCTCGCAGACCGGAAGCCTGACGTCTGTTCCAATTGCCCCTTGCCCGAGCGCGGGCGCTGTGGTATGGTATTAAGAGAATTGCCGCCGAGAAAGGATGATAGATATGCTTGACTTCCAATCGCTCATCGTCTCCTACGCCGACTGCGGCTGCGGGATGGACCACCAGTGCGCCGTCCACGACATCCGGGTGGGCAGCGGCCTGGTGAACCAGGTGGGGGAGTTTTTGAAAGAGAACGGTTTCCCGCGGCGCCTGCTGCTGGTGGCGGACCGGGATACGCTGGCGGCTGCCGCCGGCATTGAGGAGAGCCTGCGGGACTTTGACGTCACAGTCCACTGCTATGAGACGCTGCGGGTGGCCACCATGGACGATGTGCGCCTGGTGGAGGGCTATTTCGACCGGGTGGACGCCGTTTTGGCCGTGGGCACTGGCTCCATTCACGACCCCTGCCGCCTGGCTTGTGCCCGGGGCGACAAGCCGCTGTGCCTCTTTGCCACGGCCCCCAGCATGGACGGCTTCGCCTCCTATAATGCGCCCATTGTGGATGGCAACTTTAAAACCACCCACACGGCCAAGTGCCCCGAGGTCATCATCGCGGATACCAAGATTTTGGCTGCGGCACCGGCGACGCTGAAGTCGGCGGGATTTGGAGACATGATCGGCAAATACATCGCCCTGATCGACTGGCAGGTCTCCCACCTTTTGACCGGGGAATCCTACTGCCAGCGGGTGGCGGATCTGACGCGACAGGCCGTGGACCGACTGATGGACCGGGCGGCGCTGGTGACGCAGGCCGACGAGGCCGCGGCGGAGGCGGTGTTTGAGTCGCTGCTGATGACGGGCATCGCCATGAGCTTCACGAAGACTTCCCGGCCCGGCAGCGGCACCGAGCATATCATGGCCCACTACTGGGAGTGCCTGGAGCTGCTGGAGGGGAAGGTGCCCAATTTCCACGGCGAGGACGTGGGCGTGGCGACGCTTTTGATGCTGCGGTACTATGAGTCGCTGGCGAAGCGGGAGACGGTCTCGGCCCACCGGGAGCAGGTGGACTGGGCGGATGTCTACCGGGCCTACGGCCCCCTGGCCGAAGACGTGCGGAAGCTCAACACGCCCGACACCATCACCGACGCCGTGGACCCGCGGATGCTGGAGCGCTGCTGGCCGCAGATCCGGGAGATTGTCCACTCGGTGCCCGATTACGAGACCTGCCGCGCCGCCATGGTGGCCGCCGGCTGCAAGACGACCATCGAGGAGGTAGGCAAGCGCCCGGACTTCGTGGCCGAGAGCTTCCGGTATCACCCCTTTATGCGCCGCCGGCTCTCGCTGCGGCGGCTGGCCAATCTGCTGGACGACAGCGAACCCTTTGTCATCGAATAGTGCAATCGAATAGTGCAGAAAATGCCGGGGCGCCGCAGAAAGCGGCGCCCCGGATCGTTTGTCGGATCAGCGGTTGGTGGTGCGGTAGCAGCCGGTGCAGCTCTCGCTGGGCTGGATGCACGGCTCGTTGCGGCTGGGATAGAAGGCGTCCACGGGGAACTCGATGCGGCCGAAGATGTCGCAGGGGCTCTCGGCGCCGCCCACGGCGCCGCCCTCGGAGCAGACCCTGGTGGGGATGCAGTAGTCAAAGGCGGGGATCAGCAGCTGGGTGTCCCGCTCCAGGCGGATGATGGAGAACTGGCCGATGGTGACGAGGAGGCGGCGGCACTCGCCGGAGAGGACCAGCTCATCGTCGAAGCAGGCCATGACACACTGGGGAAGATCCGGCAGCTCCTGGCAGCAACAGCCGCAGTTGCAGGCGTCCACGGCGCTGGAGGCCAGGATCATCGGGTCCACTACCTCAACCACGGCCTTGGGGGCGCTGGTGTTCTGGCCGCCGCAGCAGTTGCAGCTCTGGCCGGTGAAGACCTTGGCGCTGCCGTCGCCGCCGAAGAGCATGGCGCGCTTGGAGAACACCGCCAGGCCGTAGACCGTCACCGGGCGGGTGCCGCAGACGGTGACGTCGGCCACCACCTTGTAGTAGAAGGTGAGGTCCAGGGTGTAGAAGCCGTTGTTGTAGGGAACGGACTCCACGTTCATATCCACGTGGATCAGCTCCACACAGCGGGCTTTGGCGGTGGCGGCCCGGTCCAGAATGGCTTGGGAATCGCGGGTTAAGTAGACGCGGAGATCCTCCACGCAGTCCTTGTCACGGCAGGCGTCGGTGATTTTTTTCGTGTGGATGCACACGGCCTCACGGATCCCGGAGAGATCACAGGCCGGAGTTTGCTCGGGCATAGGATTACCTCCCTAGATAAGAATGAGCCCCGGCTGGGCCCGGTATTTCCGGGGCTTTCATCACAGTTTATGCCGAAGACCGCCATTTGTGTGCTTGCCAGGGAAACTTTGCATTATAATAGCGGAAGCGACGGCGCTTCCGCATCAGAGTGCCGCCGCCGCGCGCCAAACCTTTCTATCTCGCCAAGGTTCTTGCGCGCCATTTGGCCACAGAGCAGGCGTGTACCAGCTGCTCAGGGCCTGCATGGCAACACCCCCATATCTCAGGCGATGAACGATGCGCATGGAAGCGGCCTGGGGTATGGGGGGCATATTCTGCTATGCTGTTTTGTTCAGTTCAGGTTGCCGGAAGAAATGGTTGCGCCCCAACCGGCTGGAGACCGCTCCGCTGTTGCCCGCGCCATGGCTCTGCGGCGGGAGGCGCCGCTGGGCCGGTTGGCTCCGTCCGGCCTGTCCCTGCGCGGGCCGGAGCGGCCGCATACAGGATTCTGCTGCATATTTCCGATTCCCACAATGCTTGCTCCTGTGCCTGCCCCTGTGGCATTTGCTACCTCTCTGTGCTATACTGATTTTAATACGGAATACCGGCGTGAGGTGGTCGTATGAATCAGGAATTTCTACAGGAACTTCAATGCTTCTATGCGCGGCTGGAGACAAGATCAGGACAACTGTTCCACGCCTTGCTTCACGAGGGGTTTGAACTGGAAACGGGATGGTATAGCGGGCACTATCACAAAAGTGATCACGAAACTTGGGTTCGGGAATCCTATCCCATCCCGGTGGTTGGCGTCAAAGGCTTTTGCGATATTGAAGTGCAACCTAACCAGATTTCCGTGTCCACAAAGCGGAAACGGACCGCTGCCCTGAACGATTCTTTTGAAAAATTTTCAGGATATGCCTTTGAAGCCTACGGCACGGAGGACTACCTGGCCGATTTCTATCATTCCGGACAGACGATTGAGGAATTAAAAGAGAATATCCGCGCCTGCCGGGAACGGGAAATCGGATTTTCCTTCGTGTTCTCCTTCGATATAGAAGACCGGCAGATCTGTGAATTTGTAGAGCTGCTGCGGCGGGAGGGCTTCTACGATTAAAGACGCTCCCGCACGGAGAAGAAATCAGGCGCCGGCAGAGCGCGCGGGCCAGGGGATTTTCCGCCATGGCCTTTTTCGGAATCAGGGGGGCCGGCTTCCATTTGTGTGCTTGCCTATGGCAAGGGGCTGTGGTAAAATGAAACAGAATATAGTAGGCGTGCTATGCGCCGCGGCGCCCGCGGGCGGGGGAGCGCTCCCGGCTCCGGCGGCGGCAGCCATGGCAGGCCGACGATGGAATGGAAGGTTATACCCTTGAAAATTGATGTAATGGGCGTTCTCTTTGACAATGTCACCATGGATGAGGCGCTGGCCCAGGCGGTGGCGCTGCTGCCGGAAAAGCGGGGCGCCATTGTGGTGACGCCCAATTCGGAAATCGTCTATGAGGCCATGGCCGACGTGGGCCTCCGGGACCTCCTCAATGGAGCGGACCTGGTCTTGCCCGACGGCGCCGGCGTGGTGCTGGGATCGAAAATCCTCAAAACGCCCCTGAAGGAGAAGGTCGCCGGCGTGGACTTCGCAGACCGGATGCTCCAGCACCTGGCCGAAACCGGCGGCTCGGTGTATCTGCTGGGCGGCAAGCCGGGCATCGCGGAGCTGGCGGCGCAGAAGATGGTGGAGAAGCATCCGGGATTGACGATCTGCGGCATGGCGGACGGCTACTTCCGCGACGAGGCCCCGGTGGAGGCCGCCATCCGAGAGGCCCAGCCGGACGTGCTGTTCGTCTGCCTGGGCGCGCCCAAGCAGGAGAAGTTCATGGCCTGCCACCAGCGGGAGCTGCCTGTCGGCCTGATGGCCGGCCTGGGCGGCAGCCTGGACGCCTTTGCCGGCACGGTGAAGCGGGCGCCCCGTTGGATGATCCGGCTGAACCTGGAGTGGTTTTATCGGCTTATCAAGGAGCCGTGGCGCTTCAAGCGGATGCTGCGCCTGCCGAAATTCCTCTTCGCTGTGATGCGGCGGAGAATGAGAGGGGCGTAAATATGGGAAAACTCATTGTGATTGAGGGAACCGACGGCTCCGGGAAATCCACCCAGTTTGACCTGCTGACTCGGCGGCTGGAGGCCGAGGGCCTTTCGTTTCGCCGTCTCCGGTTTCCCCGGTACGACCAGCCTTCCTCAGTGCTGATTCGGATGTACCTGGGCGGCGACTTCGGCGCAGACCCCGACGCCGTCAACGCCTATGCCGCCTCCACCTTCTACGCCGTAGACCGCTACGCCTCCTTTGTCCAGGACTGGCAGCGCGACTACCAGGCGGGCGGGCTGTTCCTCTCGGACCGTTACACCACCTCCAACGCCGTCCACCAGGGCGGCAAGGTGCCGCCCCAGGAGCGGGAGGCGTTTTTCCGCTGGCTTTACGATCTGGAGTATGACCGCATGGGCCTGCCCAAGCCGGACCTGGTGGTGCTGCTGGATATGCCCACGGACCTCTCCCAGCGGCTGCTGCGCCACCGGGAGGCCGACACCCACACCAGTGCTGACATTCACGAGCAGGACGCGGCGTACCTCTCCCGCTGCCGGGAGACGGCTCGGGAGGCCGCCGGCCACTACGGCTGGGCCGTGGTCTCCTGCGCCAGGGACGGGCAGCTCCGTCCGGTGGAGGATATCCACCAGGAGGTCTACGCTCTGGTGCGGGCTGCACTGGGCTGATTGGCCGGGCCTGCTGCGTGTACCGCGCCAAAGGCCCTTGTGTAAAGGCCCCGCAAGGGGAAGCGCTGTCTGTGACAGAATAAGTGACTATAGCGGCAACCCGGAGCTGTCAGCCGAAGGCTGACTGGGGGATTGGGAACCCCTCCGTCACGGCTCTGCCGTGACACCTCCCCTAAAGCCCTGCGGGCGTTAGGGGAGGCTTGGGCTGCTGCGGTCGGCTGAGGCATTCCGACGACGCGGCCAAGCGGACGCGCGATGCGCGCCCCTACGGTGAAAACAGGAAAATTGTGCAGTATTACCGCCGTGTGCAGCATTCACCCCACGTTCCGGGGCAGCTGGTGCGGCCTTAGTGAAAACGCCTGTAGCCGTAACGGCCATCCGATTCCATTGGCCCGCGCGAAGCCAGGAAGGGGCAGGCGGTATGGAACGGGACAGCCCGGTGGAGCGTAACGGTTTACGCGATGCCGCTTCTTGGGATGTACGCCGCGGGACCCCAACGGGGGTCCGGGGGCCGCAGCCCCCGGCGTGTTTTGGGAACTTTTCCGCGGTGAAAAGTGCCCCGCCGGAGGCAGGTGAAAGCCTGCGGCCAACACCCGCCATCCCGGTGTCAAAAAGCCGCTGACGCGGCCCGGGCCGATGTGGGCATCGGCCCCTACGAATGCACGCGGTTCAAAAGGTTCTCTACTACCACCGCACCTCCGCGAGGAGCCGCTGACGCGGCCCGGACGCGCCCCCGGGGCGAAATGCTTCACGCTTCACAAAATTCCCCGCCCTTATGGCGAAAAAACCAATCTGCTGCGGCAAGGCCTTGTTCCGAGCCGGTGCGCCGCAATCCGACATCAAACCTGATGATGGGAGGTATAACAATGGTATATATTCTGCTGGGAACGGGCTTTGAAGAGATCGAAGCCCTGGCTCCCTGTGACATTCTCCGCCGCGGCGGCGTCCAGGTGGCGCTGGTGGGCGTGAACGGCCCCGAGATCACCGGCGGCCACGGCATCACCGTGCGGGCGGACCTGACGGTGGAGCAGCTGGACCGGGCGCAGCTGGAGATGATCGTGCTGCCCGGCGGCCTGGGCGGCGTCCAGGCCATGGGCGCCAGCCCTGCCGCCATGGAGGCGGTCTCCTGGGCCTATGAACACGACAAATGGGTGGCGGCCATTTGCGCCGCGCCCACGCTGCTGCCCCGGCTGGGTATTTCCCAGGGCAAGCGCTGCGTGTGTTACCCCGGCATGGAAGACCAGGTGGAGGGCGCGGAGATGGTAAAGGCCAATGCCGTCCGGGATGGTCGACTGCTGACCGGGCGCGGCCCCGGCGCGGCGCTGGACTTCGGCTTTATGCTCCTGGAGGCGCTCCGGGGCAGTGAGGTGGCCGCCCAGGTCAAGGCGGGCATGGTATATCAACAGGATTGACGGGAGGCATCTATGGCCGATCAAGATTTTATGAATGAGGAAGAGGCGCTGGAGTCCCTCTCGGTGGAGGAATTGATCCAGAGCGCCAAGGAGGACCTGGCGGAAAATCCGCCGCCGGAGGAGCCCTTCCAGCCCACGCTCCCGGCGGAATACGCCGACCTGGCGCCGGAGGAGGAGCTGGAGGAGGAGCCGGAACCACCGGCCCGGCTGCCGGCGCCGCTGCGGGTGCTGCTGTACGTCTGCTGCGTGCTGGCGGCGTCCATCCTTTTGGCAGTGTTTGCCTGGAAGTGCGCCGATGAGGTCTGCGCCCTGACCGCTGAGGACCAGGTGGTGACGGTGACGGTGCCGGAGAACGCCACCATGTCCCAGGTGACGGACATCCTGCTGGACGAGGGCCTGATCCACTACCGCTGGCTCTTCAGCCTCTACTGCATGATCTCCGGGGCCGAGAGCAAGATCGACCCCGGCACCTACGAGCTGAACGCCATCTACGACTACCATGCCCTGATCAACGGCATGATCGAGACCGCCGAAAACCGGGCCACCGTGGAAGTCACCATTCCCGAGGGCTTTGAGGCCGACGACATCTTCGCGCTGCTGGAGGAAAAGCAGGTCTGCTCCGCGGCGGAGCTGCAGGAGGCCGCCGCCAACTACCAGTTTGACTACGACTTCCTGAAGGACCTGGACTACGGCGACTACCGGCGGCTGGAGGGCTACCTCTTCCCGGACACCTACGAGTTCTACGTGGACGACGCGCCGGAGAACGTGCTGGGGAAATTCCTCCGCAACTTTGACAACAAGATCACCGACGAGATGTACGCGGCGCTGGAGGAGCTGAACACCGACCTCCGCGCCAAGATGCAGCAGAGCGGCTTTACCGAGGCGGAGATCGCCGCGGCTGAGCTGACCTTCCACGACGTCGTCATCGTGGCCTCCCTGGTGGAGAAGGAGACGTACCGCTCCAGCGAGAGCGGCCTCATCGCCTCGGTGATCTACAACCGCCTCTGCTCCAAGACGTACCCCTGCCTCAACATCGACGCGACGATCCAGTACGTCCTGCCGGAGCGCAAGGAGGTTCTCACCAACGCCGACAAGGCGGTCATCAGCCCCTATAACACCTACACCAACGCGGGCCTGCCGGTGGGCCCCATCTCCAACCCCGGCATCAGCTCCATCCGGGCGGCGCTCTATCCCATGGAGACCGACTATTACTTCTATGCGCCGGACCCGGACGCCGTCAACCACCGCTTCTTTGAGACCGCCTATGAGTACCAGGCGTATCTCAGCTCGCTTTTGGGCAGCGGCGAAGAGACGCCCCCCGACATCAGCGAGGACGAGGCCGAGGTGACGAAGGAGGAGGCGCTGTCCATCGCCCGGGAGGAGGCCCAGAAGGAAACGTACCAGTATCAAAGCTGGGAGTCTGACTTCCAGGCCCAGGACGGGAGCGGCGAATTTATCCCTGCTGGAGAGGAACTGGCTCCCTCCATCGGATGGCCCGGGACGGATGAAGACGGCGAGAAGCTTTACCGCGGTCAGGCGCTGTGGTCGGTGTTCTTTGTGGATCAGAACGACCCTCTCACCACGCTCACTGTCTATGTGGACGCCATGACCGGCGATGTCGTTGGCGTGGGGGCCAGGAGCGACTGACGGAGGGCGACATGGAAACAAGAAAAAAGCCGGAGCTTCTCTGCCCGGCGGGGGATTTTGAGCGGCTCCAGCTGGCCGTGGCCTACGGCGCAGACGCCGTGTACCTGGCCGGGACGGCCTTCGGGATGCGGGCCTTCGCGGGGAACTTCTCCCCCGAGGACCTGCCCCGGGCTGTAGCCTATGCCCATGACCGGGGCGTCCGGGTCCATGTGACGGTCAACACCATGCCGCGCAACGACGAGGCGGCGCAGCTCCCGGCCTACCTGGAGCAGCTGGACGCCGCCGGGGTGGACGCCCTGATCCTGGCCGACCTGGGGGCTTTCACCCTGGCCGGGCGGTACGCCCCCCACTGCGAGCGCCACGTCTCCACCCAGCAGTCCATCGGCAACTACTGCACGGCCCAGGCCTGGTATGACCTGGGGGCCAAGCGGGTGGTGCTGGCCCGGGAGCTGTCCCTCCGGGAGATTGCGGAGATCCGCCAAAAGGTCCCGCAGGACCTGGAGTTGGAGACCTTCTGCCACGGCGCCATGTGCGTCAGCTATTCCGGGCGGTGCCTCTTGAGCAACTACATGACCGGCCGGGATTCCAACCGGGGCGCCTGCGCCCAGCCCTGCCGGTATCAATACGCCCTGGTGGAGGAAAAGCGCCCCGGGGAATATTTCCCGGTCTTTGAGGACGAGAAGGGTACGTACATCCTGAACTCCCGGGACATGTGCATGATCGACCACCTGGGCGAGCTGATGGACGCCGGGATCGACTGCCTGAAGATCGAAGGGCGGGCCAAGTCCAGCTACTACGCCGCCATCGTCACCGGGGCCTACCGCCACGTGCTGGACGATGTAGCCGCCGGACGGCCGGTGGACCCGGTTTGGCGGGACGAGGTGGAGCATATCTCCCACCGGCCCTATTCCACCGGCTTTTACTTCGGCGAGCCGGGCCAGTACACCGCCAACGGCCGCTATATCCGCGACTGGCAGATCTGCGCCGTGGTGGAGTCCTGCACGCCCCAGGGCCTGGCAACCCTGAGCCTGCGGAACAAGTTTGCCGCCGGTGACGAGGTGGAGGTGGTGGGGCCGGACGCCAAGCCCTTCTCCATGACGGTGCCGCCCATGGAGGACCTGGAGGGGAACCCCCTGTGGGAGCCCAGGACGCCCCAGAGCCGCTTTTTGATGCAGCTGCCCCAGTGGGTGCCGCCCATGTCCTTTGTGCGCCACGCCGTGACGCTCTCGGCCCAAGATTAGCGACATACAAAGGCCCGCCGCAGAATTCTCGATTCTGCGGCGGGCCTTTTTCTGGTATAGGCCGTGGAGTTGGTAACAGGAAATAGGGGAGAAGTACGCCTGGCGGGCGCTGTAGATTACACGCATGCCTGTGCTGCTTGCACGTTTTCACCGACCGCACCAGCCCAAGCCTCCCCTTGAGGGGAGGTGGCGCGCGAAGCGCGACGGAGAGGTGTCCCGGCAGATGCTCCCCAACGCGCGGTGCGTGCCGCGTCAGCGGCCTCATCAGCCGGAAAGCGCTCTGCGTGTCGCGGGCCTTCTCCAATGCCTCCGGCGGGGGACTTTTCACCGCGGAAAAGTCCCCAAAACGCGCCGGGGGCTGCGGCCCCCGGTCCCCATGGGGCTGCGCGGCGTGCATCCCAAGGAGAGGCAACGCGGAAGCTGTTCAGGCCAATCGGCCCGGTGGGCGTCGTCCTCTTGTGCCCCATCAGGGCTTCGCGCGGGCCAGTAGAGTCGGATAGCAGTTACGGCTACAGGGGCCTCCTCAAAGGCCGCACCCAGTGCCCCGGAACGTGGGGTGGCTGCTGCACGCGGCAGCTGATAGGACGTTTTCGTAGGGGCCGATGCCCACATCGGCCCGCGCCGCTTTAGCGGCCTTCGGTACAGCCACCGCAGTCGCGGATGACCGCTGCCCTCACCAGGCTTGCGTCCCCACCGCAGGTTACGTGCATTGCGTATCCGCTTACCTGCGCGGCCAGAGCGCCTGCGCCAAACTGAGCTGCCTGGGGCTCATAGGGGCCAGTCGGGCATCGGCCCCTACCCACCCGCGCTGCCGGCTTCCTCGTTGGAACACAGTCGATGCTGCCGCCGGCAAATAGCGGCAATTTGCACGGGAATTCCCCCGGACCCTTGCCGAATCTTCGGGAATGTGCTACAATGAAAAAAATTGCGGGCCGGTTTGCGGCGGTTTGTGCGCCGCCGGCTCCGGGAGCTTATCCGATGAGCCACTGGGCCCAGTAGCCCTCGGCATAGCCCACGCCCACGGTGGTGTAGCGCTCGGAGAGCAGGTTGTCCCGGTGGGAGGGGGAGGCCATCCAGGCCTCTACCACATCGGCTGCGGTGGTGTAGCCCATGGCGATGTTTTCACCCGCCGAACGATAGGTGATGCCCAGCTGCCGCATCATGGTGAAGGGAGAGCCATAGGTGGGGGAGTTGTGGCTGAAGTAGCGGTTTTCCGCCATGTCCTGGGCCTTGATGCGGGCCTTGTCGCTGAGGGTAGAAGATACCGTCAGGGTCTGGAGTCCCAGGGCAGCGCGCTGGTCGTTCACCAGCGAGCAGGCGGCCTGCTCTTTGGCGGTGATGCCCGCCGCCAGGGCGGGATATGTCATCAGCGTCGCCGCCAAGATCAGGGTGAGTACAATGGATGTAATTTTTCTCATAGTAAAACCTCCTTGTGCCACCATTTAACACCTGTACTGGCAAGAATACAAGAGGAAATGCCTGGCAGCGCTGCCGGGAGAGGCGGAAACCTTTGGAATGAAAGGGCTGCGCCGTAAATTAGAAATGCTTTCCAAGGGGAGTGCCGCATGGAACGAAGGGGCTTTATTCACGATATTTTAGACGTCAAGATTCTCATTCTCTACGTCATGTCGCTGGTGGAGGAGCCGGTCTCCGCCCAGACCATCTATGAGCTTTGCTATCAGGACGAGTGCCTGAGCTATTTCGACGTGCAGGAGGCCATCCCGCAGCTGGTGCGCTCGGGCCACCTGGTGGAAGAGAGCTTTGACCGCTACGTCATCACCGACAAGGGCCGCGAGACCGTGGACATCACCCAGGACTCCGTGGCCTTCCCGGTGAAGGAGCGGGCCAAGCAGGCGGTGGAGTCCCACAACCGCAAGGCCAAGCGAGACCAGTTCCTCCGCACGGAGATCGTCCAGCGGGAGAACGGGGAGTACGCCGTCCACCTGGGCCTGAGCGACTTCCAGGGCACGCTGATGGAGCTGGAGCTGACCGCGCCCACGCTGCCCCAGGCCAGGAAGCTGGAGCGGGCCTATCGGAAAAACGCGGAAATCGTCTACCAATCGGTGATGGTGGCGCTGCTGGAAGAGGCCGAGGGCTAGGAAACAGAAAGTTTACAAACGGAAATTCCATCATTTTACGGCCATGTTACCGGTACTTTCTCCCGGGAGAGGCCGGGAAATGCCCAATCTATACTGGAAATGCACAACCGCTAAGGCCGAGGCCTTGGCGGTTGTGCCCTTTTCTCCTTGTGTTTTAAGGAAATTATGGTATAATATGCACAAGAAGCAGTTGCTGCTTCCCTCCCAACAGAAAGGAGCGACCCATATGAATTTCCACTATGCTGAAAAGAAAGTCAGTTTACCTTCCAATGTCCATGCCTATGCCGAGAAGAAAGTGACCAAGCTCCAGCGCTATTTCCGCGACGAGGCCGACGCCCTCGTGACCTTCAGCGTGGAGAAGAACCGCAACAAGGTGGAGTTGACGCTCCATGCGGCCAACACCTACTTCCGCGCCAGCGAGAGTACGTCGGATATGTTCGCTTCCATCGACGCCTGCGTCAGCACCATTGAAGGGCAGATCCGCAAGAACAAGACGCGCCTGGCCCGCCGCATCCGGCAGGACGCCTTCGTCCGTGAGCCTGAGGCCGTCTCCTCCTTCGTGCCGGACGAGCCGGAGGAACCCGAGTTCAAGATCGTCCGCACCAAGCGCTTCAACATCAAGCCCATGACGCGGGAGGAGGCCATCCTCCAGATGAACCTGCTGGAGCATAATTTCTTCGCCTTCCGCGACGAAGAGGCCGACGGCAGCTTCGCCGTGGTCTATAAGCGCAACGACGGCGGCTACGGCCTGATCGAAGACGGCGAATGACGCCCCGGGGCGCCATGCCGCTGGAATGGATAGATGTTACGCCCGCCTCCCCCGGAGGCGGGCGATTTCGCGCCGTTTGGCCGCCGGTTTTGGAAAAATGTACAAAAATTACCAACCCCCTTGCGCAGGACGAAAAGATGCTATATAATGACGCTGCCTGGATCGTTTCTGGACTGTTTTCCGCGCCGGTCAGCGATCCGGCTGGTTCTGTTTACTGCATCCATTTCAAAGGCTTATAGAAAGAGGAGGAACACAAATGAGACAGAGACGAACGCGTTGGAGCGCCCTACTGCTGGCAGTAGCTATGGTCTTTTCGCTGCTGACGATATCAGCGGCAGCTGTAGAGGGCGTTGACACCTGGGACGGCGAAACAGTGGACGTCACCTGGTATGATGCGTCCAAGGATAGCTTTACCCTGACCAGCGCCGCGCAGCTGGCCGGCCTGGCCCAGCTGGTCAACGGCGACACCAATTTTTTGGGGAAAACCGTATCCCTGGACAAAGACATCGACTTGGCCGGTCACGAATGGACGCCCATCGGCAAGTCCGGTAAGAGCTTCCAGGGCACCTTTGACGGACAAAACCACACCATCTCCAACCTGGTGGTCAATCAGCCGGCCATGAACGATGTGGGCCTCTTCGGCTTTACCCAGAACGGTGCCGTGCAGAATTTCACCCTGGAAAACGCCGCTGTGACAGGCTATCTGGACGTGGGCGCCGTGGCCGGCATGCCGTATACCTCTGCCTATTCCAATATCCAGGTCACGGGCACGGTGCAGGTGGAAGGCTTCTCCTACGTGGGCGGCGCCTTCGGTAAGAACGTCTACAAGAGCATCACCAACGTGGATGTCCTGGCCGACGCCGGAAGCTATGTCCGGGCGGACAGCGTGGAAAATGGAATTGCCTACCGCACCTATATCGGCGGCCTGGCGGGCTTTATGGGTGAGGGCAAGATCACCGTCCAGGACTGCGACGTGGAGATCGACGTCATCGGCTCTTCCTACGACGTGGGCGGCATCCTCGGCATCCTTCACTATAACAACACCTTGCAGGATTGCACTTATCGGGGCAGCCTCACTGTCACGAACCCGGTTGAAAGCGAAAATCCGGAATTCGGCGCGCTGGTGGGCGTAATTCAAAACGCACAGGGTACCACTGCCATCACCGACTGCACCGGCACTGTAGTTCAGGCCACCGTTGGCAGCGAGGACGTGACGGCGGCGATTCGCCCCTTCGGCGGTTTTTATTATCCGGTCGGCAGCGCGTCGGACAAGGGCAGCATCACCGTGGACGCGACGGTCAATGACAAGCCCTTCACGGCCTCCAACAACGCCGCCCGTATCGGCGACATGGAGTACAAGACCCTCTCCGCCGCCATCGCAGAGGCGGTGCCGGGCGATACTGTGGAGCTTCTGAACGACGTCACCGTGGACGTCTGGAATCAGGCTTGGAATGCCAAGGACCTGACCATCAACGGCAACGGCTATACCTGGACGGTCGGCAAGGTGGAGTCCAATGTCAACGGCAATTACCTGTTCTATGGCGCAGAGAATCTGCAGGTGAACGACCTGACTGTCATCTTCCAGACCAACGGCAACGGGTTTGACATGGTGTCCGGCTCCCTGGATAACGTAACAATGTATGGCGGCAAGAATTCCAATTATGCTGTCTTTGTCGGCAGCAGCGATGAGGAGGAGGCAAGCGTCTACCTGCATGGCTGCTACTTTGACGGCTTTGACATCGCGATCTACAGCCAGCCCGTTTCGTCCGGGAAGCACACCTCCGATCTGACGGTGGACAGCACGGAGTTCGCCAATTGCGGCATGACCATGTGCAGCTATGCGCAGCATACGGTCTTTACCAACAACTCTGTCACCGGCGGCAGCGAAATTTCCTTTGCGGGCGCCGCGGAGAGCGCCGACCGTGATAACACCTATCTTGTCACCGGAAACACCTTCCAGAATGCCGGAAAGCTCTGGTTCAATGGCGCGGATCTGGGCGATGTGACCTTTGCCAAGAACAAGGTGCTGGGCACTACTTACGTCAGCACGGATGTGGCCCAAACAGGAAAGCTGGATGTTTCTGAAAACTACTGGGGCGGCGACGCGCCCAGCGCGGAACAGTGCGTCGGTGACGATATTGTCGGCAAGGACGTCTATTACCAGTCCGCCGATATGGACGAGGGCGATCTGAATACCGACTGCGCCGTGACGCTGGTCTACAACAACGGCGAGAAGGACCAGACGGTCTACATCACTGCGGGCGAGAAATATACCCTGCCCGCCAAGCCCAGCAAGAAAGGCTACACGTTCCTGGGCTGGAAGTCCAGCGTGGACCGGGAGGTCTACAAGGCGGAAGCTACGGTGAAGATCACCCGCGACACCACCTTCACGGCCCAGTGGATGAGCAACTGGGAGATCGTCGATGACATCGCCGGTGCTGCCGGCTCCGGCAAGGAGTTCTTCACCGACGTTTCCGTGGGCGACTGGTACTATGAGGCCGTGAAGTTCGTCTTCGACAACAACTTCATGGACGGCGTGGGCGATGGCAAGTTCAACCCCGACGGCACGCTGACCCGCGCCATGATCGCCCAGGTGCTTTACAACCTGGAAGGAGAGACCAGCTCCTACCCCACCGTGTTTGACGACGTGGCCAAGAGCGCCTGGTACGCCGACGCGGTCAACTGGGCAGCGGCCAGCGGCATCGTCGAGGGCAAGGGCAACAACAAGTTTGACCCCAACGCCGCCATCACCCGGCAGGAAATGGCTGCGATCCTCTATCGCTACAGCGAGCTCAAGGGCTACGACGTCAGCAAGGTGGACAGCCTGGCTGCCTTCACCGACGCCAACAAGGTCGCCTCCTGGGCCAAGGAGGCCATGGGCTGGGCCGTGGAGAACTACGTGATCAACGGCAAGGGCGCCGGCAAGCTGGACCCCACCGGCACCGCCACCCGCGCTGAAGTGGCTCAGATTCTGATGAACCTCTGCAACAACGTGCTGTAAGAAACACAAAAAGCAAACAACGCACAGGCCCTCCGGCATCCGCCGGAGGGCCTGTGCGTCCCAGGGCCGCGCTGCAATCTTACAAAAATGTAAGATTGCAGCGGCGAAATGTAAGCTAAATCCATGGAAAAGCCGCCGGAGATGGGGTATCATAGGGCCATCAACCGACAGGAGGTTTTCAGACCATGGCACTATTGGAAGTGACCAATCTCAAAAAAGTCTACACCACCCGCTTCGGCGGCAATGCCGTCCAGGCCCTCTCCAACGTGAACTTCTCCGTGGAGCAGGGCGAATATGTGGCGATCATGGGCGAGTCCGGCTCCGGCAAGACCACCCTTTTGAACATTCTCGCGGCGCTGGATCAGCCCACCGCCGGCTCCGTCAGCCTCTCGGGCAAGAACATGGCCGAAATTCGTGAGCGGGAGCTGGCCGCCTTCCGGCGGGAAAACCTGGGCTTCGTCTTCCAGGAATTTAACCTTTTGGACACCTTCTCCATCGAGGACAACATCTTCCTGCCCCTGGTGCTGGCCGGAAAGTCCTACCCCGAGATGGCCGGGCGGCTCCAGAAGCTGGCGGACCGGCTGGGCATCGCCGAAATCCTCAAAAAATACCCCTACGAGGTCTCCGGCGGCCAGAAGCAGCGGGCCGCTGTGGCCCGGGCGCTGATCACCGAGCCGCAGATTCTCCTGGCCGACGAGCCCACCGGCGCGCTGGACTCCAAAGCCACCGACAGCCTCTTGCAGCTCTTTGAGACCGTCAACGCCATGGGCCAGACCATTCTGATGGTGACCCACTCGGTCAAGGCCGCCAGCCACGCTTCCCGCGTCCTCTTCATCAAGGACGGCGAGGTCTTCCACCAGCTCTACCGCAGCGGCTCCACCCAGGAGTTCTACGGCAGAATCTCCGACACCCTCACAGTACTCACCACGGGAGGTGAGCGCGCATGAAGCGTCTCTACCCCAAGCTGGCCTGGCAGAGCCTCCGCCACAACGGAAAGTTCTACTTTCCTTACTTCCTGACCATTCTTGGCACGGCTGCCGTGTTCTACATCCTGCTGGCCCTCTCCCGGGCCGACGACCTGCCCAGCCGGATTCGCTACGCCTATCTGGGCGTTTTCATGCAGATCGGCGTGTTCCTGGTGGGCGTCTTCGCGGTGATCTTCCTCTTCTACACCAACAGCTTCCTGATGAAGCGCCGGACGCGGGAGCTGGGACTCTACAACGTCCTGGGCATGGGCAAGCGCAACATCGCCGCCGTGCTGGTCTGGGAGACGCTGATTCTCGGACTCTCGGGCGTGGTGGGCGGCATCCTCACCGGCATACTCCTCCAGCGGCTGCTGACGCTGATCGTCTACCGGGTGGTTCGCTTCTCCACGGGCTTCACCTTCTACATCTCCTGGGTCGGGATCGCCGTCACCGCCCTCTTTTTCGGCGCGGTGCTGCTCGTAAATCTGCTATGCAACCTGATTCGCCTGGGGCGGCAGAACGCCGTGACCATGCTGCGTGAAGGGAGCGCCGGCGAAAAAGAGCCCAAGGCCAAGTGGCTGCTGGCGCTGATCGGCTTCCTGGCCCTGGGCAGCGGGTACTATATCGCCCTGCGCGTCACCAGCTCCATGGAGGCCTTCGCCAACTACTTTCTCGCGGTGTTCCTCGTCATCCTCGGCACGTACTGCCTCTTCACCGCCGGGAGCATCACCATTCTGAAAATCCTCAAGAAAAACAAGGGTTATTACTACAAAACGGGCCATTTTATCACGGTATCCGGCATGCTCTACCGAATGAAGCGCAACGGCGTGGGCCTGGCCAACATCTGCATTCTCTGCACCATGACGATGGTGATGATCTCCGGCACGGTGTCGCTGTATCTCGGCACGGAGGGCGTGGTGGATATGCGCACCCCGGCGGACTGGACCAGCACGCTGGACTTTCGCCCCGCCGACGGGGAAGCGCCGGACTTTGACGGCCTGACGGAGCGGATGGAGGCAGTGGCGGAGGCCCAGGGCGTCCCTGCCAAGGACTCCTTCGGCTTCCTCAGCATGACCCAGGATTTGATGCTGCGGGACGGCGCACTGAACACCTGCCCCGAGGACGAAGCCGGCGTCATCACATGGGAGGCAGATTTCGATTGTCTCTTCCTCACTGCCGACGCCTACGGCGTGCTGACCGGCAAACCGGTCTCCCTGGAGGCGGACGAGGTCCTGGTCTGGTGCCAGGGACGGCAGCTGCCCGAGACCCTGAATCTGGTGTATGACGGCTGGGATCAGTTCCAGGAAGACGGCGAGGCGCGCTCCTTCCAGGTGCGGGAGTTTCTCCCGGAATTTCCCGCCACCGGCGGCTGGTCGCCCCTGATCGGCGCGGCCAACGCCACGGTGGACGGCATCTGCGTGGTGCTGCCTGACCAGGAGACCTTCTGGGACCTCTACCAGCAGTACGTCACCGCCACAGGCAGAACCATCGTAAATTGGACGCTGTTCACCACCCTCTCCGGCACCGACGCGGAAAAGCTGGAGGCCTACAGCAACGCCTTTGAGGACTATGACGGGGAAGGTTACCCCGACTTCACCGGCACCGGCAGCTGGACGTGGTTCCGCACCGAGTCCAGGGCCATGAACCTGGCCGAGAGCTACAGCATGAACGGCGGCTTCTTCTTCCTGGGCGTGTTCCTGGGGGTGCTGTTCCTGATGGCGGCGGTGCTGATTATCTACTACAAGCAGATCTCCGAGGGCTATGAGGACCGGCAGCGGTTCCAGATCATGCAGAAGGTGGGCCTGGAGCGGCGGCAGATCAAGCGGTCCATCAACCGCCAGATTCTCGTGGTGTTCTTCCTGCCCCTGCTGGCGGCGGCGCTGCACCTCCTCTTCAACTTCCGGCTGATGGTGCTGCTTTTGCAGCTCTTCGCCATGACCGACGTGCGCCTGACGGCCACCTGCTCACTTTTGACCTTCGGCGTCTTCGCGGTCCTCTACATTCTGGTGTACCGGATCACCGCCCGGTCTTACTATAAAATCGTCTCCTGAGTGCTGGGAACGCAAAAAAGCCCCCGCTCCTGCTTGGCAGGGGCGGGGGTTCGTTTTCTATGCTTCACAAACTGGAGCCGGTTTTGAAATACTGCTTCGTCAAGCGCGCCGTGACGCCCGAGAGCAGCAGCAGGCCGATCAGGTTGGGAATGGCCATCATCCCGTTGAGGGTGTCGGCAATGCTCCACATCAGGTTGAGGGCGGAGGTGTCCTCCAGGAAGGCGCTGGAGGAGGAGATAGCGCCTACGCACAGCAGAACCAGGAACATCGCCTTGTAGAGATACCGCACCCAATTTCGGTTGCCGGTCAGGTAGCCCCAGCAGGTCTCGCCGTAGTACTCCCAGCCCAGGATGGTGGACAGGGCGAAGAGAATCAGCGCCACGCGGATGAAGTGGCCGCCCCAGACGGTGCCGGTGAGGCCCTCCACAGCCTTGGCCGTCAGCGCGCCGCCGGTGAGGCTGCCGTCGTAGAGGCCCGAGAGCAGCACCACCAGACCGGTGATGGTGCAGACGATGATGGTGTCCACAAAGACCTCGAACACGCCCCACAGGCCCTGCTGCACCGGGTCCTTGGTGGAGGAGGCGGCGTGGGCGATGGGCGCAGAACCCAGGCCTGCCTCGTTGGAGAAGACGCCCCGGGCGATGCCGTTCTGCATGGCCTGAAAAATGGCGTAGCCGAAGACGCCGCCGCCCACGGCCTCGAAGCTGAAGGCTCCGGCGAAGATGTCTCCGAAGACGCCCGGCACGGCCCCAGCGTTGAAGACGATGACGCTCAGGCCGATGATGATGTAAAAGAGCGCCATAAAGGGCACCAGGTAGCTGGTGACGCTGCTGATGCGCTGCATCCCGCCCAGGATCACCACGCCCACCAGCACCATCAGGACGATGCCGGTGATGAGGGAAGAGTCAAAGCCGGTGCCGGTGAGGTTGTTCACCGCCACGGAGATCTCCGCGGCCTGGGTGGCGTTGCCGATTCCGAAGGAGGCAAGGCCCCCCAGCAGCGCGAAGAGCGCCGCTAGCCACTTCATATGGAGGCCCTTTTCGATGTAGTACATCGGGCCGCCGTAGTGGGTGCCGTCGGGCCCCACCTGGCGGTACTGGACGGCAAGGACGATCTCGGCGTACTTGGTACACATCCCGAAGAAGGCCGAGACCCACATCCAGAAGATGGCGCCGGGGCCGCCGGCCACGATGGCGCCGGCCACACCGGCCACGTTGCCCACGCCGATGGTGCTGCCCAGGGCCGTGGACACGGCCTGGAAGGGCGTGACGTTGGTGCCGTCGGAGCGGTGGGTCGCGCTGTCCGCCCGGTGGAAGAGGGTGGCGAAGGTGTTCCGCCAGATATAGCCGAACTTGCCGGCCTGGAGAAACCGGCAGCGAACCGTCAGAAAGATGCCCGTTCCCACCAGCAGCAAAAGCATGATGGGGCCCCAGACTACGCCGTGGACCGAGTTGTTGATATCTTCCAAAACTTCCATACGATCTCTCCTTCTCTTCCGCAGGCCCTCCCGCGCCGGTCACGCCTGGAAAATTCCCAGGGACTGCAGCAGCAACAGCACCAGCATCACCGGCGTGACCACCTTCACCATGCCCACGTACAGCCACTTCCGGCCGAAGTGGACGCCGCCCTGCATGACCTCGTCCACGACCGTCTTGGGCTTGACGACCCAGCCCACCAGCAGACAGGTGGCGATGGCTACCACGGGCATCAGGAGGTAGTTGCTCACGTAGTCCAGAACGTCCAGCACCTGCGCCACCGTGCCGTTGGGCAGCAGCAGCTCGAAGTACAGGCCGTTGTAGCCCAGGCAGACTACCAGACCCATCACCAGGGCCAGGAGCGCCGTAGCCACGGTGGCCTTTTTCCGGGTGAAGCCAAACTGATCCATGGCGCAGGAGACAATGGCCTCCATGATGGAGATGGAGGAGGTCAGCGCCGCGAAGGCCACCGTCACGAAGAAGACCGTGCCGACGATGCCGCCCACGTCGCCCATGGCGTCGAACACCTTGGGCAGGGCCTGGAACATCAGGCTGGGGCCGGTGTCCATGCCCTCGGTCCCCATAAAGGTATATACGGCGGGGACGATCATCATGCCTGCCAAAAAGGCGATGACCGTGTCAAAGATTTCGATCTGGTTGACCGACTTGACCAGGTTGGTCTCATCCTTGACGTAGGAGCCGTAGGTGATCATAATGCCCATGGCCACGCTGATGGAGTAGAAGAGCTGGCCCATGGCGTCCATCAGCACCGTCATAAAGCCGCTGAAGGTCATGCCGGAGAAGTTCGGCACCACATAGACCAGGAGGCCCTGGAGGCCGGTGCGGGTGACGCCACCGTCGGTGTGCCGGAGCGTCAGGGAGAAGACGGCGATGCCCAAAATCAAGAAGAGCAGCACCGGCATCAGAATTTTGGAGATTTTCTCAATGCCCTTCTCCACGCCGTTGTAGACCACCACGGTGGTCGCCGCCAGGTACACCAGGAACCAGAGGATGGGGCTGGTGAAGCCGGTGATAAAGCCGGTGAAATAGCCGTCCGCTGCGGCAGCGCTGCCCTGGCCGGTGAGGAACACCGCCAGATATTTGACCACCCAGCCGCCGATGACGCTGTAGTACGGCAGGATCAGCACCGGGATGATGCAGGCCACTACGCCGATCCACCCCCACTTGGGGTGCAGCTGCTTGTAGGCCGTCAGAGGGCTCTGCCGCGTCTTGCGCCCAATGGCGATCTCGGTGGTCAAAAGCGTGAAGCCGAAGGTCACGGCCAGAAGCAAATAACACAAAAGGAATACGCCGCCGCCGTCCTTGGCCGCCAGGTAGGGAAACCGCCAGATGTTTCCCAGCCCCACGGCGCTGCCGGCCGCCGCCAGGACAAATCCCAGCGAGCCGGTGAAGGAGCTGCGCTTTTGTTTTTTCTCCATCTTGATTCCTCCAATTTCTCTGGCGATACGCCGGCAAAAAAACGCTATACCCCGATAGTATACGAAGAAATGCCCCGGCTTTCAAGGGAGAATTGCAAAATCCCCGCGCAATCCCCGAGGACTGCGGCGCGCGGACGCGAAAAAGCCCCGGACGCCGCGACGAAGCGGCGTCCGGGACGAAGGGGCGATGGCGTTCGCCGGAGACTGTCAAAACCTTGCTGAAGATTGATGCGACAGAGCAGCGGGGGGTGTGTGCGGGGGGGCAAAAAGCCCCCTGCACGTTCAATCAGGGCGTTTTTGCAGCATTATCAAAGCTGCAAAAACTAGGGCAGCAGCGTGTCGAAAATATTTTTTCGACACGCTGCTGCGGACTGCCGCGGCCTAGCGGCCCCGGCGTCCGCCGGATTTCCTGGGCGCGGGGGAGCGGGAGGCGCCGCCCTTGGCGCCGCGCCGGTGGCTGGAGGCGGGCTTTTTGGGCATGGGCCGGGACTTCTCCCCGGGCGCGGGCGGGATCAGGCAGCGCTTCCCGAAGCCGATCAGGTCGGTGCGTCCGGCCTTGACCAGGGCCTCGTGGACGAGTCGGTAGTTCTTGGGGTTTTTATACTGGATCAGCGCCCGCTGCATGGCCTTCTCGTGGGGGTTGGTGGGGACGTAGACCTGCTCCATGGTCCGGGGGTCCAGGCCGGTGTCGTACATCACGGTGGACACCGTGGAGGGCGTGGGGTAGAAGTCCTGCACCTGTTCCGGCATATAGCCCAGGTCCCGCAGGTACTCGGCCAGCTCGATGGCCTCCTTCAGCGTCGAGCCGGGGTGGGAGGACATGAGGTACGGCACCACGTACTGCTTGAGGCCCAGCCGCTGGTTGAGCCGCTGGTACTTCTCCAGGAATTTTTCATAGACCTGGTGGCGGGGCTTGCCCATCTTGTCCAGCACGGCGTCGGCCACGTGTTCCGGGGCCACCTTCAGCTGGCCGGAGACGTGGTACTGGACCAGCTCCTTGAAGAAGGTGTCGCTGGGGTCAGCCAGCAGGTAGTCGAAGCGGATGCCGCTGCGGATAAAGACCTTCTTGACGCCGGGGAGCTTTCGGAGCTTGCGCAGCAGGCTCAGGTAGTCGCTGTGGTCGGCGCGGAGGTTTTTGCATGGCGTGGGGAAGAGGCACTGGCGGTTCTGGCACACGCCCTTGGTAAGCTGCTTCTGGCAGGCGGGCTGGCGGAAGTTGGCCGTGGGGCCGCCCACGTCGTGGATGTAGCCCTTGAACTCCGGATCGGCGATGATCTTTTCTGCCTCGGCCAGGATGGATTCATGGCTCCTGGTCTGGATGATCCGCCCCTGGTGGAAGGTGAGGGCGCAGAAGCTGCACGCGCCGAAGCAGCCCCGGCAGGAGACCAGGCTGAACTTCACCTCCGCGATGGCCGGCACGCCGCCCAGCTTTTCGTAGCTGGGGTGGTAGGTCCGGGCGTAGGGCAGGTCGTAGACGTGGTCCATCTCCTGCTGGGAAAGGGGCTTCTGGGGTGGGTTCTGCACCACGAAGAGGTTGGGACCGTAGGGCTCGATGAGCCGCTTGGCGGTGAAAGGGTCGGTGTTGCGGGACTGGATGCGGAAGCTCTCGGCGTAGCTTCGGCCGTCCTTGACAACCTGGTCGTAGCTCGGCAGCGTGATGGACTCCACCGCCTGGTCCGGCTCCCGGCAGGCGAAGACGGTGCCGTCAATCCAAGTGATATCCCGGGGGTGCATCCCGCTGTTGAGGGCGTCGGCGATCTCCACCACCGCCCGCTCGCCCATGCCGTACATCAAAAGATCGGCCTGGGCGTCCAGCAGGATGGAGCGCTTGCGCTTGCCGGACCAGTAGTCGTAGTGAGAAAGGCGGCGGAGGCTGGCCTCGATGCCGCCCAGGAGGATCGTGGCGTGGGGGTAGGAGCGGCGAATCAGGTTGCTGTAGACCACCACGGCGTAGTCCGGGCGCTTGCCCATGACGCCGCCGGGGGTGAAGGCGTCGGTCTCGCGGCGGCGCTTGGAGACGGAATAGTGGTTGACCATGGAGTCCATGTTGCCGCCCATCACCAAAAAGCCCAGCCGCGGCTCGCCCAGGGCGCGGATGGAGTCCGGGTTTTTCCAGTCCGGCTGGGAGAGAATGCCCACCTTGTAGCCCGCGTCCTCCAGCACGCGGCTGATGATCGCGTGGCCGAAGGAGGGGTGATCCACGTAGGCGTCGCCGATGACGTAGACGAAGTCGCACTGCGTCCAGCTCCGGGCCTCCATGTCCGCCCGGGAGACGGGGAGAAATTCCGACATAGGCGCCTCCTATCTGGTGCCGGTGGAGCCGAAGCCGCCGACGCCCCGCGCCGTGTCGGAGAGCTGGTCGGTCTCGGTGAAGTTGGCCGTCAGATACGGCACCACCACCAGCTGGGCGATGCGCTCGCCGGGCTCCACGGTCTGCACGGCGCTGCCGTGGTTGTGGATGGCGGTTTTCAGCTCGCCGCGGTAGTCGCTGTCGATGACGCCCACCTTGTTGGCCGGAGCCAGGTCGCGCTTCAGGGCCAGGCCGCTGCGCCCGAAGACCAGGCCCACGTAGCCCGCGGGGATTTCCACGGCCAGGCCGGTGGGGATCATCACGGTCTCACCGGGGGCGATGGAGACCGGGGCCTCCAGGCAGGCGCACAGGTCCGCCCCGGCGGCCTCTGCTGTGGCGTAAACCGGCAGCCGCGCCGCCGGATGTAGCTTTTTCACGGGAATGTCCATGGGGTTCATCCTTTCTCTCTGTGAGCGCCTGACGTAAAAAACGCGCCGTAGGGGCGGCTATCAGCCGCCCGTGCCGCGTCAGCGGACCGCTGCGGCTGCGAGGCTGGTTGGTATCGAGGAGCCCACAGTAGGGGCGCGCATCGCGCGTCCGCGCCGCGTCAGCGGCCTCTCGTGGAGGGTACAATGGCTGCGGAAGGCCGTTTGTACCACTGCACCCAAGGCCCCCTTGTGTAAAGGGGGCTGGCGCGCGAAGCGCGACTGGGGGATTGTTGACCCCTCCGGCGCTGGACCGCCGCGGTCGCTGCATCTGCCGCAGGCAGCGCTCCCTTGCGGGCCTCCCCTAACGCCCTTCGGGCGTCAGGGGAGGCTTTGGGTCGGTGCGCTTGCCGCGAGTGCGCGGGAATTGCGGCCCAGCGGACGCGCGATGCGCGCCCCTACGGTAATGACGGGAGCATGGTGGGGATGTAGCGGCCGATATGCCGATATTTTCATCGGCCCGAACCCGCCGGAGGCGGGTGCCGCAAGCGCTCTGGCACCGCAGGCTGGTGTTGCCTCCGACGGGGCACTTTTCACCGCGGAAAAGTGCCGAAAACGCGCCGGGGGCTGCGGCCCCGGTCCCCTGTGGGGCTGCGCGGCGTGCATCCTAAGAAGCGGCAACGCGGAAGCCGTCTGGGCCAATCGGCCGGTGGTTATCGTCCCCTGGTACCCCATCCCGGCTTCGCGCGGGCCAGTGGAATCGGCCAGCCGTTACGGCTACAGGGGTTTCCTCAAAGGCCGCACGGACTTCCACGGAACGTGGGGCGGCTGCTGCACGCGGCAGCTCATGGGGCGCTTTCGTAGGGGCCGATGCCCACATCGGCCCGAACTCGCCGGAGGCGGGTCACATTACCGCAAGCGCTCTGGCAACGCAGCCAAACGGACGCGCGATACGCGCCCCTACGGTAAAACAAGGGAGGCGCGGCGGAAAAAGCGGGGGTGCGGCAGTAAAACAGGGGCCGCGGTGGTACCAGCGGCACCGCCTGCGGCTTCTTTTTTATTCCCGCGTCCCTGCGGTGATGGTGCCGCCGCCCAGGAGCAGCGGGCCGTCGTAGAAAACGGCGGCCTGGCCGGGGGTGACGGCCCGCTGGGGGCTGTCAAAAATCAGCTCCACGCCGCGTTCCGCCGGCTCGATGGTGCAGGGGGCGGCCTGGGGGCTGTAGCGCAGCTTGGCCTGGGCCCTAAGGGGCGCGGTCAGGCGGTCAAAGGGGATAAAGTTCACGTCCTGCACCGTCACCCGGCGCTGGTAGAGGGCCTCGTCCGGCCCCAGGCGCACCGTGCCGTCGGGGTCCTTGCCCACCACGTAGATTCGGCTGCCGTAGGCCACGTCCAGGCCGCGGCGCTGGCCGATGGTGTAGGCCTCCATGCCCTGGTGGGGGCCCAGGTCCTCGCCCTGGGGGCCCAGGAAATGCCCGGGCTGGAAGACGGCGCCCGCCCGGCGGAGATAGCCCGGGTAGTCCCCGTCGGGGATAAAGCAGATATCCTGGCTGTCGCGCTTGGACGAGACGGCCAGCCCCGCCTGGGCCGCCATGGCTCGGGCCTCCTCCTTGGTCAGGTCGCCCATGGGCAGGACCAGCCGGGCCAGCTGCGCCTGGGAGAGGTGGTAGAGCATATAGGTCTGGTCCTTTTTCACATCCCGGGCGGTGTAGAGAAGCCAGCGGCCATGCTCCCGGGTGACCCGGGCGTAGTGGCCGGTGGCGATGGAATCGTAGCCCAGCTCCAGGGCCGTATCGAGAAACAGCCCGAATTTCAGGGCGCGGTTACAAAAAATGCAGGGGTTGGGCGTGTCGCCCCGGGCGTAGGCGGCCTGGAAGGGCTCGATGACCGCGGCGCGGAAGGCGTCCTGCCAGTTAAATTCATAAAAGCCGATGCCCATGGCCTGGGCGCTGCGGCGGGCCTCCTGCGCCTCGCCGCCGCCGTAGGGGTGGAGCAGCATCGTGGCGCCGTCCACGTGGTAGCCCTCGGCCTTGAGGGACAGCACGGCGGCGGCGGAATCCACACCGCCGGACATCCCCACCAGAATCTTCTTCACGGGATCACATCCTTTGGTATATCCTACAATACGGTCCAAAAAATTGCAAGCAAATCTCCCATTTCCCTTTTTCCCCGGCTGTGGTACAATTTATGGGACCATCCATGGGATACAATGGAGAAAAACCAAAGGAGCGAACGCCATGCAGCATCGATTTTTTGCCCTGATCTCCCGGATGCGCTACATCGGCCGCTGGGGCCTGATGCGCAACACCTTTGAAGAGAACGTCCAGGAACACAGCCACATGGTGGCGGTGCTGGCCCACGGCCTGGCGATGATTCAGCGGGACATCCTGAAAGAGCCGGCAGACCCGGACCGGTGTGCCGCGGCGGCGCTGTTTCACGACGCCTCGGAGATTCTCACCGGCGATCTGCCGACTCCCATCAAATATTATAACCCCGAAATCCGCAATGCCTACAAGGCCGTGGAGGCCATCACCAGCCGCAAGCTCCTCTCCATGCTGCCGCCGGAGCTGCAGCCGGGCTACGAGCCGCTGCTGACCGAGTCGGACGAGGCGGTCCACCGCATCGTCAAGGCGGCGGACAAGCTCTCGGCCTACATCAAGTGCATCGAGGAGCTGAAGGCCGGCAACAGCGAGTTTGAATCCGCCGCCCGGCAGACGGCCCAGGCCCTGGAGGAGATGGACCTGCCGTGCCTACGGTGGTTCATGGACCACTGCCTGGAGAGCTTCCGCCTCAATCTGGATCAGCTGGAGTGAGCCGCCGGCCTGTGAGGCAGGTAATCAGGCTGTCGCCCTTGCCCAGGGGCGTGTCCAGGTTGCGGAGAATTTGGCCGGTTTTCGCGTCTCCCAGCAGCACCGTTGGGGCGGTGCGGCGGGTGGCCTGGAGCAGATGGCGCACCGAGGTGCCCAGCGGCACCGTCCGCACCGTCCGCTCCCGGACGCCGGGGCCCAAAATCAGCACCGTGGTTTTGAGGTAGGGCTGCCCCAGATAGATGGCGTCATAGAGCGCGGCGGCCTCCCGAGGCGAAAAGACCAGCAGCCCCAGGTCCCCCAGGGTGACGCCGGGCTCCAGCGTCCGGCCCGCGAGAAGGGCCTCCAGCCCCGGGGCCTGGGCGTCCACCGCCACGGCTTCGGCGGGGAAGCTCAGCTGCCGGGCCGCCTGGGCCACGGCCCGGAGGCCTCGGCTGTAAAAGAGCAGGAGCCTCCGCGGCGCCGCCAGGCGGCCTAGGGCGCGGATGCCGCCCAGCACCTGGTGGAGCAGGGCGAAGAACACCGCCTCATCCGTCTGGGTCAGCACCGCCAGGGCCAGGGCGTGGCAGGGCGTCAGCCGCTGGGGCAGCGGCCTTAAATCCGCCGTCAGCAGCCCGGAGCGGGTCAAACGCTCCAGCACGCGGTGGGGCTGGGCGTCCTCCAGGCTGGCCAGGGGCTCGATGTCCGCCCCCGGGGCGTCGCGGTAGTCGTTTTCCAGGACGAGGCCGCTGCCCCGGACGGCCCGCACCACGCCGGACACCGGCGCGTGGACCCAGGCCCCGCCGGCGGAAATGCCCACCGGCTCCCCCAGCAGCACCCGCTGACCCGCCGAGACCACGGCCCGGCAGCGGCCCCCGGCGAAATCGTCCAGGTGCAGCAGCACTGCCGGAGGCGGCGGCACCGGCGGGCAGGGGAGGGGCGCGATGGCGCGGAGTCGAAGGGGCATGGGCGACACAACCTTTCCAGTTCATTCCGCTTTCCAGTTTAGTCTTCCGGGGACGGTTTGTCCACCGGGGAGAATTTCGCCGAGCCTGTCAAAGGGGCAGTTCTTCCCGCGAAGGGAGGCAAACGGCGGCGAGGCGGGCGGAACCCTGGGGAAAAGTATTTTTCGCCGGCGGCGACAAAAAACGGTTGCATTATCCCGGGAAAGATGATAAAATAAATGCCAGTCCATGCGGGATTAATTCATCGGTAGAATGGCAGCTTCCCAAGCTGCACAGGCGGGTTCGACTCCCGTATCCCGCTCCAAAACCCCCGAATGCAATCGCATTCGGGGGTTTACTTTTTCCCTGTTCCCTGTTTACGCTTCCCGAAAGTACCCCGCCCGGGCCCAGGGGGCGATCCCCGCCGGGGTTGCCTGGTTCTGAGCGCCGTAGGGGCGCGCATCGCGCGTCCGTACCCAGCCCCCGCGCCGCCTGCACCCCGCCGAACGCACCCACGGCGCGGTGCGGGTGCCGCGAGCCGGCGGCGAATCGGGCGTGCGGCACGGGCGGCTGATAGCCGCCCCTACGGCGGCGACGCAAGCGCGGTGGGAATCGCGCCCTTGGTGCGTTTCCCGCGCTTCCGCCCAGCGCTCACACCTGGAATACGTACTTGTCCAGCCGGTCAAAGGCCTCCTGAATCCGGGAGAAGGGAGAGGCCAGGTTCATGCGGATGTGGCAGGGGCCGTTGAATGCCCGCCCATCCTGCCAGGCCACGCCCACGTCCCAGCCGGCCTTGATGACCTGGTCGAGGGTCTTGCCGGTGCGGGCGCAGTAGTCGGTCAGGTCCAGGAAGAGCATATAGGTGCCCTGGGGCATGGCGGCGCTAACGCCGTCGTAGTTATCGCGGATGTGTTCATAGGCGTAGCGGCAGTTCTGCTCCAGCACCTGGAGCAGCTCCCCGGTCCAGACCCGGCCCTCCTGGGAGTAGGCGCCCAGCAGCGCGTGCATGGACAGGACGTTCATGTCGTTGTAGTGGGTGCTGCCGCCCTCGGCGGTGACGCGGTCGCGGAGGTAAGCGCTGTAGATGATGTGGTAGCTGCCGATCAGGCCCGCCAGATTGAAGGTCTTGGAGGGAGCATAGATGCCCACCACGTGTTCTCTGGCCCAGTCGTTGACCATCAGCGTGGGGATGTGCTGGTGGCCGGTGTAGGTGATGTCGGCCCAGATCTCGTCGCTGATCACCAGGCACTGGTTGGCCTCGAAGACCTCCATGGCCTTCTCCAGCTCCCAGCGCTCCCAAACGCGCCCGGTGGGGTTGTGGGGGGAGCAGAAGATCGCCAGGTGGATGTGGTTCTCCCGCAGCTTGCGGTCCATGTCTTCAAAGTCCATGCGCCACACGCCCTGCTCGTCCCGGGTCAGGGGCGTGTAGACCGAGGTGCGGCCCAGGCCCTCCACGTCGGAGGCAAAGCCCAGGTAGGTGGGCGCGTGGAGCAAGATCTTGTCGCCGGGGGCGGAGAGCGCCTTCACCGCGCTGGTGACGCAGCCGTGGACGCCGTTTTCGTAGCCGATGTATTCCCGCTTCAGCCCCACAAAGCCGTTGCGCTCCGTCTGCCAGTCGAGGATGCTCTGGAAGTAGGCGTCCCGGGGGGAGAAGTAGCCGTACAGGGGGTGCTTGGCCCGCTCGATGATGGCGGCGGGGATGGCGGGACAAGTGGCGAAGTTCATGTCGGCCACCCACATGGGAATCAGATCGAAACCCTCCTTGGGGGCGTCGGGAATGGCGGCCCAGGTCTTTTCTCCGCCGACGCTCTCCACGGCCAGGGCGTCCTGGCCGCGGCGGTCAATCAGAGAAGTAAAATCATATTGCATGGTACAACACCCTTTCTACATGATGTATCAATTATAGAATCGTTTTTTGGCGTTGTCCAATCCTTTATCGCCGGGCGCGGATGCGCTCAGGACAGGGGCAGGTAGGCCGCCGGGTTGACCGAGGCGCCGTTGACGTGCAGTTCGAAGTGGAGGTGGGGGCCGGAGGACCAGCCGGTGGAGCCCACGTAGCCGATGACCTGCCCCTGGGAGACGCTGTCGCCCACGTCGACCAGGTACTGGGTCATGTGGCAGTAGATGCTGCCGTAGCCGTTGCCGTGGGCCAGAGCGACGAAGTAGCCGTTTGGATCGGTGTAGGAGGCCCGGGTGACGGAACCAGCGGCCACGGCGTAGATGGGCGTGCCCTGGTTTTTGGCGATGTCGATGCCGTGGTGGAAGCCCTGGTAGCCGAAGAGGGGGTGGTTCCGCTCGCCGTAGGCGTCGGTGATGACGTGGGGGCCGTCCACCGGGGCGATGAGGCCGGTGGCGCCGGGGGAGGCCGCGGAGCCGCCGCCTCCGGCCAGGTTGTTCTGGTTGCTTGCGGCCAGCCGCGCCGCCTCCTCGGCGGAGAGGGCCGCCTCATAGGCTGCCTGGGCCTCGAGAATCTCCTGGCGGGTGGCGTCCTCCTGGGCCTGGTTGGCCTGGAACTCGGCGGAGAGGCTCTCCTCCGCCGCGGCCAGCTCCAGGAGCAGCTGGTCGGCCTCGGCCCGCTGGGCCTCGAGAGTGGTTTGCAGCGCCTCCAGGTCCCGGCGCGTCTGCTGCTGGGCCTCCATCTCGGCCCGCAGCGCCTCCCGGGCGGCTTCAATCTCCCGGGCCTGGGCCTTCAGGTCCTGGAGCATCCGCTGGTCGGCCTCGGCCACCTCCCGGATCATGTCGACCCGGCCCAGCAGGTCGGAAAAGCTGTTGGCCTGAAACAAAACAGCCCAGTAGGAGATGTCGCCGCTTTCCTCCATGGCCCGCAGCCGCTTTTGGTACGTCTTTTGCATCTCGGCCTGGGCGGCCTCAGCCGCCTCCAGGTCGCTCTGGCGCTGGGCCACCAGAAGGCTATACTGCTGTAAAAGCGCGTCGGTATTTTGTATTTCCGCCTCCGTCTGGTGGATGGACTGGTCCAGCGCGGCCTTCTGGCCGATGGTGGTGGCGGTCTGGCCGGCGTTTTCCTGGAGCTGCTGCTCCAGCGCCGCGCCCGCTTCGGCGATGGCGTCCGCCTCCTGCTGGAGCCGGTTGATCTCCTGCTGAATTTCCGCCGAGGTGGCCCCTTGGGCCGGGCCGGACAGCAGCGCCAGCGTCAGCGCCAGGGCCGGCAGCAGCACGAACCACGATTTTTTCATATCCTTCGCCTCCGGTACAGGGGATTTTACTCATCCAGACGACAAAACCGGCCCTCGGTTGCCGCCGGGACAAATTTTTGGTATAATGGGCGCACACGAGGAAGGGGGCGGGGGCCATGAAGATACTGGTGGTGGAGGACGAGCGGCGGCTGGCCGACTCGCTGGGGGCGCTGCTGCGGCAGAAGGGCTTTGCGGTGGACGTGGTCTACGACGGCGAGGCCGGGCAGCAGTACGCGGCTCTGGGGGTCTATGACCTGCTGATTTTGGACGTGATGCTGCCGAAGCTGGATGGCTTCACCCTGGCGCGGCAGCTGCGAGCGTCCCATCTGGGCACGCCGATCCTGATGCTGACGGCCCGGTCCGGCCTGGAGGACCGGATCACCGGCCTCAACGCCGGGGCGGACTACTACCTGCCCAAGCCCTTCGATGCCCGGGAGCTGATGGCCTGCGTCAACGCGCTGCTGCGGCGCCAGGGCGCCCAGGTGGACGCGCTGACCTTCGGCAATACGGCGCTGGACCTCTCTTCGGCCACGCTGGTGCGGGGCGACGCCGCGGTGCGCCTGTCGGCCAAGGAGTTTGAGGTGATGCGGCTTTTGATGGCCGCCGGGCGGCGCAACCTCTCCAAGGAGGCCATTCTCACCAAGGTCTGGGGCTTTGACTCCGAGGCGGTGGAGAACCACGTGGAGGTCTACATCGGTTTTTTGCGCAAGAAGCTCCTGAGCATCGGCTCCGACGTCCGCATTGCGTCCATCCGCCGGCTGGGCTATCATCTGGAGGTCACGGAAGATGATTCGGAAACTGCGACTGAAATTCGTTCTCTTTAATATGGCCATCGTCACGCTGCTGCTGGTGGTGATCTTCGGCCTGGTGTTCTTTTTCACCCGGGCCAACCTGGAGCAGAAGAGCATCGACATGATGGAGAGCATCGCTGCCAACCCCTTCCAGCTGGGCGTGCCCAACGAGCTGGGGGAGGAAGTGCGCCTGCCATACTTCACCTTACAGGTAGGGCCGGGGGGAGAGCTGATCGCCACCGGCGGCGGATATTACGACCTCTCGGACCGGGAGTTTCTCCGGGCCCTGATCGACGCCGTCTTTGAAAATCACAAGCCCCTGGGTGTGATTGAGGAATATCATCTGCGCTACTACCGGCTGGAGACACCCTACCGTCAGTGCCTGGTGTTCGTGGACATCTCCAGCGAGCTGGCGACGCTGCAAAACCTGGTGCGGACCTGCCTGATTCTGGGGCTTTTGAGCTTCCTGGCCTTTTTGTGGGTCAGTATTCTCCTGTCCAAGTGGGCCGTGGGACCGGTGGAGCGGGCCATGCAGCAGCAGCGGGAGTTTGTGGCAGCGGCCTCCCACGAGCTGAAAACGCCCCTGGCCGTCATCACCACCAGTGCGGAGCTGCTCCAGACCCCGGGCTTTTCCCAGGACGACAAGGCCGGCTTCCTGGAGAATGTGCTGGCCATGTCCCGGCAGATGCGTTCTCTGGTGGAGCAGCTGCTGGAGCTGGCCCGGGCCGAGCAGGGGCTGGATGTCAAATCCTTCACCCAGGTGGACCTCAGCCGCCTGACAGAGCAGGGGACGCTGCCCTTTGAGGCGCTCTTCTTCGAGCGGGGGCTGCGGCTGGAGACCGCCATCGCGCCGGGCATCTGGGTGCGGGGGCAGGCGGACCGGCTGGGCGAGGTGCTGGAGGTGCTGCTGGACAACGCCCGGAAGTACGCGAGCCCCGGCGGCGCCGTGTGGGTGAGCCTCCAGCCCCAGGGACGGGGGAAGTGCCGCCTGGCGGTGGCCAACGAGGGCCAGCCTCTCTCGCCGGAGGCGCTCACCGCCGTGTTCAAGCGCTTTTACCGGGCAGACCCGGCCCGCAGCCGCGACGGCAGCTACGGCCTGGGCCTCTCCATCGCCCAGGCCATCGTCCAGGCCCATGGAGGAAAAATCTGGGCCGAGAGCCAGGAGGGCATCAACCGCTTCGTGGTGGAGCTGCCCCTGCTGGCGCCCAAAGCCCGGTAGCGCAGCGCACACAGCTTATGATTGGATAGGAAACGGGACTGCCGCATTTTGCGGCAGTCCCGTTTGCTTGTGCCCCTGTGCGCTTGCGGCGATTAGACCTGCCAGCCACCCGTCTCCATCGTAGGGGCCGATGCCTACATCGGCCCGTGCCGCGTCAGCGGCCTTTCGTGGAGGGTACGGTGGTTGCAAAAACCGTTTGTACCGCCGCACTGCCAAGGCCCCCCTTGTGTAAAGGGTTCGCAAGGGAGCGCCGCCAGTGGCGGAAGAAGCGACCGCAGCGGATGGGCAGCCGCTTGCCTTGGCGGGCCGCAACGCGGGCCGGGAAGGCTTAGCGGCAACCCGGAGCTGTCATGGCGTAAGCCATGACTGGGGGATTGTCAACCTGCTGTAGCCTCAAGTTCTGATCCCCTCCGGCGCTTCGCGCCAACTCCTCTTGGGCACCAAGGGGAGGCTTGGGGCCGCTTCGCTCGTCGATAGCGCTCCGGCACCGCAAGCTGGTGTTGCCTCCGGCGGGGAACTTTTCACCGCAGAAAAGTTCCCAAAATGCGCCGGGGGCTTCGGCCCCCGGTCCCCTGAGAGGCTCCGCGGCGTGCATCCCAAGGAGCGGCATTTTCCCAAGCCGTTACGCTCCACCAGACTGTCCCATTCGGTACCACCTGCCCCTTCCTGGCTTCGCGTGACCCAGTAGATTCGGCCAGCCGCTGCGGCTACAGAGGTTTCCTCAAAGGCCGCACGGACTACCTCGGAACATGGGATAGTAATTGCACACGGCAGTTTTTGCGCACGAATTTTCTGCCCCATTCGTAGGGGCGGCTATCAGCCGCCCGCCTGGCTGCGTTGTTTGAGCGCCTCCGCCGAACAGACCCGCCTCTGGCGGGTTCGGGCCGATGAGGGCATCGGCCCCTACGCCCCCCCCTACGATGGGAATATGGGGTGCAGCGAAAGCGTTCAGGCAACGCAGCATAAGCGAACGCGCGATGTGCGCCCCCACAGCGTAACCGGTGATAACGTGCGAAAACACCGGGATGCAGCCGATGCTGCATCCCGGTGAGACGGTCATAAAACTTTGCCGCCCTCAGCTTGCGGGCTGTGGGCCTTTGCGCCCTGCACCTCGACCTCCAGTTCGGACGCCGCAGGCGCTTCGCTGTCCGGTTCGGCGTCCCCTTCGGGCTCTTCCTCCGCCTGGGGCAGCCGTTCGTAGAGCTCCATCTGCCGGTGGAGCCGCTGGGCCAGGGCCGGGGAATCGAAGCCCGGCAGGGCCCGCCACTGCCAGTTGTGCCCCACGGTGGAGGGCTCGTTGATCCGGGCCTCGCTGCCCAGACCCAGCAGGTCCTGTATCTGCACGATGGCCAGGTCGGCGGGGCTCATCCAGATGGCGCGCATCATGCTCCAGTGGACGCCCTCCCACGGGTCGGCGTGGACGTACTCCAGCGCCAGGGCCACGTCGTCGGGGTCGGCGGTTTTGCACCAGCCCTGGACGGTGTCGTTGTCGTGGGTGCCCACGTAGGCCACGCAGTTTTTGGGGTAGTTGTGGGGCTGGTACTCCCGACCGCCGCCGTCGCGGCTGTCGAAGGCGAACTCCAGCACCTTCATGCCGGGGTAGCCGGTCTCGGCGAGCAGCTGCCGGACCGAGGGTGTCAGGAAGCCCAGGTCCTCGGCGATGATGGGCCGCGGTCCCAGCTGCCGCTCCAGCTCCCGGAAGAAGCCGATGCCCGGGCCGGGCCGCCAGCGGCCCCGGCGGGCGTTCTCGTCGCCGAAGGGGATGGCGTAGTAGGAGTCGAAGCCCCGGAAGTGGTCGATACGGAGCATATCGTAAAACCGGAACTGGTGGGCGATGCGCTGCATCCACCAGCGGTAGCCGGTCTTTTCCATCTCATCCCAGCGGAAGAGGGGGTTGCCCCAGAGCTGGCCGTCGGCGGTGAAGGCGTCCGGCGGGCAGCCGGCCACCTCGGTGGGCCGGAGGGTCTCGTCCATCTGGAAGAGGCTGGGGTCGGCCCAGACGTCGGCGCTGTCCTCGGCCACGTAGATGGGCAGGTCGCCCAGGATGGCGATGCCCTGCTGGGCGGCGTAGTCCTTGAGGGCCTGCCACTGGCGGAAGAAGAGGAACTGTACGCCCTGCCAGAAGGCGGTCTCCCGGGAGAGGCTGGCGGAGGCGGCCTTCATGGCGGCGGACTCCCGCCGCCGCAGCGCCTCAGGCCACTGGTGCCAGGGCACGCCGTGGTAGTGGTCCTTCAGGGCCATGAAGAGGGCGTAGTCGTAGACCCAGTCCCGCTCCTCGTGGAGGAACCGGGCCAGGGCCTGGCCCTCCCGCCGCCAGAGCCGGTCAACGGCCTTGCGCAGCACGTCAAAGCGCTGGCGGTAGAGTAGGCCGTAGTCCACCCGCGCCGGGTCGCTGCCCCAGCTGAGGGACTGGTAGTCCCACGGGTCCAGGAGGCCGTCGGCGCAGAGGTCGTCCAAATCGATGAGGTAGGGATTCCCCGCGAAGGAGGAGAAGGATTGGTAGGGGGAATCTCCGAAGGAGGTGGGACCGATGGGAAGAACCTGCCAGCAGGACTGACCGGACTTTCGGAGAAAGTCTACAAAGCCGCGGGCGGCTCTGCCCATGGTGCCGATCCCCCAGGGAGACGGCAAGGCGGTAATGGGCATTAAGATACCGGCACTTCGCATAGAACTCGACCTTTCTATACAAAACTTCGGCTGCTCCTGCGCAGTCGTGATGGAATTGGGCTTCCATATTATATCACAGGCTGCGGTGTCCCGGCAATGGGAAGTTGACAAATTGCGGGAAAAGTGGGCGGGGATAAAAAGCCGCGCCGGGGGAAATACTTTGCCTGAGGCGCCAAGGGGCGCCAAGAAAGGCAAGGAGTGGTCAAATGCAGGGGAAAGTGGAGATCAGCGGCGTCAACACCGCCCGGCTCCAGGTGCTGAGCAACAAAGAGACCCTCGAGCTGCTGCGGCGGAGCAAGGCCGGCGACCGGGCTGCCCGGGAGAAGCTCATCAGCGGCAATCTGCGGCTGGTGCTGTCGGTGATCCAGCGCTTCGCGGGCCGGGGAGAAAACCCGGACGATCTCTTCCAGGTGGGCTGCGTGGGGCTCATCAAGGCCATCGACGGGTTCGACCTGAGCCAGCCGGTGCGCTTTTCCACCTACGGTGTGCCGATGATCGCCGGGGAGATCCGCCGCTACCTCCGGGACAACAGCGCCATCCGGGTCAGCCGGTCCGTCCGGGATCTGGCCTACCGCATTCTCCAGTGCAAGGAGCAGCTCCAGCTGACCCAGGGCAGGGAGCCCGGCCTGGACGAGATCGCCCGGCAGCTGGGGCTGACCCGGAGCGAGGTGGCGGGCGCGCTGGACGCCATTGCGGCGCCGGTCTCCCTCTACGAGCCGGTCTACGCCGACGGCGGCGATCCGCTGATGGTGATGGACCAGCTGCGCGACACCCGCAACACCGACGAGCATTGGCTGGAGCGCATTGCCCTCCGGGACGCCATGGGCCAGCTGGGCCAGCGGGAGAAGGAGATACTGGCCCTGCGCTTTCGCGAGGGCAAGACCCAGATGGAGGTCGCCCGAGAGATCGGCATTTCCCAGGCCCAGGTCTCCCGGTTGGAGAAGAACGCCCTGGGCTCCATCCGCCGGGCCATCGGTTCTTAACGCCCGGCGCCGCGCATAACCATCCAGTGGGAGGGATGGGTATGTATGAGCGCTTTTCGGCCCTTTGCTGCAAGGAAGTCATCAACGTCACCGATGGAAACCGCCTGGGCTATGTGGGCGATTTGGAGCTGGAGCTGGAGTGCGGCAGAGTGGTTGCGCTGATCGTGCCCAAGCCCGGGAAGTTCTTCGGCCTGTTCGGCAGCCACGAGATCTTCGTGATCCCCTGGGCCTGCATCCGCCGCATCGGCGGGGACTTGATTTTGGTGGACGTCAAGCCGGAGGAGGTCTGCCGTCCCCGGGAGAAGCGGAAGCTGTTCTTCTGACGCCCGGGGCGGGGATGGGGAATAGGGAATATGGGCTGAATGCTGCAAGCGGCGGATTTTACGCGCAGATATGGCCATTTCCCATCGTAGGGGCGGCTATCAGCCGCCCACCTGGCTGCGTTGTCCGGGCGCCCGCGCCGAACAGACCTGCTTCCAATGGGGAACTTTTTCGAAAAAAACACGAAAAAACCGCGATCTTCCCCTTGCGTTTCGGAGAGACATCGTCTATAATATTACCCGATGCGCTATGCGCAAATTTAGACCACACACCCGAGGATCTGTCCCCTTGTGCCGCAAGCGGTGGGGGATCGAGATGATTGGGGTGGAGGCAACAACAAAGGAGAAAAAAACTATGGCAGTCGTATCCATGAAGCAGCTGCTGGAAGCTGGCGTCCACTTCGGCCACCAGACCCGCCGCTGGAACCCCAAAATGGCCACCTACATCTACACCGAGCGCAACGGGATCTACATCATCGATCTCCAGAAGACGGTGAAGAAGCTGGAAGAGGCCTATTCCTTCGTCCGTCAGCTGGCCGAGAGCGGCGAGAGCATCCTCTTCGTCGGCACCAAAAAGCAGGCCCAGGACGCCATCAAGGAAGAGGCTGAGCGCGTGGGCCAGTTCTACGTCAACGCCCGCTGGCTGGGCGGTATGCTCACCAACTTCAAGACCATGCGCACCCGGATTGAGCGCCTGGCTCAGCTGAAGAAGATGGAAGAGGACGGCACCTTTGCCATGCTGCCCAAGAAGGAAGTCATCAAGC